>Ga0075030_100002006_pt1 | contig 18501 bp, 15 predicted proteins | sample LitLauG_LLR_2012_FD_71393 | JGI IMG/M metagenome (GOLD analysis project Ga0075030, IMG submission 71393) | Freshwater sediment microbial communities from Pennsylvania, USA - Little Laurel Run_MetaG_LLR_2012 | ecosystem: Environmental > Aquatic > Freshwater > Creek > Sediment | place: USA...
ATCGACTTCGGCATCCTGGTTGACGGCGCAATCGTCGTCACCGAGTCGATTCTGCGCCGGCGCGAAGCCACACCGGACGAGGAACTGAGCGAAAGCGAAGTGCGCGCCGCCGCCATCCACGTCACGCGGCCGATCTTCTTCGCCAGCCTGATCATCATCACCGCCTACCTGCCGCTGTTTTCCTTTGAGCGTGCCGAGGCCAAGCTGTTCACGCCGATGGCCTATACGATGGCCTTCGCGCTGTTCGGCGCCCTGCTGACGGCCCTGGCCCTGGTGCCGGGCCTGGGCTACTTCGCGTTCCGCAAACCCGGCAAGGTCTATCACAATCGCTGGCTGGAGCGCCTGACCGAGAACTACGACCGCATGCTGACGGCCTGCATGGAACAGCCGCCCATCATCTATGGCGTGGTGATCTTCGCGACCTTCGCCGTGATCGCACTGGGCGCGACCATCGGACGCGAATTCCTGCCGGACTTGGACGAAGGGGCGCTCTGGCTTCAGGTGCAGATGCCGACCGGGCTGGCGCTGAACAAGGCGAGCGACATGGCGAGCGACCTGCGCCGCGCCCTGCTCAAGTATCCCGAGGTTTCCTACGCGATCACGCAAACCGGTCGCAACGACGACGGGACCGATCCGTGGACCATGTCCCACATCGAGGCACCGGTCGGCCTGAAGCCTTACGATACCTGGCCAGTGGGAGAGTCCAAGAAGGCGTTTGTCGACAAGCTGTCCTCAAGACTGTCCAAAGAGCTCCCGGGCTACGACATCGGCATCAGCCAGCCAATCATTGACGGGGTCAACGATCTGATCGGGGGGGCGCACAGCCCGCTGGTGATCAAGATCTACGGCGACGACCTGGACGAGCTGCGCGGCATCGGCCGCCAGATCGTCGACGTGCTGTCCTCGATCCAGGGGACGTCGAGTGCCTCGATATTCCAGGAGCCGCCCATCCCGCAAGTCGAGATCAAGCTCAACCGTGACCGGGCCGCGCGCTACGGCATCAGCATGAATGACGTGCAGAACGTGATCCAGGTCGGCGTCGGTCAGACCCCGGTGTCGACGGTCTACGTCGGGGAACGCAGCTACCCGCTGACGGTCCGCTTCGCCGAGGCCTCGCGCAATCGATCCGAGGCACTGGCCAACCTGCCGATCACCACGGCCAGCGGGGCGCAGGTGCCGCTGTCGCAGGTGGCTGACATCCGCCTGCGGCTGGGCGAAAGCGTGGTGACACGGGAAATGAGTCAGCGCAACCTGACCATCCGCATCGATAACCGAGATCGCGACCTGACCTCCTACCTGAACGAGGCTCAGGCCAAGATCGCCTCGCAGGTGAAGTTCGACGCCGGCCGGGTCCGCCTCGAATGGGGCGGACAGTTCGAGAATCAGCGGCGCGCCGAATCGCGCCTGCTGGTGATCCTTGGCATGGTGATGGGCCTGATGCTGCTCTTCCTGACGGTGGGCACCGGCTCGTTCCGACAGGCCGCACTGATCCTGGGCGTGGTTCCGCTGGCCACACTGGGCGGGCTGATTTCGCTCAAGCTCACCGGCCAGCATCTGAACGTGGCGAGCGGCGTGGGTTTCATCGCGCTGTTCGGGGTGGCGGTACAGAACGGCATCATCATGGTGTCGAACCTGAACCGCATGCGCAAGTCCGGACTGGATCTTCACGAAGCGGTGCTCGCCGGTGCCACCGAGCGACTGCGGCCAGTGCTGATGACAGCCACGGTGGCAACGCTGGGCATGCTGCCGGCGGCGATGCATACCGGCGTCGGCAGCGATGTACAGCGCGGTATCGCGACGGTGGTGGTCGGTGGGCTCGCGATCGCCACCGCGCTGACGCTGTTCGTGCTGCCGTCGATGTATCACGTGATTGAACACTGGGCCGAGCGGCGTGTCGGTCCGCCGCGCGGGACCTGACCATGCGTGGCGATCGAACGGCATCGGGCCTGGGGGCGGTGGCACTGCTTGCGTTCCTGGCTGCCTGCAGCGTCGGGCCGGACTTCAAGCGTCCCGATGCGCCGGCGGCCCCCGGCTACGGCAGCGCGCAACCTGGCGCAATGACCGCATCAGCCGGCGGCGACGGCGGCGAAGTGCAGCGCTTCGTCGCCGGGCAGGATATTCCGGGCCAGTGGTGGACACTGTTCCAATCGCCCAAGCTCAGCGCGCTGGTCGACGAGGCGCTCAAGGTGAATCCCAGCATCACCGCGGCCGAGGCGGCGTTACGGCAGTCGCGCGAGTTGTACCTGGCCCAACGAGGCGGCTACTACCCGACGATCCAGGCCGGATTCAGCGCACAGCGGGCGAACAACGCCGACGCCACGATCGCCAATCCGACCGTGTCGCCGTCGTCGACCTACAGCCTGTACACGCCGCAGCTGAGCCTGAGTTACGCGCCGGACGTGTTCGGCGCGACGGCCCGGTCGGTTGAGGCGGCCCAGTCGCAGGTGGCCTCGTCCCGCTTCCAGCTGCAGGCGGCCTATGTCACGCTCAGCAGCAACGTGGTCGTCACCGCAATCCAGGAAGCGTCGTTGCGCGGCCAGATCGTTGCGACCGAGCGCCTCTTGCAACTGCTAGGCGACGTGACCGAAACCGTGCGCAAGCGGCGCGCGATTGGCACGGCGACGCAGATCGACCTGCTGACCCAGGAATCGGCCGAGGCCCAAACCGCGGCGACCCTGCCCCCGCTGCAGCGTCAACTGGGTCAGGCACGCGACGCTCTGACGGCGCTGCTGGGGCGGCTGCCGTCCGAGGAGCCCGTTGACACCTTTGCGCTGGAGGACCTGACGCTGCCAGCGGACCTGCCGCTGAGCCTGCCGTCGCGGCTGGTGGCGCAGAGGCCCGACGTTCGCCAAGCCGAAGAAAACCTCCACATGGCCTCTGCGCAGGTCGGCATCGCCATGACGAACCTGCTGCCGCAGTTTTCGATCGATGCCAGTGCCGGATCGTCCGCGTTCCAACTCGGACAGTTGTTCAGCGCCAACACCAATTTCTGGAGCCTGGGCGCATCACTGTCGCAGACGCTGTTCGACGGCGGCTCGCTGCGGCACCGGCGGCGCGCGGCCGACGCCGCGCTGGACCAGGCCGCCGCACAGTATCGGTCGGCGGTCATCCTGGCCTGCCAGAACGTCGCCGACACCTTGCGCGCCCTGCAGGCCGACGCGCAAGCCTTCCAGGCCAGCGCCAAGGCCGAGCGAGCCGCGAAGGATGCGCTCGAGCTCGCGAAGGGCCAGTACCAACTGGGGGCGGTCAGCCTGCTGGTGGTGATGAACGCAGAGCAGGCGTACCGTCAGGGCGAGCTGGCACTGATTCAGGCGCGGGCCAACCGGTACGCGGACACGGCGGGCCTTTTCCAGTCGCTGGGCGGCGGCTGGTGGAACCGTTCCGGGGAGACGCTCGATGGAACCACTCGTTCTGCGAACTGACGAACGGGGCGCAGCAACGCTGACGCTGAACCGCCCGGACAAGCTCAACGCACTGTCCAAGGACCTGTTCGAAGCGCTGGAAGAGCACGTCGATGCGATCGCGCGCCAGACCAAGACGGTCGGCGTGGTGATCCTGCGCGGTGCCGGGGGCAATTTCTCCTCCGGCTACGACATGGAGGAGATCCTCGATTACGTGAAGGCGCGGGCCAAGCCTCACTACCATTCGGAAGTGATCGAGAAGGTGGCCAGCTTGCCGCAGCCGGTGATCGCCGCGGTCCAGGGACACTGCTCCACCGGTGCGCTGGAACTGGCGCTGGCGGGCGACCTGATTGTTGCGTCGGAGTCGGCACGCTTCTCCGACACTTACGCTCGCTGGGGCCTGACGCCGATCTGGGGCTTGAGCCTGCGGCTGCCGCACCGCGTAGGAACCGCGAAGGCGAACGAGATGATGCTGACCTGCCGCAACTACTCAGGCGGTGAGGCCCAGGAGATGCACCTGGCGAACCTGTGTTTCGCCGACAATCGGTTCGAACAGGAACTGGCCGTGCTGAGCGGGCAGATCCTTGTCAATTCCTGGTACGCGAATCGGGTCAACAAACACGCCCTGCTGCAAAGCGACGGCCTGACGCTTGCCGACGCTCATGCGCTGGAGATGTTCAAGAACGAAGGCCTTGCTCCCGATGCCCACCAGCGCATCGCCGCGTTTCTCAAGAAGAAGGCCAAGCCGGGCTGATTTGCCCGCTAAAACAGGGTCTTGAATCTGGCGGCATCCGTCGGACCCCGCTTGGCGCAATTGAACGACGAGCGCCGACACGTCATCCAAAGCGGATAACCAGTCTGCGCATATGATCCGCAATTCGGCTTCGAAAACAAGCTGGCGATCGCCTCGCCTTTTTTTTCATATGTGCCGAACCTGTCAAGCGACAGGCCGGTCGTGCATGTGAGCCCCACTTCTATTGCGGCTGCAGGACTCGTGCGTCCCGAGGGAACGGCAATACCCCGTGTCCTGCCTCGCGACTTATTGGGTTCCTGGTGCATCGATCGGTCAGACGGAAACCCGGAACCAGTCGCTTCTGGTCGTCGCCTGTCGACTGTGCAAACGGAAGTCCTCCCACCTCTCTTTCCCGAATTCCGACTGACCGAGAGCGGCGATGATCTAGCCTATCCGGCGGGGTGGCGCTTGATCCAATGTTTGGCGATGATGATGCGCTGCATCTCGTTGGTTCCCTCACCGATGCAGGTGAGCGGCGCGTCGCGATACAGGCGCTCGATGTCGTATTCCTTGGAGTACCCGTAAGCGCCGTGAATGCGCATCGACTCGATGCTGTTTTCGAGCGCGGCCTCCGAGGCGAAGTACTTGGCCATGCCGGCTTCCATGTCGCAACGCTCGCCGCGGTCGAACGTGGCTGCGGCATCCAAAGTGAGCAGGCGCGCAGCGCGCGCGCGCGTGGCCATCTCCCCGATCTTCAGGCCGATCGCCTGATGTTCATGAATCAATTTGCCGAAGGTCCTGCGTACCTGCGCGTACTCGGTGGCAAGACGCAGCGCACCCTCGGCAATTCCGACGCCGCGTGCCGCGACATTGATCCGTCCCAGTTCCAAACCCCCGGTCGCCTGATAAAAGCCCTGGCCCTCGGTACCGCCGATCAGGTTGTCGGCATTCAGCCGATAGCCGTCCGCTACCAGCTCACCGGAATCGATGCATTTGTAGCCCAGCTTTTCCAGCTTGCGGCCGCTCCTGAATCCTGGACCCTTAGGCGCGATGAACAGGCTCATGCCCCGATGGCGTGGCTGCGCGTCCGGATCGGTCTTGACCAGCAACGCGAAGCAGGAACCCTCGATCGCGTTACTGATCCAGGTCTTGGTGCCGTTGATCACGTAGTGATCGCCGTCCCTCCTGGCCGTCATGCGAATGCCTTGAAGATCCGTGCCGGCATCGGGTTCAGTAAGCGCCAGACCGCCTCGAATCTCCCCGGATGCGAGCCTGGGCAGCCAGCTATCTTTCTGCTGTGGCGTGCCGAATTTCTCTATCGCCAACGCCAGCATCAGGTGTGAGTTGAAAATGCCCGTGATTGCCATCCAGTAAGACGAGATGTTCATCACGATCTTGGCGTACGTGCTGGCGGGCAGCCCCAAGCCGCCGTATTCGGGACTGATCGTGGCACCGAACAGGCCTAAGTCCTTCATTTCACCGACAATGGCTGCCGGCCACGCGTCGGCGTGATCGAACTTCCTGACATTGGGCGCGACCGAACGCTCGATCCAGCGATCGATGGCGGCCAGCAGTTCGGCCTCGTCCGAGGCTTCCATGGTCTTCATTGGAAAAGTTCCGTCAGTGCCCGGATGTCGTCCAGGTCTTCGAGTTTGTCGACGAGCGCGGCCACTTGCTCAGCCCGCAACCCAAGGCGGGCTGATGCGCGTTGCAGGAACTTTGCGCGCACGTCACCATAGCCCGGAAAAAGGACATTGCGTACGCCGCTATGCAGATGGATCGACGAGCCCGATCGAAGCTTCACGATGACTTCAACGTGATCAACCGGTGTAGGCACAAGGTCGATGCGCCGGGCGAGCTTTTCGATACGCGGGTCGGCGAAGCTGGCTTCGAAGAACAGGGGATCACCGGCAGGAAGACCCATCAGAGCGGCCGCCGCCGTGAAGCGCGCGGACATCTGTGCCGACAGCATGTTGTCGAAAGGTCCGTGACGCGACACACCGGGGCTGTTTAGGCCGTTCGTGCCGCTTTCCGAGCGTATGACCGTCACGCGTTCGACGGTGTCGGGATCGAGCGGCTGCTCGAATTCGTCCATGATCAGAGCAATCGTATTCTGGTTCTGCATGCAGGTGGCGTACCGCTTCGTGCCGACCTGCTCGATGCCCGGCCTGGCGTCCGGGTCCAGCAGGACCGCGGCATCGCAATTTTCGCCGCCATAGGTCTGGAAGAAGCCGAATTCGCCTTCGAGGGCCTGGCGCGCGGTTCTGGCGCCGGCCAGCCCAATCCGGGCCGCGAACAGGCCATTGCGCGCGCCGATGCCGGCTTGGAAGTACGGCTCCATGCTTCCCTCGAAAATGCCCTGCGTGGTGCCCGCGGACATGTTGACAGCAATGGCCAGCGTGTCCGTCAGCTGCAGGTCATCCGCCCCGCCGATGACGGCAGCCGCGGTCGCGGCACCCAAAGGCCCCATGACGCCGAGCGGCCTGAACTTGCGCATGACGACCGAAAGCGGTGCGGCGGCGCCGATGCGGCTCACCGATTCGTAGCCCGCCACGAGTCCGGCCAGGAACTGCCTGCCGCTGGCACCATGGACCTCTGCCGCAGCGAGCGCGGCCGGAATGACGTACGTGCCGGGGTGACTGCCCAGCCGCAGACCCCCAGACCCGCAGTCCTCCAGCAGGCTGCTATGGCCGATGACACCGTTGACAAATGCGGCGTCGCTCGCGCTGACGCGGCGCGGCTGGCCAAAGACAAAGCAATCGCCGCGATCATGGTCCACGGCGTTCCACGCCACCTGCGCCGTCGACAGCGTGCTGCCTGCCAGCGAAACGCCGCAGGCATGTAGAAGCCTGGCCTTGGCTGCCTGCAGCGACTGGTCGGCGAGCGGCCGCCGGCTCAGCTCAACCAGCAAACGCCCAAGTTGGGCGCCCAAGCCCCCGCATGTGGTCTGCTTCATGATTCGCTCGCCTGGCGGACCTCAGTGCCGGGTACCGGCGCGCGTCAACGTCAGCAGGGCCACGCGGTAGTCCGGGTTAGTGATGACCTTTGCGTTGAGGATGGTCGCAGGCTCGCCTCTTGCAGCCGCCGCCTCATAGGCTTCACAAACGGCGGATGCGGCGGCAACCTCGCTGGCACTGGGTGCCATGGTCGCATTGACGATATCCAGGTGGGCGGGCGATACCGCGATGCAGGCGGTATAACCCAGATCGGCCCAGTGCCTGACGAACTTCGCGACCTTTTCCAGATCCTTGTATTCAGGAATCAGCGTCCCACCCGTAGCGAACAGGCCGTAGGCAGCCGCCGCGACGGCAATCTTGCTCTGGGCATAGTGATTGGCAGGCGCGAACAGGCGCTCCCCGGACTCGTCGAACGGGCGCGAGCCGACATCGGCCGCGTAGTCGACATATCCGAAGTGCAGGCCCACCACGCCGGCGCAGCTCGCAATGGTGTCAAGTTCGATCATTGCGCGTGCCGTTTCGATCATGACGTAAAGGCCCCCGGCCGCCTGCGCGGGATTCATCATTCCGGCAACCTCCCCTATCTCGGCCGCGGTCTGCGCCTTCGGATAGCAGATCAGGAAATCACCATCGACCTTTGCCAGCGCCGCGAGATCGTCCCGACCCCACGGCGTCGAGAGGCTGTTGACGCGCACGATCACCGTGCGGCCCCCGAAATACTGCGGCGACTTGAGCGCCTGAACGATGCGCTCACGCACTTCGATCTTGTTGTTCGGCGTGGCGGAATCCTCCAGGTCCAGCATGATGCCGTCGGCCTTTGCCGTGGGCACCTTGGACCAGAACTTCTCATTCAGTATCGGCACTTCCAGGATGCTGCGCATGCGCGCGTATCGGACCCGGCCGCCGCTCACTGCGAGTTCTCCTTCAGAAATGCGGTCAGCACGTCGACGAAGTCCTGCGGCTTTTCCCGCATGAAGTAGTGGCCTGAATCGAACCAGCGCACCTTTGCATTGGGCATTTCGCGCAGCATCCGGTTGACGACATCATCGTCCACCACGTTGCTCTTTCGGCCCATGCAAAGCAGCGTGGGCATGACCAGGTTCCTGGAGATCTCCCATAGGTACTGGACATCGGGCAGGCTCACCGAGCCGGTGACCCATTGAACGTCCGGGTCCGCTTTGGCGACGAGTTTGCCGGCCCAGTTCGTGCGCAGCTGGTATTTCACGTGCAAGTCGATGAATTCGGGTGTCCATTCAGGATGGTGACCCATGTAGAACTCGCGCGCTTCGCCCTCATTGCGAAATCCGCGCAGATTCGTGGTTGCCTGCAGGAAGTCGCGCATCGCTATCGCTCCGCTGGGGGAGTTGGCCGGTCCCGCATCGGAAAGCGCCAGGGTCCTGACCGTGTCGGGTTTCTCGCCGGCGACTGCAATCGCCACGCGTACGCCAGCGGAGTGGCCAACCAGATGCACGGGTCCGAAACCCAGTGCATCGATGAGGCCATGGACATCGCGCGCCATCGAGCGGACGCGGTAGCCGGCTTTGGACCAGTCGCTGTCGCCGTGCCCGCGCATGTCCATGCACACCACGTTGTAGTCCCGCGCCAGCACCCTGGCGATCGGATCCCAAGTGTGGCACTGCACGTTCAGTCCGTGCAGCATCACTACCGCCGGTTTCGTTGCCTCGCCCCATTGGGTGTAATGGAGGCGCAGGCCGTCGAGCTCGATAAACTGGTCCTGAAACCTGTCTGACATCGCGTGATCCCTGTGGTGTCGTTTTGCGCTGCCGCCATGCCTGCACCAGCGGCTCCTGATGACGTCGCCAGGATGCAGCGCCGGAAGACTCGGGCTCTGGCTCAGTGTCGATGCGATGCCCGGGTCAGATGTGCCCGCCACCCTTGAGCGCTTCGAACGCTTCATTGCTCTTGCCCAGCCATTCCCTGTAGACAAGCTGGTTGTCCTGGCCGAGCTTGGGTGCAGAGCGCCAGACCGAGCCGGTGTAGTTCTTCAGCTTGGGAATGACGCCTTGCATGCGAAGTTTGCCCAGATCAGGATCGTCCACGGTGATGATGTCCTCGCGCTCGCGAAAGGTCGGGTCTGCCAGCATGTCCTCGACGGTATAGATCGGCGAGGCGACGACTTCCAGCTTTTTCATCGTCACCAGGCACTCGTCCAGAGTACGCTGCGAGATCCAGTCGGACAGCAGCTGGTCCAGGCGCGTGCTGTTTTTCGCCTGGGCGGCTCGGTCCGCATAGTCACCGACCGGTTCACCGACCAGGGCGGCCACGTTGCTCACGCTGCGCGGGGTGCCCGAGGTGACGGTGAGCCAGCGTTTGTCCTTGGTGCCGTAGCAGTTGATCACCGCCGCGGGAGCCGCCGCCAGCTTGTTGCCGACGCGGTGGGGAACGATGCCGAGCTGGTCATAGAACACGATCTGCCATTCGATCAAGCGGAACAGGCCATCATAGAGGGCCAAGTCGATCCACTCGCCCCTGAAGTCAGGATCGTGGGCCTTGCGGTAAAGGGCTGCCTGGATGGCGAAGGCGCCCATCAGACCGGTAACCGAATCACCGTGGGAAAAACCCGTGTGCACGGGCGGTCCGTCCTCAAAACCGGTGATGTTCACGACACCGCTCATGGCTTCGCCGACCTTGCCGAAGCCGGGTTCGTTGCGCCGCGAAGAGGTCGCGCCGAAGCCGGTTACCTGCAGCATGATCAACTGGGGATGGATCTTCTGCAGCGAGACATAGTCCAGCCCCCACTTTTCAAGGGTTTCCACCCTGAAGTTGGTGATGGCCACGTCGGCCCATGCGGCCAGTTCGCGTGCCATGGCGCGGCCTTCGTCAGTACGAAGGTTCAATGTGACTGAACGTTTGTTGCGAGCAGCAACTTTCCACCACAGGTGTGTGCCATTCTTGGCTGGACCCGCCGCCCGCTGGGGATCGCCCGTGCCGGGATCTTCGACGTGAACCACCGTTGCGCCAAGGTCCGCGAGCAGGGTTCCCGACAGCGGCCCCGCGATGACGTGTGCGAATTCAACCACTTTGAGGCCCTGGAGCGCCCCGGACTTGAACGGCATGCCGGCCCTTCCGATTCGATTGGTGTGTCAATGTTCACTGCAGGTCAAACCCCTGCACGGTCGTGCGCCACATGTGGCGGCGTTTTGGCAGCGAGTAGCCCCCGGTTGCGCGGTGCTGCGTGCTGTAGTTATCCCAAAGCAGCACGTCGCCCTTTTGCCACTGGTGCCGATACACAAATTGCGGCCTGACGGCGTGTTCGAAGAGCGCATCGAGCAGCGCGCGGCTTTCATCCTCCGGCAGGTCGGGAATGCGGTGGGTAAAACCTTTGTTCACGAAGAGGCACGGCTCCTTGGAGAGCGGGTGTTTCAACGCGATGGGGTGACGCACCGGCGGCATGGATCCGTTGTCCTTGGACCAGCGGAACACGTACTGGTGCTCGGCATTCAGGACTTCGACCTTCTCCCGTTGGGAAGCGGGCAGCGCCCGAAACGCAGCCATCGTGTTGGTGAATTCCGTGTCGCCCAGGGACGTGCCGTCGTCGTCGAAGGGCACTTCCAGGGCGTAAAGGCACGACAGCCAGGCTGGCTTGGTGACGTAGGAGCGATCCGTGTGCCAGAAGCCACCCGCATCGACCACGCCGATGGGTTTGCCGTTTTCCTCGATATTGGACAGAACGATGATCTCCTGCTGCTGCGGCAGAAGGTACTGGGCCAGGGTCGATCCGTAAGGCTCGATCGGGCCGAAGGTCTTGGCGAAGTCGACCAGGCCCTGTGAGTCCAGATGTTGGTCACGGAAATAGATCACGCAGTGCCTCACCAGCGCATCCTTGATCGCGGCCGAATCGGCGACACTGATCGGCTCACGCAGGTCCATGCCCCGGATTTCCATACCGAGTGCGCTGCCGGTGGGGATTAAGATCATGGGTGCGTCTCCGATGCGCCGCTCGCAGACTGTGGAGGCTAGGAATTTGACCGGCTACGGTCCAATGGCAAATTCGAATGTCCCACATCGGCTCCCCCAATCTGCCCGGCGTAAACGCCATGGACCTGACGCAATTGCGCACCTTCGTCGCGGTGGTCCAAGAGGGCCATCTCACCCGCGCCGCCGAGCGCCTGCATATCAGCCAGCCCACCGCGAGCAATCACATCAAGGCGCTGGAAAGCCACCTGGACATTCAGCTCTTCGTGCGCACCACGCGCGGTCTCGAACCGACGGCGGCCGGGATACGCCTGGCCGGATGCGCCAGTCGCGTGCTGGGTTGCACCATCGAACTGGTCAGCCTGGCGCGCGAGCTGCAGGCCAGCCCCTATGGCAGGCTGTCGCTCGGCACGCTGGCCGATCCCCAGACCAACCGTCTGCCGGCGCTGGTCGCGTGGCTGCGCGTGCACCATCCCCTGCTCGAACTGAATATCGAGACCCGCAGTTCGCTTTCGACCAAGCAGGGGCTGCACAGCGGCGAACTGGACGCGGGCTTTTTCATCGGCTCGGCGCTGGAAGACGACATGGATGGCGTCGTGCTCAGGATCCTGGACTATGTGGTGACGGGTCCGTCGGCCTGGAAGGACCGCCTGCCGGTGGCTGACTGGCGTGAACTTGCGGCCCTGCCCTGGATCGTCACCCCCAAGGGCACTTCAAATGCGGAGTTGTGCGAGCGATTCTTCAAGCCGCGAGGCTTGCAGATCAACGTGGCGCTCGAAGTCAACAATGATGCGTTGCTGCGGGCGCTCATCGTCGAAGGGGTCGGCATCGGCTTCGTACGCCGCGAGATTGCGGAAGAAGGACAGGCGCGCGGAAACTATTCGATCGCGCCGATGACCCTGAGCTCCGCCAAGCTTCTGTTCGGCTACGTCCGCGCACGCAAGACGGACCCCGTCATCCAGACCGTCGAAGCAGGGCTGCAGAACCTGTGGTTCCACGGCGGCAAGACCACGCCGCCAAGTTCGCCAGGCAAGTCCGGGTAAGTCCCCCGAGAATCCTGCAAAGACAGGTTCGCAAGGCGGTGACGTTTCCGTCATGCGGATGGCTCTCGCACGCGCCCTGAAATGTCTTGACATATCGGTGACACGTCAAGATAATGTCCCTACATATGAAGGTATCGAGCATCATCGAGTGGTGCGGCGGCCGCGTGGACGACGGGCACACGGGACCTCGGGGCGCGGCGCTTCCTGCAGGCGTCAGGCGGGAACCGTCGTGACGATGCTGGCGCGGCACGATCTGGCCGCCGCTCGAAGTCTGCTCTTCGTTCCGGCGGACAGGCCCGAGCGCTTTTCCAAGGCGGCGGCATGCGGCGCAGACGGCGTGGTCCTGGACTTGGAAGATGCCGTCGCGCCACACGCCAAGTCCGCGGCGCGCGACGCGGCGCTTGGCTTTCTGGCGGACCAGGCTGCAGAGGCACTGTGGCTGCTCAGAATCAACCATTTCAACACGGGCGCCGGGCTCGCAGACCTTCTGGCCCTGCGCAATGCGCGGTGCCTGCCGGCCGCCGTCGTGCTTTCCAAGGTCGAGTCGGCCGCTGACGTGGACGTTGCGGTCGCGCATCTGCATGGCGGGGGCAGTGCTGCGCCGATCGTGGCACTGATCGAGAGCAGCCGCGGCCTCGAAGCAGCGGCGCGCATCGCCGCGCATCCGGCGGTGCATGCACTTGCCCTGGGTGGAGCCGACCTCGCGGCCGATCTGGGCGCCGAGATGGCATGGGAGCCGCTGCTGTTCGCGCGCAGCCGCATCGTCCAGGCCGCTGCCGCCAGCCGGATCCCGGCTTGGGACGTCCCCTTTCTCGATCTGCACGACGGGGCCGGACTCGAGCGCGAGAGCGCCGCGGTCAAGGCGCTCGGCTACCGCGCAAAGTTGGCGATACACCCGGCGCAGGTCGAAACCATCAACGCGGCTTTTTCGCCGACACCGAGCCAGGTCGAGCACGCGCAGCGGGTGCTGGCGGCCTCGGAGCGTGCAGCCGGGGGGGTCTGCGTGGTGGAAGGAAAAATGATCGATCAGCCGGTGATCCTGGCCGCCCAAAGGACGCTGCAGCTGGCCCGTCGCCTGCAAGCGGATCAGCACAATCGGCTGGCGGGCTCGCTGCCGGCCTGACCCAGCACATCATGAGCCGCTACGGCTATGTTCGCACCGGCATCGCGCGCTACAAGGAGCGCTTCGGCCTGAGCTTCGAAGACCTGGAAGTCGGGCTGCACGTGCGGCACCGACCGGGCACGGACATCTCGCAGCAGGACAACCGGGAAGAAGCGGTCGAGATGATCAACAACGCGCAGCTGCACTATGACAGTCACTACGCCGCCCGCACGGAATGGCAACGGCCCGTGGGCGTCAGCACGATGACTGTGCAGCGGCTGATGGGCATGATCTCGCGCACCTGGTACCGGCGCCGGAGCCTGCTGGGCATCGAACGCATCAGCCTGACCCGCCCGGTATTCGGTGGCGACACCCTTTATTCGGAGTCGATCGTGTCCGCCTTGCAAAGCGGGGACGACCCCGACGTGGGCATCGTTTCGCTTCTGATCACCGGCAGCAACCAGCGCGGCGAAGCCATATCCGAGATCGCCTGTCGAATCGAGATCTACCGCCGCGGAATGCACCCGGAAGATGGCGACGATGCGCCCATAGCCGAGGAGGAGCGCTTCAGTCTGTACCGCCGTGGCGCGGACGGGGTCCTGGTCGAGCAGACCGGCCTGGCATTCGAAGACATGGTCGAAGGCGAAACCTTTGACCACTGGCCGGGACGCACCATCGATGAGGAGGAAAGCCGGCTGCATGCCCTGCGATCCATGGAGATCAACCCGCGCTGGCATGACGCCGCTTACATCCGGCGCAGCAAGCGCCAGGAGCAGACTGTGTTCGAGCCGCTGGTTCTCGGCGTGGTCACGGCGCTGAGCACCCGCACCCTGGGTCGCGTCGCTGCAAATCTGGGCTGGACCGATATCGTGATGCCGCGTCCGGTCCGGATCGGCGAGACGATATACGCCGAATCGACCATTGGCCCGCTGCGCCTGTCCAGCTCCAGACCGGGACAGGGAATCGCCCAGGTTGCAACACGCGGTTACGTCGAATCCGGCGAGTTGGTGTGCAGCTACAAGCGCGCTTTGCTCGTCTACCGCCGGGGCGCAGGGCCCTATGAAAGCGCCGGGTACTGAAGCTTCAAGGTCAACCAAGGACTGCGATCATGACGTCAGCAACTTTGCACGCGGGGGTTCCGGTCCTCGACATCGATCCTTACACGGACGAAAACATCGACAACCCCGGCCGCTTCAATGAGGCGATCCGCGAGCTCGGCCCGGTGGTGTGGCTCAAGGCCTACGACATGTATGGAGTCGGACGCTTTGCCGAGGTCGAGGCGGTGCTCGGCGACGACAAGCGTTTCCTTTGCACAGCGGGCGTCGGCCTCACTGATATTCGCAAGCCCGAATCCCTGCGCGACAAGAACCCCCTGCTCGAGGTCGAACCCGAGGAACACGCGCGGGTGCGGAGCGACCTGCTCAAGATATTCTCGCCGGTGGTGCTTCGCACGATGAAAGGCACCTTCGAGCAGGAGGCCGAAAAACTGGTCGACAAGATGATCGACCTGCGGGAATTCGATGGCGTGCACGATCTGGTGGAGCCTTACATCCTGGGGGTGTTTCCTCAGACGGTGGGAATCAGGATCAATCCGGCGACCGTGCTGCTCTTTGGCGCCCTGAATTTCAACGCCAACGGCCCGTTGAACGACCTTTACAAGGCGGCCCGCAAGAATGTCGAGCCCTATCTGCCGGAGTTCGAAGCCGCATTCCGGCGCGAAAACGTGGTCCCTGGCGGCATGGGAGCGCAGATCTATGACGCCGAGGAATCAGGGATTTTCAGGCCGGGAACAGCGGTCGCATTTGTGCGCGTGCTATTCCGCGCCGGCTTCGACACCACGATCGCAGGGATCGGGGCGACCCTTTATTACCTTGCGCGATCGCGCGCGGCGTGGGACGCCTTGCGCGCGAACCCGGAGGGAGTTTTCGCGGCCTTCGACGAGGCGCTGCGCGTGGTGTCGCCGGCGCGGGTCATGCACCGCGTCACGGTATCGCAAGGCTGCGAGCTAAGCGGCATGAAGCTGCAGGGCGACGTCAAGGTGGGCGCATATATTGCTGCGGCAAACCTTGACCCCCGCAAGTACCCCGAGCCCGACCAATACGACATGAAGCGCGCGGGACTGGCCAATCACCTTGCGTTCGGCACCGGCCCCACAAAGTGCCTTGGATTGCTCCTGTCGAAATACGAGGCCGAAGCCATTCTCAAGGTTCTTGCGCGGCGCGTGAAGACGCTGGAGCTGCTCAGTGACGAGCACCCGGGCTTCAGGCGCATCAACACCTTGCGCACGCTCAAGTCGCTGCCGTTGCGCGTGACACCGAATTGAACTGCCGCGCGCAGCGGCCGCTGGCGCAGGTCAAGCTTGAAGAAGGAGTCCCGCGTGCAACCCATTTCGTTTAGCGGCCAAGTGGCCATCGTTACCGGTGCCGGTCGCGGCATTGGACGCGCCTACGCGCTGGAGCTGGCACGCCGCGGCGCTTCGGTTGTGGTGAACGACATCGGCGGCGTCGGCACACCGGAGGGGCCCTGGGCCGACGCCGTGGTCGCGCAAATCCGCGCCGAGGCCGGCAAGGCCGTGCCTAGCCATCACAGCGTGTCGACTCCCGAGGGTGGACTGGCCATTACCGAAACGGCCTTGAGGGACTTCGGCGCTGTCGACATCGTCATCAACAATGCCGGCTTCCTCAGGCGTGCGATGTTCGCGGACATGCCCTTGGAGCACGTCAGGGAGGTCCTCGACGTTCATCTGCTGGGTGCATTTTATGTGACGCAGCCGGCCTGGAAGTTCATGGCCGGCAGGCGCTACGGCCGTGTACTCTTCACGAGTTCGGGGGCGGCCTTTGGCATGCAGGCCAACAGCAACTACTGCGCGGCCAAGGCCGGGCTGCTGGGCCTGACCCATGCGCTTTCCAAGGAAGGCGAAGACCTGAACATACGGGTGAACGCCATCCTGCCCTACGCAAAGACAATGATCACCGTCGACAGTCCCGCGATCGGCGCGGACTCGACTCACAATGTCGCCATGCAAAAGGAACTCGGGCCACGGATGACGACCGACTCGGTCGTCGCCGCTGCCCTTTATCTGGCAAGTTCGCAATGCGTCCTGAACGGACAGGCGGTCTCAGCGGTCGCTGGGAGGTATGCGCGCATCTCCATGCTGCTGACGCGAGGCTGGCTCAGGAGGGATGTGGCGGGCGTAAAGGCGGAGGAATTCCGCGACAACCTCGGTCAAGTAATCGAGTCCGCGGGCCTTACCGAGGCCAGTTCGCTGGGTGCTGAATTGGAGGAGGTTATCGCGCGGGTGCGGGCACTCGATGGGTGAGGAGATTTTTCAGGTCGAACGTCGTGTCGCACAGCAGCGTCGGATCCGGCGAGACGCGCGCTTGAAGCAGTTGCCTGCCGATCAGATAGGAGCGCGGTTCATCGATCGCATCTACGGCGCATAGGGCGCCTGCCCGCAAGTACCAGAAGCTCTGGCTGCGCGCACTGGTGCGACGCGTGATCACCTGGTCGTAGCCCGTGTTGATCCCCGCGATCTGGAGTTTCCTGTCGTACTGATCCGACCAGAACCAGGGCGTCGGATCGTAGCTGGCGGTCTGGCCCACCATGTCGGCGGCGACGCATTCGGCTTGCTCGATCGCGTTCTGGACGCATTCGAGCCGGATTCGACTGCCACGCCATGGAAAGGACGTGCAGTCGCCGGCCGCCCAAACCCGCTCGGCTGAAGTACGCCCTCGCGCATCGACGGCGATGCCGTTGTCACAGCGGATGCCCGCGGTTTCGGCGAGTTCAGTGCAGGGTAGCGCGCCGACGCCGGCAATGACGAAATCGACCGCAAGTTCGACGCCGCTGGACAGCACGGCGCTGCAAACACGCGAGTCACCACACAGTTGCCGGACCGCGACGCCTTCATGAAGCAGGACCCCGAACGAGCAGTGAAGCTCGCGAAAGTACGCGGCCGTTTCAGCCGAAGCGACCCGCGCCAGGATGCGAGGGGCGCTTTCCACGACATTGACCCTCAGGCCCCTAGCTGCCGCCACGGCGGCGGCTTCCAATCCGATGTAGCCACCACCAACAACCAGCAGATCGCGTCCGTGCGCGAATTCGGGCGCCAGGCCATCGACGTCGGCACGGGTGCGAATCGTGTGGACGCCATCGAGCGAACCACGAATCGCCACCGGCAATTCGCGCGGCCGCGCGCCGGTCGTGAGCGCCAGCAGGTCGAAATGCAGGGTCCGCTTCCCCGCCACGAGCGTTCGAGCCGTGGTGTCCAGCGCCGTGACGGTGGTACCGAGCAACAGGTCGATACGGTTCTCGCGGTAGAAAGTGTCTGGCCGCAGCGCAAGCCGGTCGGCGGTCAGTTCACCGAGCAGGTACTTCTTCGACAGCGGTGGGCGCTGGTAAGGGGTCGACGGCTCTTCGCCAATCACGGTGAGCTGGCCATCAAAACCGAGTGCGCGCAGCTTGGCCACCAGCGATGCCGCGGCCTGCCCGGCGCCCACGACGACGGCGTGGCTGTGACAGCGTGTTGCTGCAGCGGACACGATCAGAACCGCGCGACGCGTAGCACGATCCCGTCCAGTGCGGCAGCGGCGACGATCTGACAGGACAGACGGCTGGTGGCGGTGGGAGTCTGCACCGCGAGTTCGAGCATTTCGCGCTCAGCGGCGCTCGGCTCTTGCAGCGCCACCGGCGTGCTCTCGACATGCACATGACATGTCGCGCAGGCGAGCGAACCGCCGCATTCGCCCACAATGCCGGTGACGTTGTGGGCGACGGCCGCTTCCATCAGCGAATGGCCAAGCGGCACGTCCGCCTCGACCTTGCGCCCGTCCTGGAGGATCCAGGTCGCGCGGATTGTTTGCACTTCGCCTGCCAGTTGTGGTATATGTACTGACATTATCGATGCTTGGCCGCGAGTCCGTCAAGAGACGCGAAGCGATGAAACCCGAACCCCTTTCAATCGCCGATGGTCGTCGCAAGATCTCCCGGTCTGCCCGTGGCACCGCCAGGACGTCCGCAAACCCGTCGCCGCCAAGGCCGCCACAGGGCGAGAATGCGCCGCGCGCAGGCAACGGCCAGCCGCTTTATGTCCAGGTCGCGCGGGAGCTGACCCGTGCCATCGCCGACGGCCGTTACGGGATCGGTGCCCATCTGCCGACGGAAGCCGAACTGTGCGAACGCTTCGACATCAGCCGCTTCACTGCACGGGCTGCGGTGCAGATGCTCACGACAGCCGGGCTCGTGACCCGGCGCAAGCGCGCCGGCACCATCGTGATCGCGGCGCCTGGCGACGCGAAATACAGCCAGCGCGTGTCCTCGATCAAGGATC
>Ga0075030_100002007_pt1 | contig 18488 bp, 14 predicted proteins | sample LitLauG_LLR_2012_FD_71393 | JGI IMG/M metagenome (GOLD analysis project Ga0075030, IMG submission 71393) | Freshwater sediment microbial communities from Pennsylvania, USA - Little Laurel Run_MetaG_LLR_2012 | ecosystem: Environmental > Aquatic > Freshwater > Creek > Sediment | place: USA...
GCCCGCATCGCCCGCCGCCGACTGGATGTAGACCCGCTTGAACGGACTCTGCCGCTTGATCTTGCCGTTCGCGACCGAGTTCATCGCGCACCCCCCGGCCAGCGTGATCGCGTCCAGCTTGTGGCGCTCGTGCAAGGCTCCGATCAGGTGGAAGAACGCCTCCTCGTACATGGCCTGCACCGAGCGTGCGATGTCCATATGCCGTTGCGTAAGCGGCTCGTCCTTGCCCCGCGCAGGTCCAAGCAGGTCCGCGAGCGCCGGCGCGAAGTGCGGCCGGAACGTCGGCCTCCCGTCGAGCCAATCTGTGTCGACGCGCTCCCGGTCGTGAATGAAGTAGTCGAGGTTGAGCGCAAATTGACCCTTCGCCTTCAAGTGAACGATCCGGCGCATTTCACTCATGAACCGCGGTTCGCCGTAGGGGGCCAACCCCATCACCTTGTACTCGTCGCCGTAATTGGGAAAGCCGAGAAATTGGGTCAGCGTCAAATAGAAGATACCGAGCGAGTGGGGAAAGTAGATCCGCCCTTCGACATCGATCCGGTCGTTCTCACCGGTGCCCCAAGCAGTGCTGGCGAAGTCGCCGAAGCCGTCGACCGAGACGACGGTCGCAGCCCGGAACGGAGACACAAAGTATGCCGATGCCATGTGCGCGACATGGTGTTCGACGGGAATGACGCTGAGATCTCCGCGGTCGTCCGGAAAAGATTCGGCGAACAGCTCGATCAGATTTCTTCGCTTCTGCCCCGTCTTCAAACGGCTCAGGATCAGGCCGAGTTCGGGACGCTTCGTGGCCACATGGCCGAGTTTGGCCATAAGGTTGGCGCGCGCATTCGTGTTGATCGCCACCAAATCCACCTCGCCAAGGCGAACGCCGGCCTCACGCAGGCAATAGCCGATGGCATCGCTCGGGAAGCCTGCCCAATGCTTGATCCGCCGGAACCTCTCCTCCTCGGCGGCAGCGATGACTCTGCCGTCGCGAATGAGTGCCGCTGAGGAGTCGGCATGGAAGGCGTTGAGACCGAGGATGATCACGTGTTGGCCACTTCGTTGATCGGTTCGCGATTGCCGCCGAAGCGGTGCGGCTTAGCTACGCCTGTGCCCGCTTGCTTCTCGCTCCGATCATGGCACGCAGGAGCATCTTCTTTGCGCCGTAGAACACCCCCGGAAACCGCGTCTCGAGTGCGAATACCGCCCTGTTGCTGAGCCGCGAGAGGTCCTTGGGGTGATGGATCCGGATGCCGTTGATCGACTTGAGGTCAAGCGGGAGGATGCGGCTCTGCAGCTGCAGGAAGTCGTGCGAGTCCGGTATCGCATGGCACGTGATGGACGAGCGAGCCTGGTCGGGGTCCTGGCTGTCGAGCGAGCCGTGGATCGTCCATGCATTCCAGAACAGCACGTCGCCCTTGTTGAGCACCGGCGCGCGGATCGTAAGCCCCCGCTCGCGGATCTGGGCTACGACCTGCTGGATGTAGACCTCGTGATTGTCGGCGATGTTGTTGGCGGCGTCCTGGCGGCCGAGATCGATGAGGTGCGACTTGGGGCAGATGAAGAACCGGCCCGCCCTCGCGCTGATGTCCTCGACCGCGATCCAGGCACCGGCCATCGAGCCGATCTTGGCAGAATCGAGGTAGTAGCTGTCCTGGTGCTCCCAGGTCGCCGAGTTGCCCTCGAAGTACATCGATTGCACGATCTTTGGCGCCTCCCCGCCCATCAGCGCGCGGAACGCGTCGCACAGGTGGCCATCGGTCAGCACGTTGTCGACGGCGAAGCGGCGGAAGTTCGGGTAGCGCACCGGGTCGACGCTCTGAAGGTTCAAGATGGGGTTCATGATCCAGCCTTTGTCGTTGAGCTTGTGCCGCTCCGCTTTGGCCGTCGCTTGCCGGTAGATATAGGCGCTGCTCGGCTTGATCTCGCTGTCCCACAGCTGGCGGATACGGTCGCACGCGGCCCCATCCAGCAGCGCGCGCACGATCACATATCCGTTCTCCTGGTAATACTTGGTGATACCCTCGCGCTCGTCCCAAGCGAAACGCGGCGAGGGATCCTCGGCCAGCGTCTCAGGCACCTTCACTGGCAGCCCGCGCGGTGTCTTGAGCTCGATCATCGCTAGTCCTCACATGTGAACTTCAATGACGGACGTACCCTGTGCAGGCCTACAAGCCGTGGACTGTTCTCTTCAACGCTCCGGTGCCGTCCCAAACGGGGATATCTCGCGCTTATATGACCGCGGTACGAAGCCGGCTACCCGCAACTGAGCGACAAATTCGCAGCCGCTACGATCTGACCTTCGCGGACCAGGCACGCGCTCGCATCCCCGTGATAGGCGTTAAGCCCCAGAATAATCGCCACGCGAACCTCTCCCCTCTTCGCCCAAATTTCTCACGCACACTGAATAACTCGCTAAAAACACTATATAAATCAAACACTTGACGGACTTATCCCCGCCCCGCCAGGCGCCCGTATCATGGTCTCGATAGCAGCGTTAGCCCTCGAGAACCGTGTGACATGAGTACCTCTTCCCCAAATCTCGGCCTCCCCTACATCCAGGCCGCCCAGGCCCAGAAGCATGTAACCCACAACAACGCAATCCGCGCGCTCGATGCCATCGTGCAGCTCGCCGTCATATCGCGCGCGCTGAGCGCCCCTCCTGCCGCCACGCCCAACAATGGCGACCGCTACCTCGTCGCCGCCAGCGCCACCGGCGTCTGGGCTGGCAAATCCGGCCAAATCGCAGCTTTCCAGGACGGCGCCTGGTCTTACCTCGCCCCTCAGTCCGGCTGGCTCGTCTGGGTCGCGGCCGAAAGCCTCTTGATCACCTGGAACGGCGCCGCCTGGGTTCCCGCCGTCGCGCTGCCCTCGCTCAATCCTGCCCCCATGGTCGGCGTCAACGCGACCGCCGATACAACGAACCGCCTCGCCGTCAAATCGACTGCCACCCTGCTCGATAACGTCGGCAACGGCCACCAGTTGAAGGTCAACAAGGCGACACCCGCCGACACCGCCAGCCTGCTGTTCCAGGACGCCTATGCCGGTCACGCCGAGATGGGTCTCACTGGCGACGACAACTTCCACGTCAAGGTCTCCCCCGACGGCGCAAGCTGGAACGAGGCGATCGTGATCAACAACGCGACCGGCCAGGTCACCTTCCCCCACACCACGCTGGCGCAGGTCAATTCCGACTGGAACGCGTCCTCCGGCGCCGCGCAAATCCTGAACAAGCCTACGATCCCCGCCGCTTATACCCTGCCGCCCGCCACCGCGGCCGCGCTCGGCGGCGTCAAGGCTGGCGCGAACGTCTCCATCGCCGCCGACGGCACCTTGACGGCCAATGCTCAGCCCCAGGTCAATTCCGATTGGAACGCCGCCGCCGGCGCCGCCCAAATTCTGAACAAGCCCGCGCTCGGCACAGCTGCGGCCTTGAATACCGGCACCGCTGCCGGCAACGTCGTGGTCCTCGATGCCAGCGCCAGGCTCCCCGCCGTCGACGGATCTAAACTCGTAAACCTCCCCTCGGGCCCTGCCGGTCCCGCTGGCCCACAAGGCCCCGCCGGTCCGCAAGGCTCGTCCGGCCCCGCTGGTCCCGCGGGCGCTGCCGGATCAACCGGGGCAACCGGCCCCGCAGGAGCCACCGGTCCGGCTGGTCCCGCAGGCCAGAACGGCGGCTTTGTCACTATTACGCCCGCCTACACCAACCCCGGCGGCTCGGGCGCCCGCACGGCACAGATAACCGTGACGGGTTCGTCCGCGCTGATAGCATCAGGCTGGTCCACGCTTGTTGACGGCACGGCCACCAGCGGCGGCATAACCGTCGCCCGCGTCGCCGTCACCAGCGCGCTCTGGTTCAACTTCGACTTCGGCAATTTCGCCCGCAAGGTCATCTCCGAGATCACCTTTTACAGCGCGGATACGACGGGCTCCACCAACCACGGCGTATGGCAGGCCTACGGCTCCAACGACGAAACCGCCACGCCCACGAACCTGACCGCCATCGGTTCCCCGTTCACGCTCGGTGGTGTCGCCAACCCGCAGGTCATCACCGCGCTGGCCGCCAACGCGATCGGCTACCGCCACCTGCGCATCGTCGGCGTCTCTGGCCAGACCGACAACCCAGCTGGAGCGACCTGGTATGAGTTCACCTTCAAGATCGCGGGCACCACGTTCGACGGCGTTCCGCAGGTCCCACCGACCACGGGTATCGCCACCGGCCAGCTGGCCACGGTAGCGTCCACTGGCGCCTTGCAATGGTCCAACAACGCCGCCGACCTGTACGGCCTCAACATGGTGCGCACCAACCTGCTCGCCGAATGGCACTTCGACGAAGTGTCTGGCACCACCTGCAACGACGTGACCGGAAACTACCCGATCTCGCTCGCTTCCGCCGTCAACGCGGCCCGCACCACCCGCGGCCTTAGCACCTCAAACGGCAGCATCATGACGCCCTCGATCCCCGGCGTGCAGTCGATGGTGATGGTCTACCGCATGGGCCGCGACGAAGGCAACGCAACGCCCGTATTTGCATGGTCGCGCGGCGGTAGTGGCGTCCAAGGTGGGGCGCTGGATGGGTCCTCGTCCGGCTGGACCTACGCCATCGGAAACGGCTTTGGTGTTCACACCCCCGTCTACCGGACCTCCACCGGCCAGAACGCCTATGAGACCAACCGCGGCGGCTGGCTCGTCATGTTCGCCAACGGGGCTTCCGCGCTCGCAGCCCAGACGTTCGCGTTCGGCGGCAACACCGACGGCCGCTTCCAGTGCGTCGATTTCGAGCTGGCCTTTGCGGCCATGTATTCGGCGCCCCTCACCACCGCGCAGCAGCAGCAGATTTACGCCTGCCTGCGCAAGACGATGCTCGCCAAGGGCATCTACCTCAACGCCGCCGATTGCCCGGCGAGCGCCGACGTGGCGCTGCTGTGGGGCGAAAGCACGCTTTCGGGCCGCGCGCCCCTCTTCAACGTCTCCGGCACCTCGGGCAGCGAGGCCGGATTGTCGGCCGCCGACCAGGCGCTGGTGTTCAACGACACCTGGATACAAGCCGGCCTCACCTATATCCCCACGACAAGCACCACCGCGCGGCGCCACCGCTACGAGCCCACGCTCAACGGCATGATCGCCGACGGCGGCTCAAACTATTACGCGACGTGGGGCCTGGGCACGGGTGCCGGCACCTACGGCCCCCCCGCCAGCTTCGGCCCCGAGTTCGGCGTCGCCTACCAGCACCGCGCGTCGCAGTTGTTGCGCAAGCGCGACCTGGTGATCTGCAAGGCCGCCAAGGGCTCCACGTACCTGTCCTCGACCTACACCGGCGGCCTCACGAGCTGGTGGACCAACACCGACGCCACGGCGGTATCGCTCTATTTCTGCATGTTGCGCCAGGTCTACGACCTCGAGCAGGGCATGCGGCTGCAGGGCGTGGGCCCTAACCTTGCCGTCATCGGCCAGATGATGGGGTTGAACGACGCTGTACTTTCGACCGTCACGGCCGCCAACTACCAGGCCGACATCCAGGCGTTCTACACCCAGCTGCAGGGCGATTTGGCTTTGCCCGCGCTGCCCAAAATCGTGGCCTGGAACGCGCACAGTGCGGGCGCGCCCACCACTACACCTGCAAGCTACCCCAACATTGCCGCCGTCCGCACCGCGATCTCTGCGGCCCTCACCGCCATCAACGCGTCGAACGTCACGATCGAGACCAACGGCTACGGCCTGCTCGCCGCCGATAGCCTCCACTTCAACGCCGCCGGTTCCAAGCAGGCCGGCATCGATTTCTACACCAACGCAGGGCTGTAGCCCTCACGCGGCAGCGGCCGCCGCCAAAAGCGCCTGCTGATCCTCCCGCGGGCAAAAAACGTAATCGCTGCGTGCAATCTCGCCATGGATGCCGATCTCCTCGATCGGCTCCAGTCCGCCAAACGCCCCGTCGGCCGATTTCCGCACCCGCATCAGCCGGTAGTCGAGCCGCTGCATAAGCGCTTCTATGGTCTGCTGGCGAGCTATGCGCTCGGTATTGTCGGCGCGATAGCACGGTAGGATTTCGACTGAGATCCATGGCCTGTCGCGCGCGATAGCCTCGCTCATGCCCGCCAGTACCTCGCTTTCGGCGCCTTCAACATCGATCTTCACGATGCCGAGCGTGCCCGTTGTCACCGCCCGCGCCACCTCGTTGTACGTGAACACCGGCACCATCTTGATCCCGGTCACTGTCTCCCCGGGGCGAAAGCCGTCGACCAGCGAAGCGGCAGGGTCGGTCCCGCCGCTGCCGTAAAGTTGCAGGCGGGCAATTTTCGTTTCCGCACCGATCCCGACCGGAACCAGCGTTACACCCGTCATCTCATTCAGCCTGACGAGGAGTTCGCAGTAGGCAAAGCATTGCGGGTTTGGTTCGAAACCGAGATACGTCCGCGCGGGGTCGATCCCTTTGACCGCAAGCAGCGTCTGGCCGAGATTGACGCCGGCGTCGATAAACGTGCCGCCGCGGCGCGGCAACATGATGCCGAGCAGCCCGGTCATCCACGCTTCGGAGACGTCGCAAAACTCTCCATTGATGACGGGCGAACGGAACGTGTGGGTCCCAAAGCGCACGGGCACCTCCAGCAACGCCCGCGGCCGCGGCAGCCTGCGGATCAATGCCTTGTGGATTCTGTTCAGCATCGTCTGTCCCCAATCTACGATGACCCTACGGGATCAGCGTGCCCCGCTCGCGCACTCGTCATAAAGCGCCACCATCTCCCGCGCGATGCCCTCCCAGCCGAAGCGCGCGCGAACCGTGCGCCGCCCGGCCTCGCCCATCCGTGCCCGCAGGCTCGCATCCCCGATCACCCTGTTGATCGCCGCCGCAAGCGGCTTGGGCTCGCCCGCCGTCACGATTCCGCTCCCGCTTTCCATCACCACGCTGGCCAACCCCACCTCCGGTGTCACAACGACCGCGCACCCCGCCGCCATTGCCTCCACCACCGCCATGCCGAAATTCTCGTTATATGACGCCAGCACGAGGCAGCGCGCTTGGCCGATCAGCGCCCACTTCGCCGCGCCTTCCACGCCGCCCACGAACCGCACCCGGTCCATAACCCCCGCCTCCCGCGCCAGCCGTTCGGCCTCGGCCTGGTATCCGCCCTCGTCATAGCCCGCGATCACAAGTTCGGCACCCTGCACCTCCGGCAGCGCCGCGATCAGCCGGTCGAGCCCCTTTTTCCAGCTGATCCGGCCGAGGAAAAGTATCAGCGGCGGCCCGTCCGCCGCCCCCGCCCCGTGCGTGGGCTGCCCCGCCTCTTCAGGATCGATCCCGTTCGCGATCACCGCGACGCGCCGCGTCTTCAGGCCCAGCTCGCGCAGCTGCTCCCCCTCGCTCCCGGCCGTGACATGGATCGCCGCCGCCCGCTCCACGTTCTTGCGATCGAATAGTGCGAGCCACACCCGCTTCGCCAGCGGGCTTTTGCGGGCGATGAGCTCGGCGACCAGCATCCCGCGCGGGCTCAGCACGTAGGGCACCCCGGCCGCCCATGCCGCCCGCGCCGCCGCGACCGTCGTCCACACCCACACGTAATGGATATGCACGATATCGAACCCCGCGATAGTTTCCGCAAACGCCCGCTCCATCTGCGGCGAGCGATACACGCCGCGCCCCGCGCCGGTCTCAAAATACGTAACCTGCATGCCGTCGCGCGCAACCGCCCGGCCCACCGGCACATCGCTCACGCCAGCGCCGTCCACGTTCGTGGTGTAAACGTGCACCTCGTGCCCGAGTGCCGCCGTCGCCCGCGCCAAACCATGCACCGAGCGGATCGGCCCGCCGTAGCGCACCGCCGGCCAGTAGTGCGGTATGACATGCAGGATGCGCAAGTTAGGACCTTCTTTCAGTCCACCAGTTTCCAATTTTTCGTCATGGCCGTGTCGCGCAGCGATTGCGCCTAAGCGCAACAGGCGGCCACCCAAGCATCCATCAATGAGGGCTCGCCGGCTTCCTCGCCATCTCTATCCCCAACGCCTCGATCACCTTGGCGAACTGCGCCTCGTAGTTCCACCGCGTTCTGATCAGCTCTTCGCCCCGCGCCGCCATGCCCTGGCATCGTGCGGGATCGTCGCGCAACGCCATCACCGCCCGCGCGATATCTGCCGGATCGGCCGGATCGCAGCTGACCGCCACACCCTCCGCGCCGTAGAAATTCCCCCACTCGGGCGTATCGTTGATCAGCAGCGGCAACCCGCATGCAAGATAGTCGAACGGTTTGTTCGACGCCCCCACCATCGGATCGCGGAACACGCGCGAAAACAGCGCGAGCCCCGCGTCCGCTCCGGCCGCGTGCCGCAACATCTCTGCCCGCTCCGGCACCGGCCCATGATACTGCACCCGGTCTGAAATGCCGTGTTCGCGCGCCCTCTCCATCAGCCGCCCGGCATAACCTTGCGAGCTCAACGTCTCATAGCCGGCGAAAGCGAGCCTCACATCTCCCGGGCACAGCGCGAGCGCATCGACGATCTGCGGCGGCAATTGTTTCGGCCCGATCGCGCCGTGATACCACAGCGTGAAACCTTCCCGCGCCGTTCTTTCCACCGCCACCCGCACTTCGCCCACCCGCGGGCAATTGTACACGACCGCCACGCGCGAAGCCCCCGTCTCCGCGTGAAACGTTTTCGCCCGTTCGTCCTGCGGGATCACGCACACGGTTGCCCGCTGCGCAAACCGCCGCCTCGCCTGCCTCAGCACCGCCCCCACGATCCCACCCCTGCCCTCGCCCGGCGGATCGTGCTCGTGCAGCACGGTCCTGCACCCCGTCCGCGTGCTGGCCCACAAGCCGATCGGGTAACTCCGCTCGTCCGAGCAGTAGACGATATCCGGCCGCCATCGGGCGATCTCCGCCCGCGCCCGCGCCAGGAACCGCGGGTAGCCGGCCGCGCGCGACAGCCGTGCCGCTCCCCGCGCCAGGTTCGCCTCCGCGATCCGCGGATGCGGCGCCATCCGCAGTGACCCCGCGCTGCCGTCCGCTTCCACGCCGAGAATGCGCACCTCGCATCCCCCATCCGCCAATATCCCCGAACTCGCGATCAGCGGCGGATAGTTCGCTGCAGCCGTGAACTGCACGTAGAGGATCTTCGTCACGCAGAAAAACTTCGCGCAAGTTCGACGCTATAGCGCTTGGCATACGCCGCCCACGACAGCGTCTCGCGATCCGCTTCCGTCAGCGGCGGCAACGCCTCCCCGCGGTTGAGCCGCGCCCTCAACGCTTCGATCGCCCCGCGCAGCGCCGCGGCATCGTCATGCGGCACCACCGTGATCCGCGCCTTCAGCGCCGGTGTATGTCCCAAATCCTCTCCGCCCGTCCGGTCCGTGCAGATGACCGGCAACCCGGTCGCCAGCGCCTGCGCTTGTACGGTACTGAGGCCCTCCTCGCGTGATGCCAGCACCAGCGCATCCGCGGCCCCGTAATGGCGTGCCAACTCGGCCTGTGGCACCGGTCCGTGATGGATGAAACGCTCATCCCCGTTGGGAAAAGCATCGTCGCCGATCCGCCCGAAATGGTCGAGCCGCACCCCCGTGCAATCGCGCACTGCCTGGACCAGCACGTCGCAGCCTTTCCGGAGCGACCACGTCCCCGCATAGATCAGCCGCAGCTCGCCCCCGGTCGAGCCCGTCCGCTCCGCGCGCGCAGGAAACATCTCCAGGTTGGTCCCATACGGGTTGACGAACAGCTTCCGGCTGGCGTCCTCGTCTCCCGAAAAACTTTCGACCACATGGCACGATGGCACCACGATCCGGTCGGCGAGTGCATAACCCGCAAGCTCCCGCCTCACCCTATCGGCCGTCGGCACCCGCGCGCCCGGCACTTTGGCCAGAATTTCGGCCTGCGAGAGGATGTGGCGGCTGCCTCGTTCGAGCCAGACCTTGGCGCCGTATCGCGCTTGAGCATACTTTGCCGCCGCCACGAAGATACCGGACATACAAACAAAAACATCGCAGGGCCCAAGCATCGCCTTTACGGCCACGTCGTGCGCACGCACCTCGAGAAAGCTCAGCGCCCCCGGCGCCAATCCGGGCGCGAACCGTTGCCAGGCCACGACCGGCGCCACCGCCGCCAGCGTCGAGCGATGATTGCGCCGGGCCAGCCCGAAACTTTCGGCGCGCGCGTGCGGCAGCATCGAGTACAGTGTCACCTCTTGCCCCTGGGCCGCAAGTTCGCGCGCCAGATCGAGCACATGGAAGCGCCCCGACGTCGCGATCGCAATCCGGAGCGGGCGTGCGCCCGGCTGAAAACCTGGTATCGCTGTCACACTCCAGCCTATCCTGCCATCGCCCGCCGCACGCCGGGTTGCCCCAGCACTTGGCCGATCGCCCAGCCGACCAGGAGCGCCGCGACAACACTGGTCACGATGAAGAACAAGTCGGCGAGCGGCTGCAGCATCGCGAGGCCGGCGAGGTAGAACGGGGCGAACCCGGCGTGTTGAGAGCGGCTCAAGGCCCGGGCGGCCTTGATGTCGAACAGCCGGGTGATCAAACCCAGCACCACAAACCCGAAAAACACGCCCCAATAGGCGAAATTGACATAGAATTCGAAGATCGGCCCGGCCCCGAAAGTAGTTCCGCCGTCGGTTCTTTTGGTCGTGTGCTTCTCGATCAGGGTCGAGCCACCGCGTTCGGGTTTGCCGGGCCACATGAACCGCGGCACCCAACCCAAGAGCGCGAGCACGATGGTGTCCCCGTTCTCATAGGTGTCGGGCAGGGTGCGCAGTTTTTCGATCGCGAGCCCGACGAAAATGTTCTGGTCGAGCCGGCTGTCGAACGCATACAACGCCGCAAGTTGTGTCGCGTTTCCCACGTCGTACTTGCCGGCCACGTCCGCCACCTGACCCGCTGCTGTCCCCACGGATCCGCCCTTCCACAATATGTCCCGCAAGGCATCGCGATTCTCCAGGTAGGCCGCCGAGAACACGAAACCGGAAACAAAAAGCAGCGCAACGATCGCTAAATTTCCCAAGTATACCGAACCCGTTTGCGATCGAATCGTCAGATAGAACGCAAAACATGCCATGCCTGCACAGATACTGTCGGCGAGAATTGCTGTCGTAATGAGATAAACCGCCGGCAACGCGATTGCAAAGGCGGCGGCCAGTATCATCGCACGGGTCGATTTGCCGGTGAGCGCTTGATGGAGAACGATGCACCCTCCGGCCGCCACGATCAGGTTGCGGGCGTTCCCCAGAATTGCCTGCAACCCGGGCGCATCGATCCCAAACAAATCCAAAATCTTTTCAACCGCCAGCCCGGCGGTGCCGGCCGCCAACATGACCTTTCCCGCGCCGAGCAAGCGTTCTAGCGCCCGCGCGTCCAGCTTCGGCGGCCGTCTGAACCGCGTAGCAAGCGTTTCGGCGAGCGAAAATCCGATCGTGGCGGCAATCATCGCGAGCGTCGAGGCCTCCAAACCAAGGCCTACCGTGTCGCGCGTGTATTGCCAGCTCGCGAGCCCGGGATCGAGCGTGTGGTCATACCCTGGGACCAGATGAACGAGGGCGCCGATATGCATCGCCGTATAGATGCCGATGAACGCAAACGGAATGCCTGTCGTTCCGTGGGCCCGGTCTGAAAGGCCATGCACGGCATGCACCACCAGCCCGCCCCAGATGAGCGAACACAGCAGGATCAATGTTCCCGGATCGAGGTCAGTCATGACGCCCGTAGCATAGCAGCTTGATTCCGATCTGCGGCCAGCAAATCCGCATAGAGCACGCCATGCTGACCGGCGAAGCGGCGATATCCGAAATGATCTGCGGCCGCCTGCCGGGCGCATTCCGCCATCTGCGCCCGCAACGGTGCCGATTTTGCCATCCGCAGCAGCAGTCCCGCATGCGATGCGAGATCGAACGGATCGATGACGAAACCGTTGGCGACGTCCCCATCCATCGCTATGACGGCCTCTTGTGATCCGTCCTGGTTGCCAACGACCACCGGAACGCCACATCCCATGGCCTCCAGCGGGGTCAGCGGAATGCCTTCGCCCCGGCCCGGCCCGCGGTCGCTGACCAGCGAGAACACGCTCGCCGATCGGTAGACGTCAGCGAGGTCCTGCTCGTCCACAGGGCCTGTGAACGTGACAGCCGGGATAAGTCCACGCGCTGCCACCAATGCTTCTAGCCTTGGCCGGTCGTCGCCCCGCCCGGCGATCACGAGGCGCGCGCCGGGTTCGCTCGCAGCGACCACGGCAAAGGCTTCGATCAGCCGGTCGAAGCCCTTGTGCGCCGCGCTCTTGCTGAGGCGGCCGAGGCTGAGAACGACGAACGCGTTGGCCTTGTCGGCAATGCCATATTTGGCGAGCACCGAGGGCGAGCAGGGCCCAGGCGCGAAGCGGTCGAGGTCGATGCAATCCCAGATCACGTCGGGCGCGCGCCCGTGCAGGTTCGCCTCGCTCACGTAACGCGCCGTGAAATGGCAATCGGCGACGATGCGATCCATCGCACGCATGTTGGCACGACGGCGAGCGGACAATCCCGACCAGATTTCCAGCCCGTAAACGTTGAGCAGGGTGCGCCCGCCCGCAATGCGCCCGAGCTGGCGCGCCAGCGGGGTGAAATTGACGTGCGCGATGTGCACCACGTCGGGGCGCCAGGTCGCCGCGATGTGCGCCGCGCGCGCCGAAAACCGCAGCTTGTCGGCAAGACCGCCGGTCCCGCCGTACCATTCCACTTCGAACGGCGTCTCGAAACCGTTCCCGTCCGGCCCCAGCAGCGACATGACCCGCACGTTCGCCAAGCCGTAAAGCTCCCGCAGTGCCGCAATCTGATACCGGCTGTAGCGGCTGATGCCGCCCTTGTCGAAGCAACCGGTTGTGAGGAAAAGAACGCGCATCAGGGTACCACTTGCGGCGGGGTGGCGTCGCGGTAGCGTTCTTTTTCGCGTTGAGCCGGATTACCTCCGGCAATCGAATTTGCAGGAATGTTCGAGACGACGACCGACATCGGCTTGATGAAGCAATCGTCGCCGATCGTGTTTCCGATCACCACACTATGCAATCCCAGCCAGACATTATTTCCGATGGCAACCGGCGTGCGCACGCGCGCCAACGGCGATCCGGCGGCCGCAACCGGTCCGAGCTTGGTCGTGTAAAGCGAATTCGAAAGCGAATAAATCAAGCTGCCTGTCGATGCCGCGAAGGCGTCCCCGATTGAAACGCCGCCGTGGCCCTGGATGACGCACCCGATTGAGATATGGGCCCTATCCCCGATGATGACCTCCCCAGGCTGTGCGGTGCATTCCGGGTTCGCGATCTCCTTGATCGCACCGGCCTCGCTCGCTGGCCCCGCCAGGATGACGCAATTCCTGTCGATCAACACCCAATCGCCGGCGGAGACGCAGTCTGGGCGGTCGATCGATACTCCGGGAGCAATGCTGAGGTTTGAGCCGCATTTCTTGAAGCGTCGGGTGTAATAAAATCGGCGAAGCCGGACGCCGATTGGTCCGCTGACGTGTCTGATCACGTCCTCGATAAGACAGAATAAGATGCTAGCCAGTTTCCTCACGCCACGGACTCCATCTCCTCCCGGATCACGCCGCTGATCTCAGCCACCTCCGCCCGCGTGAGCCCGATATATGTCGGAAGATTGAGCCCCCGCTCCGATACGGCATGCGCGACGGGCGTATCCGCCGCCTTGAGATACGGCATCCGCGACATGGGATAGAAATATGGCCGCGTATCGACCCCGCGTTTGCGCAACCGCTCGATCAAGACGGCCCGCCTCTCGTCGTTAAGCCCCTCGACTTCGATGCACGCAAGCCACCCGCACGGCGTCGCCCAGCTGGCGTGCCGGTTGAGCCGCACACCTGCCAGCTGGCCGAGCTCTTCCCCATACCATCGGCAGATTTCTCGCCGCCCTCCGATCAGCTCGTCCGCCCGCTGCAATTGCGCGCAGCCAAGCGCCGCCTGCAGGTTGGTGATGCGGTAGTTGAATCCCATCTCCTCATGCCAGTAGCGCTTGGTCTTGGACATGGCGTGGTCGCGCAGCACTCTGAGCCTTTCGGCCAGCGCGCCGTCGCTGGTGGTGATCATGCCCCCTTCGCCGGTGGTCAGGTTCTTGTTGCCGTAGAAGCTGAAGGCCCCGCATAGTCCAAGGCTTCCGGTCGTCCGCTCGCCGATCTTGGCGCCGTGGGCCTCGGCTGCGTCCTCGATGACCGCCAGCCCGTGGCGCTTCGCCAGCGCATTGATCGCATCCATATCTGCAGGATGGCCGTATAGATGCACCGGCATAATGGCGCGTGTCTGCGATGTCAGGCAGCGCTCGGCGCTGGCGGCCGATAGGCACAACGTCTCCTCGTCGATATCGGCAAAAACCGGTTGCGCGCCCGCCGTGAGCACCGCGTTCGCCGTCGCGATGAATGACAAATCGGGCACGATCACCTCGTCGCCCCGACCGATCCCGAGGGCTACCAGTATCAGGTGCAATGCCACCGTCCCGTTGGAAACGGAGACCGCGTGCTGGGTGCCGCAGAACGTAGCAAAACCAGCTTCGAAGCTTTCGACGTACTCACCCATCGACGAGACCCACCCGGACTCGACGGCGCGGGTGACGAAATCGGTTTCAAGCTTCGTGAGTGACGGTTTCGAAACCGGGAAGAACTTGCTCATGTTGCGGCCCGTACACTCATGATTTCCCGCAGCGCAGCCTGCGCCCGGTCCTTATAGCTATACCCGCTGTCCACGCTGCGCCTGCGCGCCGCCGCCCGCACTTCGTCGGCCCTGTCTTTCGCCATGTCCAGGATTTCGCGCGTCTTGGCGATCATGTCGGCGGTGCCCGTAAAATAAAACGCTTCCCGTCCGGCCTCGAAAAATCTGCGATGCTCCGGGCTGTCCTCGGCCAGCATGATGCCGCCCACCGCCGGCACCTCGAACGAGCGCATGTTATGGCTTCCCGCATTGTGCGGCCGGAAAATATTGAGCTGCACCCGGTAGCGCCGCAGCACGCGCTGCATCTCGTCGCCGGACGCAAACGGGTGAATGCGCAAATTCGGCCGCGGCGAAACGAACCGGTCCCAGCCAAGCCCATATATATCGAGCGGAATACCGGCCTCCGCTACCGCCATCACCACGCGCCTGCGGTCCGCGTCGGGGGCCGCCAGCAGGCACGCTCGCACCACTTCCTCTTCGCCCTCGATCTGCGCGAATTTCTCCGCGCTCACATCATGGCCGAATGGTATGACGCCCACCTTGAGGCCCGGATATTTCTCCCCCATCTCGGCCGCGATCCGCCCGCTGTACGTCAGATACAAATCATACAGCGGCACCGCGTCGCGCACGTTCGCATTGCCGGTTCCCGCCGCATAATAGTCGACCGGATGATCGGGATTGTAGTTGACGAGGGTAATCCCCCGCGCGCGCAACCCTCTAAGCGTCCCGGGATAGATCTCCATCCCCTTGAAGATCCACACTGCGTCCGGGCGGAAACCTGCAACCTCCGCTTCCAGCACGGCATTGGCCTCCGGAAATGCGGCGCGCGGCATGATCCGCCGCAGCACTTTGCGCCGCAACCCTCTCCCCGCGCCTGACGGTAGGTCGAACCCGCGCACCTGGCACGGCGCTCCTGTGAGACCCCGGAGGTACATTGGCGCCAAAACATGGGGATTGGCACTCACCGTCATGAGTATGCGCATCAGCGGTCCACGTGTCCGGTCCGGAACAGCCGCTCATACATCGCCGCCTCGACGGCGATCGAATAGTACCGGTCCGAGCGGCGCATCGCCAATTTTCGCCTCCGCAGGCATTCGCCCGGGTCGGCCATCAGTCCGGCGAGCAGCCGCGAAAGTGCCGCATGGTCCCCTTCCGGAAATACGTAGCCCGCCTCGCCCACAAGTTCTTTCGGCGCCCCGCTGTCCGAAACGATCGGCACATTCCCGCACGACATGGCTTCCGGCACCACCCGTCCATATTGCTCCACCCATTTCGGCGTTGTCCGCGACGGCACCACGGCAACGTCTGACGCCATCATGAGACGGGCGATCTCACCGTGCTGCGATCTCGCCCACACCACGCGATCGCCGATGCCGATTTCTTGGAGCATGCGCTCGATCTGCGCCACATAGGCGGTCTGATCCTCGAATTTGTTCACCAGCAGCCGCCACGGCAGGTGCTTCAACGCGCCCATGGCTGTGATGAGCGTATCGACGCCTTTTTCCGGAATCGTGCGCCCGAAATACGAAACCACGATCTCGTCCGCGCCGATCCCGAGCGTGGCGCGCGTCGCGTTCCGGATGCGCGAGCTATAACGGAACAACGCGCGGTTCGTCCCCATCGGCACGAATTGAACGTTGCGATAGCCGTGCCGGCGAAACAATGCGGCCGATTCCAGGCTTGTGGTGCACACGGCCTCGACGTTTCCTCTGACCAGCCCATTGATGCTGGTTTTCGCTATGGCCCTCGGCAGCTCGTTCCATCCTACCCTTCGGACCGTATCATCGCCGCGCCAGGACAGGTTCTCGGCCGTCCGGCAGATAAGCCGCGCCCCGTTGCGCCGGCACCACCACCCCGCCGCGATCGTGATCAGGCTTGCCGTATCGGCTTCCGCAAACACGACATCTGGACGGACGCGGTCCAGCACGGCCTGGAGCCTGGGATACCAGAACAGCCGGCCATTGCTGCCATACATCGGCTCGAAATGAAGCGGCGGATCTTCCGGCTGGGCCGGCGCGGCCACAATCCGCTTCTCGTCTTTGTACAGTTTCTGCGGAACGACTATTTCGATCGCCAGCCCGCGCGATTGCAGGTGCCGGTAGACGTGGCGGTTCACCGGCGACACGCACGCGTGAGAAATAGCGAGCACTTTAATCGGGTCAGTATTCATTTCACGCGTGGCCGTCATCAAATACAATGCTGAACAATTGCCGGTAGTAAATCTCCGCCTGCCGTTCGACCGAAAAATGCGCCCGCGCGTGCGCAGCCCCGGCTGCCGCCATACCCCGGTAGCGTTCGGGATGTGCAATGATATCACTGAGCACCGTGGTGAGGCGGTCGACATCGCCCTCGGGGAACACGATCCCGTGCGGTCCGACGAGGTCTTTGGGCGCGCCCGAGTCGGACACCACCGCCAGCGCCCCGCACGCCATCGCCTCTGGAATCACGCGGCCGAATTGTTCGACAAGCACCGGTTGTGTCAGCGAAGCCAGCACCGCCACGTCGGCAGCCGCCATGTATTGTCCAATCTCCGCGTGCGTCGAACTGAAAGTGCTGATCCGCGGGCCGATGCCCGCCTTCTCGATCTGGGAGCGCAACTGCTTCGTGTAGAGCGAATCGGACTGGAATTCGTTGAGCAGAAAGTGCCAGTCGCGGCCCCGGTCACCAGCTTCGATCCGGCCAAGAGCTTCGACGATGTGATGCAACCCCTTCTGCTGCGTCGCCCGGCCGAAAAATCCCAGCACCACCGTTCGGTCGCTCATTCCGAGTCCGGCTCTGATGCTCTGCCGCGCCGCCGGATCTAGACGAAAATGCGAGGGGTCGAAGCCTAGCGGCACTTGCGCCACATGCGCGTACCCATGGCGGGTGAACAGCTCCGTACCCGCGCGGTTGATGGTGAAAACCTGATCGACGAGCGGCCGCGCCAGCGCGTGCAGCGCCGTCTTCGCCGCCGCCTGCGGCAACGACCTGAGCCCCACCCGCTTCACATGCGGGATTAGCCCGAAGTCCAAATTTTCCGCCGTTAAACACGCGAGCCTGGCACCATGCCGTTTACACCACAGTCCGGTGCCAACCGCGATACGGCTCGCCGGATCGGCGTCGATCAGCACCGCGTTCGGCCGGAATTTCTCGAGAACGGCTTCGGCTCCCGCGAAACGGTAGGTGCGCGGGTTTTCGCTTGAGAGCGGCAGAAAATGCACCGGGGGGCAGCCCGGTTCTTGCGGTTCGGGCGGATTGCCCCCCATGCGCGCGGGCGCAATGATGATGACTTCCAGGCCGCGCGAAGCAAGCAGGGCATAAACCCTGCGGTTGGCCGCGCGAAAACAAGGGTGCGACAAGACGGCGAGCCGCATTGGAACTGTCACCGGTTACCGCCGTTGGGCTGGCAGGCGTCCGGGCGCGCTTAACGGCCGGGCGAGAACCCGCTCCGCGCCACGCCGGGTCGGAAACTGATGACACTCCAGAGCGCGGCCCAAAAAGCCGGTGCCGCCGGTGACGAGAATGGTGGTCATGCGCGCTCCTTGCACAGGTGGTGCTTCAAACAGAAGTGCTGAATTAGTTCAGCTATTAGTCGCCCGGCTGGGGCGGGCCTGGACCCACTTGCACCGAAGCGAGCGCTGGTTTCATCTACCGGCGCCCAAACTCGGCCAGCCGGTGCCGGAAAGCGTCGGCCAGCATCGCTGCCCCATGGATCGAAAGGTGATTGCTGTCACGAAGCAGCGGCTTCCCCTCGCAGAACGGCCGGCAAGCGTCGCCATCGCAGTGCAGATTCAAGGGTTCCCACAGATACACGACATCCTTATGTCGTGCCGCAACTCGTGTCACCACCGCCGAACACCCGCC
>Ga0075030_100002011_pt1 | contig 18482 bp, 10 predicted proteins | sample LitLauG_LLR_2012_FD_71393 | JGI IMG/M metagenome (GOLD analysis project Ga0075030, IMG submission 71393) | Freshwater sediment microbial communities from Pennsylvania, USA - Little Laurel Run_MetaG_LLR_2012 | ecosystem: Environmental > Aquatic > Freshwater > Creek > Sediment | place: USA...
CCCTAAAGTCGCCTGAATGCCGTCAACCTTGGCTTTGCCCGGAACGTAAACGCCGCCGCCGTTAAAGGCATTTGGCAAACCGTACGTCGGGTTCCGGCTGATCAGCCCGCGCACATCGAAACGTGCACCAAGGTGATCGGTGAAATGCCATTTCACACCGCCGCCGAAGTTCAACCCAACCTGCAGATTGTCGTTCAGCGCGTTCGCGTGATACAGCAAAATGTTGTTCGGCTGATTGGCCAAATTGATAGCTTGTGTTGTCGGCGTGAACTGAATACCGTCTACACCCGCCGTAAAGTACGGCTGGATCTTCGAACCGCGCGGTCTCAGGTTCCAAACAGGATTGAAACCGAACGTCCAGTTGCGAGCGCCGAAACTGTATGGAGAAATTGGCCCCCCAGCACCCGACAAACCGGTCGGAATTGTTCCGTTCGATAAAGCAAAGTTTACGTTAGCCACGGAGTAGTCCATCCACAACTCCAAGCCCAGATATTCGTAAGGATTGTAGGCAATGCGCCCACCCCATACCCCGCCGTTGGCCATCTTCGTGTCCAATCCGCGGTTCACCTGCTTGTAGACCTGGATGCCGCCAAAGGCGTCGATTTCCCACAAGTCCGGATATTCGTCCTGACCGTTCGCCATTTTGACCGTAGTTTTTGTAGTGTTGGCATCTTGCGCAAAAACCACACCGGCAAAACACAGTGTAGTCAGGCACAAAATTGCTGAACTGATCGGCCTAGCTCTGAGCCGAGTAATCATGCTGCTCCTCCAAACGAGAAATTAATAACCATACCTTTAAATAGATAAACCTCTACCGTAAAACATTACAATCCTGCTTTACGACATAATCCCTTCCTTCAATCTTACTTCGGACAGCCTAGCGCTCTTACATTTCCACCCAAAACGACCGTCGCATTTCGGGCTGCCGGAGGCAAAACCGCGCTGCCCTTCGGCACCAAATATACTTCAACACGGCGCTCTTTATCTTCCTCACTTACCTCTGCGCCGCGCCTTTCGGCCGTCTGCGGAATGGTAGACGTCCCGCAGAACCCCTCATCCGCCGGTGAGATCTGCTCCGTGCCCGCCGCGCAAATGCGCACCTGCGAAATATCGAGATTTCCGCAAACGCCATGGTCCCCAGTCAGCACGGCCGCCACCGACAACGCCCGCTGCCGGTCCAGCGTGCTGCTGTGCAGCGTCCGTCCGCTGCTTGGCACGCTTTCCAATTCATCGGCGCTCCTATGACCCACCAGCAACACGTCGAATGCCGTCCCCGCCTGCGGCGCAGCTTGCTCAATCAAAATACGCTTCCCGCAATTGTTCACACGCGCGCTATTCTTGGCAAAAATCACGTCAGCCAGCCGCTTGTATTGCGCTGGAAAATCCACCACAAACTTCGTGGTCTGCGATGCCGAATGTCCCGCTTCGTCCGTAGCCGTCACGGTCGCCGTTATCGTCTTGGTCTGGCCCAGCCCGGAGTCGAAGTTCAAGCTCGCCGGATCAAACACCGCACTTGGACCCGCTGTCTTCGTCAAGTTTCCTTCGCTCACCGTCCATTGATAGCTCATGTTGCCGTTGCACGGCGTTGTCACCACATCCGCGGCCAGAATCACGCTCTGATTCGTTGCCCCTTCGCCGCCCACGGTCACTGTATTCGGCGAAGCCGTCACACCGCTAATTTGCGGCAACGCGTAATCCTGAACCGCCAGCGTCTTCGGCCCAAGCCGCACAATCCGCGCAGGATCGCTGCGATCCGCCACGTAAACCTCAAATTCAAAATCGCCCGCGTTGTTCGGCTTGTACGAAAGGTCCGGATCGTTCGTTCCCACCGCTGTCCCGTTCACCTTCCATTGATAACTGAGTGCATGACCCAGCGGATCCGTCGCCGTCGCATGCAGCGTCAACACACGCCCCTGACACAATTGCTCGCTCGCCCCACTCAATGCACCGGGATTTAAAGGCTGCAGCTTCAGCGCGGGCGCCGGGGCAACCACAGCCGTGGCTGGCCCCTTGGCTTGCCCTAAGTAAAACACCAAGCCAGCCGTTGCCTGCAGCCCACTGAAATAAGCACTCGGCGCACTCATCAGACCGAACAATGGATTCCGCTGAAACACCCCGCGCGCATCAAACCGGAACCCGAGATGCGGTGTCAGATGATATTTCAACCCGCCGCCATAATTAAACGCCACTTCGCTCGATTTCTCTATTTCCGGGTATTGCGCTTGCGCCTTCTTTGTCGGCAGAAACCAACTAGCCCCCACACCGGCCGTCACGTAGGGACGCACCTTCGATCCACGTTTCGTAAAGTGATAAACCGGATTCAACGATGCCGACTGAATTTGCTCGCCAAATGTGCCTTGGAACAACTGCGTCGTACTCGCGCTTCCGCCCAACCTCGCATTATTCACTGCGAAGTTGTAATTCCCTTCCAAAGAAAAGTATTTGGAAAAATTCCACGAAGCGCGCCCACCCGCGGTGCCGCCCTTCACCAGACTCTCCGTGAACCCTTCATCGCTCACGCCGCGAAACAAACTTACGCCGCCAAAAGCGTTCAATTCGAAAAGGTCCGGATTCTGCTCCGTAAAAACAAATTTGCGAACGGGTGCTGCCGTATCCTGCGCCCAAGCTGTGAACGCCAAAAAACAAAAGAGGTATTGCAGCACCAAACCGCGGCACGCCATACCTCTTCTATTTCTTTTGGCAAATAAAGGGTCGCTGGTCACCAACCCTAAATCTTATCGAATCTGCCCTTAGTTTCTAAACAACACCCCGACATCCGACGTCACCCCAAACAAGCGGTTCGACGCCAAATCCGGAATCCACAGCTTGCGAACGTGGGCGGCCGGCACCGCACTCGTCAAATGAGACCACGTGCTGCCGCCGTCTTTCGATTCCCAAAGCTTGCCATACTGCACCACATACGCCAGGGTGCCCGATCCGTACGCGACAGCGTTCACCGTGGACGTAGGCAGTCCACCTTGCACCGCCGACCACTTGCCGCCTTCGTCGCTGGACGAATACAGCCCGAGCCGCGTCGCCACCAAGATCGGTGTCGCCGCATCGGTCGCCACAGCCACGTCCTTCACGTCCGCCGCAGGCGTCGGGAATTTGAGCGAGGTCCAGTGATCGCCGTAGTCCTTCGATAGATACAACCCGGCATCCGACCGCGCTACCATCCGTCCGTCTTCATTCGGCGCAATGTAAAGCCCCGACACGGCCGACGATCCTGCCACGTCCGCCATTGTCCACCGCTCGCCGCCGTCTGCGCTCTTCAGCAAGCCAAGGTCAGTCGCGGCAAACACCAGATCCTTGCCACTATTCTTCATTGAATAAACGCCATGAATCTCGTGCGGCGTGATCAAACGTGAATTCTCTACGGGCTTGCGAGCCACCGATTTCCTGGCAGCAGCCGTGGTTCGTTTCGCACCAGCCTTCGGAGCCACCGGCGCAGCAACCAGGGTCGCCCCTCCGCTCGCAACCAATCGAATCGGCAGCGGCTTCCATATGTAGCCGCCATCCACCGACTTGTAAATCTCGTGCGCGGCCGACGCCAACATCACTTTGTCGTTCCCCGGCAGCGCCGCGATCGACCGCAAATGCACCGCGTTCAATCCCTTCACATCCTTGAGTTGCGACCAGCTCTCGCCCTTATCCTTGCTCACGAAAATTCCGCTCGATTCACCTAACTGCGTCTCAAGCGCGATCAACTTGTCCCCGGCCGTGGCCACGCCCGCAATCGAGCGGTCCACAAATCCGTGATTCAACATGTTGATCTTTTCGCCCGCATCGCTGGCCCGGCCCAGCCCCTCATATTCCATCGCCATATACATGCTTCCCGGGTTTGCAGGGTCGAACACGATCGCGTTCACTTGCTCTTTCGAAAGCAGCTTCCAGGAAGCGCCCATGTTCGGACTCTTGAAAAGCCCCATCGTCGTCCCGGCATAAATCAACCCGTCCGCCTGCGGATCCTTGCGAATCACGTGGGTACGCCGCTGGCTGAACGTCAAGCCCATCACCTTACGCCACTGGTCTCCACGGTCTCCGCTCGTATAAATGCCGCTGCACGCGCTCGCAAACACGTTATTTGGATCAGCCGGATTGATGTAGATCGAAAACACATCCGAATCGTCCGTCATCCCCGTGTGAATCGTCTTCCATGTCTTGCCCCCATCGGTCGATTTCCACGGCAAATGCGAAGTCCCCGCGTACATGATGTCCGCATCTTTCGGGTCAATCGCCGTCGCTGTAATCCCGCCCATTTCCAAATTCTTGGGATCGGAAATCCGCGACCAGCTTGCGCCCGAATCTTCGCTCATCCAAACGCCACGCAGCGTGCCGGAAATGAACCGCGTCGGCTTACTCGGCGCAGCCACGATCGACCGCACCCCGAAGTCCTTAATATCGGGAATAACTTTCCACGTATGCCCACGGTCGTGGCTCGCGTACATCGCCCCGCCGTCAGCCGAAATAATGCCGGCCAAGAAATGATTCGAATCGCCGGGATCAACAAGGACGGATGTCACTTCCGTCAGATTGTGCTTCGGAAAATCCAGCACAGTCCAGTTTTCGCCAGCGTCCTCGCTGCGGAACAGCAATGAATTCATGCCGCCCGCCAGCAGAAAATTAGGTTTTTGGGGATCTAGAGCCAAACTGGTTGCGGTTCCGCCAAACGGACCCGTAATATGCCAGTCCGCCGGCGCGTCAAACGCCCCGGCTATAGAAAGTGTGAGAACAGAACTACAAATAAGAATCGGAAAAAGTTGGCGTCTTGTCATTTTTCAAACGAATTACTACCTTAGTAACGAAGTCTTTGGATTATTGGGGAATTCTCAAACAACCCGTAGTATTCCCCTGACCTAATAGCTTATCGTTTTACTCTTGGTAATAGTGAGAGCCCAAGCGATTTTTCTTGCGCAGTTTTACGCCGACACGATATTTTCAAGCCAGCCGCTTCCGGCCTCTCAATACAATAAGCCCCAAGGCACCAACGCTGAGGAGCGCTGACGCCCCTGGTTCAGGCGTGACCACGGTCTTCACGGCATCTGTCACCGTCGCGTCCGCCACCACCGTATCCACACCCGGATCGAACGCAGGATTGTTCGGGTCCTCTGAAAATACGCTGTAGTGGATCACAATATTACCCGCAATCACCGCGCCCGGTAGCGCCGTGCTGTTGAACTGAAATGCCCCTAATCCCAATTGCGATGAACTGTTAAACGCCTGTGTTACCGTGCTGCTTTCCGGCGCGGGGCCGGCTATATAAAGTGGTGCGGTCGCCAAGCTCAAATAATCGCTATAGCTGCCGTAAACTGTGCTCCCCGTAAACTCAGAGCCCGTCAAAATCACCCAATCCGAGGGCGCGCTATAGTTCAGCGTGAACCCCCATCCCACTAGCCCACCTGGCAAAGCCGCAACCGTCCCGCTCGCAGGAGTCACCGTAATCGTCGGCGTCGGCGTAGCCTGCATTCCAACGGCGAAAGAAACCGCTAATAGTATGTATGAAAAAGTTCGCTTCATCGATTTATCCTTATAGTTCTACCGAAACTGATTCCCCAGCGTAAATGTGCCCGTGTCGTAAACCGCCGAACTCCACGGCACACCTAGCGCAAATCTCGCCAGCGCCGAGCATCCCGTGAAATCAATCGTAAACGCCGCACTCGCCGATGCTCCCGACGCCAAATCACCCAGCACTACGGGATAATTCGCTGGCGGTGTTACCGCTGGCGTGCACGCCGCGCCCGATACCTGCATCAGCGTAAACCCGTTAATCTGCGTTGCATAAGCGGTCCCCGACCCATTATTCCCCGCCGTCACCGTCCACACCCGCGCGTTCTGCGGCCCCGTCTTGCTCCTAATCCCAAACGCCAGCCCGTAACCCGGCAACTGCGTCGGATCCACGATGCCCCAATACGCCGGCTTCGCTTGCAAAGACGTGTCAAACGGCAGCGGCAAATCCAGCCGCGTAATCGGGAATCCGTCTAACCACGTATCGTCGTCTGCAAATCCCCAAAAGGTCACCGCGTTCAGCTTGCCTTTCAATTGCCGCAACGCGGTGAAATACTGCGCGTACAGCCACCCCTGCTCCGCTATCACCGACGCCGGCACCGTCCCGCCGTTCGCCCCGTAATTCGAAGTGTTGTCCCCGGCCTTGTAAACGCTGGCGTCCATTTCCGTAATCTGCTGGTAAATCCCCGGAAACGCCTTCGCTACCGTGTTAATCGCATTCACCATCGCGCCAATCGAGGGGTAATTGATTGCATTGTGCATCTCATGCCCGACACCATCAATAGGAATCCCGCGATTCTTCAAATCCTGCACAACACTCACCAAACACGCCAACCGGTTCGAATCAGCCGTACTGTAGTCGTTGATAAACAACTGCGTCCCCACCGGCGCATACAAGCGCGCCGCTTCCAAGGCCACGTCGATGTAGCTCTTGCCCAACACCTTATAAAACGGCCCATGGCTCAAACAGTCCGCCTGACCTGGATCCAGCGGTTCATTCACCACATCCCACACATACACTTTGCTCCCAAAGTGCTGCACCACACCTTGAATGTGATTCTGAATCCGCTGCGTCAGCAAAATCACGTCCGCCGGATTCGCGGCCGATAGCGGCGTCACGCCATCCGCCTCCAAAAACACCCATGCCGGCGTCTGCGCTCCCGTCGACCACACCAGATTATGTCCGCGCACCAGCATGCTATTCGAAACCGCAAAACTCACCTGCGCATCCGCGTTGGCAAAGGTGAATGTTCCCTGCGTCGCTTCCGTCGAACTCCACTTCATGTCATTGCCGGAAACAATACTGTTAAAGTGCTTCGCCAACAACTGCGCATGCACTCCGCTAATACTCGTCGAATCTACCTCCGCCCCAACCGGGAAGTAATACGCCAGCGTTTGGTAGATCGACGGAATCGTCGTCTGAATCGTCACTGGCGGAGTGTATGTCAGTTGAAAATCATCAACGTAAAAGCTTTGCGTCCCACTATTCGATTCCACATACAAGTACGCCTTGCCCGGATCGTAGGCAAATGCCATTGAATAAGTCGGGATCGAAAGATTAACCCACGCCCCTGACGTCACCGCCGTATTGCCCACAACCGTGTGATAAGACGGCGTTCCCGCCAGCGTCACCTGCAGACTAACTCTCAACGTGTCGGCCGCTGCACCCGGTGCCATCTTTACCCAAACGCTGACAGCATATTGCGACCCGTTATACATTTTGTTGCTCACGTTAATCTGCGGCCCATCGTAGGCCGCAGTTCGGCCTGTCACCAGTAAACTATGCGATCCACTATGCGCATCCGCCGTCGTATTCGTCAACGTCGAACCCGCGCGCGACGACCACCCGTCCGCTCCGCCATCTTCGAAGTTCGTCGTAATGCCCGTATTGTCCTGCGGCCCGCCCGGCGGACCGGCAATCTCGGTGATCACCACATCGTCCAAATAAAACGATTGCGCCGCCGTCGCGCCTACCAACTGTGCATACAAGACGAGTGCTGTTTCCGTCGTGCTCACCGTGTACGTCCCGCCGATTTGCGCCCAACCCGACGCCGTCACCGCAACCTGGTAGCTGCCAATCGTGTCGTAACAAGTGCCGCCACTGCAACCCGGATCGCTGCGTTTGACCGTGAAATTCGCATTCGTGGCGCTCTCCCCACTCGTCAGCCGCAAGTAGCCCGTGATCGTATAAGTCGCGCCAGGAATCAAACTTGCCAGCGATAGAGAAGGCCCGCCCGCGCCACCGGAGTTTGTTGTCGTCAACAAACTGTGCATTCCCGTATAAGCCGCCGCAGTGCTATTCGTTGGCGTCGACGCGCCGTTGAAGGAAGCCCAACCGTCAGTTGTACCATCCTCGAAATCGTAAGTCGCGACAACTTGTCCAAACATCGGAGCGGCAGCGCAAAGAAGAACCGAACCTAGAACTCTCACTAGCCACGTCTGGGTAGATCGAAACATCTTAGTTCCTTTCGTTAGCACAAAAGAGGTATACCGTGTGATCCGTAGCGCTGTCAAGAACCGCGTTCGATATTCTCTTTCTTATGCCTCTAAAAGACATCCAACGCCCTCTGGGCTTCAACACCCGTTCCCTCCACGCCGGCTACGACCCCGATTCCACCACCCACGCCCGCGCCGTCCCCATCTATCAATCCACCTCGTTCACCTTCGACGACACCGATCACGCCGCGCGCCTCTTCGCCCTCCAGCAATTCGGCAACATCTATACGCGCATCATGAACCCCACCACCGGCGTTCTCGAAGAGCGTGTAGCGTCACTCGAAAATGGCGTAGCTGCTCTCGGTGTCTCTAGTGGCCAGGCAGCTCAATTCCTCGCCCTCAACACCATCGCCGCCCCAGATGACCACATCGTCTCCTCTAGCACCCTCTACGGCGGCACCTACACTCAATTCGATTGCACCATGCGTCGCCTCGGCTACGACTTCACCTTCGTCGAACCGGACGACCCCGAAAACTTCCGCAAGGCCATCACGCCCAAAACCAAAGCCCTCTACGGCGAAACCATCAGCAACCCGCGCTGCAACGTGCTTGACATTGAAGCCGTCGCCAAAATCGCCCATGAACACGGCCTTCCGCTCATTATCGACAACACCTTCGCCACGCCCTATGTCTGCCGCCCCATCGATCACGGCGCCGATATCGTCGTCCACTCCCTCACCAAATTTATGGGCGGCCACGGCACCTCCATTGGCGGCATCATCGTCGATAGCGGCAAGTTCCCCTGGAACAACGGCAAATTCCGCGACTTCACCGAACCCGCACCCGCCTATCACGGCATGAAATTTTGGGACACCTTCGGCGCCATCAGCTTCATCATCAAAGCGCGTGTCGAAGGCCTCCGCGATCTCGGCCCGTGTGTCAGCCCCTTCAATTCGTTCCTGCTTCTGCAGGGCATCGAGACGCTTGGCATGCGCATGGACCGCCATCTCCAGAACGCTCTCGCTGTTGCCCAACACCTACAAGCTCATCCGAAAGTCGATTGGGTGAAATACGCTTCCCTGCCCGGCAGTCCCTACAATGCGATGGCAAAGAAGTACACGCCCAAAGGCTCCGGCGCGGTCTTTTCGTTTGGAGTCAAAGGTGGCTTCGAAGCTGGCAAGGCGTTCATCAATAAGCTGAAGCTCTTCTCCCACCTCGCCAACGTCGGTGATGCTCGCAGCCTCGTCATCCACCCGGCTTCTACAACTCACCAGCAACTCGGCGCAGTCGAACAGCAATCCGCCGGCGTGACGCCCGAACTCATCCGCCTCTCCATCGGCCTCGAAGACGTCGAAGACCTCCTCTGGGACCTCGACCAAGCCCTCGCTTAAACCGCCGCAGTCTCGCCGGCTTGTGTTCGGGCTAAATTCGAACCAGCTTGAAGAACGCAAGCCGAACGGGGCCGAGCAAGCCGGAGATGAGAGGTTCGCGGATGACGTCCCACTCATCGCCGGGCGGAAAGCGCTGGCCGTATTTAGCGTAGACAGCCGAGTAGTCGATGGGCCCCGAGCCCAGAATCTGATTGATAAGGAGGTTGGTTACGTCGACTCTGATTTTGTTGAGGCCGGGCCGAAGCAGGCGTGAGACATCGAAGCGGTAGGGACGCATCCAGACAACACCGACCGGCTGACCGTTTATGCGAACGTCGGCGGTTTCATGCACCCTGCCTAAATCGAGCATGGCCCCAAGTCCGGCAAACGGTGGGCTGTGGAATGCAGATTCATACACACCACGGCCGGAGAAGAAACGCGACTTGGTCAAATCGGTCCAGGAGCGTAAGTCGTCTAGATCGTATCGATCGTTGCCCAGTGTGAGTTGCCACTTCATACGAGGCATATACGGTGCCGGCACGCCACTTACAGTCACAGTCTCCACGCCGCGGCCTTGTTCATAAAAGTACTCACCGTTCTCAAAGACGCGCGCTTCGGACGAGTCTTCCAACGGCAGGTCCGTGCGAAGCGCGGCGGGTGCCCGCCCGGTTTGCGAGAAGACCAACGCTTTTGACTCATATGGCCCCAATCTGAATGGCACGCGGGTGCCGGCGGATGTGTTCTCAAATACGACGATGGGCCGAATCTCACCCGATTTCATGTCCCAGAGATCGGGGGCTTTCTTTCCAATGCGAAAGACTGCGTTGAGCGAGAGACTTTGTTCGCTGGTGTTTGCGAGGAAATAGAAGTCGCGATCCGGCGACTGGCGGTGGACGAAGCTGACATGTTCGCTGGGCTGCTCGAAGGCAATGTCCGGCGTAAGTGTGTGGAGGGCTTTCAAGAAACTGCCTTGTTCATCTGGGCAATAGATAGTGCGGCCGTTTCCGAAACTGTTCTCGCGGTATTCGCGATAGGGTGCGTTGCCGAACAATTGAGTTACCGACTCGCGAACAAGCGAAGTGCGGCGCTCGCGGTCGCGGAGGCCCCACGCGCGGTCGGGGAGCCGTTTGGTGGCGATCAGAGTGCCGCCACTTCGCACGAAAAGGTGAATTTGGTTGAGGGATTCGGGGTCGAGCGCCGTGAGATTGGGAAGAACTAAGACGCGATAGTCGCCATCGCCCAGGCGCAAGCGGCCATTGCCGGCGAGCATTCCCGCGTTGAGTGTGAAAGTGTCGATACCATCGAAAGCATAGCCGTTCGTGATGATGGTTTTTACGATATTGGATTCGTAATGCAGAGCATTTTTAAGGCTGAATTCGGGCGGCGGGCCGTTGGAGCTAAGCCTGTCACGGACTGCCCAGTTGGGGAGAAGCTGTTCCATGTCGGCCTCAGCCATAACGTCTTCCATCGGAAGATAGAGCGCAATATCTGAGACGGGTTTTCCCTGCTGTAATACGAAGGTCGCGCGATTCACATAGTCAGCAAAGTGCGAGAAGTAAGGCCAGTATGGCGAGGTATGATTCGTGGCCGGGCCAAAATACGGAACCCAACCGGGAGATGGAAGATTGAGCGGCGAATAGGCGTAAGTCACTCCATAGAGTGCGTTGATGCCGCTTAAGAAATGCAAGTCTGAACATTGCTTGAGTTGTTCCAGATTGTCGGCAAAGCGATTGGGCAGGCCAAGCCAAGTCCAGGCTTCGGCCAGAATGACCGGTTTTCCGCCGAGGTGCCCACCGGAACTGGCCCAACGGGAGGAGCTGAACTCTTTCCATTCGTAGTGTTCACCAACAGGCACATCGACGTAACGATAAGAGCGGATCGAGACGGGTGGAGTGCCATAGGCTTCAATTTGAGAGGTGACTCCGCGGGCATGAGCCCATTCCGTGAGCGGACGGACATAAGCCTCCTCGGTCTGTTCGGCGAGCGTGCGCCAGAAGTCGTTGCGGAGGTCGCGGCAGTCGGGATGCGCCGTGTCAAATAGCGCAGGAAGTTGGGGAATAAGATCGTAGCCGCGCTTGCCCGCGAAGATTTCCGGGAACTTCGCAGTCCAGGTGGCGCGGTAGACTTCGAGACTGTCGGCAAAGATAGAACGCAGTTGTCCGGTGGGGATGGTCTCAATGATCTTGGCGCCAACGTTGGTAAGGAAGGACTCCAGCGAGGCACTGTCATAGTGATCGACCACCAAGCCTTCTGCTCCCAAGGACGCGCGTTTGACTTGCATCCGAGTGGGCGTGGAACGAAACGTCATGATGGGCGCGTCTTCACCGGCTGACTCGCTGGCCGCCAAGGGCCGCCAGCCATTGGGACCGAGAGTGAAGGCGGCGATGAGCGATTCGCCTTCTGCCAGCGATGGCAGCGCGGGAGCGTGGCCCGGCGAAGATTTCGCGAGGGTCATACGAAGGGAATGGGCACTTTGATCGAGCGTTACTGAGGCGCCTCCGTATGGCCAACCAGTACCGAGAACCATGTCCAAGGTCAGGCCGAGGCGCTGGCAACTCCCCGCAATGGAGCGGAGAACCGACAAGAAGGCTGGGGAGAGATACGGTTCATTCTTGATGCCCAAGGATGGGTTGTCTAACGCGATTGGGTAGGCCGGGAAAACCAATACCCCGCCAATGTGCGCATCGGCCATCAAGCGAAGTTGGCGTTCGCCCTCTTCCGCGGTCCACGCGGGTCCAAAAATGTACCAGTGCATGCGCAGTCTGGAATTGTTTGGCATATCGCGAAACTGCGCTTCCAGGCTCGGCGTGTTTTCGGCAAAGGCAGAACGGAGAGAAACCGCGGCCAACGAGGCTAGAAATGTGCGCCTGGAAAAATTTAGGAGGTCATCGAGTGGGCTGGGCATTGGCACTTCGCGCTTGATCGATCTTACTGGAAAGGGATCATTGAGTGTGCTTGCGGGACAGGCTAGTCCTGCTACGGCAGCCGCCCGTTGTACACGCAACGGGTACTTCGTCCCGGTACCCGATGCCGTCCGCCCTTAATCGCCAATGACGGACCTGCGTGCTGCCGTGCACAGTGATGTCCGCCGAAATGCAGATCCGCGAGCCAGCCGTTGATAAAATCCCATCAGTGTTTTTCAAGATTCGCGGCGACCTAACGGACATACAAACGTTCGCTGTTGGTAGCGGGATCCGCAAACTTCCGCGATTGCGGAAACCGTACGGAAGAGATCGATGGCGTAAGCGGAAAGGTGTCGCGGACATCGAACTCCCAAATGGTACGATTTCGAAAAGCGGAGCTTCATTGGTAGGAGGCTTCCGGCATTGGAAAAAAAGAATTCAAGATCAAGCGGTTCGTGGACTAATCATGCCAGCTCGACGCCGGAAACAACAAGGTTTTGTCGTATGCCTGCGGAACGCAGGTTATGCCGCGTCAATTGAGGTCCGAAAGCTGTACGCCTTTCTGGATGACCCAGATGCTGAAGAAAATGACCTCATTCGTGTAATCGACGAGTCGGGCGACGACTATGTCTATCCAGCCCGCATGTTTCAGAAGCTGGTCTTGCCCCCTTAAATCCAGCTTGCCCTCCGCCTGGCATCCTAACGCGCGACTAGAGACATTCGGCACCCGCTTCAGGCTGTATTTTTTCACTCACGATAGGAAGACACGGCTCGCTTCCTATTAGGACAAGCGAGTCCGCCTAAGGGCGGTAGCCGATGAAACAAAGCGCGCACGGCGAGGCAAAACGGCCATTAATCACCATGAAGGTCGCTGCCCTAACCTGCGCATTCAGGTGCCCTGCGATCTTTGTCCGAGTAGCCCACAAACCGCCCGGAGCGACCATCGGCGGATTCAACGGCGTTTTCTCAGCGAGTTACAGGAGTTGCTCCGAAAGCCGAACCAGCGCTCCTTCCATCCATTTAGCCTTGCTAACCTGAGTTAGACGGAATTTATGGTCGCATTTGGCAACCTGCAAAACAGCCTCTGTTGTGGCACTTCACGATTAGGTTTGCCGTACTTTGTCTTGTGTGAGGGACGATGAACTTTGCTGACGAGCGGCATCTTCTGCAGTTGCAGAGGGACCTTTGGCAATGGCCCCGCTCAAGAGCGGCCGTGATGGTCGGCGCGGGAATGAGCCTGAATGCCGAGCCGCTACCAGGATGCCGAACCACATTTCCGACTTGGCGCGGCCTTGTGCGCAAAATGTTCGACCAATTGCATCCTGTTCGATCGGTTGACGCAGCCGGAATTGACGAATCAATGGAGCAACCGTCGTCCGATTCAGCGCCGCTTCGCATCGCCAGCGAGTACGAGGCGGCGTTCGGTCGGAGGAAACTTGAAACCTTCATACAGTCGCAGATACCCGATTCGAGCTACCAGCCGGGGAGCATCCACCAGCTACTATTGCGGCTTCCTTGGGTCGACGTATTCACTACAAACTACGACACTTTACTCGAACGGACTTCTGTTGACGGAAGATCGTATCAAGTGGTTGCCAAGCCCGCCGAGCTCACGGTAGCGTTTCCGCCACGAATAGTAAAACTCCACGGCTCTTTTCCGCAGCAAACACCTTTCATTTCAACGGAGGATGATTACCGCACCTACCAACGAAGTTTCGCTGCATTTGTCAACACGGTTCAGCAGTCCCTACTTGAAAACGCCTTTGTACTCCTAGGCTTCTCTGGCGACGACCCAAACTTCCTGGCTTGGTCAGGCTGGATTCGCGACGAGCTTGGAGACTCCCATGCACCAATATATTTGGTAGGCGCACTCAACCTTAGTGAACCGCAACGCGCTCTGTTACAGCGGCGCGGCGTGACACCGATCGACCTTGCGCCGCTTTTTGGCGGTGTCTCGACCCCGGGGGGGCCTAAGCGAGCCTCCCTAAAGTGGTTCTTGGAGAGCTTGTGGAGATCTCGTCCCTTACTGCCGGGGGCTTGGCCATGGGACGACGCCACTTCTGAATTCAGTGATCTGGCCGTGCCGCTTTTCGTTGGTAGCGCGAGGGCAGCCGTGCCTGAAATCCTGCGTATGCCAGCCGACATGGCGTTGACGCCCGCCAGCTTGAAGTTGTTGATGGGCCGGTGGCAGTATGAGAGGGAGCATTATCCAGGCTGGCTCGTGGCTCCTCTGGAGCGCCGCTCCCGAATTTGGGATGCCACACAGCGGTGGATTGCCCCGCTCCTGAATTTTACGGACACCCTTCCTCCAGTTGAAAAGCTACTCGTATTTGGAGAACTTAACTGGCGACTTGAAGTTTGCATGGTGCCCCTCATGACCGATCTTGCCGATCATTTCAACGCCTCCCTCAGCGCCTGTTCCGATATTAACCCCACTACGCATGAGTTCGACGGGCTCGTGAATGACATGACGGAAGAGGGGAGGAGGGCGTGGTTGGATCTCGCTTTCGCAGTTCTTCGATCTGCAAGAGAGACGTTCGACGGCAAGCGGTGGAGCGAACTGATGACCTCGCTACAAGCACTTACCCTCGACAGTTCGGATCGAGATCGAAACACATACGAAGCGACCCTCTGGGCAGTTTGGAACGTCAATCGGAGCCAAGCGGCCACTTTGTTAAAGGACTGGGTGCCTGGGAACACCCAATCGACTATCTGGAAAGCTGGCTTATTGGCAGAACTCGGCATGCTCAGCGAGGCTCGGTCTATCCTTAGCGGGTCGCTAAAACAGATTCGAAGTGCCCTGGAACGTCAGGGAAGAAACATAGAACTGCTCTCGCTTGAGGGGTGGTGCACCTACCTGCTCTATTCCATTGGCGCAGCAGCATCATTCGCTGAAAGAGACAACCACGACCCGAACGAGTTCACCGAAAGGTGGCACGAGTTGAGGGCTTTTGGATGCGATCCATGGATATTCAGGCAGGACTTCGAAGAAGCTCTGTCTCGCGCTGAGCCAAATCCCGATGACGTGGAACGCGCCACTCGTCGGATTGACCTGCGGAGGCCCAACGTGGCGTCATCTTCGCAGCCAGACTTCAACTTTGTGGATCCCTTCTTGCCAGCATTCGCCTGCATCAGGCTCTTCGAGCAGGTGGGCGTCCCCCTGCATATCGGGCCTCTTCGTCTCGTTGGCGATTCGCTTAAGAATGCGTGCCGTTGGATCAAACCGTTCACATCTTTCTGGGGTCCGGCACTGCTAATTCGTGCTGGTCGCGGCGCTGAATTGACCGAAGAGGACTTCCTAGGACGTTTGACGGTTGCGACGATGCCACCTGACCAAGTCCGGCGCGTCAACGCGTGGTGTATTGAGATATTCGAAAGAGAATTTTTAGGCGTCGGATCAAGTAGCGGAGGTGAACAATGGTTAGGCCTTTTCGGCGCCCTAGCCGAGACCATGTCCCGGCTCGCCATAAGGTTGACTCCGGCTGAGTTGCGGCACACCTTCCGGGCCTTCGGCGGCTTCTACGAAAGGCCTAATGCCTGGACCTTCCGCAAATTTTATGAGCTGCGCGAGCCCATCTTTCGGCGGCTGTTTGAAGCCGCCGACGATGAAATTCTGCTTGAATGGTTACCGGAACTTCTGAAGGCGTCTTTGTCCACCACGTTCGACGGTCAGCTCCCGGAAGAACGGATGATCGATCCGATCACATACTTTCCAATCTTGCTATCAGTGGAGACGCTCCAGGAATTGTGGCGTCGTATGTGGAGGAGAAGATCGGCGCGCCGATGCTCTATATCAACGGAGCCGCCGGCAACATTGCTCCGATCTACAGTGTCTATGCAACGCCGCAAAACGGGCACCTGTCGCAATTTCGCGTCTTGTTGGGAGATCGGATACTGAACGCGCTTGAATCAAAGATGATTCCCGCCAAAGCGGGTGTGGCGCTGTTGGTTGATCAGATCACAGTGGAGACGCCGTTGAAGGCAGGGATTGCGTGGCCGGACGATTTGCAGCAATATGCGAGAGAAAACACTGTGGTTCGCGTGCCCGTGGAATTCCTGCGAATTGGCGACACTGTCATTTGGTCGGCGCCGGTGGAATTGTTTTGTGAGATTTCGATGCAGATCCGTGAACATTCGCCATTCGGGAGCACGTTCTACTTTGGGTATACGAATGGTTGGCTTGGTTATCTTCCAACCAAGACCGCGTTCGCGGAGGGTGGATACGAGCCGAAGACGTCGCCGTTTACCGGGGAGGCGGAGGGGGATTTGTTGCGAGCGGTGGAAGGGAAGATCAAACAGTTGCACGCAGGCAGCAGATAGAAAGCCAAGGTCTTTGCGGGGTGCTCAAGCGGCGCGAGCAACACTGGAATGGCGGAGTCGCGGCGTGGCTGGCTCGTGTTGAGGCTGGCGAGGGGAGCTTTCCCGCGCTAGTCCGCTCAATGAGCGTGCTTTGGATTTGCTAGTGGCAACATTTGGCCGGGGTCGGATTGGGATGCGCCAGGATTGGGGAGCCGCAGGGCGAGACCGAGCGTGCAGATTGCGCTGAACCCGAAGAAGGCGCAAAACCAAAGGAAGAGGGCGGGGTGAAACGGCGTGCGTTCCAGTTGAATCCAGCCTTTCGCCAAAGCAAGAAACTCTAAAGCAAAGCCGACCGAGGCCACGACTGCAAGGCCGAATAGCCATTTGCCCGCAGCATTCCTGGTTGGTGCGAGTGTGGCTGCAAGAACAGCTAAACTCAGCGACATTACGACAACGAGTAAGGCGAAAGGACGGAAGCTGATAGCTTTTGCGAGGAAAGGGAGCACTCCGTACGCGCCGAGAGCGAGGCCGTTCAGGAGCAGAGGCCAGGGTGTGCCTTTTGCGGGCTTCCAAATAGCTGCGGCGATGGCGCAAGCGCCTGATGCCACTAAGAGCTTGCTGAGAAGCGTCACTTCGGCACGCCAGCCTGGCAACGCGATGCTGTCGGGGCCGGCGTTGTACATGACTAAGTAGATGGCCGAACTTATGGCGTTGAGGAACCCACACAGCGCGAGCAGGTACCAATTCTTATTTAGGGTTTGGACCACGTGCGCAACCTCTGCGATTATTGTAGCTCCAATTTCCAGGTTCGGCGCGCTAACGTCTTTTCGAGGATTGGTTCAGCGTCTCCATAGCCTTCTCCAACGCCAAGTCGTCAGTGGCTGAGGCATCGTCCGCGGGAAGTGCCGGGGCTGCAATATCAGGCGGGAGGCCTACGAAATGGTAGTCGCGCCCGTCGTGCGCTAGATACTTGCTCACCGGCAAACGAAAGCTCCAACCGTTTGGGAGTGTGCGCCACATGGTTTCCGCGAAGGCGCCGCGGGTTGGGCCACCGACCCGAACGACGGGCGGCTCGCGTCCGATTAACGCCAGAGTCAATAATTCGGCGGCGATGCCTGAATCCGGTCCGGTGAGAATCGCCGCTGGTCCTGTGAATCCGGGACGTGAACTGCGCGGTACTCTTTCCTCTTCCGATGTCGCGCCGCGGACTCTGGAAAAACCGATATAATCCTCGCCGGTGAATCGCGAGGCAAGCTGAATTGCTTGATTCGGGTCTCCGTTCGAAGCGAAGCGCTCATCGACGATCAGACCTTTCAGTTCAGCGGCCGCGAGGAAGGCGTGGTCTAGCTCCTTCTGGCAAAACGCTGATATTTGGTCAACGCGGAGATAGCCTATGGAGTTGTCGAGCAACCCAAAATGAATGAGCGCGCCGGCGTGGATGGGTGAGGCGGACGCGGTCTTTGGGCCGAATTCGAGCCAGTGGCAATAGCCGCGTAATTCGCCTCGGATGTATTTCTTGCGGATTGTCTCGGCGCTTTGTTGAGCGAGCTGTTCGTCGCGCTGTTTTTGGGGAGCGCCCTCGAAGTGGCGGCGCAGATCTTCGGCGTCGACCTCAGTGCTCCCATCCTGTAGCGGCTCGATCATCTCTTGAAGAATGTCGAACAATTGGGTGGGCGTTGTTTCGTCTGTCACTTGCGGGCGGAACTGCTGGTCCATGCTGGCCCAGTCGATCTTGCGTTGGTCGAAGAACGGATACATTTCGGAGAACGTGTGCCAGAAGACCTCGTAATTGGAAACGGGTGTGTTGAGAGTTTGGCCGCAACTGGCGGGTAGGGTCGGGATCTGCGCCAGCTTCGTTTCACGGTGGCCGAAGCCTGACAAGATGAGACGGCCTTGCTCATCTGATTTGAGATGAATGTCTGGCAGCCCTTCGGCGGCGAAGACGGTTTCACTCTGTTTGGATTTCGAG
>Ga0075030_100002013_pt1 | contig 18477 bp, 22 predicted proteins | sample LitLauG_LLR_2012_FD_71393 | JGI IMG/M metagenome (GOLD analysis project Ga0075030, IMG submission 71393) | Freshwater sediment microbial communities from Pennsylvania, USA - Little Laurel Run_MetaG_LLR_2012 | ecosystem: Environmental > Aquatic > Freshwater > Creek > Sediment | place: USA...
GAAATACACTGCCGTTGCAGGGCCACGGTCGCCCTCCTGCGTCTTGATGCCTGGAAACACCAAGTTAGCAGTGGCGGCCGTGCGCCCGCCTATCCCCCGAAATTGGGCGAAGAACCAAAAGTAATCCTACTGATTTCATCCACTATTTGCACCGCAGGTGTGCCGAATTTCTTGAGTTCGAACTCAACGCGGTGCATTTTTCGCGTTGCGAATCAGTTAACCGAGCCGTGGTACTGCACGCGTCTCCCAGCGAAATTTGCTGTCGGATATTTATTATTATCATTTCAACCACTTATACAGCCTGGGCACGCAATGCACCTTGACCCACTTCGTCCCCGCGAGTTTGGCCCGAATATTGCGGCTAAAAATGCGTGGGAAAGTTGCTGGGCATACAAAGACATATAAGTCCCGAACTTGATCTATTGGAAATTTCGGACACGTGGATCTTGAAGATATGTCGATGAATGTCGTTGCCGGAGGCCCCCAATGGCCAGTACAGCAAGCGCGGAAGCCAATCTCGAGGTAAGTACCATCTATGAGATCAGCAAGATCTTGAGTTCTTCCCTAGATCTTGCAAAGACCGTACGCGAAGTCCTGCTTGTTCTTTCCAGCCACCTGGGCATACAGCGGGGCATGGTGAGCCTGCTGCAGGACTCGGGCGAACTGCACATGATCGGTGCAGTAGGTCTTTCCTCCGAGGAGATGCGACGCGGCCGCTACCTAAGCGGCGAGGGCATTACCGGGCGCGTGCTCACCACCGGCAGGCCCTTTGTGGTCCCCGACATCGCGCGTGAACCCTTGTTCCTTAACCGTACCGGTGCGCTCGATGCCCTGGCCGCAGACCAGACCTCGGCCTTCATCGGCGTGCCCATCAAGGCCGGCCGCGAATCCATAGGCGTAATGAGTATTGTTCGCGCGGCCGGGCGGGATGCACGCAGCTTCGACAAGGACTGCCGCTTCCTCACCATGGTGGCCAATCTCGTCGGCCAGGCCGCCATACTGCACCGTGCCGTCACGGCCGACCGCGACGAACTGCTCAAGCGCAACACGCGGCTGCAAAAGGAAATTGAACCCCGCTACAGCATAGAGAACGTCGTCGGCGTGTCGCGCCAGATGCAAAAGGTGTTTGCCGAAGTCCACCAGGCCGCGCCGGGCCGCGCCTCGGTACTGTTGCGCGGTGAAAGCGGCACCGGCAAGGAAGCCATCGCGCGGGCAATACACCAGCAGAGCCTGCGCAAGGACGGGCCGTTCATCAAGGTCAATTGCGCCGCGCTGTCCGAGACGCTGCTCGAGTCCGAACTCTTCGGTCACGAGAGGGGCGCCTTCACTGGCGCGCAGGCCGAGCGCAAGGGGCGTTTCGAGCTCGCCAATGGCGGTACGCTGTTTCTCGACGAGATCGGCGACATCTCGCTGGCGTTCCAGGCCAAACTGCTGCGCGTGCTGCAGGAGCACGAGTTCGAGCGGGTTGGCGGCAATCGCACGATACGGGTAGACGTGCGCCTGATCACGGCGACCAATCGCGATCTGGAAAAGGCGGTGCGGGCCAACGAGTTCCGCGCCGACCTGTACTACCGGATCAATGTCGTGGGGATATTCCTTCCGCCCCTGCGCGAGCGCCGCGAGGACATCCCTGCACTCGTCGAGCACTTTGTCGCCAAGTTCAACAAGGAGAACCGCCGTAGCGTCACGCTGGCTCCCGAAGCACTGGGCATATTCCTCAAATGCTACTGGCCGGGCAACGTGCGCGAACTAGAGAACTGCGTGGAGCGCACGGCCACCATGACGCGCGGCCGGGTGATCCGCGAACTCGATTTTCCGTGCGTCAACAACCGCTGCCTGACCAAGGCCCTGCATGTGCAGGACGACAAGGTCACCTCCTATGTCCCGGTAGCCGCCGGCATACCGGTGGTTTCCGCCGCACCGGCCGAACCCCTACCCGCGGAGCGGGGTGAGGACGTGATGGTTGAGGAGTCCGGCGCCGCCGCCTCCACCGAACGCGACCGGCTCATCTGGGCAATGAACCAGTGCGGCTGGGTCCAGGCCAAGGCCGCGCGTCTGCTCAGTCTGACCCCGCGCCAGATGGGCTACGCCCTGCAGAAGCACAACATCGAGATCAAGCGGTTCTGACCCATCGAGCATGCGTGCTCGGCGTGTCGCGTTCCCGACAAGTTTGCGACAGGGGCGCAATGACTGTAGCGAAGACAACGTGCACGTGGCGGCGAATATTGTCCTCAAGTATCTGATTTAAAACGCATTGCGTTACTGGCACGGTTCTGGCTAAACCCATGGAGTAACGGGCTTGCCGAAAGCCCGGTTTCCACAGGGGCATGCCGTGCACGCTAAGACCGCCTATGTTGGCCTCGACCAGATCAAGCCCGCTGCAGGATTGAAGCAACTGCTCGAACAGGTTGCCGAGCACAAGGGCTGCGGCACCAGCGGCGGCTCGGGCAAGTCCAGCTGCGGTTCTTCGGACGGGCCCCAGGACATGGACCCGGCGGTATGGGAAAAGGTCAAGAACCATCCCTGCTACAGCGAAGAAGCCCACCACCATTACGCGCGCATGCATGTGGCGGTGGCGCCGGCCTGCAACATCCAGTGCAACTACTGCAATCGCAAGTACGACTGCGCCAACGAATCGCGCCCGGGCGTGGTAAGCGAGAAGCTCACGCCGGAGCAGGCGGCAAAGAAAGTGCTGGCCGTGGCCTCGGCCATACCGCAGATGACGGTGCTGGGGATTGCCGGACCGGGCGATCCGCTGGCGAATCCGGCCAAAACCTTCAAGACGTTCGAGCTCATCTCCCGGACGGCACCCGACATCAAGCTATGCCTGTCCACCAACGGCCTGACCCTGCCCGATCATGTCGACACCATCGCGCGCTACAACGTCGACCACGTGACCATCACCATCAATATGGTCGATCCCGAGGTCGGCCAGCACATCTACCCCTGGATCTACTACCGCAATAAGCGCTACACCGGCCTGGAAGCCGCGCGCATCCTCAACGAGCGGCAGCTGCAGGGGCTGGAGATGCTCACCGAGCGCAAGATCCTGTGCAAGGTCAACTCGGTGATGATTCCCGGCATCAACGACCGGCATCTCGTCGATGTCAACCGCGCGGTCAAGTCGCGCGGCGCCTTCCTGCACAACATCATGCCGCTGATCTCGGCACCCGAGCACGGCACGGTATTCGGCCTCAACGGGCAGCGCGGTCCCAGCGCGCAGGAGCTCAAGGGCCTGCAGGACGCCTGCGAAGGTGAGATGAACATGATGCGCCATTGCCGCCAGTGCCGTGCCGATGCGGTCGGCCTGCTGGGCGAGGATCGCAGCGCCGAGTTCTCCACGGACAAGATCGACACCATGGAGGTGCGCTACGACGCGCAGACACGCAAGGACTACCAGGCGGCGGTGGAACTCGAGCGGCAGGCCACTGTCGCTGCCAAGAATCAAGAGCAGGAACAAGTGGCGCAGCTGGCCGGAGCGCAGGGCATCACCCTGCTGGTTGCCGTCGCCACCAAGGGACACGGCCGCATCAACGAGCACTTCGGTCACGCCACGGAATTCCAGGTCTACGAGCTCAGCGGCGCCGGCAGCAAGTTCGTCGGCCACCGGCGCGTCGACCACTACTGCCAGGGTGGCTACGGAGAGGAAGACACGCTGTTGACGGTGATCCGGGCAATCAACGACTGCCACGCGGTCTTCGTTGCCAAGATCGGCGGCTGCCCGCGCGACGACCTCAAGAAGGCCGGGATCGACCCGGTCGACGCATACGCCCACCAGTACATCGAGCAGTCCGCGATGGCGTACTTCCGGGACTATGTCGGCAAGGTCCGCAGCGGCGAGATCGTGCACGTACCGCGTGGCGATGCCGATATCCGGCAGGGCGCGTATATCGCCGCCGCCTGAATATTCATCCAGAGGAAATCCACCATGGCCTACAAAATCATCGCTTCACAATGCACGGCATGTTCGGCCTGCGAGCCCGAGTGTCCGAACGTCGCGATCCGCGAAAAAAGCGGCACCTATGTCATCGACCCGAAGAAATGCACCGAGTGTCTTGGGCATTTCGACGAGCCGCAGTGCGTCGCGGTCTGCCCGGTCGACAACACCTGCGTGATCGACAAGGCCTACCCGCGCTACCAGGCACCGGCCTGATGAGTCCGACATGAACATCACCGTTACCGCCGCCGCCGAACGCTTCATGCGCCGCATGGTCCGCTTCGGCGGAGCCGGCGCGGGCGCCGGCTTTCGCCTTGCGGTTGCACCCGGGGGCTGCTCGGGCTACAGCTCCGAGTTCAATATCGAAGCGCGGCCGCGGCCCGGTGACGCGGCCCTCGAGGTCAATGGGCTGAAGATCTTCCTGCCGGCCGAAAGCCGCGTGCTGCTCGAAGGCTACACGGTGGATTTCGTCGAAACGGCGGCCGAGGCCGGCCTGCGCTTCTTCGATCCGAATGCAGCCGGCGGCAGTTGCTGCAGTACCAGCAACACCGGCAAACCCGCTGTGGCGACGGTGAGCGTTGCCAGCATCGGCCGCCGGTCCTGAAGGAGAACCATCGTGCCGGCCGTGGCGGCAGCGCCAGCATCGGATCCGCAGAGCCTGCGCCGGATATCCCGCGTCGCCGGGCCTGGGGGGCCCACCACGGACGTCCCGGGCCTCGAAGGCATGGACCCGCTCCAGCTTGGCTCTGTGCTTGCGCCGGAGGCCGCTCATGCATTGGAGCAGGCATCGCGCGCCTATCCGGATCATGGGGCCGCCGAGCGGTACCTGCTCCACGCTTGCGAACTGGCGCCGGACCATGTGTCGACGCTGATCGGCCTTTACCGGTTCTACTTCTACAGCAATCGCCTCGACCGGGCACTGACGGTCGGCTTGCGCTGCTTGGAGATCGCCGCGCGGGCAAACCGGCTGCCCCTGGACTGGCGCCTCGTGCGACCGCAATTCGCCGCCTTCGACACGTACCTGGGCTTGCCGCGCTTTTATCTCTTCTCGCTCAAGGCCTGTTGCTATCTGCGCCTGCGCCTGGGCGACCTCGCCGGTGGCGTGGTGATGCTCGACAAGCTGACCGATCTCGACCCCAAGGACAGAGTACAGGGTTCCGTTCTGCGCGACGTTGTCGACCGCCTGGGCCGCGACGACGAGGAATATTCATGAGCATCGATCTGCGCTTGGCCAGATACCAGTGGGGGCAGCCCGTGGTCGCTCGGATCGACCTGGTCAACGACGGCTCCTATCCGGACTGCGCCGTCGATGCGCTGCTCGCCGCCACCGGAACCGAGGGTCAGGTCGTCCAGGTGGGAACGGTAGTGGATGGCAATATTCCGATCTACCTGGTCGAATTCCCCAACGGCCGGGTGGTGGGCTGCCGGGAAGAGGAGATCGGCGCGCTCTGACGCGCCCGATTCCCCACCATAGACCCGCACTCATGAACCCGCAGTCATGAACCATCATCCACGCTCAGCCGTGCTCCAGCCGGCGGCATTCCGGGCCGATGCCGGCGTCCGCCGCCCCAACGAGATCGACGAGCGCCGCATCCTGCGATCACTGCAGCGGCGCGCGCGCTACCGCTATGTGTCGCCGGAGCTGCAGGCCGACGCAGACGGCTATCGCATCCTCAGTCCCTGCTGCTCGCGCAATGTCGATGCAAGCGGAGGAAAGATCGACATTGCACGCCTGGGCTGCGACGGGCAAACGGGGGCGTGGCAACTGTATTCGCGCAACCATGTGGCGCAGACCTGGGAACTGCAGGGCGAGGGGTTGCTGCATGAGCTGCTGGCATTCCTGAGCGCGGATCCGCAGCGCATCTTCTGGAAGTGATCGCGCAAGTTCCATCCACGCAGCCATAGGGCGTCGTGATTAACCGGAGCAGTGGCAATGAAAATCATGATACGCAAGGACGCGCGCGGCGCCCTCTCGGCCTATGTGCCGAAGAAAGACCTCGAGGAGCCCATCGTGTCGATGGAGAGTCCGGCGATGTGGGGCGGGATCGTGACCCTGGCCAACGGCTGGCAACTGCTGCTGCCGGAGATGGTCGCCGGCACCAGCCTGCCCATCACGGTGGACGCGCGCCGGGTCGGGGGCGGGGACTGACATGAGCCTGACGACGGAACAACTCGAAGCCATCACCGGCCTGCTGCTGCGCAGCCTGCCGGGCAGCAATCCGCTGCCGGCGTTGCGCAGCGAAATGCAGGGGATATCCATCGCGGGCTGCGATGCCGAGGACATGCGCGGCGAGACGCCGTTCCGGCGCCTGCCCACGTTCGATCTGTTCCTGGTGAACTCGGCCACCCGTTGCTGGAGCCTGGTTGCCGATCCAGGCGAGGCCTCGGGCGTCATCGTCGCGGCGCGCGGGCGCTAGCGGAGCGCACATGGAACTGGCGCCCGACAAGGACTGGATACGGCTGGCGGATCCGGACGTGGGCGCCGCCGAGATGGGCGCGGTGCTCACGGCGCTGCAATCCTCGCGCTTGTCCGCCGGGCCGGCGGTACGGACTTTCGAGGCGCGCTTCGCCCGGTACGTAGGGCGGACCCATGCCGTTGCTGTTGCCAGCGGCACCGCCGGCCTTCTGGTCACGTTGCGGGCACTGGGCGTAGGCCCGGGTGACGAGGTCATTGCGAGCAGCTATTCCTGGCATCAGATCGCAAACGCCATCGCGCTGGTCGGTGCCACGCCGCGTTTTGTCGACATCGACTACTGGTCGGGAACACTCACGGCCGAGAAAGTGGCACCGGCGCTCACGCCGCGCACCAAGGCCATCCTTGCCGGCAATACGAACGGCCATCCCGCGCCCTGGAACGCGCTGCGGGCATTGGCCGATGCGCATCGCCTACCCCTGATCGAGGATTCGACCGAGGCGCTGGGCTCGGTCTACCGGGGCAAGCGCGTGGGCAGCTTTGGCGACTGCGCGATATTCGATTTCTCCCAGCCCTCGGCCCTGGTCTGCGGCGAGGGCGCGATGATACTCACCGACGACGCCGGCCTCGCCACCGAACTGCGCTACCTGCGCAGCCACAGCCTCGAGGATCGCCGTTCGGTTTCCGTGGGCAGCCGCGTGCCGCTGCAGGCTGCGATGAGCGATTTGGGCGCGGCGCTGGGAATTGCGCAGCTCGAACGGCTCGACGAGATACTGGCGCGGCGCCGGCAGGTCGAAGGGTATTACGCCCGCCACATTCTCGCCTTCGAGGGCATCAAGCCACCGTACCGGGCCCCGGATGTCGATGAGGTGCATTGGCTCCTGTACGTGGTGCACCTGGGCACGCGCTTCACGCGCAGCGGCCGCAACCAGATTGTCGAGGACCTGGCCACCGAGAGCGTTGCGGCCGCCCCCTATTGCCATCCGCTGCACCAGCAGTACTACTACGGGCGCTATGGCTACGCCAAGGGTGATTTCTTCGTAACCGAGAAGATCGCCGACCGTGCCCTGGCGCTGCCGTTTCATGGTGGTCTCGATGATGACGAAGTGGCCTTCATCGTCGGCTCCGCCAAGGATTCGTCCATAAACGTGGGTGCCGGTGCGGCAATCTATTGACGCACGCAACCCCCCAGCCGCCCAACCGATTCGACAAGGAAACCCGCAATGAACATGACGCTGATCGATGCGATCCGCAATGGGCTTGCAGCCGGCCGCATGATTCCCTACCTCGGGTCGGGCATGCTGGCCCTGGTGCCGGGCGGCTCGCCGGTGGCGGCGACGCCCGAGGCTTTGGCGGGGGCCATCACGGCCAAGGTTGCCGTGCCGCATAAGATACGCACGCGCCTGACCGCCGCCGCGCAGTTTATCGAGAACTTCAAGCACCGTAAGACGATAGTTGCGTTGATGCGCGCCAACTTCGCGCCGGCGGTAACTCCGTCCGCATTGCACGGCTACCTGGCGGGCCTGCAAAACCTGCCCCTAATCGTCGACACCTGGTACGACAATGCCAGCGAAGCCGCTTTGCGGGTGCGCAAATCCTGGGGCCAGATACAGGGCCTCTCGCAGTCCGAGCACTTCGGCACCTGGACCGGCAGCTTCGACGCCGCCGGAGCGCGGGTCGACAGCGCAGCGGCAGCGGCCTGGAGCACGCTGCTTTACAAGCCCATAGGCGGCGTATCGCCAGCGGCGAACTTCCTGGTCTCGGATACGGACTTCGTGGAAGTGCTTACCGAGATCGATATCCAGACGCCGATACCCGCACGGGTGCAGGAGTTGCGTGCGGGTCGCAACTTCCTTTTCCTGGGCTGCCGCTTCAATGACCAGCTGCAGCGAACGTTCGCGCGTCAGATCATGAAGCGCTCTTCCGATCGGCACTGGGCAGTCCTGCCGGGCAATCTGACGCGCAATGAAACGCGCTTCCTCCAGGAACAGAACATTGAATGCATCGACATGAGCCTGGAGGCCTTTGCTGCTGCCCTTACGGGCCGGCAGATGGCCCCTGCGGCCTGAGATCTTCCCTACCAACCCGCGACCATCGCGCCTACAGGAGTACACGCAATGCCCACTCTGACCATTCAACCGTCCGGCAAGACCGTCGAGGCCGCCACCGGCAGCAGCGTGCTCGCCGCCTTGCTGTCGGCCGGTGAACCCGTGCTGCACAAATGCGACGGCAAGGCCGAATGCGGCGCTTGCCACGTGTTCGTACAAGAGGGCCGCAAAACCCTCTCCAAGATCCAGCGCCTGGAGAACGAGAAGCTCGATTCCATCCCGGGCGTGGGTTCCGAGTCGCGGCTGGCCTGCCAGGCCCTGATCGGGACGGAGGATGTCACGGTGGAGCTGCTGGGATTCAATTCGTAAGGCGCGCCCGGGGCGGGTGTGCGGCCTATCAAGTCTCCCGCCCTAGTGCCTTGATGTCCTCGAGCCGATCGGCAAACAGGGCCAGCACCTCTTCCGGCAGGTCATCGAGCGTGCACAGTTCCTTGGCGCGCATGCCTACCTGGTGGCCGGTGGCTAGCCACTCCACCGTGTAGATGTAGTACTGCTGCAGGAAGGTACCGATCGAACGCACGTAGCCCACGTCGCCGCGGTTGACCAGCACCGCACCGATATCGCGCCCGGGGAAGGTGCCGTCGTTGCGCACCACCGTGCGGCAGGCCACGCGTTCGCCGAAATCGAAGCGCGGTGGACCCGTCAGCTCGACGTTGTCGCTGTCGCGGCTAATGTCGCCCATGGGTGATCCCGGTTGTCATTTCCGTTGTTGCCCAGTTGTTGATCAATTATTGCTCAAGTGGCCGGCGCGTGCCGCACGGGCACGCGCCGCTCGAATGATCCCGGCGCTCTTGCCATGGGGCGCCGGCGGCGACAGCAGCTTTTCCACGGTCGTGCTCTGGCAATGCGGGCAGATCGCCGTGCCGCCGCTGCGCACCAGCAGCTCGAAGTGCGTTTTGCACGCGGGGCAGTGAAAATCGTGGATCGGCATGTGCGCTCCTGGATGCGGGTGGCTGCACCGGTCCGTTCAAACCGGCCGGTTTTCCTTGATGCGGATCGGGCCCATGACAGCCAGGCCCTCTTCGAAGGTGATCTGCGGCCACTTTTCGGTGAACTCGGCGGCCTTCGCAGCGATGGTGCTGAGCTTGCCGGCGGTATCGAGCTTCTTCAAATCGCTTTTCTCGACGCGGAATTCCTCGAGCAGCTCGTTGTAGACCGTGGCCTCGTCCAGGGGCAGTACCCAGAAGGTGGCGCCGCCGTAGGCGATCTGGTACTTCTTCGAGATGTCGAGATTGCCGGCAAAGAAGAAATACTTGCCGGTGGGCGAGAGCTTGTCGCCCAGGACTTCGCAGAGCAGGCGCAGATGCTCGAGGGAGACGGCAAAGCCGGCCAGGAACGCGATACTGCTTGCGCCGGCAGCGGCGGTCATCATCACCTGGTCGAGCTTGACCTCGGGCGGGCGCGCCTCGTCTGCAAACTTCTCGGCGAACTTGAGTGCAATCTCGCCGCGAAAGCCGAACTGCCCGGGACCTATGGGCCCCTTGTGGACCGGGCTGAGTAGGCGCCCGTCGGCGTCCAGGCTGGCAAAGGGCGTTTGGTCTATGGTGGTCATGGGTGCATCCTTGGTGGTTGGCGGTTTGCGTTCGGGGATTGGGGGTGTAGCTGCGATCCGGCTAGCGGTTGCGCAGGGCGTTGGCAGTCCTGAGCAAGGCCTGCAGCAATTCGGCGCGCAGCTGGGCGTCGGCGACCTGTTCGTCCAGCGCAAGGCGCATGCACAGCAGCCAGGCGTCGCGCTCGGCGTCGCCGATGGCAAAGGGAAGGTGCCGCTGGCGCAGCCGCGGGCTGCCGCGTTCGCTCACGTAGAGCGGTGGTCCGCCTAGCCAGCCCACAAGGTACTTGTAGAGCACGTCGCGCGAGCTGCGCAGGTCGGCCGGATGCAAGGCGCGTATGGCCGCCGCCTCGGCCAGCGTGTCCATGTTTCGGTAGAAGGCGTCGACAACGCCGGCAATGACCGCGGCCCCGCCGATACGGCCAAAGTGCGGGTTGTGCGGCACGGCGGCGGGTACCCCGGCCGTGGAGTCGTGACGGGCGGTCATTTTTCGATCACCGGAATCCTGAGTTCGACGGTGCGCCCGAGCAGGCGGTCGACCTTGCGGCGTACGTGTTCGAGCTTGAAGGGCCGCGGCAGGGCGTCATCGACGCCGCTGGCCTTGGCGGCGGCTATCGAGGCGATGTCGGCGGTTTCGCACACCGCGATCACCTTCACGCTGGGCCACGCGCCGCGCAGGCCCTGCACCAGCCCGCCACGCCCCCGGGCCAGCAGGCTGGCACCGAGCAGCACGAGGTCGGGCGGCCACGCCAGCCCCTTGGCCATGGCCGCCTCCACCGTGGCGAACTCGTGGGTTTCGTTTTCGTCGGCCAGCATGAACTGCAGGGCCGCACGATCGATCTCGCCTTCGTCTATGACGAAGACGCGCCGATTCTCGACTGCCCGTTGTGCGTCCACGCCGATCTGCATGCTCGCTCCGTACCGGTAAAAGGGACCTGTCCCGGTATACCAAGCAAGCTTCGTTCCCGCCCGCCCCGCGCGCACCGGCCGGCACTTGATCGGGCCGGCGCCACAGGGAAGAATCTGCGCGGCCCGGCCACTTCGCAAGTTCCCGAATGCCTGTCTTGTTCCCGACAAGCACGATCCTTTGTGGGGTTTCCCACAAGCGCCGCGCATCCCGCATCCGGGCTGTGCACGTGTTGTTTCCTCTTGAATAACAAGCACTTGATAAAACTAGCGGCACATGGCACGGCGGTTGCTAAGAGTAGGGTGCACCGCAGATGTTTTGAAGCCGAACGCGTGACTACAACCGAAGACCTACAGGGTTACACAAAGAGGCGAATTTCCAAGCACTTTCGATGAATGGTGGATCTGCGAACACCGCGACCCAAACTCAACAGTCAGGAGCGCTACCAAATGGCCAAACTCAGGCAAATCGCGTTTTACGGCAAAGGCGGAATCGGTAAATCGACGACGTCGCAAAACACCCTTGCAGCCCTGGCGGAAATGGGCCAGAAGATTCTCATCGTCGGCTGCGACCCCAAAGCCGACTCCACCCGCCTCATCCTGCACGCCAAGGCCCAGGACACCATCCTTTCGCTGGCAGCCGATGCGGGCTCCGTGGAGGACCTGGAACTCGAGGACGTCATGAAGGTCGGCTACCGCGACATCCGTTGCGTGGAGTCTGGCGGCCCGGAACCCGGCGTCGGCTGCGCTGGCCGCGGGGTCATCACCTCGATCAACTTCCTCGAGGAAGAAGGCGCCTACGAGGGCGTGGACTACGTGTCCTACGACGTGCTGGGTGACGTGGTGTGCGGCGGCTTTGCCATGCCGATCCGCGAGAACAAGGCCCAGGAGATCTACATCGTCATGTCGGGCGAGATGATGGCCATGTACGCGGCCAACAACATCTCCAAGGGCATTCTCAAGTACGCCAATTCGGGCGGCGTGCGCCTGGGCGCGCTGGTGTGCAACGAGCGCCAGACCGACAAGGAATACGAACTGGCCGATTCGCTGGCCAAGAAGCTCGGCACGCACCTCATCCACTTCGTGCCGCGCGACAATATCGTCCAGCACGCGGAGCTGCGCCGCATGACGGTGCTCGAGTACGCGCCCGATTCCAAGCAGGCCGAGGAATACCGCACGCTGGCCCGCAAGATCCACGCGAACGAGGGCAAGGGCACCATCCCCACGCCCATCACCATGGACGAGCTCGAGGACCTGTTGATGTCGCACGGCATCCTCAAGTCGGTCGACGAGACCGAAGTGGGCAAGACGGCCGCCGAACTGGCGGTGGCCTAGGCCGGACCCGGCGTTTCGCCCGCGGCGGATGCCCACAGGGCTCCGCCGCTGGACGGAACGCTCCGCACAGCTCGGGCCCCGGCGCGGGTTCTGCCGAGCGCTTCGCGGGACGGCAGGCGCAATTGCATGGACGGGTGGTACCCCTTAAACCGCATTGGAGGGCAGGAAATGAGCCTGACGCTGGAAGAAACCAAGGAACGCAACAAGAAGCTGATCGACGAAGTGCTCAAGGCCTATCCCGAGAAGACCGCCAAGCGCCGCGCCAAGCATCTGAACACCTTCGAGGAAGGCAAGAGCGACTGCAACGTCAAGTCGAACATCAAGTCCATCCCCGGGGTGATGACGATCCGCGGCTGTGCCTATGCCGGTTCCAAGGGCGTGGTCTGGGGCCCGATCAAGGACATGATCCATATCTCCCACGGACCGGTGGGCTGCGGGCAGTATTCCTGGGCCTCGCGCCGCAACTACTACATCGGCACGACCGGGGTCGACAGCTTCGGCACGATGCAGTTCACGTCGGACTTCCAGGAGAAGGACATCGTCTTCGGCGGCGACAAGAAGCTCGACAAGATCATCGACGAGATCCAGGTCCTGTTCCCGCTCAACAAGGGCATCACCATACAGTCGGAATGCCCGATCGGCCTGATAGGCGACGACATCGAGGCCGTTTCCAAGCGCAAGTCCAAGCAGCTCGATAACCACACCATCATTCCGGTGCGCTGCGAGGGATTCCGCGGCGTCTCGCAGTCCCTGGGCCACCATATCGCCAACGACGCAGTGCGCGACTGGGTATTCGACAAGGTCGATCCGAACAAGCACACGTTCGAGGCCTCGCCCTACGACGTGGCCATCATCGGCGACTACAACATCGGCGGCGATGCCTGGTCATCGCGCATCCTGCTCGAGGAGATGGGCCTGCGCGTGATAGCCCAGTGGTCCGGGGATGGCACCCTGGCGGAACTGGAGAACACGCCCAAGGCCAAGCTCAATGTCCTGCACTGCTACCGGTCGATGAACTACATCAGCCGTCACATGGAAGAGAAGTACGGCATACCCTGGGTCGAATACAACTTCTTCGGCCCATCCAAGATAGAAGCGTCGCTGCGGGAGATCGCCGGACATTTCGACGACAAGATCAAGGAAGGTGCAGAGCGCGTCATCGCCAAGTACAAGGCGCTGACTGAGGCCGTCATCGCCAAGTACCGGCCGCGCCTGGAAGGCAAGACCGTGATGCTGTTCGTGGGCGGCCTGCGGCCGCGGCACGTGATCGGCGCCTACGAGGATCTGGGCATGAACGTGGTCGGAACCGGCTACGAGTTCGGCCACAACGACGACTACCAGCGCACCACGCACTACGTCAAGGACGGAACCCTGATCTACGACGATGTCACCGGCTTCGAGTTCGAGAAGTTCGTCGAGAAGGTGCAGCCGGACCTGGTCGGCTCCGGCATCAAGGAGAAGTACGTGTTCCAGAAGATGGGTGTGCCGTTCCGCCAGATGCACTCCTGGGACTACTCCGGTCCGTACCACGGCTACGACGGCTTCGGGATCTTCGCCCGCGACATGGACATGGCGATCAACAGCCCGGTATGGGGCCTGACCAAGGCGCCCTGGAAGAAATGAACCGTCGGGGTGGTGCGGCGCTGGCTCTCCTGTCCCGCCCACCGCCCCGCCCCATCCTTACCCATTACGGAGGCCGTCATGCCGCAAAACGCCGAAGAGATTCTCGACCATGCCAAGCTGTTCCGCGAACCGGAATACACGCAGATGTTCGAGAACAAGAAGCAGCAGTTCGAGTTCGGCGTTCCGGCCGAGCGACTGCAGCAGATCGTCGAATGGACCAAGTCGATCGACTACAAGGACAAGAACTTCGCCCGCGAATCGCTGACCGTCAACCCGGCCAAGGCCTGCCAGCCGCTGGGCGCCGTCTTCGTGGCCAACGGTTTTGCCAAGACCCTGGGATTCGTCCACGGTTCCCAGGGCTGCGTGGCCTACTACCGTTCGCACTTCTCGCGCCACTTCAAGGAGCCCACCTCCTGCGTTTCGTCGTCCATGACCGAGGACGCGGCGGTATTCGGCGGTCTCAACAACATGGTCGATGGCCTGGCCAACGCCTTGAACCTGTACAAGCCGGAGATGATCGCGGTCTCGACCACCTGCATGGCCGAGGTCATCGGTGATGACCTCAACGCCTTCATCAAGACGGCCAAGGAGAAGGGCAGCGTTCCGGCCGACTTCGACGTTCCCTTCGCCCACACCCCGGCCTTCGTCGGCAGCCACGTCACCGGTTACGACAACGCGCTGCTGGGCGTATTGCGCCATTTCTGGAACGGCAAGGCCGATACGGCTCCCAAGCTTGAGCGGGTGCCCAACGAGAGCATCAATTTCATCGGCGGTTTCGACGGTTTCGTGGTCGGCAATATTCCCGAGGTCCGGCGCATGCTCAAGCTGATGGACGTGCCCAATACGGTGCTGTGCGATCCATCGGACAACTGGAACACGCCCACCGACGGCAATTTCCTCATGTACGACGGCGGCACGACCAAGAAGCAGGTCGAGGATGCTATCCACGCCAAGGCAACAGTGGTGTTCCAGGAGTTTTCGGCCCTGAAGACAGCCAAGTTCATCGCCGAACACGGCCAGGAGGTCATCAGCCTGAATCACCCGATGGGCGTGACGGGAACGGACCAGTTCCTCATGGAGGTGTCGCGCGTCACCGGCAAGCCCATACCGGCCGAACTCGAGCGCGAGCGCGGCCGCCTGGTCGATGCCATCGCCGACTCGCAGGCCCATTTGCACGGCAAGAAGTACGCCCTGTACGGCGATCCGGACCTGATGCTGGGGCTCACGCAATTCCTGCTGGAGCTCGGTGCCGAACCCACCCACGTGCTGTCCACCAATGGCGACGCCGACTGGGCCGCCAAGGTGCAGGCCCTTTTCGATGCCTCGCCGATGGGCAAGGGCTGCAAGGTCTATCCCAAGCGCGATTTGTGGCACATGCGCTCGCTGCTGTACACGGAGCCCGTGGATTTCCTCATCGGCAATACCTACGGCAAGTACCTGGAGCGCGACACCAAGATCCCGCTCATCCGCCTGGGTTTCCCGATCTTCGACCGGCATCACTACCACCGCACGCCGATCTGGGGCTACGAGGGCGGCCTGCGCGTGCTGGTGATGCTGCTCGACGAGTACTTCGAGGCCCTGGATGCGGACACCAGCGGGATCTCCACCACGGACTATTCGTTCGACATCATCCGCTAGGCGGGGCGGGGTGCAGGGCAACGCGGAGCAAACATGGCACGCGCATTGGCGGTAAGGGTGCAGGAGGTCTTCGACGAGCCCGGGTGTGACAAGAACCAGGGCAAGTCGGAGAAGGAGCGCAAGAAGGGCTGCAGCAAGCAGCTGGCGCCCGGGGCTGCGGCCGGCGGCTGCGCCTTCGACGGCGCCAAGATCGCACTGCAACCGATCGTCGATGTCGCCCATCTGGTTCACGGACCCATTGCCTGCGAGGGCAATTCCTGGGACAACCGCCATGCCGCGTCGTCGGGTCCGCAGATCTACCGTACCGGCTTCACCACGGATGTGAGCGAGCTCGACGTGATCTATGGCGGGGAGAAGCGGCTGTACCGGGCCATACGCCAGATCATCGAGAAGTACGATCCGCCGGCGGTGTTCGTCTACCAGACCTGCGTCACCGCCCTTATCGGCGATGACGTCGAGGCCGTGTGCAAGGTGGCCAGCGCGAAACTGGGCAAGCCGGTGATTCCCATCGACGCGCCCGGTTTTGCCGGCATCAAGAACCTGGGCAACAAGCTCGCCGGCGAGGCGCTGCTCGACTACGTGATTGGGACGATGGAACCCGAGACCACGACGCCCTACGACATCAACATCATCGGCGAGTACAACCTGTCGGGCGAGCTGTGGCAGGTGAAGCCCCTGCTCGACGCGATGGGCGTGCGCGTGCTGGCCTGCATCAGCGGCGACGCACGCTACCGCGAGGTGGCCAGCTCGCATCGGGCCAAGGCGGCAATGATGGTCTGCTCCAAGGCCATGATCAATGTCGCCCGCAAGATGGACGAGCGCTACAACATCCCGTATTTCGAGGGATCCTTCTACGGTATCGCGGATACCTCGGACTCCCTGCGCGAGATCGCGCGGCTGCTGGTGCGCCAGGGTGCGCCCGAGGGCATCCTGGCACGTACCGAGGCCTTGATAGGCGCAGAGGAGGCCCGGGCCTGGGCTCGCATCGAACCCTACCGCCGGCGTCTGGCAGGCAAGCGGGTGCTGCTCATCACCGGGGGCGTGAAGTCCTGGTCGGTGGTGGCGGCGCTGCAGGAAATCGGCATCGAGATCGTGGGCACCAGCGTCAAAAAGTCCACCCGGGAGGACAAGGAGCGGATCAAACAGATCATGGGGGACGAAGCCCACATGATCGAGGACATGCCGCCGCGCGAGATGTACCGCATGCTCAAGGAAGCGCGTGCCGACATCATGCTGTCGGGCGGCCGCTCGCAGTTCGTCGCACTCAAGGCCAAGATGCCCTGGATGGACATCAACCAGGAGCGCCACCACGCCTTTGCCGGCTATGAGGGCATGGTCACCCTGGTGCATGAGATAGATCGAACCTTGCACAATCCCGTATGGGCACAGGTGCGCCGGCCGGCGCCCTGGGACGCGGTGGCCGCCTGAGCGACGTGCATCATGGCCCACGTCTCGCATCCTTCCAAGGCGGCCGCGGTCAATCCGCTGAAGATGAGCCAGCCGCTGGGCGCCAGCTACGCCTTCCTGGGAATGAACCACTGCATGCCCGTGATGCACGGTTCGCAGGGTTGCACGTCCTTCGGCCTGGTGCTGCTGGTGCGGCATTTTCGTGAGGCCATACCGCTGCAGACGACGGCCATGAACGAGACCACCACCATCATGGGCGGCCTGGACAACATCGAGGCGGCGGTGCTCAACATCCGCAGCCGCGCCAAGCCGGATCTCATCGCCATCTGCTCGACCGGGCTCACCGAGACCAAGGGCGACGACGTACACGCCTACCTGCGGCTCATCGCCCAGAAGCATCCGGAAGTCGCCGATTCGGCGCTGGTGTACGTTTCCACGCCCGACTACCTGGGTGCCTTCCAGGATGGCTGGGCCAAGGCAGTGCATGCGCTGATCGACGCCCTGGTTCAGCCCGTAGCCGAGCGCCGGCCGCGCCAGGTCAATGTCCTGCCGGGATGCCACCTGAGCCCGGCCGATATCGAGGAGCTGCGCGAGATCTTCGAATCGTTCGGGCTCGTGCCGGTTGTGCTGCCGGACATCTCCGGTTCGCTCGATGGTCACATGTCCGACGCTTTCAGCCCGACCACCCTGGGTGGCACGACGCTGCCAGACGCCCGCGGCATGGGCGCGGCGGCAGCCACCATCGCGGTGGGCGAGCAGATGCGGCCCAGCGCCGAGCTGCTTTTGCAACGCACGGGAGTGCCCTACGTGCTGTTCGACCGGCTCACGGGCCTGGCGGCCAACGATGCCCTGCTGGCGTGGCTGTCCGGGCACGCGGGCGTGCCGGTGCCGCAGAAATGGCGTCGCCAGCGCAGCCAACTGCAGGACGCCATGCTCGATGCGCACTTCTTTTGCGGCGGCCGGAAGGTGGCCATAGGCGCGGAACCGGACCTGCTCTGGGCGCTGTCCAGCGCGCTCGACGAGATGGGCTGCGAGATCGCGGCGGCTGTGACGACCACCGGGTCGCCGATGCTCGACCGGGTACCGGCGGCCGAGGTGATCATCGGCGATCTCGACGACCTGGAACAACGCGCGGCGGACTGCGACCTGCTGGTCACGCATTCGCACGGGCGCCAGGCGGCCGAACGCCTGCATCTGCCCCACCTTCGAGTGGGCCTGCCGATGTTCGACCGCTTGGGCGCCGCGCACAAGCTGATGGTGGGCTACCGCGGCACGCGCGAGCTGATATTCGAGGTGGGCAACATCTTTCTTGCGCAGGTGCATCACCACGAGGCGCATCCGCAGTCCTGGCCGCTGCCCCAGGCGACGCGCGATGTTGTTGATCAGGCCGCAAATGCCGCCCGGATCGCCGTGGCGGATCCGGCGTCCACCTTGACCGTCAACTAGTACTACTGTGTTAGAAGATAAGGCATTATGGTGGCTTCTTCAAGTAGTTTCTGAGGGGCGCCATGGCAACGAGTCTGGAAGGGCGGTTTGAGAGGTACTGCGAGGCGATGGTGGC
>Ga0075030_100002016_pt1 | contig 18462 bp, 23 predicted proteins | sample LitLauG_LLR_2012_FD_71393 | JGI IMG/M metagenome (GOLD analysis project Ga0075030, IMG submission 71393) | Freshwater sediment microbial communities from Pennsylvania, USA - Little Laurel Run_MetaG_LLR_2012 | ecosystem: Environmental > Aquatic > Freshwater > Creek > Sediment | place: USA...
GCGCATGCAAAGCAGGATAACGGATTGATCGAAATGGCGGCCCTTGAACATTGAACTCCCCCGAGACTCAGCGGAGGATCATTCCTGACAAAAGGTAACCAGCCGTTTGCGACAGAACCTTCTGGCGATGCTCAAAGCTGCCACGTCTCCCGGCGACCCATGCGCGGTTTTCTATTCGCTTTTTTCGTATTCGAAGGCTAGCTTGGTTCCCAGTTCCTCGCAAGCAAAAAAACCGACCGGGCTCGAGCGACGGGACCCTTCCGCCCAAGCAAGAAAGCCCGGCTTCTCTTTCTTGGCCCGCCGCATGTAGGGCGGCTTAACTTTGGCGAGAGGAAACCCATTCAATGGCCGAGGCCGCGCCCCGAATGTCCAATTACCGCCAATCGGAAATCGTCTCCATGCTGCGTCAATTCGGGCGCGTGGGGGTCGAAGACCTCGCCACGCATTTCGGCGTCACGCTGCAAACGATCCGCCGGGATCTGAACGAATTGAGCGAGGCCAAGGCGCTGGTGCGCGTGCACGGAGGCGCGATGATCGCTTCGGGCGTCGCGAATCTCGCGTACGAAGCGCGCCAGCACGTGGCGCGGCAGTCCAAGCGCCTGATTGGCGAGGCGGCGGCGAAGCTGGTGCCGGACAACGCCTCGTTGCTGATCAACATCGGCACAACGACGGAAGAGGTCGCGCGGGCCCTCTCCGGCCATTCCGGCCTTCTGGTGATCACCAACAACCTGCATGTCGCCAATGAACTGCACCGCAGCAAGTCCGTGCAGGTCATCGTCACCGGCGGCTCGATTCGGCAGGGCGACGGCGGCATCGTCGGGGCGGTCACCGTCGCGCAAATCGAACAATTTCGCGTCGACATGGCGATTATCGGGACCTCAGCGATCGATCCCGACGGCACATTGCTGGATTTCGATGTCCGCGAGGTCGAAATCTCGCGCGCCATCATTGAACACGCGAGGAAAATCATCCTCGTCGCGGACGGCAGCAAATTCTCGCGCTCCGCACCGGTCAAGATCGCACAACTGTCTGAAATTGATGTCTTTGTCACCGATCGGCTGCCTTCTGAAGAAGTCGCCGAAATGTGCCGCCGGTGTGGCGTCGAAGTCATAGAGGCCGGAGATTCGGGGGAAGGCGAAGCGAGCGAACCGACAAAGCCGTTCGGATAAAAATCCGGAGCATTCGCTTTATTCGTTTGCATCCGAAAAAATGTTCGTTGTATTTTCGTTTTCGAACGAGGCGGACCGCTAAGGACGTTAGCGTCGCGAAGGGGGGACGGATTGCGCGCGCTTGCTGCCGACAACGCTCGTCCTCTCTATGATGTCGCGGTCATCGGCGGCGGCGTGAACGGTTGCGGCATCGCGCGGGACGCCGTCGGGCGCGGATGGTCTGTGTTTCTGTGCGAGAAAGGCGACCTGGCCGGCGCGACGTCGAGCGCGGCGAGCAAGCTGATTCATGGCGGTCTGCGCTATCTCGAATACTATCAATTCCGGCTGGTCCGCGAGGCGCTGCTCGAGCGCGAAGTTCTGTGGCGCATTGCGCCGCACATCATCTGGCCGCTGCGTTTTGTTCTGCCTCACCACAAAGGCTTGCGGCCCGCGTGGCTGCTGCGACTCGGCCTGTTTCTCTATGACCATTTGGGCGCGCGCCAATTGCTCCCCGCGACGCGGACGCTTCGTCTTGGCGAGGATCCTGCGGGAGCGCCGCTCAAGCCTGAATATAGCATCGGCTTCGAATATTCCGATTGCTGGGTGGAAGATTCGCGGCTCGTTGTCCTCAATGCTCGCGACGCCGCCAATCGCGGGGCGACCATCGCGACACGCACATCGTGCGTGGACGCCAAGCGTAAGGAGGGCGTTTGGCACGTAACATTGCGCGACGAACTGTCCGGGGAAACCGGCGAAATTCGTGCGCGCGCGCTCGTCAACGCCGCCGGCCCCTGGGTTGGCGACGTCCTCGGTTCGGTGGTTGGCGTGAACGCCCCGGCATCCGTGAGGCTCGTCAAGGGCAGCCACATCGTCACCGAACGTCTCTTTACGCATGACCGCTGCTACATTTTCCAGAACGGCGACGGCCGCATCTTCTTCGCGATCCCGTATGAGGGTGATTTCACGCTCATTGGCACTACGGACCTCGACTATTCCGGCGATCCCGGCGACGTCGCGGCCTCGGAGCAAGAGGTGGACTATCTCTGCAAGGCTGCGAGCGACTATTTTCGCGTCCCCATCACCAAGAACCTCGTGAAATGGAGCTATTCCGGCGTCCGCCCGCTATTTGACGACGGCGCCTCGGCCGCTCAGTCGGCGACGCGCGACTACGTCCTGAAGATCGACGCGGAAGGGCAAGGCCCGGCCCTGCTGAGCGTGTTTGGCGGCAAAATCACGACCTACCGCAGGCTCGCCGAATCGGCGATCGCGATGTTGGCGCCGCATCTGCCGCCCGCGGCCGCGCCCCGAAGCTGGACGGCGACGGAGCCGCTTCCGGGCGGCGATTTTCCGGTGCAGGGTTTCGAGACCCTCGTGAGCGAGATGCAGGCCCGCTACCCGTCGTTTGACCGCGCCTTCCTTCGCAGGCTGGCCCGCGCTTATGGGACGCTGGCGCACGAGATTCTGAAGGGCGCGCGCTCGCGGACCGAACTGGGCCGCGACTTCGGCGCCGGTCTGACCGAGGCGGAGCTCAATTACCTGGCCGAGCGCGAATGGGCTATCACGGCCGAGGATGTTGTCTGGCGCCGTTCGAAGCTCGGCCTGCGGCTTTCCAGCGCGCAGATCGGCGCGATCGACGCTTTCCTCAAGACGGCGAAAGCCGCCGAACACGCGGGGACATAGTCATGGGGGGCCGCGGGGCGTGACGTTTGTGCTCGATCATATCGGTCTCGAGACGGGCGGCGTCCGAGTGATCGACGACGTCTGCCTCACGCTCGAACCCGCTAGCCTCAACGTGCTGTTGGGGCCGCCGCTTGCTGGCAAAACGACGATCATGCGGCTCATGGCGGGACTGGACCGGCCCAGCACGGGACGCTTGCTTCTCGACGGGCAAGACGTGACAGGCTTGCCCGTCCGCAAACGCTCCGTCGCAATGGTCTATCAGCAATTCGTCAACTACCCCTCGCTGAGCGTCTATGAAAACATCGCTTCGCCGCTGCGTGTCGCCGGTCTCGCGAAGCCGCAGATCGACGCGCGCGTGCGCGAAGCGGCGCGGGTGCTGCGCCTCGACAACCTTCTTCAGCGCATGCCGGGTCAACTTTCCGGCGGTCAGCAGCAGCGCACCGCGATCGCCAGGGCGCTGGTCAAACAGGCGGGTCTCGTGTTGCTGGACGAGCCGCTCGCCAATCTCGACTACAAACTGCGCGAGGAGCTTCGCGAGGAGTTGCCGCGCATCTTTTCGCGCACCGGCGCGTTCCTCGTCTACGCGACCACCGAGCCTTCGGAAGCGCTGTTGCTCGGCGGCTCCACAATCACGTTGCGCGAGGGCCGCGTTACCCAGGTGGGACCCACTTCATTCGTCTATCGCGATCCCGTCCATATCGACGCCGCGAGGGTGTTCTCCGACCCGCCGCTCAACGAACTCGCGGTGACCAAGAAAGGCGGGGCGGTCAGCCGCCTGGACGGCCACCCGCTCGCCGGGGCCGATTTTCTCTCCGCGTTGCCCGACAGCGCCTATCGGCTTGGGTTTCGCGCCGACGCGGCGTCCATCGGGGCCCCCTCAGCCGACAGCCTTGGCTTTCCCGGCAAGGTCGTCGTCACCGAGATCAGCGGTTCGGAAAGCTTCGTCCATGTCGACGTCGGCGTTGGCGCGTGGGTGTGCCTTGCCCCGGGCGTTCACGATTGGGCGCTTGGCCAGGCGGTCAACGTCAATGTCGATCCCCGGCGCGTTCTGGTCTTCGACGCGAGCGGCTGGCGCGTCGCCGGGCTCGCGCGGGAGAAGTCGTCGGCCGTCGGTTCGGGAGCCACGCCATGACCCGCATCACGCTTGACGGCATCGCGCACGCCTACGCCGGCAAGCCGCGCTCGGAGGACGGCTATCAACTGAAGCCGCTTCAGCATGTCTGGGAACAGGGCTCGGCCTATGCCTTGCTGGGCCCTTCGGGCTGCGGCAAGACGACGTTGCTCAATGTCATCTCGGGCCTCGTCATCCCTTCCGAGGGGCGGCTGTTGTTCGACGACAGGGACGTCACGCGACTGCCCACAGAGCAACGCAACATTGCGCAGGTGTTCCAGTTTCCCGTCATCTACGACACGATGACGGTCGCGGAAAACCTGGCGTTTCCGTTGAAGAACCGCAATCTGCCGCGGGCGGTCATCGACAAGCGCGTTGCCGAGATCGCCGCGATGCTCGACCTGACGGGCGACCTCGGCCGCCGGGCGCGCGGGCTCACCGCCGACGCGAAGCAGAAAATCTCGCTAGGCCGCGGCCTAGTGCGCTCCGACGTTTCGGCGGTTCTGTTCGACGAACCGTTGACCGTGATCGATCCGGCCTTGAAATGGGAGCTGCGGTCGAAGTTGAAAGCCGTGCATCGCGCGTTCGACCTGCTGATGATCTACGTCACGCACGACCAGACCGAGGCCCTGACCTTCGCTGACAAGGTCGTGGTCATGAACGACGGCCGCGCCGTGCAGATAGGCACTCCGGCGGAACTGTTCTATCGACCGGAACACACATTCGTGGGCTATTTCATCGGGTCGCCCGGCATGAACCTGATGCCGGCCGAGGTCACGGGCGATCGCGCGCGTCGCGGGCTTTGAATTCCGCCTCGGCGACGCCTATCCGAATTTGCACGGCGATCGCTCCGTCAAGGTCGGCGTACGGCCGGAGTTCGTGTCGCTGACCCGCGGACCCGGTTTGCCCGTGCAGGTGCACCGGATCGCCGATCTCGGCCGCAAGCGTCTGGCCTACGTCAATCTGGGCGAGCACGCGCTCGTCGCCAGCATCCCGGGCGACATGGAGAGTGTCGGCGACACAGCGAACATCTCCATCGATCCCGCCAACACCCATGTCTATGTGGCGGACGTCCGCAGGCAGGGAGCGCCGGCATGACCGACAAGCCCATCAACAACCGCGCCTGGTTCTTCGTGCTGCCGGTGCTCGGCTTCGTGCTGTTCTCTTCGATCATCCCGACGATGACCGTGGTGAACTATTCGGTCTAGGACACCCTGGGCAACAACAGTTTCTTCTGGAATGGCGACCAGTGGTTCCGCGATCTCCTGAATCCGGCGACGACGATCGGCGCGCGGTTCAACGATGCGCTGTTTCGCACGCTCGCCTTCTCGCTGGTCTGCCTGCTCATCGAAGTTCCGCTCGGCATCGCCATCGCGCTTTGCGCGACGCGCAAGGGTTGGGCGGTCGGCCTGTCGCTCGTGGTCGTCGCCCTGCCGATGCTGATTCCGTGGAACGTCGTGGGCACGATATGGCAGATATTCACCCGCGCGGACATCGGTCTCTTCGGCGCCGCCCTGACCGGAACGGGCCTGCACTACAACGTGACGCAGGATGCGGTCTCCGCGTGGACAACCATCGTGGTCATCGACGTCTGGCATTGGACTCCGCTTGTCATTCTGCTCAGCTATGCGGGATTGCGCGCCATTCCGGACGCTTACTACCAGGCCGCGCGGATCGACGGCGCGAGCCGATGGGCGGTGTTCGCCAAGATCGAATTGCCGAAGCTGCAAAAAGTCCTGGTCATCGCGGTGCTGCTGCGCTTCATGCAGACCTTCATGATCTATACCGAGCCCTTCGTCGTTACCGGCGGCGGGCCGGGGAGCGCGACGACTTTCCTCTCGATCGACCTCGACAAGATCGCCCTTGGACAGGTCGACCTCGGCAACGCCGCCGCTATGTCGCTCGTCTATAACCTGATCACGCTCTCGGTGTGCTGGGTCTTCTTCACCATCATGTCCCAACTCGAGCGGCGGAGGGATGCCTGATGCGCAGCGGATCCCTGTCGAAAATCGTCTTCGTCGCCTATCTCGTGGTGCTGATGACGCCGATCTACTGGCTCATCAAGATGAGCTTGCAGACCAACACCGACATCATGTCCGGATTGACGCTGTTTCCGCGATATCCGACGCTCGAAAAATATTTCGAAATATTCAACGATCCGACCTGGGTGCACGCATTCGGCGTTTCCCTCTCCTACGTCGCAATCAACACGGTCATCTCGGTCGCCGTCGCGCTGCCGGCAGCCTATGCGTTCAACCGTTATCATTTCGTCGGCGACAAGCACCTGTTTTTCTGGTTGCTGACCAACCTGATGGCGCCGGCGGCGGTCTTCGCCATGCCGTTCTTTCAGCTCTACTACGCGGTTGGGCTGTTCGACACGATCTGGGCCGTGGTGCTGGCGCATTGCCTGTTCAACGCGCCGCTCGCGGTGTGGATTCTCGAGGGCTTCGTCGGCGGCGTACCCCGCGAGATCGACGAGACGGCGGCGATCGACGGCTATTCCTTCCCGCGCTTCTTCATTCGCATCTTCATGCCGCTCATCGCCAACGGCATCGGCGTGACCGCGTTCTTCTGCTTCATGTTTTCATGGGTCGAGCAATTGCTCGCCACGACGCTCACGTCGTCCCACGCGCTGCCGTTCGCGGCGGTTATGACCCGCGCCTATTCAGTCTCAGGCATGGATTGGTCGCTGCTCGCGGCGGCGGGCGTTTTGACGATGGTCCCCGGCGCCGTCGTCGTCTGGTTCGTGCGCAACCACATCGCCAAGGGCTTCGCCCTTGGCCGCGTTTGACGGAGGTCCCGATGCTCGACTGGATGGCCTGGACCTGGCAGACATGCCTGTTCTTCGGCTTCATCGCCTTCATGTTGATCGTGCTGACGTTGCTCGCGGTCTACAAGCCGGAAACGCCGCGCGTCGGGATTTTGCGGATTCCCACAACGCGCGGAGACCGCTTCTTCGTCACGATGATCGGTTCGGCTTTTATCTTTATCTTTTGGATGCGCTTCGGCGGCGGCCCGCTTTGGTACCCGCTTGGCGCGTCGGCGCTCTACGGGATCGCGATGTTCACATTCGCGTAGCCGTTGATACGACCGAATCCGCATCGTGCGGAGTCGGCAACTGGGAGAGAACCGCCATGAGTATGAAGAGACGCGATGTACTGAAGGGGGCAGCGGCGACCGCGGCTGCGATCAGCAGCGCGGCGATCATTTCGCCGACGCCGGCCTATGCCCAGCAACTCGACGCCGCTAAGAAATGGGTCGATGGCGAATTCCAGCCATCCACGCTGAGCAAGGACCAGCAGATGGCGGAAATGGAATGGTTCATCAAGGCTTCCGCGCCGTTCAAGGGCATGGAAGTCAGCACGGTGTCGGAAATCCTCAGCGTCCACGACTATGAATCGAAAACGCTGACCAAGGCCTTCGCGGACATCACGGGCGTCAAGGTCAATCATGAGCTGATGAACGAAGGCTTGCTCGTCTCCAAGATCGCGGTCGAAATCGCCTCGGGCAAACCGATCTACGATTTCTGGATGAACGACTCCGACCACATCGGCACCCAAGGCGTTTCATCAACCGCTCCCCCGGACGTCCGCCTGCGCTATGGCCAAACAATTGAACGAGATCGCTGACCCGCTTTGTCCGTTGGGCGTGAGGAGCCGCAATTTCCGGCACTCGGTCAACAAACGTCCGGCGACGACATTGTCCATTGCGGCATCGCCAACGGATCACCCGAAGTGTGACAGTCACCGCCGCCCCTTGCGTCGGCAAGTCCTGCAGATGTCGGGTTTGTAAGCCGTGCCGGCTCGTTGACCGCTCCCCACAACTTGGGCACTGCGCGGTCCCATATCCAATCGCCGAGACCGCCCAACCGCGCTCGACGCGCTCAACGCTTTGCACCTGAACGTTCGCTCCAAAAGCCCAATTCGATTTCGTTTGCATGCCAGGGCATACCGGCCATGAGCCAAACCTTCAACGAGAGCTCCACACAAGTTGAGGCAGATCCAGACAGGTGTCAATTCTCACGAGCGGAACCGAGACGCCACCGTCGCCGCGTCGCAGCGGATGTCCTTGATATGATCGCCGCGCCGGGTCCGAACTTGTCAAATCGCTTCCTCGCGCGATCCCCTTTCGCGTCCAACAACAAGCAGTTGTGCTTCTTGCGCCGAGCCATGGCGTCCATTATGGGCCGCGGGGAAAGCGCCAGGCGATGAAGACGCCGAGCGAGGCGACGGCGTAGTCGTTGACTTCGGCGAGCCGGACGAGCGCCGGGGCTGACCATTCGTAGAGCGGCGCGCCGAAACGGCCATGCGAGGCCGCAAAGATCGCGCCGATCGTCAAAGCGAGGCCGCGCGACCACCGCGCCTCGGCATCGCCAAAAGCCAGCGCGGCCAGCAAGGCGCAGGGGAGTAGGAAGAGCTCCGTCCCGCTCGCAGCGCCGAAGAGCTTAGTCGCGAACAGCGTGTCAACGAGGCCGACGATCGGTAACGCGAGGCGGGCGGCGAAGCCTGAGCGGCGGGCCAGGAGGATCACGGCCGCGTAGAGCGGCGCGGTCAGCATCGTCCCCGTCGAGGCAAGTACGCCCTCGCCTGCGAACCACCAGACATAGAGCGGATAAATAGGCTTGTTGGCGAGAATGATCCAGGCGGTCGTGACGCTCGCAGAGGCGCGTGCGTCGACGCGATCCATGGACTCTGCCATCGCGCTTCAGCTCGCCGCCGGCGCGAGGCGGTAGTGCCCAACGCCCCATTCCAACCCGCCGGCGTGGCCGAAAAGGCTGGGTTTGGCGAGGAAGAATAAGCGCCAATACCGCCGCCACAACGCCTCCGCGGTTCCATAGACGCGGTCGAGGACCGCGCTGATCTCGCCCGACCAGCGCCACTCCTGTTCGACCTCGTAGAGAGAAGCGAAGCGGTGCGGCAGGAAGTGCGCCGGCATGATGCCGCCGGTGAAGAAATGCCGCGCGATCCAGTCCGCTTCTTCTGCTTGGTCGAAACAGTAGAAGTGCGCGTGCTGCGTGAAAACGTGCAGGAACAGCCGGCCATCGCGGATGAGCCAGCGGCGCGTGCGTGCCAGCAGAGCTCGCCAGTTCGACATGTGCTCGAAACTCTCGACCGAGACGATCCGCCCGAAGCGTTGCCCGGCGTCGAAAACGCTCATGCCGTCGTTGACAATGGTGAGGTTGCCGGGCCCGCAGGCGGGCGCTTTATCCTTGCGGAAGACGCGCAGCGACTGCGAATTGGACACGGCCGTGATGCGCGAATTCGGGAGCCGCGCCGTCATGCGGAGCGACGGATAGCCCCAGCCGCGCTCGATGATCGAGTGGGCGCCCACAAGGCACCCCTCCTTTTCCGCCTCCGGGCTCGCGGCGAGCTGCCGGCGCGAGCGGCCGCCGAGGAAGCTGACGCCCGCCTTGGTCACCGCGTCCAGGCAGGGGGCGTGCTCGACTACGGCGATGGCCAATGACATCAGGCTCATGGGAGAAACCTCCAGGGCGGGCGTCAGTTTCTCATACGTCGAACAGGCAGTGTTGGTTCAGCGCGACGAACGAAAAGGGCGGCGCCGGGGCTGGCGACTGAACCAATCGCAACGCGGGAGCGCAGAAACTCTTTGACCGCGTGCGATCTTGGACCGACCGCGGGGGCTCTATGTTGGCGAACGGCCGTCTCGAGGGAGGAACTCATGACCGTTGTTCCCATCGTCGTCTTTCTCCTGCTCAGCTGCGCGCCAACCGCGGCCGAAACCCTTTCGCCCTATGGCCTCTGGGCGCTCAGCGACGGCGAGGCGCGCGTGCGTTTCGAGCCCTTTCGGGCAGGCGTTCTGCGCCGTCTACGAATCGGTGAGACCGGGAATCGGCGATAAAAGGCGGGCGACAAGCTAGTGCTCAACGTCTCGCCGGCCATGCCTTCGATCCGCAGCGCAATGCGACCTACACCATCCCCATCGAGGCGGGCGAGCGCCGCATGACGACTCAGGGCTGCATCTTCGCGGGGATCCTGTGCAAATCGATGAGTTGGACACGGCTCGGTCCCGCCCCGAATCGAGCAGGCCTATTCCGACCTCATCGGCGCGCGCCAAGCCACATGGAGTGAACCAAAGCACGGTGGTGTCCGTATCTGCGACACGCAGGTCCCGCAAGCCAAGCGCGGGCTCTGTATTGCGACCAGAGCAGGAAACATTGCCGCGCCATGAGCAACCCGGAAGATCTCTCCGTTGGTTTGAGCCGCGATGGCCGCGCTGACGAACGCCCGGCCTCTTCGCGCGCCGCTCGTGTAATCGAACGCCTCGTCTCCCGCCTCCGGGCCGGCCATCTCAGGATTGTTCTGCCGTCCGGGCAGCCGATGCGATTCGCAGGGCGCGAGCCGGGGCCGCAGGCGACGGTGGTTCTGAGACGCTGGCGCGCCGTGCGCCGGCTGGCGCTCGGGGGCGACGTCGGCTTCGCGGAATCGTTCGTTGATGGCGACTGGACGACCCCAGACCTCATCGCGCTTGTGCGCCTCGCTGCCCGCAACATGGAGGCCTTCAATCGCGCGATCAGCGGCTCGAAGCTGCTGCGCGCAGTCGAGCGCTTGCGGCATCTCCTTCGCCGGAATTCGCGGCGCGGCAGCCGCCGCAACATCGTCGCCCACTACGACCTCGGCAATGCCTTCTACCGCCTTTGGCTCGACGGGACGATGCAGTATTCCTCGGGAATTTTTGAGATTGGCGCCGAGACGCTCGAGGCGGCGCAGGCGCGAAAGATCGCGCGCATCGCCGACCTGCTGAAACTCGACAACGGCGAGACTGTGCTCGAGATCGGCTGCGGCTGGGGCGGCCTCGCCGCACGCTTCGCGGCGGACAGTGGCGCGCGCGTTACTGCCCTGACGCTTTCGCCGGCCCAACGTGCCTGGGCGAGCGGCCTCGCCGCCGCGAGCGAGCTCTCGGACCGCATTGATGTGCGCCTACAGGACTATCGCGACGTCGAGGGGACTTTCGACCGCATTGTCTCGATCGAAATGCTCGAGGCGGTCGGCGAGGCGTGGTGGCCGACTTACTTTCGCGTCATCGCGGACCGGCTGAAACCCGGCGGGCGCGCCGTCCTGCAGGTCATCACCATCGCCGACCAGCGCTACGAGGCCTATCGTCGCACCCCCGACTTCATACAGAAGCACGTCTTCCCCGGTGGCTTCCTGCCCTCCCGCTCGGCGTTGATGGCTCAGATCGCCGCGGCGGGTCTCCGCCTCACCCACAGCGAGACGTTCGGTTCGTCCTATGCCCGCACTCTTGCCGAATGGCGGGCCCGCTTTTTGGCGCATTGGCCTGACATCGTGGCGCAAGGTTTCGACGAGCGTTTCCAGCGCCTATGGACCTACTATCTCTGCTATTGCGAGGCCGGCTTCGCGGAAGGAGCAATCGACGTCGGCCTCTATGTGATCGAGCGCGACGCGTCGTGAAAGCTGCTGGCCCAGCCGCATGATCCAATCGGACTCGGCGCGCGTATCCACTACAAATCAAATTCGTTCTCGAGGCGATCATGACGAACCGTCGTACTGTACTTGCCGGCATTGCTCTCGCCGCGGTCGCAATGGCCGCGCCAGCGAAGGCCTTCGAAATCCGCCCCTATGACGCCGCCGCGACGCAGAAGGCGATCGCGTCGGGCGGGCCTGTGATCCTGCATGTTTATGCGCCGTGGTGCCTTCAATGCCATATCCAGGCATCCATTCTCGACGGCTTGAAGAGTGATCCTGCCTATGACAAGGCGGCGATCTTCCGTGTCGATTACGACAACCAGAAGGACGTCGTCGCCAAGCTCGGTTGTCCGCGCTCGACGATCATCGCTTACAAGGGGGGCAAGGAGGTCAAGCGGATGTCCTGGGGCATCACGCAGGCCTCGGTCGTCGACGTACTGACGGCGACGAAGTGACGCCGCTCGTAGCGCTTCCGCTCGCCTTTGCCGCGGGCGTCCTGACCATCCTAAGCCCTTGTGTGTTGCCGCTCGCGCCGATCGTCGTCGCCAGTGGTCGCGCGAAAGGCCTCGCCGGACCTTTGGCGCTCGCCGCGGGGCTGGCGCTGACCTTCGGAGTCGTTGGCGGCATGCTCGCCTCGTTTGGGGTCGAGTTTGGCGATACGGCTTGGTTGCGCGCTCTCTCTGGATCGCTAATGCTAGTGATGAGCGCGGCGTTGCTGTTTCCGGCGATCGGCGAGGGGTTCGAGCAACGCCTGGCGCCTGCCGGCCGCGCCGCTGATGCCCTACGCGCGCGACTGCCGGAGGCTGGGATCATCGGAGAGGCGGCAACCGGAGCCGTGCTCGCATTCGCCTGGGCGCCCTGCGCCGGCCCGACGCTCGGAGCCGCCTTCGCGCTTGCCGCAGAAGGCCGCTCGCTCGTAGTGGCAATGGCGACGATGACAACCTATGCGCTGGGCGCCGCCAGCGCGCTCGTCGCGCTCGGCTATGGACTCGGGCGCATCGCCTCCCGCAGCCGCTGGATCGCGTCAGCCGCCGGCGCCGCTGGGCGTGTTGCCTTCGGCGCAGTAATGGCTTTGGTTGGTCTCGCCGTGTTGACGGGGATCGACCACCGCATCGAAACAGTACTCGTCGCCGCGATGCCTGGCTGGCTTGCCGCCTTCGCCGCTACCCTATAGCGCTGTTTTGTTGAGGCGCGCCACGCCTAGCGGCCGCGGGTGTCAGTTGCCGGTGCGGCGTGACTACGCCCAAGATAAACGACGCCTTTCAGCCACAGCCGCGCCGCCTCCCAATGGATTGCGGCTATCGTCTTGATCCCGATCGCGGGAACTGCGAGGCCAGCGCGCAACAGCGCGCCGTCGGTCAGCTCGCGCCGCTCGGCGATGAGCGCCGCGCGCAGCACGACGCCGTCGCGGTCGCTTGCCCGGATCGCCACGGTGAGGTTTTCGCCGGGCGGCGAGACGCTGAACTCGTAACGCAATTCCATCGGCAGAAAGGGCGAAACAAAGAACGCCTTGGCGCAGCCCTGCCGCAGACGATTCAGCCGTTGATCCGCCGGCAACACATAGGAGTGACGCTCGCCGAAGGTGTTGTGGACCTCATAAATGAGCGCGGCTAACTGACCGTCCAAGCCGTGGCAAAAATAGACGCTGAGAGGATTGAAGCTGCAGCCGAGCGTGCGCGGCATGCAGAGAAGCCGGATCGCGCCGCCTTTGAGATCGACGCCGTTCGCGGCGAGCAGCGCCTCCGCCTGCGCGCGCAGCGGCGTCATGCTCCCGTCGCCGTGGTCGCGGTCGTGGACGCTGAACAGCCCCCACCGATTGTGCGCGAAGAGGGTTAGTTTGGCGCCGAGCTGCTGGAGTTCGTCAAGATCGATCAGCAGCCAGTACAAGCGGTAGCGGAATCGATGCGGACGCGGGACCAGTCGCCGATGGAAGACCGAGCCGACATAGAGCGCTGAGGAAAGCGTCACGCGGCCGCCTCGAGACTCGGCTGCGCTGCCGGCGCGCTGACGTGGATGCGTCCCGACTCATTTGCGACCGTCCAGGGCCGTTTGACTCCACCGAGTTGCTCGCCGACGGCAAGCCCCGCCTGCAACCCGTCCTCGTGGAAGCCGGCGCCGAAATGCGCGCCGCAGAACCAGGTGTTGAGCGCCCCTTGCAGGCGCCACAGCCGCCTTTGCGCTGCGATCGCCGCCGCGTCAAATATGGGATGATCGTACGTCTCAGTCGTCACGACGCTCCCGGCGCGCGGCGGCCGGGGCGGATTGAGGGTGACGAAGAGATTGATCTTGGCCGGCAGATTCTGCAGTCGATTCATCCAGTAGGTGATGCAGACTTTGTCCGGCGCCGCCGCGTCGCCGATATAGTTCCAACTCGACCATACCGAGCGCCGGCGCGGCATGAGGCTGTCATCGGTATGCAGGATAGCTTCGTTGCGGCTATAGCAGAAGGCGCCGAGCAGCGCTTGCTCCTCCTTCGTTGGTTGGGCGAGAAGGGCGAGCGCTTCGTCGGCGTGCGTCGCGATCACCACATGGTCGAATACGTCGCGGCTTCCGTTCGTTTCGACAATGACGGCCTTTCCGGGCGCGCGCTCGATGCAGGCGATCTCGGCGCCGCGGCGGATGCCGTCGGCGAAGGGTTGCGTCAGGCGCGTTACGTACTCGCGGCTGCCGCCCGTCACCGTGCGCCACGTCGGACGGTTGGAGAGCTTGAGAAGGCCGTGATTGTCGTGGAAGCGCAGGAACGCGGCTGCGGGAAAGGCGAGAATCTGCTTCGGCGTCGCCGACCAGATCGCGCCGGCCATCGGCAGGATGTGGTGGTCACGGAAAGCGGCGCCATAACCGCCGCGGTCGAGATAGTCGCCGAGGCTGAGGCTTTCGTCGGAGAGGCGCTTTGCGTCGCGCGTCGCTCGCGCGTAGAAGCGGACGAGATCAGCAATCATCGACCAGAAGCGCGGGCGCATAAGATTGGACCGCTGACCGAACAGCCCACTTAAGCTCGAACCGGAATATTCCACCGCGCCACCGTTGATCGATGCCCCGAATGACATTTCAGAGGCCTCGGTCGGTGCATCAAGGACTCGCAACAGCTCGACAAAATTGGGGTAGGTTTGAGGGTTGAAGACGATAAAACCGGTGTCGACGGAAATCTCACGGCTGTCGATCGAGACGAGGACCGTATTCGAATGGCCGCCGACGCGATGGGCTTTCTCGTAGAGGATGACGTCATGCCGCTGGCTGAGGAGCCACGCCGCCGACAATCCGGAAATCCCCGCGCCGACGACGGCGATCCGCAGGCGGGCGTTTGAAGTCATGATTGTCCTGTCTTCCAAAGGTCGCGACGCATTACTGCTCGCCGACGTGATACGGCGCCATCGCTCGCGCGGATCACCGGTTGCTGATCCAATCTGGGCCGGTTGGCGTAATAGTCTTGATGTGTGCAGCTCTCGCCCTGACAGAACCCTCGGAATTTTCCCGGTACGGCCGGCTGTTCCTTGCTGCCGTGCCGGCGCCCCGCGACAAGCGGGTGGGGCGCGCCATGACTGAAAGAAGCCCCCTCGGACTGAGGGAAGACCCCTGGGCAGCACGAATCGCCGCCGTCGCCGAGCGTCAGGACCGCGCCGCCTTTGCCGAATTGTTCGGGCATTTTGCGCCGCGCGTGAAGGCCTATCTGAAGAAGCAGGGCGCGGCCGATTCGCAGGCCGAGGAAATCGCGCAGGAGACGATGCTCACAATCTGGCGCAAGGCCGAACTCTACGACGCCGCGGCGGCGAGCGTGGCGACGTGGACCTTCACAATCGCCCGCAATCTGCGCATCGACGCCGGTCGGCGCGAACGGCGAGGCGGCGCGATCCGCGTCTGGGACGTCGATGCGGAATTCGAAGTCGATGACGCGCCGCTTGCGGACACCAAACTCGCGGCGGCGCAATCCGAAGCGCGCGTGCGGGCCGCGTTAAAATCCCTGTCGAGCGAACAGCTCAAGGTGATCCGGATGTCCTTCTTCGAGGATCGACCGCATGGCGAGATCGCGCGAACGCTGCAAATCCCGTTGGGCACAGTGAAGTCCCGCCTGCGATTGGCGATGAACAGGCTGCGCGGACTTCTGGACGAGGACAGATGACCATCAACCACCACCCCGACGAGGCGCTGCTGGCCAGCTATGCCGCGGGGACGCTCGATCTTGGCCAGCATGTCGCGATTGCGACGCACTTGGCGACCTGCGCGCATTGCCGCGCCTGGGAGCGTTCGTTGGAGCGCGTCGGCGGCGCGCTTCTCGACGATTCATCTCCGGCGGCGCTGGCGGACGGCGCCCTCGAGCAGACATTGGCTCGGCTCGACGCGCCAGCCCCTGCTTCGACGCCGGCAATCGCCGGCGCGCCGGACGCTCCGGAGCAACTGCCGCGTTTCGTCAAGCGATATACGTTCGGCCCCTGGCGCTGGGTCGCGCCGCGCGTGAGCCTTCGGCCGATTCGACTCTCCGAGCCGAGCCCGACGCGAGTATTCCTGCTGAGATCCGCGCCGGGAACCCGGCTGTTGCAGCACGACCACACCGGTCTCGAGATGACCTGCATCCTCTCCGGCGCCTTTGTCCACGAGGGCGGTCGATTCGGGCCCGGCGACTTCGACTTCGGCGATCCGACGATCGCCCACGAACCGCGGGTCGAAGCGGGCGTCGATTGCGTTTGCCTGGTGGCGATGCAAGGCGATCTCAGGCTCAGCGGCCTTCTCGGCCGCCTTATGCAACCTTTCTTGCGGCTTTGACGACAGGGGCGCGACGATGACGCTTGCCACTCTGCTCGCAGAGGCCGCGGCGGCCGAGATCGGCCTCGCGGTGATTATGGCGGCCGCCTGGGGCGTTCACCGCTTGACGGGCGCCTCGGGCTGGATCGACGCGATCTGGACCTTCGGCGTCGGCACCGTCGGAGTTGGACTCGCGCTGGGCTTTGCCGGATCGAGCGGCGGCGAGGCTTGGCGCGCCGTTATGGTCGCCGCCTTGGCGGCGTGCTGGTCGCTTCGGCTTGCTGCGCATATCGTTGCGCGCACGCTGAAGGTGGGCAACGATCCGCGCTACGGCAAACTCATCGAGGACTGGGGGGATGCAGCGCCGTTTCGGCTCTTTGCCTTTCTGCAGGTTCAGGCTGCCGCTGGCACCGTGCTGTCACTCTCCATCGGTCTCGCCGCCTCGGCGGCTGGTGCTACGGCGCGAGTCCAGGACGCGTTAGGCGTCCTGTTGTTCGCCGCGGCCCTCTTCGGCGAGGCGGCGGCGGACGCCCAGATCGCGCGATTTAAGGCGGACCGAGCCAATCGCGGAAGAATCTGTGACGTTGGGCTGTGGCGTCTGTCACGGCACCCCAACTATTTCTTCGAATGGCTGAGCTGGGTTGCCTTCGCAATTCTCGCGTTCGGTGCGAACTGGACGGGCTGGCTCGCGCTGTTCGCTCCAGCGCTGATGTACTGGACGCTACGCTACGCCTCCGGTGTGCCGTTGCTGGAGGAGCACATGCTGGCGAGCCGCGGCGACCGGTATCGCGCCTATCAGGCGACGACGCCCGTTTTCTTTCCGAAGGTTTGGCCGCGGCAGCGGTGAGCCGCTGCACAGCCTAAGAGACTCGGCTCGCGGCGACATAACCAATCGTCGCAGCGAATCCGCCCAGGGCGAAGCCCCAGGCAATGTCAATCAGCGTCAGCTGCGCCGACCAGATGCGCATCGTCGCTTGATTGGTGAGATCGTAAGTAACGTAGGCGAAGAAACCGAAGAGGCCGCCATAGAGCGCGGCCTGGCCCATGGCCTTCACCTGCACCGCCGGCAGAACGGCGAAGATTGTCAGCCCGATTGGAAAAATCAGATAAAACGCGATTGCTTCTGGCAAATTCACGGTCGTGGCGAGCATGTCTCCGAGCGCTGGTCTGTAGAGGCGCTCGACCATGACGCCGAGCCAGATCATGTCGAGGCCCACGAAGGCGACGAAGCATGCGACATATGCGGCGAGAAAGGCCATCAATCTGTTCCCCATTGGCCGATTGCAAGAACGCTTCAGATCTCGGCGTTGGTCATCGACAGGAATTCCGAACGGGTCATCGCATCGTCACGGAAGCAACCGAGCATGCGGCTGGTCACGAGGTCGCTGCCCTGCCTGTGCACCCCTCGACTCAGCATACAGTGATGCACCGCCTTGATGACGACGGCGACGCCGCGCGGCTTCAGCTCGCGCTCGACCGCATTGGCGATCTGCGCCGTCATGCGCTCCTGGATCTGCAGGCGCCGCGCGTAGGCCTCGACCACCCGCGCGAGCTTGGAGATGCCGACGACGCGCCGGTCCGGGACATAGCCGACCCAGGCGCGGCCAATGATCGGCGCCACGTGGTGCTCGCAATGGCTTTCGAAAGTGACGCCGCGCAACACCACCATCTCGTCGTAGCCGTCAATTTCCTCAAAAGTTTTGCGGAGGATCTCTTCCGGCTCGTCTTCATAGCCGCAGAAATACTCGCGATAGGCCTTGACCAAGCGCTTGGGTGTCTCGCGCAGGCCGTCGCGGTCCGGATTCTCGCCCATCCAACGCAGGATAGACTTGAACGCCGCTTCGGCCTCCGCGTCGCTTGGGCGCAGGTCAACTTCCAGCGACTGTAGGCGCTTTATTGCCTGCGTACGAAGTTTCGATAAATGTTGCATCAGTGAGCCCCACATCCCGCTTGCATACTGACCATCAAGTGGTGTTACGCGGTCGCAGACCCAATGGATCACCGCGGTGGGGCGCCGGGCGATTCGTCGCCCGCCAAGAGGCGCAAGAATGAATCAGACCGTGCGAAAACTCTCGCAGTTCGGTCGCGAAGTGACGCGAGGCGTGGTCACCGCGTCAATTTGGCGCGTTTGGGTCTCTTTGGCCTCTGTCGGCGGACGTCTTGAGGGGGAGCGGGAAAAACGGTTCTGTCGCAAACTCTTCAGTTACTATTTATCTGGCAAGCTGGTATCTCGCCTACGGCCTGAGCTTGCGTGACCTCGAAGAAATGATGGCCGAACGCGGCATCAGCGTCGATCACGCCACAGTTCATCGTTGGGTTGTTCGGTATTCGCCCTTACTGT
>Ga0075030_100002017_pt1 | contig 18462 bp, 15 predicted proteins | sample LitLauG_LLR_2012_FD_71393 | JGI IMG/M metagenome (GOLD analysis project Ga0075030, IMG submission 71393) | Freshwater sediment microbial communities from Pennsylvania, USA - Little Laurel Run_MetaG_LLR_2012 | ecosystem: Environmental > Aquatic > Freshwater > Creek > Sediment | place: USA...
GGCCGACTCCCGCTCGCGCCAGAAGGCTGCGTACGCGCACGGAGACGACTCTGCCTTGGTCCGCTCCAAAAAACGAACATAGGCGGCTTCATCAAAGATCTCGCGCAGCGCGGCGATCAGAATCCTTAACGCTTGTTTGATACGGGTCATGCGCGCTCCTCCGCGAGGCGAGTCATCACAAATGGAGCCTCCTTGACTCGCGCTTCCTTGCTACCACTGATGACTCCAACCCATTGCCTCGCGGACTCGAAGAGGACCAGGGCGACCATGACCAGCAAAAGCGCAGTCACCGCGGCGTCGAGACGGTTGTTGAAGATCAGGCGAGCGGTTGCGCCGGTGGCCGGGGCGGCAGCAAGCACATGCGCCTGCGCGAGAAAGCCGACACGCGGATTGGAGTCAAAGATCTTGTGCCACGACGCTGTGAACGTTACGGCGACCAGCCAAACGAGGGGAATCAGCGTGACGGCAGCATACTTTGCGCGATGCATCTTGATGATGATCGTGGTGGCGACACATAGGGCGACGGTCGCGAGCAACTGATTCGCGATTCCGAATAAAGGCCACAATGAATTGATACCACCCAATGGATCTTTGACACCTTGCCAGAGGAAGTATCCCCATGCGGCGACGATGAGGGCGCTGGTAAAGATGATGGACGGATACCAACTGGTGCGGCCCAACGGCTTGTAAATGTGGCCCAGCGCATCCTGAATCATGAAGCGGGCGACGCGGGTGCCGGCGTCGAGGATGGTCAAGATGAACAGAGCCTCGAACATCACGGCAAAGTGATACCAGAGAGCCATGACGGTGCCACCGCCAAGGCTCTGGGAGAAGATATGTGCCATGCCTACGGCGAACGCGGGTGCGCCACCGGTGCGATTGAAAAGGGTTTGTTCGCCGACGGCGTGGGCAAGAGCTTGCATGTCGGCGGCAGTGACGGGAAACCCCCAGTTACTGATAGTCGCGGTCGCTGCGGCGGCCGTTTGGCCTACGACTCCCGCCGGACTGTTAATGGCGAAATAAACACCGGGCTGCAGCACGCAGGCGGCAATAATCGCCATGACTGCCACGCCCGATTCCGCCATCATGGCACCATATCCGACCATGCGCGTTTCGGTTTCCCGGGCGATCAGTTTTGGAGTGGTGCCGCTGGAGATCAGGGAATGAAATCCGCTGATGGCTCCGCAGGCGATGGTAATGAACGCAAAGGGAAAAACCTTTCCGGCAAACACTGGTCCAGTGCCGTCGACGAATCGGGTGAAGGGCGGCATGTGAAGCGTGGGGTGTACGGCAACGATGCCAACGCTGAGTAGACCGATGGTGCCGAGTTTCACGAAAGTGCTGAGATAGTCACGCGGCGCCAGCAGAAGCCACACGGGAACGACCGAAGCAGCGAATGCATAGAGGATGATGGAGATGGCCAAGGCCTGTGCGCTTAGCGTGAACGCTTGCGCGGGCGAGGGATGCTGGGAAATCCACTGGCCTCCCCAGATAGCCAGAAGCACGAGCACGAAACCGAGCACGGAGACTTCGAGCACTTTGCCGGGACGGAGCCGCCGCAAATAAAGCCCCATGAGTAACGCGATGGGTATGGTCATCGCGATCGTAAAAGTTCCCCACGGACTGTCTTTGAGGGCATTGACAACGACCAAGGCAACGACAGCGAGAAGGATGATCAGGATCGCGATGACCGCAGCGTAGGCGACGATACCTCCAACGGCTCCAGTCTCTTCTTTCGCCATCTCGGTAAGGGATTTGCCATCACGCCGAACGGAGAACAGGAGGATCACGAAATCCTGAACACAACCTGCAAACACTGCGCCCGCGAGGATCCATAACATTCCGGGCAGGTATCCGAATTGAGCGGCGAGGACTGGGCCAACCAATGGGCCCGGCCCGGCGATGGCGGCGAAGTGATGTCCGAAAACCACCCACTTGTTCGTGACCAGGAAGTCACGGCCGTTTTCCATGCGCTCTGCCGGTGTCGCGCGGAGGGCATCGACGGCAAGAATCTTCGCGGCAATGAACTTACTGTAGAAACGGTAGCCCAGAGCGTAACAGCAGGTGGCTGCCGTCACCAGCCAGAGAGCGTTAATGGGTTCGGACCGGTGCATTGCAACGACTGCCGTGGCGGTCGCCGCGAGCAACGAGACCACGCCCCATACAAGAATCGAGCGAGACCTGTTCATACCGTCGAGCATTGTGTCGAATTCGCGAGGCAAGCGCAACGGTCAAAGTTTTCCGTACGCCAGAGTACGTACCAGATCGATTTTGTCGCACCCATCCCGGGTTTCGGAGCGATTGGTTTGGTGTTACTCTATCAGTTTCAAACGATTGCCATCCCGCGTTCGGGCCTTTCATCGGCCCTGCGCTCGGGGTGCATTCAATCAGGATTTCCTCCGAACTCACTCTGAGGAGCACACGATGAAGATTGGCATGCTTACCGGCGGGGGGGACTGCCCCGGACTCAACGCGGTGATCCGGGCGGTGGTGCGCAAAGGAATCTTCCATTATGACGATGAATTCCTGGGATTTCTGGAGGGTTGGCGCGGACTGATCGAGAATCAGAGCATGGTGCTCGACCTGGATTCAGTGAGCGGCATTTTGCCCCGCGGCGGGACGATTTTGAGAACCTCCCGGACCAATCCTTCGAAGCGTCCCGATGGCTTCGACCGGTGCATGGCGACGATTGCGGCGAACCAGCTTGACGCGCTGGTGGCGATTGGAGGAGATGACACTCTCTCGGTTGCGCAGAAACTTCATGAAAAGGGCGTCAACGTGGTGGGCGTACCCAAGACGATCGATAACGATCTTGGCGGCACTGACTACACCTTCGGATTTGATACTGCCTGCAATATCGTGTGCGAGGCTATCGACCGCGTTCATACTACTGCCGAAGCGCACAACCGGGTGATGGTGGTTGAGGTCATGGGACGCGATGCCGGCTGGATCGCGTTATACAGCGGCATCGCGGGCGGCGCTGACGTAATCCTGATTCCCGAACGGCCGTTTGATGTCGACAAAGTGGCGGAGTCGATCCGTCAACGGCACGGGCGGGGCCGGTACTTCTCGATTGTCGTGGTGGCTGAGGGGGCGAAGTTCGCTACGGGCGCCGGTGCTCCCATCGTGCAGGAAATGGGCAAGGACGAGTTCGGCCATGCCAAGCTTGGGGGAATTGCCAACATCGTGGCGCGCGAAATTGAAGCTCGGACCAAATTCGAAACTCGCGCCGTGGTGCTGGGACATATCCAGCGCGGAGGTTCTCCGACAGCGTTTGATCGGGTTCTGGCCACGCGGTACGGGCTGGGTGCGATTGATATGGTGCATCGTGGCGAATTTGGCTGCATGGCTGCTCTGCGGTCCAACAAGATTGTCTCGATTACGCTGAAAGAGGCCATCGCAAAGAATCGCGTAGTCGATGACGAGATGATTCAGATCGCGGAAGGATTGTTCGAAGAGGTGGTGGTGAAGGCTGCCGGCAAGTAACGACAGAATATCGGCCTCCACCGAGCAATGACCGGTGGAGGCCTTTTTGCATGCGCGGGAGCGCGGCGGTATGGACCGATGAAAGCCTGGGCATGGCTGTTGCTCGCAGTCGCGGCCTGTATGGTCAGCTGGACTTATATGCACCGCGTCCTGCTGCCGTGGGAACACTACGTCAATGTGGAACGCGGGCAGTTGAAACAGCAGCTGGGCGATCTCTACCCTCGCTGGATCGGCACGCGGGAACTTCTGTTGCATGGGAGAAATCCTTACAGCGCGGAAATCAGTCACGAGATCCAAATCGGGTTCTATGGCCATCCGGTTGAACAGAGTTACGACAAGCCCGCGTCCGAGATCGTTGACGAACAGCGGTTTGCCTATCCGGTGTACGTCGTATTCTTGCTGGCTCCGACGATTCACCTGGAATTCGCGAAATTGCAGGCTTGGACGCCTGTGCTGCTTGGTACCTTGACTGCGCTCAGCATTTTGCTGTGGCTCGCTGTATTGCGCTGGCGTCCTCCGCTGTGGATCGTGATTACAATCGTGCTGCTCGCATTGAGCAGTGCACAGGTTGCCCAGGGAATGCGGCTTCGCCAGTTCGGTTTGTTGGCAGCATTTCTGCTGGCGCTTGCGACCTGGTGCGTGGTGCGACAACGGTTGTTCCTGGCTGGCATCGCGCTCGCCGTGACCACGATCAAACCACAATTGGCGGCACTGCCCCTGGTGTGGTTTCTAATCTGGAGCGCGGGCGACTGGAGGACGCGGTGGCGGCTGGGGGCTGGATTTGCGATCGGGATAGGCGTGCTGGCCGGAGCCGGCGATATTCTGGTTCCCGGATGGGTGCGCTACTTTCTAGGCGGGCTGGAGGCATACCAGAAATATTTCCCGCTGGGGACCCAGTCGGTTCTCAGAGTCATTCTGGGTAACTGGGTCGGCGGGATTCTCTCTCTACTGACGGTGACCGCTTTGGCGGTCTACTCCTGGAACCGGCGCAAGGTCGCGGCTGAGTCCGACGAGTTTTCGCAGATCTTAGGCTGGTTCTTCGTCAGTGGGGCGTTAGTCCTGCCCCTTTTGACTCCCTACAATCAGGTCCTGCTGCTGCTTCCACTATTGATACTGCTTCGGGACTGGGAACGGCTGCCACGCTGGGAGGGTTTAGGGTTCGCCATCTTCCTGGCATGGCCATTTGTGGCAATGGCCGGGTTGCTCCTGCTTCCTCCGCAATTGAATTCCATTCGTCGCACTCCGTTGCTACCGTCGGCAGTGCTGCCGCTCACACCCTTATTTATTGCGTGGCTGATGTTCACGCTGTCGCAGCGGGAGCTAAGCTGGAGCGGCGAGAAAGCACCGGTGCTCCGGTATGATTAGGCGCGGCTATGAATCCAGATCGGTGGCTCACTCCAAAGCGCTTGCGCGTGCATGGACTTTTATTTGCGGCGACGATCTGGGTCTTCTATTTATGGAGTCTGGCCACCCCCGGCTTGCGAGACCGCAACGGGAACTTAAAAGGTACCGACTTCCTGCATTTCTATACGCTGGGGTCGCTGGCAATGGAACATCGCGGCGGAGATCTGTACAACGTCAGCGTGCAGACTGCGCTCGCGGCGCAACGGGTTTCTGACGCCTCCGGCATTCGCTATCTGCCGTTATATCCGCCGCAAGTTTCCCTTCTGTTCTTTCCGTTTGCCCACCTTCCTTATCTATGGGCGCTTGCGTGTTGGTGGACGGCTACGGTGTTGATTTATGGGCTGTGTTGTTACGCGGTCTGGAGAGCATGTCCGAGGTTGCGAAGCTGGGGATGGACTGCCGCTCTTCTAGGTGTCGCGTATCCTGCGTTCTTTCATCTCATCGCGTGGGGACAGACCAGCGCTATTGCTCTGGCGTGCTTCACCGGCGCCTTCTTGCTCCTCGATAGTCACCGGGACTTCCGCGCAGGACTGGTGCTGGGCTGCCTGGTATTCAAGCCCCAGTTGGGGCTGGCGGTAGCTCTCTTGTTTGTGGCGACCCGATCGTGGAGGATTGTAGCCGGGGCTGGCATTTCCGCAGGTCTTCAATTGGCTTGCGGATTTTTCTATTACGGGTGGGGGGCCTTTCGCGACTGGCTCCAGACACTGGCCAGAATTCCGCTCGTACTCCCCGCCCTTGAACCCAAACCTTATCAGACGCACTGCCTGCGCACCTTCTGGTCGATGCTGGTTCCGTGGGACGGACTGGCATTCGGTTTATACGTAATTAGCGCCGCAGTGGTTCTTGCGTGGACGATCTCGATCTGGAAGAGTCGCGAGCCTTTGTCCCTCCGATATTCCGCCTTGCTTCTGGCCGCGGTTCTCGTGTCGCCTCACCTTACGGTTTACGATCTTGTGATTCTTGCGCCGGGAATTTTGTTATTGGCGGACTGGCTGATCTCAGAGCCGCGCGCTCCGAGTGGAATGGGGACTCTCGTTTACCTCGTGGCTGTGCTTCCCCTGGTGGGCCCTTTCACACGCTGGATTCATGTGCAGGTGTCAGTGGCCGCGATGACGGCCTTGCTGTACGTGATCTGGAGAATGCAAGTAAGACGGCGCTCGGATAAGTTCGAACCTGTTGAGTATTCGGCAAATGCGAAGCTATACCAATGAGCGCCGCCTAACGGCTGCCAAAGAGAAAAGTCAAAGCTTCGGGAAAGCGGCGTGCCCATGCGGATTCGTGGTGAGTCGCGCCTTCCTCGATCACCAGACGAAGACGGCGATCGTCCAGTCCTGATCGGCGAAAGATTCCAGCCAGTTCCCGGACGTCGTCGACCACGCTGCGGTCGCGATCCTCGCGGCCGGCTTCCTGCGTTCCGGTGGCGAGGAAGATTCGTTCCGGCCACTGGCGGATAGCCCGGCTGTCTCTGATCATCTGTCGATTCGAAGCCCAGAGAGAAGGACTTTCGAGGAGGACGCGACCAAACCATCCGGGATGTACGGCTGCCGTATAGAGAGAAATCAGGGCCCCGAGCGAGGATCCGCCTAGACCGGTGTTATCCGGGCCCAGTGCAACCCGGTAATTCGTGGCAACAAAAGGCATGACCTCTTTCAGCAGGAAGTTGGGGTAGCGATGCCCTTGCACGCGCAGCATCCTTGGGCTTAGAGAACGATGCGGCATGTACTCGCGAAAGCGATCCTTCTGGGAGTTATCAATGCCCACGATGATCATCGCAGGGATTCGGCCTTCACGGATCAGCAACTCGGCAGTCTCATCGACCTGCCATTCGACTCCGGTGAAAGAAGTTGTCGGTTCGAAAAGATTCTGGCCGTCATTGAGGTAAAAGACCGGGTATCGCTTGGCAGCGTTCTCGGATTCGTCGTAACCGGGAGGAAGCCACACGCGCAGAAAACGCGAGTTCCGGAAAATACGACTACGAAATTCGTGCAGGCGCAGGTCGCCCGTCGCCCCCTCAACGCGAATCACTCCGGGAGCCACGCCGGAATTGCCAATTTCAGTTTTTTGGGTTCCTTCCATCCGGAAAAGTGCTTTCTTAGGATACAACGGAGAAACGGTTCATGCTCGCGGCTCAGAGAGCCTGATAAGACCAGACAGGATTGTAATGAGGAAGATCACGGCCTGCGAACCCAGGCACAGGATGCACCAAGTTTTCAATTGATAGGCCTCGATGTAGGTCAGGTACACGGCGAAAGCGAAACCGCCGATGGCGGCGGCCAACATGCGAGTGGGAGTTTCGCGCCGCGACTTCCAAAAAGTCGACAGCAGGAACAGTGCTGCGTATCCGGCAACTCCAATGCCCGCTACAGGGATTCCAGCGATTTCGGAATACTCGCTGCGATTCACGATGTCACAGCTGAATTTCTGACTGAAGTCGCAGAAGTTGGTGTCGGATTTGGCATAGTGACGCTGCAGGGAGACCGCCGACAATAGAATCCCCGACATTGAAAGGACGGCGATGGCGGGTAACAGCCATCGAAGGTGCGATTGGCTCACGGCAGGCTGCACCCGGTTTTCTGGCTCAGGGCTTCCAACGTCAGCACGCCTTCTTTCGGCGGGTCATTCCCGAACTGCCAACTGGGAAACAGCTTCACGCCCGCAGCCTTGCAGGCGGGCATCAGTTCGTGGGGATCGTTCTCGCTCGCGCACTCGATATAGGTGACGTAGTGAAATGAGGAACCAAATTCGCGCTTTTGATCGGCGCAGTGCGGACACCAGTACAAACCGTACATTTTGGCGTTCCTGGTGGCGAGGCACTTGGCGAAGGAGTCGTACTTGTGGTTCTTGTAATATCGGCCGCCGAGATAGGCGGCAGCAATCAGAGCCAGAATGACGAGGTAAGGCGCGAACTTGTTCGATTTGCCCTCTTCGCGCTGCCGGGCTTTTTGTCCTTTCCGTCGCTCGTCTACCATGATTCTCCCTTATATCACGGGATTCAGGCGGCTACATTCAGCGCCGCAGGCAATACACTTAGCTCCTCGCACTGTAAGGACAGCACTTCTCCATCGACCATCACATCGACGGGCGCGTCGAGTTTGAATTCGACGCGTGGGACTGCTTTGCACTCGGCGAGAGGATGTTGAATGTGCGTTCCATCGTAGAGGCCCGGCAGATTGCGGATCAGGCCCAGCCTGCCAATCGGTCCCCATCGGACGTACTCCACCAGGCCATCATCGACCTGCGCCCTGGGGGCGATCATCATGGTGCCCCCGGTGAACTTGCTGTTGTTGAAGGTGACGAACAGGCAGCGTCGATCATCGAAGTGTGCCTGGCCTTCGACTCTTGTTGGAAACGGGCGGCGTTTGAATCGGGCCAGCGTCAGAAAGATGGAGATGAAATATCCGAGTTCGCCCCAGTGACTAAAGCGACGCGCGCGAAGCGCCGCCACATCCGCGGAAAAACCCATGCTGAGCAGATTGATGTAATAGAGTTCGCCGGAGCTGTGACGCATTCGCATGACATCGACGGGCCGGCTTTGCCCCGCGAGCAGAGATTCGATCGCATAATCGACGCCTCGATCGCTGAAGTCACGAAGAAAAGAATTTCCAGTGCCGAGCGGCAAGAATCCTAAGGTGGGCGGCTCTTTGCCGATGGCTTCGGGAAACAAACCATTGACGATTTCGTATGACGTCCCGTCTCCGCCAAAGGCGATGAAATGCCGGGTGCCACGACTGTATGCATCTCTAGCGATCTCGGCAGCTTGCCCGCTCGAGCGCGTAGTGGCGACCTTTACTTCGATGCCGGCATCGCGCAGGCGTTTGAGTGCGGGACCGAGCAGTTTCCCGCTGCGTCCGCCGCCTGCCGCGGGGTTCACAATTGCTAAGTAGGTTTGCCCCAAAGTAGTGGACCCAATGTGCGAACTGGCAATGCGCTAAAGCTGCGTTACCGCATTTCTCTGAACGGATTTTCCAATTTCGTCTGCCAGGACCTGGCGCTTGATTTTCATCGAAGCGGTACGCGGAAAATCTTTCTCCCATATCAGATATCCGCTCACTCGTTTGAAGTCTGGCAGCTTACGATTTCGAGCGGAGATATCTTCCTGCAGGGCTGCGCCGAACTTCTGATTCTGTTCCAGACGCAACACGATGGTCAGAGATTCACTTCCAAGTTCCTTCTGCGGCCAAATGTAATTTGCAGCGAACACCGCGTACTCTTTGACACCAAGACCATCGAAGACTGTCTCGATGTCCTCCGGGTAAATGTTCTTGCCGCCCGGTGTGACGATCATATTCTTCTTTCGGCCGAACAACTGCAGGTGGCCATGGCGCTCGAAACGTCCTAGATCACCGGTGAGAAGCCATCCGTCGACGATCGTTTCCAACGTGAGTTCTGGGTCATCAAGGTAATGCGACATGACGGTCTTGCTGTGGGCAGCGACCTCACCAATTCCGTCGGAGTCGGGATTGAGAATTCGTAACTCGACTCCGGGGAGGGGCTGTCCTACAGTATCGGCGCGAAAGGGTTTCAAATTGTTCAGAGTCAATGCTGTTCCTGCTTCGGTCAAACCGTAGCCGTTCACCACGGGAATTCCGAGATCGTAGAAGAACTGCATGGTCGAGGGTTCCATGAACGCACCGCCCGTAATCAAGGCAAGCAACTCTCCTCCAAATCCTCGGTGAATGTTGCCCAGGAGCATGCGACTCAGCTTTACTTTCGGTCGGCGCCGGGTGAGCGCACGGTTCACGGCGATCATCGAATTGAGCAACCCGCGCTTCCACGAGGGGAGTTCATCGAACTTAGCGCGCAGACCCTTCTCAAGATTCTTGAGAATCATCGGCACCAGGGAGACGTAGGTGATGCGATACTTCACGAATGCATCGCGCACGAACTCGGGACGCAGTGTACGAAGGTGAACCACGCAGGCTCCACAGACGAACGGTCCAATGAACCCGACCATGAAATCGATAGCGTGGTTCGTCGGCAGAATGCTCAAATAGCGAACACCGGGCCAAAAGGGATACCAGGCGGTAAGCGATCGACACTGTTCGAGATAGTTTTCATGGGTGAGAACGCAACCTTTCGGACGGCCTCCTGTGCCAGAAGAGTAGACGATACAAGCCACGTCGTCTTTTTGCCGCATGACGAAGTCAGGTGCGCCCTTGCGCTTGAAGTCCTCCCAGCGGAAGGCTCCCGCCAGATCGGTGCCCAGTGGCGCTTCGGTGACGAGCACGATCTTTGTTCCAATGTCCTGAAATCGGGGATCCGCCATGATGGCGCGCCAGAGGTGGTACTCGACTACAAGGATCTTGGCCTTGGAATGCGCGAGAAGTTGGAGGTGCTCGGCGGCAGTAAGCTTGTAATCGAGCGGGACCAGAACGCCTCCGCAGTAGAAAATCGCATAGGCCGAAATCAGCCATTTGGACTGATTCGTCATGATGATGGCTGCGCGGTCATTCGGATCGAAATCGGCATCTTCCAGAGCGCGCGCCAGCGGAAGGGCGACCTCTTTGAAATCGGAGTACGTCAGGCGGAGCTTCTGACGGTCGCGCTCGGCCTCGATGAGACACACTTCTTTGGAGAAGCGGTCAAGAGCATCCCGAAGGGCGGCGCCCAGACATGTGTATTGACGGAGATCGAGCATCAAAGATTCATTTCACCACAGACACAATGCGGCATAGAGAGAAGCGTAGTTATCAATTCATTACCTGCTGAATCTCGGAAACGGCTTTAACAGCCCAGGACGGAAATCCGTCTTACAGTCGCGCTTGAATTCTACCGGCGAGTGTTCGGAAATCGCTCACGCCTTGCAGTTCATAATCCGGCAACTCTACCCGGAAATGGCTCTCCAGTTTGGTAAGCAGATCGAGCGCCTGCAGGCTGTCGATCCCCAGAGTCTTGAAGAAATCATCGTCAGCGGAAAGCTTCTCCCGGGGCACCTTGAAATGCGATGCGGCGAGGGCGAGGATTTCGTCCAGCGTCTTTTCAGCGGTTGGCATAAGCAGTCATTCTAATTCAGTTCGGCTCAGGGCAAATAGGGTTGGGCGTCTTTGCTTTCGACGAATTTCTTGAGACCGGCCTGCACGGCGGGACGCGAGAATAATTCACAGAAGATGTCGATTTCCTTTTTCAGATCTTCCTGCGGCACAGGCTTGATGAAACGTTTGGCGGTCACGGCAGTCTGGTGGTCGAACTTCGCTAATTGTGCGGCGGTGGCCCGTGCGGCGCGCAGCGCCTCTCCATCCGAGACGACCTGACTGACTAAACCGATCTGCTGCGCCTTGGTGGTGTTGAAACTGCGGCCCGTGAGGAGCAAATCGCGGACCACCGCGTTGCCGATATCTCGCTTCAGGCGCGGGATTCCGCCGAATCCTGGGATCAGACCCAGCCGAAGTTCAGGGAATGCGAACCGAGCGGTCTTGTCAGCGATGATGAGGTCGCAGGTGAGAGCCAGTTCGAATCCGCCACCAAAAGTCACACCGTGCACGGCCGCGATCGTCGTCATGGGTGCGGCGTCGATCGCGTTGAGCACGCGGTGAATGCGCTCGAGAAACTCGCGCACACTCCTCGCGGCTTCGTCTGTGGCCATGGCTTGCGAACGTTCGTAGAGCTCGCGCAGATCAGCTCCCGCACAGAATCCGCACTTCAACTCACTGGAGATGATCAGGGCGTGCGCTGGTTGCTTCAGACGCTGCAGGCCGGCAGCAAATGATTCGAGTTCGTCGAGAGAGCGGGAACCGATTTCATTGCACGGAGCGCGATGTAAGGCTAGCTCGATGAGCCCATCGTTGTACCCATAGGACATCGTTTCGCCTTTGTAGGCTGATGTTTCGTTGATGCTCATGCGGTCTTCACCGTTGGGTACATTTCGTCGATCTCGTTCTTCATGCGGGCGGAAATCACGTCGCGCTTGAGCTTGCCATTCGCGGTGAGAAGACCACTTTCGATCGAGAATGGTTCGGTACGCACGAAGAAAGCGCGCACCTGCTTATAGTGCGGGAGAGTCGAATTTACGGTATCGAGCGCAGTTTGGACTTCTTCCCTGGTCACCGGTCCGGTCACGATGGCCGAAAGATAACCGCGTCCGTTTCCCACGATCACGACCTGTTGGGCATGAGGAAGATGAGCCATGATTTCGTCTTCGAGGGCCTCGGGAGAAAGCTTGTGGCCCGAACCGAGGATGATCAGATTTTTGATCCGCCCGACGATCTTCCAGGTGCTTGTGGAATCGATCTCACCTTGATCGCCAGTGTGAAACCAGCCGTCGCGCAGAACGTCGGCGGTCTGCTGTGGGCGGTTCCAATACCCGAGGAAAACGTTCGGGCCTCGCACGACGATCTCGTCGTTGTCTGCCAACTTCATCTCGATTCTGGAAACACTGGGACCGACGCGCCCAGGGATGGGATTGTTAGGATCGTCCATCGTGCAGATGCCGGTGGTCTCGGTCAAGCCATAAACCTGCAGCACTGGAATCCCTAGCATGCGGAAATAGTCTTGCGTTTCCGGACTCAACGGAGCAGAGCCGCAGATCAACACCCTGAGGGTATCGCCAAACATTTTCTTTCGGATCGTAGGAAAAACGAGTTTGTTGCCTAGCACAAGCCAGAACGAGTTCCCTCTCCTGGACGATGTAGTACCCGCGGTCCAGGCTGCCTTGGCTTCGTTGTAAACCTTTTTGCCGATTCCGCCCTTTTGCGCAATCTGTTCGTCGACACCCCGGCGCATCCGCTCGAGCAATTGAGGAACGTTGAGGAAATAGTGTGGGGACACAGCCGGCAAGTCGGTGGCGATTTTCGTCAGGTCAGTGTTCAGCGTTATCAGGCTGCCCCGCAGCATGAACGTTAAAACCGCAATCCATGATGCACAGAAGCTAAGCGGGAGATAGTGAAAAATACGATCCTGTTCCGTGCGGCCGCCCATCAGTTCGTCCAGGCGCGCGGATGTACATCCCAGCATGAAGCCGACATTGGCCGCGGTGAGTACGACTCCCTTGGCTTCGCCCGACGTGCCGGATGTGTAGATAATCGTGACGGGATCTTCGTCTCGAACTTGCGGGCGATCCAGGGAAACGCCCTCAACGCCGGTAAAGACTTCGTCAAAAAGAAAAAGATTGGAGCATTCGGGCCAAGCCTGCTGGATGCTGCTTCGTAGCGCGTCATCGGCACTGCAGACGAGGGCGGGAGTGCTGTCTTTCATCATTGCGACGAGTTCAGTCGACGCCTGGCGGGAATAAAGCGGCACAACGATTAAGCCTTCTGCCATGGCGGCCAAATCCAGAGCGATCCAGCGAATACTGTTGCCAGCCAGAATGCCGCAACGGTCACCCTTCTGAAACCCCTTCGACACCAGGAACGTGCGGGCCTTGCGGACCAACTCAAGCAACTCAGGCCCAGTCACTCCCTTGCACTGGCCGTCGCGAATCTCCTGCAACACACTGTTTGCAGGCGCAGCCTTGAGTTGCGAAAAAATGTCTCCAACGAAGGGCATCGGGTTCTGGGACGCGATTGGCTAACTGTAGGCTGAAACTAACTGCTTCAGAGACTCACCGGTCGGCGGCAGATAATCTTCCCAACTCCATTCACCAGTGCGAGTGGGAAATTCCGGATACCGACGCTGCACTTCCTCCTCAAAGAAAACTCCCATCTGGGCCATGACTTTCAAGTTTCTTACGACAGTGCGCGCAATGCCATCCGAGATACGCTGGCCTTCGGTGGCGAGGACATTCAGCGCTGCTAACAGCTTTGTCTCGAGATCAGGATCATCCACGGTCATCAGCAGTTCATGATGTCCGCGTTCGCGCATGAGATTGCGGATGCGCTCATCCATTGTGATTCCGGCAGACGGTACCAGGGCCGGCATCGAGGTCACGATGCCGTGATAGCGGGAGGAGGCCATCATATGGCACGAGCGCAGAATGCTGACCAGTTCGTACATGTTGTACTGATCGCTGGTCAGAACCGGAACGCCCCCGAGTATCTCGGAGATACGGTTCGCCGGGCGGGCGTCCAGGCGCTCGGTCGCGGCGAGAATCACGAATACCTTGCGCTGTTTGCGGAATGCATCTACGGCATTAGCGATCGAAGTCAGATAGTGCTGGTAGGCGCGGTCCGCGGCCGGACCGGAATTGTGGAAATAGACGGTTCGATAGTGACTGTCTTTGTACGCGCCGGTAAGGCTGTGAATCGCGTACTTCGCAACCGAGGCTCTGACGGGCCACTCGAAGGGATTGATCGGACACACGACCAGAACAGGCGTCTTCCCGTCCCAACCAACCTGACGCAGGATGCCCTGGCCGTATTCCGTCGGTTTGGGCTGGAAGGTCCAGGCAGTGTCGGTTCCAAGTTGAGTCGGGATACCAAGCTCGCTGAGGATGCCCCGCGATTCCTCATTGCGCGTAATCACCAGAGAATTCTTGCAGTAGCGGGCACACATCTTAGCGACCAGCGGATCCATGTGGCCAGCTTCTGCGCCGTAGCCGACCGACAACTTGTTCTCGACCGCGGCGAGGCCCAACGAACCGATCATCATTGTCGTCAGGGCGTTGGCGAACTTGCTTTTAAACATCGAGCCTTCGCAGGCAATCACTCCGTGGTGTCTCGGAACTTCGTCGGACAGAAATGGAGGAAAAATATCGGGCAGATGCACTTGTTTGGTGCCCTCGAAATATCCCTTGGAGAAGGCGAAATTCTGGCTCATCACACTGAAATCAACCCTCTGGTCTCCGAGGATATGGCGAATCTGGCGGATCATCTCCTCCACGCGTACATCCGAGCCCATGTTCCGCGTGCCGTTGTATCCCGCGAATAAAAGCTTGAGCTTCTCGCCGGGCTGCCAGGGCTTGTTGCCGCCCAGCATCCATCGGGCTTTCACACGCTCGATGTTGGCGCTGACCCAGGCCTCCAAAACAAAGTCCATCATGCGGCGGTACCTCCTCGCATGGCGGGCCAAGGCTGGTACTTGTACTCGAAATTGTTTTCGCGGCTGAATTTCAGTAATGGGTAGCTGTACGTCGAGAACGGAGCCGGCTTCCGGCCGAGTTCGGTGGTGACTCGCGTGTTGTCAAAAACGGTGTTCCAGACCAGGTAGGGCATGAACACCTTCATGAGCGATGCACCGTAACCTAGAGATCCCTTGCGATTCGACAGGAACTTGACGGAGCCTGAAAAAGGCTTTTCCGCGAAGGGCAGAAATACAGGCTGCCGTTTCTGCTGCGCCGATGCCAGAGCTGCGGTCAGTTCGCGGAAGGTCTGCGACGATGTTCCTGACGACAGGTGATAGGTATCGTATTTCGGCTGATCTTTCAGATGAAGCGCGGCAATGGCGTCGGCAACAAAATCGACATTGACGATATCGATCTTGTCATTGGGGCGGAACGGCAGCACCGGCAACCCGGCCAGGAATACAAATGCCTTGACCATATCGAACTGGGTGGTTTCGGCGTGGCGACTGTCGCCCAGAACGATGCTCGGGCGGAAGATTGTTTTTGGCGTGTCGGGAAGAAGGACCCGAGCCATATGCTCGCAAAACTTCTTCGTGCGGGCGTAAGGGTCATAGTCGGAGCGATCCCACTCGATAGACTTATCCTCGGCGACCACCTCGTTGCTGCGCTTTCCTGCTACAGCCACGGTACTGACTTCACTGAACCGGCGGAGCCCGTGATAGTGCTCCACTTGACGGGCAAGCGTCAGCACTTCGAGCGTGCCGCGCAAATTCACGTTCAGGCAGCTCTTTTCCGACTTTCGATTCAACGATGCCGCGCAGTGAATCACGGAATCGGTTGTGTGCACCAAGCGATCGTATTCGTCACGCGCCAGGCCGAATCCCGGAGAAGTTAAGTCTCCGACGAACACGCGAATCTTGGTCTGGAGGAATTCGTAGAAAGCCGGGAACGGCAGGTGCAGCTGCATCGCACGCCATAAGCGTAGTTGAGCCTCCTGCGGATCGCGCGCGCGCACGAGCAGATTGAGCGAGGCTGAGTAGCCTTGCAGGAGATTGGCGGCGACATGGCCGCCGATGTATCCGGTCGATCCGGTCAGGAATATCGCCACGTTGCTCCGTTGGTCCCAGTCTTGATGGTGTCTACGTTAGCAGGCGCAAGCTGGAACGTACGCGGAGGCCGCGGTTCCAGGGACCTGCCTTCGATTAAAGGATACGTCCAGTGCCGCAGCGCCGGAATGTGAATGTTGATCCAATATTCCCACCAGTCGAGGGAACGAGTGTTATAGGCGAAAAGATCGCGCTCCTCGGGCACCAGCGCATACGAAAGCTTCTCGACATTTTCCGCGGTGAAATCATGCTCGTTGAGAAGGATGAATGGTTCGAAGAGCTCAATCAGTTTCTCGACCCGCTCGAGGTTCCGTTCGGTTTTGACCAGAGGCGCCCGTTTCAGAGGCAGCGGCGACATGATGCGCTGAATCGATTTCACGATGGCTTTTTGTGCCGGCGCCGACATGCGGTTGTAGCGTTCCTTGGAAACCGAAATCGCGTCGAAGCGCAGGCGCAACCAGGATTCCAAACCTTCTTGCGCGCGGTAGTGCTTGCGATGGGCCAACGAGGTCAATTCGATCGAACGTCCCATATCGCACGGATTGGTGACGGATGTGGCCAACTGATACAGCGGTTCGTGACGGCGTTCCATCACTGCCGCTGCAATCAGTGTCATACCGGAGCAGACTGCATCCACCGGGATAATGTCGAGCCGCTTGCTTTCATTCGAAGGCAACTGGCGGAAGTAAGTCCCCAGCAAATACGACAACGAGGCCGACGTGTTGATGCCCTCGTTCCAGCCGACGAAAGGCTTGGAAACAGAGGTCTCCACAATCGCCGGGCGCACCACCGCCACGGGCAATCCTTTGCCGTGCTTGATGATCAACGATTCGGCCAGGCTCTTAGTCAGAGTATAGGTATTGGGCCAGCCCAGCTCTTTCGCGCGCCTGGTGCCCGCTTCCGTTAAGTACGTTTTGAGCCAACGCACCCGGCCTTTCCGGATCTGATTCTCCAGGGCCGCGCCTTGCAAGTTCTTTGCAGCATGCTCCTTGGATTGCGCCTGCATGCGGAGTCCGGAAGTCACTTCGTCGCTCTCCGATCTCTCCTCCGCCTGACAGATCATTTCGTGCAGTGAGCGCCATTCCTGCTCTGCGTCGAAGTCCGCGAACCCGCGTGGGTTGTAGTTCGGAGTCAGCGTTTCACCAACGCGTCCGTCCTGTTCGCCGGCTACATAGCAAGTCGAGAGATGCAGAAGACCGGCGTGGTCGGTCCCGCGAACGAACTCCAGGACCTTGACCGGAGCGTCGGTGTTTGCCCCAAGCGCATCGCGAATGTCAGGATTAAAATCCGTCAGACCTGAACTATTGACGACGAGGTCAAGGTTCTTTTGCAGTTCCCGAGCCGTACCCGCCGAGAGGCCCAGGCCGGATTGAGTAACGTCTCCTTCTACGACTTCGACCTTCTCGCGCAGAAACTCTGGCAGGCGATCGCCATGGCGCTCGAATAAAGGATCGAAGACGGGTGAATCTTCGATCATCTTCTCGAAACGGCGCTCGCCGGGATTGGACTTCTGACGGCGGATCAGCAGATAGACTCGTTTGACGTCGGGCAGATCCATCAGCGTGTTCGCCAGCCAAACTTTGCCGATGAAGCCGGTCACGCCGATCAGCAGGATGTGCTTGTCAGCGAAGGCTCGCCGCACCGAGAACCCGGGGGCTTGCTTCAGCCCGCCGAAATGGACGATGGGACAGATCGGTACCCGCGGCTGACGATCCGCGGAAACCTGCGCTGCACGCAGTTCTTCAAGAGAGATATCAAGGTGGCGAGCCAAAGTCTTCGGTGCACGCCGGCCGTCGGGCATATTCTCGCGGAAAGGAGCGAACGCGCCGCGAGGCCGGATCACGGGATCGAGCAAACGCCCCGTGGCCGTACCATCACGAAATTCCAGGCGGTTGGCAACGATGTGTCTAACACCCAAATGCTGGGCGAGGGGACGCATCAGGTGCTCCAGCGCCTGGCTTACCAGCACCACATCCATCCCCGATTGCACAAGTTCCTGAACTGCTTTGACACCTTGAGGTTTCAGGCGAGGCTTTAATTTGTACTCAAAGTATTCTTCGCCCAACAAGTCAAGCCGGTCGCGGGTCACGCCACGAAGAACGGTGTGGACCACGCGCGTGGCGAACTTCCGGTTGGATGCGTACAGAAACGGACGCAACACCGCCATCAGAAAGATGAGTCCGCGGCGGCGGAAGCGTTCCGCGAACGTCTGAGCATTCCATGTGAAAAAGGCCACGGGCCGGACCACGGTCAGGTCCAGAAGGCTGCCCTCCACACGCCAGTAAACGGTGGGGGCCGTACTGGAACTAGGGTTTGACGTCTCCAAAATTAATCTATGGCCTCAAAAAAAGGTATGTCTTGAGCGGCAAGGCAAAGTCTTTATTTTAAACAAACATGCCCAAGGAACGAAGCAGAACTGCAAAGAATGTATTTACCGGGCTGGCCACACCGGTTCCGTACCATCCCGGTCCGTCTTAGACTTCTGACTCGGTACTTGCACGGCCAACGATCAAAGCAATGATGCCGCTGATC
>Ga0075030_100002018_pt1 | contig 18458 bp, 10 predicted proteins | sample LitLauG_LLR_2012_FD_71393 | JGI IMG/M metagenome (GOLD analysis project Ga0075030, IMG submission 71393) | Freshwater sediment microbial communities from Pennsylvania, USA - Little Laurel Run_MetaG_LLR_2012 | ecosystem: Environmental > Aquatic > Freshwater > Creek > Sediment | place: USA...
GTGCTTGCAACTGTAGACGAGCTCGCGGGGAATGACGCGGTCGGCGAGGATCTTGGCGTCAGAGTAAATGTCGCGGAGGAAGAGGTTGAGGGCGGTGATGCGCTGGGTGAGGCCGCGCTCGATGCGGTCCCATTCCGCGGCGGTGATGAGGCGCGGGAGCAGGTCGTAGGGGAAGATGCGCTCTGTGCCTTCGTCGCGGCCGTAGACGGTGAAGGTGATGCCCTGGGTGAGGAAGGATAGGTCGGCGGACTGCTTGCGGCGCTGCAGTTCGTCGGCGGGGAGGCTGGCGAGGGTCTCGGCGAGGGCGCGGTAGTGGGGGCGCAGGTCTCCGTTGGGCTCGCGCATCTCGTCGAATGCGTGGTCGAGCGGATAGTCTCCGAAGAGGGTCTCCAATTCCACTGGATGGCCGGCGCTCATGGGCTTCCTTGGTGCGGATTCAGGGGCGGGTGGGGAAGGAACTGCGGCCTGAGGGGAGGGTCGGATTCGACCTTCCGGCTCGGGTTTTGCGGCTCCCCCTGGATGTACCCCGTTCTTTAGCTTTTAACATATTGGGCCTAAGGGAGGTATCAGGAAACGGGGAGCGCTGGGATCGTGGGTTGTCGATTCCCAGGTCTCAGAAACAAGACCTGGGGCACGCAGCAAGGCCGGCGCTCTTGCGAGGGTATCTTGGATCCGGATGGTTGAGGTTCACAGACGTTCGGTCGCCCCTACGGGGCTGAGGGGTAGGTGGGATGCTGTCCCCGGGTTTCGTCCGCTGTGGCGGACTTCACCCAGGGCTATTCTCGTGTTCTCCCTAGCGGGAGACTGATGCCTTGTGGGTTCGTGCAGTTCGATTCAAGTCGGGATGTGGTTGGGTGTTTTTCCGGTGGGCTGGACGCCCGGTATGGAGAAATGCGCCTCTTCGTAGGCTTCGACCATGGTTATGAGAATGTCGAGACGGTCGCCGTCGGCGGTGCCCGCTTTGGCATCCCACAGGCGCTCGATTTCGAGGAGAGCGGCCTCGTGGTCGGCGCCGGTTTGGATGGGGCTCAGTTCCATGAGGCGGGCTCACGTTGACCAACGGTAAGGTGCGAATCCGCTATTGAGATTTGTGCTATCCCATTCAAGGCGCAAAGAGCCGCGCCTTGAATGGGCACTTTTCTTGACGGCCAGCGAGGCCGGTTGCAGTTCGCTCTAGAACAAGTTCCAAAGCGACTGGTTGTAGACGGCGTGGTGGAACTGGACTTCAGAGCCTTTGACGATGGAGCCGAGTTCGCGGGGTGAGCGATTGGCGGCGGCTTGCTTGAGGTCGGCGTAGCGGCTCTGCACGTCGTGGCCAAGGATTTGGCCGATCCACTTTGAGTCCTTGAAGTCGTCGATGGCTGCCTGGATGTTGTCGGGCAGGAAACGACCACCGGCGCGGAGATCCTTGTGCTTGGCGATGGTGCCGTCGATGCCGGTTTTGAAGATGCCGAACATGGCGAGGTAGGGGTTGGCGTCGGGAGCTACGGCGCGAACTTCAGTGCGCATGGAGCGGTGGTTGCCGATGGGCACGCGAACCATGGCGCCGCGATCGACGGCCGAGGCGCGAATCTGGTTGGGCGCTTCGAAGTGCGGGTCGAGGCGGCGATAGGCGTTGACGCTGGAGTTGAAGACGAGGCAAAGATCGAGCGCGCTGCTCAGGATGCGATCGAGGAAGTCCCAGCCGAACTTGGAGAGCTGCTCTTCGCCCTTCTCGTCCCAGAAGAGATTGGTCTTGCCCTTGGAGACGGAGACGTTGGTGTGCATGCCGCTGCCGTTTACGCCGACGACGGGCTTGGGCAGGAAGCAGGCGGTGTAGCCCATATTGGCGGCGATCTGACGGCAGAGCAGCTTGTAGAGCTGGATCTGGTCGGCCGCGGCGACGACCTCGGAGTAGCCGTAGTTGATTTCGAACTGGCTGGGCGCCACTTCGGGGTGATCCTTCTCGTTCTGGAATCCCATGGCGCGCTGCACTTCAGCCGATGTGTCGATGAACTGGCGTAGAGGATCGAGGGGCAGCACGTGGTAATAACCGCCGGTGTTGATGAACTCGAATTTGCCGGTCTCGTGGTAGCGCTGTTCGGCGTCCTTGCCGGCGAACAGGAAGCCTTCGATTTCGGTGGCGGCATTAAGGGTGTACTGCTTCTCCTTGTGGAGCTTGTCGGAGTAGCTCTTGAGCACGCCGCGTAGGTCGCCGGAGTAGGGGGTTCCGTCCTTGTCAATGACGTTGCCGAAGACCAGCACCTTGCCGTTGCCGAAGACGTCGGCGGGGACCCAGTAGAAGGCGCTCCAGTCAATGCCGAGGCGCAGATCGCTTTCCTTCTGGGCGGTGAAGCCGCGGATGGATGAACCGTCGAAAGTGAGGTTTTCGTAGGCGCCGAGCAGGAATTTCTTATCGTAGTCGAGCAGGTGAAGCCGTCCTTCAAGGTCAGAGAACAGCACAGTGACAGCCTTGATCCGCTTTTCGTCGGTCAGGTACTTCAGGCGCTTTTCGCGGACTTCGTCAGCCTTGGTGCGGCTGGCACGATCGGCCTTGGCTGCCAGGTTGAGCTCTTCCAGCTCTTCGTAGGAGAGAGCGAGGAAATTGCGATACTCAGTAGACATGGATCTCCTCTTTTCAGGTTAGGTCAGACATGGGACAGTCCCGGCGTACAAGGGCGCTGGCGGCTGCTTACGGACTCTTTTAGATAGGGTAAACCTGCGCGGGCGGGCGAGACAGCGAAAAAGCAGGGTTTTCAACAGGGGCGAGAAGCCTTATTGAGAGTTGGCCAAACGCAATAGAACATGGGCTTCTGGAGGGGGGAGGCTGTCGCCCGCTCGATGGATTGGGATAGTCTGGAAGGCCAGGAGGCTGTTGCCCCAAATGCTCAAGCTGCATCGCATTGCGCCCACCATTTCTGCTGTTGTTGCCCTGGCTCTCCCGGTTGCCTGCGCGCAGCAGCCCGCGCCCCCAGCCCCAACCGAGGACTACGTTCGGGCGCATTACACGAAATACGAGTACCGGATCCCGATGCGCGACGGGAAGCGGCTGTTTGCAGCGGTGTATGTGCCGAAGGATGCGGCGGGCGGGCCGTATCCCTTTCTCATGGATCGCACTCCATATAATGTTGGTCCGTACGGCGAGGACCATTATCCAGAACACCTCGGGCCCTCGGACGAGTTCGAGAAGGGCGGGTACATTTTTGTCTACGAGGATGTACGCGGCCGGTGGATGAGCGAGGGAGACTTTCAGGAGATGCGGCCGCATATCGACGAGAAGAAGTCGCCGCAGGATGTGGACGACGCCTCCGATACGTACGACACGATCGAGTTCCTGCTGAAGCACGTGGAGAACAACAACGGGAAGGTGGGCATCTGGGGAATTTCGTATCCTGGGTTCTATACGTCGGCGTCAATCATCGACTCGCATCCGGCGCTGGCGGCGGCCAGCCCTCAGGCGCCGATGACAGACCTGTTTCTGGGCGACGACGCGTATCACGGGGGAGCGTTCATGCTCTCGGCCAACTTCGGGTTCTATGCCTTCTTTCGTCCACAGAAGAACCCGGTTGGTCCAAGTCCTTCGATCCCCTTCGACTTCGGGACTCCGGACCATTACCGGTTCTATCTGGACGCGGGCAATATCGCCAATCTTGACACGCAGTATCTGAAGGGCTCCAACTGGCTGTTCAACGATCAGTTCAAGCACGATACTTACGATGATTACTGGAAGGCGCGCGACCTGTCGCAGCACATGAAGAATGTGCACTGCGCGGTGCTTGTGGTGGGTGGGTGGTACGACGCGGAGGACCTTGCAGGACCGTACCGGACCTTCAACGCGATCAACAAATTCAATCCCGAGACGCCGACGACGCTGGTTGAGGGGCCGTGGGTTCACGGCGGCTGGGCACGGAGCGACGGCAACCACCTGGGCGATATTCAGTTCAACGCCAAGACCGCTGCGTATTTCCGCGCCGAGATTCAGTTTCCATTTTTCGAGCATTACCTGAAGGGCAAGGGCGCAGCGCAGGCGAAGGCGGTGGTGTTTGAAACGGGAACGAACGTGTGGCGCAGGTTCGACGCGTGGCCGCCCAAGGCAGCCAGTTCAAGAACGCTCTACTTTCATGCTGGAGGCAAGCTGAGCTTTGATCCGCCGGGCGAGAGCAAGAGCGAAGACGAGTACGTGAGCGACCCAAACCATCCGGTGCCGTTTGTGGCGTACACGACCGACACCGTGCCGCAGCGCTACATGGTGGACGACCAGCGGTTCGCGAGCTACCGGCCCGACGTGGTTGCGTACGAGACGGAGCCGTTGAAAGAGGATGTGACGATCGCGGGGTCTATTTCGCCGCATTTGAAAGTGGCGAGTTCAGGGACCGACTCAGACTTTGACGTGAAGCTGATCGACGTTTACCCGGAAGACTATCCCGATCCCGATCATTCAATGAACGGCAACAAGCGGATTCTCGATGCGCCGCCGCTGCACATGGGAGGTTACCAGCAGTTGCTGCGCGGCGAACCATTCCGGGCCAAGTTTCGCAATAGCTGGGAGAAGCCGGAGCCGCTGACGCCGGGCAAAGAGACGGACATCGATTTCACGATGCCCGATCTCTTCCACACATTCCGGCGCGGCCATCGGATCATGGTACAGGTGGAGAGCTCGTGGTTCCCGCTGACGGATCGCAACCCGCAGACATTCACCGACATTCCGTATGCCAAGCCGGAGGAGTTCCAGAAGGCGACCGAGCAGATCTTCCACCAGAAGGATGCGGCGAGCGGCGTCGAAGTGGTGGTGCTGCCGCAGGAGTAAGAAGGCAGCGGATCTTCGGCGCTATTTTTTGGTCAACGCGCGCTTGAGAACCGCCTCGAGGCCGGTTTTGATATCGGCATATTCTTTCGCTGAGAGAGTGCCGGAGAGTTTCTCGCTTTCGATGGCGAAGAGCTCATCCTTGAGGACGCTGAGCAGAACGGCATTGCTGGATGCCGGCGCGGGAGTGTAGGGAGCCGCGGGCGCGGCCGCGCGAACGAATGTGGGCTGAGGCCTAGGTTCGTGCGCGACTTCGTCCAATGGAGCCGAAGCGCTGGGAGCGAGATCGCCTCGCTTCTTGAGCATGAAGGCCGCAGCGGCGATCAAGAGCAAGGTGAGGATGCCGAGAATCCACCACTTGTATTTAGTAAGCGGATCGGGAGAATCGATTGGGGCGCCGATGCCTCCGCCGGGCCTGTTGCCGCTGTCTGCACCTGCCGGCTGGCCCATGCCCGCCTGCGGGCCCATGCCGGGGCCGGCGCTCTGACTCTCTGCGGGCATCTGCCCTTCACCGGAGACGGTGAAAGAAATATCCTGGCCGGGATGAATGCCTTTTGCCACGTAGGTCTGGACCCTGGGATCCTCCTGCGTTGACTGGAAGCTTGCACCGCGGGCGCCCGAGAAGTCGATGCCCTTGGCGGCATAGACAACCAGATTGTCGGCGGGAATCTGCGGGCGTGGAGACAGGGTGTACTTTCCGTTATAAGAAAGATGGTATTGGACCTCGAAGAGGGTTTCCTTCTCGCCCTGGTCCGGCTGAATGGGGACATTGAAGCTGTAGTGGCCTTTCTGACTAAGCGGAATGAGGCGGGTGTTGGTGCCAAGGCCGCCGGGGCGAGTGGCCGATGCATTATCCAATTCGGCGTCCGCGGGCAGCACGATTTCAAAGGTATTGCTGCTGTACTGCGCCTTGGGAGGCAGGCTTGTGTTGTGGATTAGAAATCGCTCATGCACGCGGAGAGTGCCGGCGGCAGCCTCAATCAGCAACATGTCGGCATCGATTCGGACGCCGTCGACCTTGGCCGCAACGTCGTATACGTTGACGTCACCAGAGCCACCGCCCTGCGGCGCGGCGATAAAGTAGGTTCCACCCTGGTGGGTGACGCGAATGAGGTATGGGCCCATGGCTGGCGCATTGAGAGAGTAATGGCCAGCGGAGTTGGTGGTGGCGGTAGCGGCTTCCGACATGCCAGCCTGCACATCGACCAGGACCACGGTGTCTCCAGCGGACGGCTTGTTTGTGGTTTTATTGGTGACCGTGCCGGTAATTGAGGCGGCGTGCGCAACGGAACCGGCAAAAAGAAAAGCCAGAACGAGGGCACACGAAGACATCTGGGGCGATCTCATATTCATCAACGACTCCTGTTATTTGGCCGCGAGTTGCTCGGATACGCTATGGTCACCGAATGCGACCCCTGCGGCCTTGAGAAATGCGGAAGGTGGAGTGCCACCGGCAAAGATCCATACAAAGTCGTTGGGCAACTCCCGAACCTCGCCGTTGACTTCGATCGACAAGCTGCCTACACGGAATTCCGTGGGCATGGAGTTGAACAGCACTTCGAGTTTCTTTGAATCCATGTACTCCTGGATCTTCTTGGAATTGCGGTCCTTGAGGCGGCTGAATTCAGTTTTGCGATAGGAGAGAGTAACCTTGTTGCCTGGCTGATGAGCGAGGCCCATTGCCGCCTCTACCGCGCTATCGCCACCACCGACGATAAGGATGTTCATGTTGGTGTAATGATCCGCCTCGATCAGGCGGTAGAGGACGTGAGGAAGTTCCTCGCCTTTGACGCCGAGTTTGCGTGGGGTTCCGGCACGGCCGAGGGCGAGCACGGCGGCACGCGACTTGTACTCCCCTAGCGTGGTACGGACGGCGAAAAGGCCGTTTTCCTGCTTCAGAACGGTCTCCACTACCTCACCGGTACGGATATTCAAGTCGGTTCGCGCCATGATCTTTTCCCAGAAGGCGAGCAGATCCTCTTTCGAGAGTGTCGTCTTGGTGAACTTCCCGTGCAATGGAAACTCGACGGGACTGGTCATTACGAGTTTCTGACGCGGGTATTTCGAAACGGTTCCACCGACCAATTCACGCTCGAGGGTGACCGCTTTGAGGCCTCGCTCCGAGGCCCTGAGCGAGGCGCTGATCCCGGCGGGTCCAGCCCCCACAATGACGACATCGTATGGCGCCTTCTCAGGAATACCATCGGGGGAATCGGCTAAACGCTGAGCAAGCACGTCCATGCAGTCGCGGCCCTGGTTGACGGCATTCTTGATGAGCGCCAGTCCGCCGAGTTCGCCGACGATGAACAGATTCTTGACGCTGGTTTCGTATTCTTCGCTGATGACGGGGACATCGGCTCCGGCACTGGGCTTGGCCATCACCATGGTGATTGCGCCGACAGGGCACTCCTCAGCGCAGAGCCCGTGGCCAATACATTTGTGTCCATTGATGATTGAGGCTTTCCCACCAATAAGTCCGAGCACATCGCCCTCGGGGCAGACGGAGACACATGCGCCGCAACCGATGCACAAATCGTCATGAATTCTCGGATGCTGCGCTTTCGGTCCATCGGAAAAAAGCGCTCCGCGCTCTTTTGCAGCGTGAGTCTGAGCCTCGGAGCGTTTGTGGGCGCGCCAGTAGCGAACGAGGAAGAACCCCAAAATGACGCCGCCGATCAACCATGTAAGTATTGTTTCCATTTTTTTAGCGGAACCCCATGCTCCCGAAGCCGAGCCCCAGGACAACAACTATATGAAGAATAGCCAAAACGGCAAATGCGTAACTGAAAGGCCGATGAATAACATGCCACAAATGAAGGAGCTTTTGCGACTGGCCAAGAAAGACGACTCTTTTCGAGAGCGAGCGCTTTTGCCTAACTAATCGGACGATATACTCGGTTTCCGTTCTTCCACTGGACAACAATCCGCCCAATGTCAGGAGCTTGGTACCGAAGCCGGACGAGGCTCGGCGCAGACCGGCGACGCGGAAAGGAAGCTCGAAATCCAGCACGATCATTTCGCCGACCGCGCGCAGGGCTCCGATGTGCTTGATGTGTTCAGGCGACGGCACACGGAGGGCGCGGTTCAACTGATCCGAGGAGTAAAGGGCCTGCCCCAGCAAAGCGTCAGAAAGCTCCTGCTCGCTGAGACGCAAGTCAGTGAGAGAAAGCTCGGCAGCGGTCAACGATCTGGGGATCTGAGCGTAGAGATAACGCCCGATGAAGCCGCTTATAGCAACCAATACCATGATCCAGAATGCGACTCCTGCGATCCCTCTGAATTTGAATGAGGCATGGAACGCGATCAAGATGGGCGCGGTTATGCCGCAAATCACATGGAAATCCATCCAGTGCTTTGCAGTGCCATAACGGCCCAGCCAGGGGATAATCTTGCGGAACGCATAGAGGAAGATGATGAAGAATAGAAAAGTGCCGAAGATGCCAAGTTTTAGCCCGATAGCTCCGCCGGGTTTCAAGAGCTCGTATTTATCTGAATAGGGACGCTCACCGAGGGGAAGGGCATAGTAATTTGCTCCGTAAGCGGCGATGACCGCAACCAGCAGGAAAGCAGCGGCTGCCGCAATCGCAACGCGGACGTTATGGCCGAATTCTTTCGCGCGCTTAGCGGCGGCCGCCGAGCCTGGCACACCGCTTTTAAGCGTGGTTGTATTCATGGCTGCTCCTTTGCGCCGGCAGGGTCGGCGCCGGTAATCGGGGAACCGTCGGGATTGGTATTGGCGGCATGAACTTTGACGTTCGGGTCCTGTTCCGCCTCGATCGAGAACCCCCGGTAGTTATCGAAGACGTGCGTATTGCGCCAGTGCTGGCGCGGCGTGGTGACGTCGACCACCGCCAGCGCGGGCAGAATCAGAGATCCGCCATCATTGCTTGCATTGCCGGGCTTGTATTCAACATGAATATCAAGCGAGGTCAAGCCTACGTCGCTCATATCGTGGAGGAGGCTTGCTTCTACCTTTACCACTTCTCCGGATTGGCTGTCGAGCCAGGCGGTGCCTTGCAACTCGAGCGGGTACTCGCGACCGCGCAACGCGAGCGCGGCGGGAGAGCGGCGGCCGGCGATGTGAGCGAAATGAACGGAGACCGCGGGGCGTCCGTTCACAGTTTCCTCATTTCCCGCCTCGAATGTGAAGCTGTTGCGATAATAAGGATGAAAAACCAGCAGCACGGTCGCCGCGCCGTTGGTGATGAGCATCGGGAGTTGAGGTTGCTTGATGTTGGCGGAAGCGGACTCAACCCTCGACTCATTCAGCTGGAAGTCGTCCCCGGTGCCGCTCATCATGATCAGATAGTCGTACTTTGCGCGTCCGGTAGCCTGCACATGGCCGCTGGGAGCGAGCTTCTCCTGGGTAACGGACTCGGTACAGTGGAGGTCGGCGAGCTTATCAAGATAAGCGGTTATCTGGCGTTGTGCCTGGTCGATGGCAGTTGAAGTGTGCGCGGACTCGCCGATGACCAGGACTGGCGACAAGAGGACGAGCAGCCCGGAGAGGATCCAATGGTGATTGTGGGAGACTCGCATTTACCGCACTCTCCTTGACGATCTGCGGTTATCGAACCTGTACCCGAAGGTTGTCGTCCATTGGTTGTAATTCAGAGTGCCCCCGCGCTGAACGGTGAACATGCTCTCGACAAAGAGCCTTGCGCCGAGGTTACAGTCGCCCATAAAGTTCAGGAAGTTGGAACTGCTGTTGGAGGCCTGGGATGAGCTGTAAGCGTAGCGTCCCAGCTGAAAATTGAGGCGCAAGTTATCCGTCAGATCTCTTGAAAGCGTACCGGTGGTGTATTTTCCGGAGGCGAAGGCGCTGTCGAAGATCGAATAACGCGCATCGGCCGTCAAGCCGGTCTTCCAGATGCTCGACATCGAAACGCCGAAGAGCTTGTTCAGGGAGCTCTTGGGGTCAGTGGAATCGTTGCTGCTACCCAGGCTGAAGTAGCCGGTTATATGACGCGGGAATTGAATTCTAGCGCCTCCGTTGATTCCCTGATAGAGATACTTATCCAAGAGTCCGGTTCCGACGAGGCCCGGGTCGTAGGTGGGGACGTCGCGGAAGTAGGTGTCGGTCAGTTCGAGGGCGACACGTGGATGAACCTGGATCCGCATGGAAAGCAGGCTCTGTCCCAGGCCTGGAGCGACTGCAGCCGATCCAGGATTTGCCGTCGGCCGGTCGATTTGCATGGAGTGATAAACGGAAAAATAACGTTTGAACGAAAAGTCGTTTTCGGTAAAGACGAATGGGCGGTTGATTGCCCAGCTAAGCATTTCGAGACCGACGCCCGTGGTGCTGGTGTAGTGGAAGGTGTCATAGCTTCCGCCATGAACATTGAAGAGCAGGCCGCCGATTTGCCGGTTTGGATTGTAGTTCCATGCTGTTGGATCGGGGGTAGAACCGGCAAAGATGCCGGCAACCGTGTGAGTGGACAATTGCCTGTTTACGAAACCGCCATCGATGGTCTCAAGACTGCTGGCATAGGGAAGGTAGAGGCGGCCTACGCCGGCTGACCAGTGCGAGTCAGGATTTATGTAGGTGAGGCTCATCAGGTATGTGCGGTTGAGCAGGTCCTGGATAGTAGCCTGGGCGGGCGCGGTGTTGCTCTGCAAATTGCCGCGCCAGTATCCATTGAGATTCCAATGGGTTCCGAAGATTCGCGTAATATCAGCGCGAAAGACCATGCCGTAGGAGTTGGAAGAGCCGCCGCCCTGGTCGGTTTGACGCAGCGTGCTGATGTCGAATCCGATTCGTCCGCGGATCTGATTGACCTCAGGAAGGGGCGGACGCGGGAGCGCTTCCCGAACTTCTTCGTCGAGCGGATCGCCAGCGGTGAAGCTGATGACCATCGGGTACTTTCGCGTGTTGCCAATGGTGTTCTTATCGACGATCTTCTCGACCTCCGCAGCGGGCAGCGAGACCACGTCGCCGGCGACGAGGTCTCGCGAAGTAGAGTCGACCGTGCACACTGCCGAGGTGGAGGCAACGGCAACGACAGTGAGTTTGGCAACGATTCCGGCCTCGATTGCGGTATTGGTCTTGTCCGAGTCCTGCTTTGTCGGATCCTGCTTGAGGACAAGCTTGGTACCTTCCGTAATGCCGGCGTCGCGCCCGGCATCGATGTACACGCTTGCGCTGTTGACATATCGGACGTGAAAGTCGGTACGAATCTGCACGGCGGAAGACTTTGGAGCCGGAGCGGGAGCCGCCTCGGGAGCCGGAGCAGGAGTTTGCTGGACAGCCGGAGCGACTGCTGCCGGGGCAGCCGCAGCGGGCGCATCCTGGGGACCCGCTGTGGAAGTAACTGGGGCAGTGCTCTGAACAGGTTCCTGTTGCTGAGCATTGCAGAAGGAAGCAACAAGAATAAAGGAGAAGAGAAGCTTAGCTTGCATTTGCTTCATCCTCCTCCACCGTTCTTGTGGCATGCGAGGCAGTTAACGCTGTTGTACACATAACCGGAAACTCCGCTGTGCCTTGGGTTGGTGGCCGCCGCAGTGTGGCAGCCGGTGCACTGGAAGACGGAGTAGTCCGAAGAGTTGGTGTGGCAAGTTGCACACACGCCATTCGCGCCGCCATGATTAAGGGGGAAGAAGGTGTGATAGGTGGCGGGCAACGTAGCGGGAATCCAGGCCGTGGTGGTGTGGCAAGTGACGCAGGTTGTGGGCCAGCCGGCAGTGACGTGATTTGGATTTGTAGTGCCGGTGAAGTTGGCCTGGTGGCAGGCATAGCAATCTGTGGGTGTCCCCACAAAGACGTTGTTGATGTGACATAGATTGCAGGCGACGGTGACGTGCGCGCCGGTGAGCGGGAAGGGGGTGTTGTTGTGGTTGAACACTGCCCCGGTCCAGTCTGTGGTTGTGTGGCAGGTGTCGCACGTAGTGGGGAAGCCCGCAGCAACGTGATTTGGATTGGTGGTTCCGTTCCAATCGGCCTGGTGGCATCCGTAACAAGTGATGGGCAGCGTGGTGTAGTTGTTGTTGGTGTGGCAGGTTGCACAGGCCATCGTGAGGTGGAAGCCGGTGAGCGGAAACGTTGTGTTGTTGTGATTGAACGAGGACGGGATCCAGGCCGTGGTGGTGTGGCAGATGGAGCAATCGGTCGGGAAGCCTGAGGTCACGTGGTTTGGATTCGTGGTACCGGTGAAATCGGCCTGGTGGCAGGCGTAGCACGCGGTTGGCGTGTTTGTGTAGCTATTGTTCGCGTGGCACTGAGCGCACGTGAGAGTCGCATGGAACCCCGTAAGCGGATAGTTCGCATAGACAGCGTGGTTGAATGTGACCGTTGTCCAGTCGGTATTTGTGTGGCACGTGTCACAGGTGGTGGGGAAGGCGGCCGCGATGTGATTGGGATTGGTAGTTCCATTCCAATCTGCCTGGTGACAGCCGTAGCAGGTTGTGGGCAATGTTGTGTAGTTGTTGTTGGTATGGCACTGCACGCAGGCGAGCGTAGCGTGCGCGCCGAGCAGCGGGAACACGGAAGCGTGGTTGAAGTTCGATGTGGTCCACGTGGTAGTGGTGTGGCATAACGTGCAATCGGTGGGGAAGCCGGCAGCGACGTGCGCGGGATTGGTTGTACCGGTAAAGTCCGCCTGATGACAGCCGTAGCAGGTTAAGGGCAGTGTCGTGTAATTGTTGTTGGTGTGGCACTGCAGGCAAGGCACGGTGATGTGCGCGCCGGTGAGAGGAAACGCCGTGTTGTTGTGATTGAAGGTAGCGGTGGTCCAGGACGAAGTGTTGTGGCACGTGGCGCAGGTAGTGGGGAAGCCCGCAGTTACGTGATTGGGGTTCGTGGTCCCGGTGTAGTCCGCCTTGTGGCAGGAGTAACAATCCGTAGGCACAGTTGTGTAGTTGTTGTTGGTATGGCACGACGCGCAAGGCACAGTGATATGGGCGCCGGTAAGCGGGAAGGCGCCAGTCGAATGGTCAAACGTGGACGGGTTCCAGGCCGTGGTCGTGTGGCAAACGGAGCAGTCCGTCGGGAAGCCGGCGGTGACGTGGTTGGGACTTGTGGTCGAGGTGAAGTCGGCCTGATGGCAGGCGTAGCACGCGGTAGGCGTCGCGATGTAGTTGTTGTTGGCGTGGCACTGCGCGCAGGTGACGGTAGCGTGCGCGCCGGTGAGCGGATAATTTGCGTAAAGCGCGTGGTCAAACTTGGCATTGAGCCAGTTTGTAGTGGAGTGGCAGGAGGAACAGTCGTGGGGGAGACCCAACTGCACGTGGGGCGGATTGTTGCTGGTTGTAAAGTCCTTGGTGTGACAGGTGAAGCAATCTGCCGGCGTTCCTTTGAAAACGTTGTTCGCATGGCAGGCCGTGCAAGGCAGCGTGGCATGCGCGCCGGTGAGCGCGTAGCCGGTGACCTGGAGGTGGTTGAACTTGGCATTAAACCAGGTATCGACGGTGTGGCAGGACTCGCAGGTCGTTGGGAACCCGGCGGACACATGGTCAATTACCGGAGTCAGAAAGTCCTTCTGATGGCATGAGTAGCAGGCAGTCGAGAGTCCAGTGAACTGCCCGGCGGCCGCGTTCTTGTGGCAGTCATCGCATTGCAGCAGAGCATGGGCTCCGACGAGCGGGAAGCGATTCTGGTGATCGCTGATCTCCTTGAGGGAGACTTGCCAACCCCTTACCGAGTGGCAGCTTTCACAGTTGGCGCCGAACTGGCGGCGATGTATGTCGGCATGGCAGTCGGCGCAATGGGTACTTACGTTCTTGAAGACCAGACTGGTATGGCACTGGGTACAGGCGACTTTCTCGTGCATGCCGCGCAATGGGTAGCCGGTGTGGTCATGATTGAATTCCGGATTCGAGCGGATAGGCTTCCAACTTGTGTAGCTGTGGCACTCCTGGCAGGGGATGGCGATGGGGCCATGGGGATTAGTCACCTTGGCCTGGGGTCCGCCCACAGGGGGGCGACCGGTGTCCGCAGGTTGCTGCGCGCCGGCAGCAAGCAGCGGTGACAGTCCAACGACAAACGAAATGAGCCAGCGAGAAAGCTCCATCAATCACTCCGCAAATTCCAACTACCAGTTTCCGGCTCCGATTCTTGAGTCGTCGCCGCGTGTCAGCCCAATTAAGTGACTCTCGATGGTCCTCATGTCTTTGCGCGAGATCATTTTTCGTTCGCAAAAGACTGAAGCTGGTCAACTCGAACAGGGCCAGTGTGATTTCTCAGGCGAGGGGGAACCATGGCCGAAGAATCGATTTCTTCCGGAATCATTTGACCACTCCCGCACAAGCACTATAAGAGCTTGTCGAGGTGACACGACGCACTTCTATCGGGCATCGAGTCCGGATCTGAATTCGGTATAAGGCAACGGATAACGCGGAATAATACAGCGTCTAAATCGACGTTCAAAGGGGAAGATCACAAGCCAGACGATTGCAGCCTGAACAGAACTTAGATTACAACAATCGAGCATCACCGTCCATTGGAAAAGCCCCTCGCAGGTATCAAAAAATGGTATATTCTTCATCCTTTTCCGGGTGATTCAGGAAGTTTGAGCTTAGGTATGTCTGCTCCGTGGCAAGCTTCGCATGCAATTGGTGTCGGCTTGTAGAAAAGGACCTCAGTTTCGTTCACCATTTTCTTCAACTGGTGGCATGCGGAGCAGGCCACATCTTCATGACCGCCCTTGAGGGGAAACTTGGTCTTGTCGTGATCGAAGAGCGAAGGCTTCCACTTGTTGTTGTTGTGGCATCCTTCGCAGTTGCTGGCGCGATCGCCAAACTGGTCGGAATGCGGGTTTTCGTGGCATCCCACGCATGTTTTCTCGGCTTTGGCAAAGTCAACGTGGACGAGATTCAGCTCCATGTTTGGAGGCTTGTGGCAGTCGGCGCAGGCCACGGCGCGATGAGAACCGAGGAGCGGAAAGTCAGTCTGGGAGTGGTCGAACTTGGAGAGATCTTTCCATTCTTTGGTTGAGTGGCATGCTTCGCAGCCAAGGGGTTTACCCGCAGGTCCAGGCGCTGCCATGCGCTTGTCGAATTGGCCCTTGTGGATGTCTTCGTGGCAGGTAACGCAAGTAACTTGACTAAAATGGTACGGTATTACTTTTGTACCCAATGGAGCCTTGTGGCAATCGACGCAAGCAACCGCTTGATGTCCACCATCGAGCGGGAAGTTGGACTTCTGGTGTTTTGCCAGAGTGTAGTTTGAGGTCTTGAACGTAGCGCCATCGTGACACTGTTCGCAGCGGTTCTTCCAGGGAGCGGCGGCGAACTGGCCCTCGTGCTCATCCTTGTGGCAATCCAGGCATTGCGCAAACTTGATTTTGTACTTGGTTTCCTTGCCGGCCGGGATGTGACATGCAGCGCACTTGACTGTGGCATGAGGGAAGGCCAGCGGAAACTTGGTCTTCGCATGATCCGCGTTCGAGAAAGTGCTCGGAATCCATCCCTGGACGGTGTGGCAGCTTTCGCAGCGGCCTTTGTCGCTGCGCTTGAGGAACTGGCCGCCATGGGGATCGGGCTTGTGGCAATCCGCACAGTTGTCGTGTGGGATCGGCGTCTTGAAGTCGCCAGCCTTGTGGCAGGATTCGCAAGGAACGGCAATATGCTTGCCGAGCAAGGGGAAGTGCGTCTTTGAGTGGTCGAATGTCGAAGTAAAGTTTGATTTTTTCCAGGTAGCCGTTGTGTGGCAAGACTCGCAGGATTGCTTGAACTCGCCTTTGTGCGGATCGCGGTGACAGTCAGAGCAGCTTGAAAACTGAAGACCGGTGTAACGCGGCTGACCATCGGCTCCCGCGGTGTGGCAACTTTTGCATAGAACTTCGCGATGCGCGCCGGTCAACGGGTAGCGGGTCTTGGAGTGGTCGAATGACTGGCTGTCGACGGTGGCCGCGTGCCAATCGACGGTCGAGTGGCAGTGAGCGCAGTCAGGTCCCAATCGACCCTGGTGGGCATCTTTGTGACAGCTGATGCAACCAGTCGAAAGGCCAAGCCAGGTTCGATTCAGATCCTTGTTTGACAAGAGCGAACGCGCCTGCGGGGTAATATGTTGCGCCGAGTGGCAGGAGCGACAACTGACACCCACATGCTTTCCGTCGAGCGCGTATCCGGTCTTGGTGTGATCGAATCCCTGGGCGGTCGGAGTCCAGTGAATCATCTGGAAGTCTTCACCGTTGTGATCCGAATGGCACTTGACGCACGCCACACCCGGCGCGTTGGAGCGGGGATACGTGGCATGAAGGCCCTTGTTGGTCTGGATCTCGTTGGCAATTTCCTTGTGGCACTCGACACACTTGAACGAGAGAGTCTTTGTGGACACCTCGTGACATTTGATGCAATTCGCGCTTCCTGCGAGGCTCTCGTGGGCTTTGGCGAGCGGTCCAGGGGAAATCTGCGCGATTGCAGGAGCGGCCAGAGAGAGTCCGAGGCCCAAGAGCAAGGCCAGGGCGTGCTGGCGTATTCCAGTTCGCAGATAAGAGCGTCTCGCGGCCGCAGCATAGACGCGCGCCGGATAGCTAAGTGGGGACTTTCTCATTCAACCGATCCTTGATTGAGTTGCATCAAGCCCTAAGGCCATTCATCGAACGGGTTAACCCTGCATGACCGCTTTGGAAATCAGCATTGAATCGCCGGTCATCGAAGTTTGTGCGCCTAAGGCATAAAGGAAGTCGGAAAAGTGTTGTGGAGCAATTTGCGCGGGCAAAAGTGGAGACACCGCAAAGACAAACCGGCAGTGGGGAAAAACCTGCTCTGAATCGAGTATGCCAATTTGCCCCTGCACTTGGCTAGCCTGAACGGAGGAAGAGCGATACAACTTTCGGTGAGCGGAATCTGGGAGTTGGCCTGAAACCTGGGAGATGCGGCGGCAAATTGTTGAGGCAGAACAGTTCAGGGATACTTTTACGAGGGAGATTCTGCGCATTGGGTAATTGACGCAGGAGCGGCCCGGAGTGCTCGGATGGAGATGAGATCGAAGGTGCTGTAGACTAGGGAGACAGGGCAGCCGTCCTGCCGCGGAGGGATGGGTGAGCGGTTGATACCGGCGGTCTTGAAAACCGTTGTGCCTGAAAGGGCACCGGGGGTTCGAATCCCTCTCCCTCCGCCAGAAAACTCAGGGTCCTTCGGCTTCGCTCAGGATTTCGCCTGCAGGCTCCCGCTTCGCTCACGCCCCGCAAAACGGCTCAAGTTCGAATCCCTCTCCCTCCGCCAGCATTACATGCAGCAGACGCTCGCCAAGCGCTCGCCAGGACTTCGTCCATGAGGCCAGTGTGAGCAGCCCACACGTGACTCCATTCTCCGCGATAGTCATTTAGCCTGAATAAGCTACGGCTAACATTCAAGCCAGCGGCGCTTTTTGTGGCAGATGCCGCGGTATTACGCAAGGCGGATCAGAGACGTTATGATGGGGACGGCTGGTTGATGCGCAGCCAATCCCCGAAAGCCTCCAGATGAGATGCCAATCGATGAAATTCCCCGCATATTTTGCCCTCGTTTTGGCCGCGACGTTTGTTCCCGCGGCGATGCCCGCACAGCAGGTCGTGACCGGCCAGGCAGCGTTTGCTGACTGGAATCAGCAGCAGCCCGGTGTGCGGCGGAAGATCACGCTCGCCGACCTGCCGGTGCCGAAGCCGGACGAGGCGGTCGACAATACGCCGCGGGTTATTCCACGTCCCGCGGACGCATGGCCGATTGCGCCGGCCGGTTTCAAAGTGACGTTGTATGCGGGCGGCGACTCCGCGCCCATGCAGCGGGCGGACAACAAGAAGGAGATGGATCTGAGCGGCGGCACTTTCACCATGCCCCGGCTGATTCGGACTGCGCCCAACGGCGACCTTTTTCTTGCGGATTCGGGCGCGGGAATCCTGTTTGTTCTGCGCGGCGTGGGGCCTGACGGCAAGGCGTCACACGTAGAGAAGTTCGCGACCGGGCTGGATCATCCATTTGGCATCGCGTTCTATCCCGCCGAGAATCCAAGGTATGTCTACGTGGGCAACGCCACTACCGTGCAGCGATTCCCGTACCACATTGGCGATACGCATGCGAGCGGACCGGCCGAGACGATTGTTCCCGATATTCCGGGGTACGCACAACTGAGGGGTGGAGGCCACTGGACCCGCGACGTCGTCTTCAGCAAAGACGGCAAGCACATGCTGGTCTCAGTGGGTTCGGCTTCAAACGTAGACGATGCGGACACGCACCCAGGCGAGTTTCATCGCGCCGACGTGCTGGAGTTCACTCCGGAGGGCAAATTCATCGAGGTGTATGCGCACGGCATTCGCAACTGCGTGGGAGAGGCGATCAATCCGATCACAGGCGAACTGTGGTGCTCGACGAACGAGCGGGACAACCTTGGAAATCACCTTGTTCCGGACTACGTGACCTCGGTGAAGGAGGGCAGCTTCTTTGGCTGGCCGTGGTATTACATGGGCGGCCACAGGGATCCGCGTCTTCCCGACCCATGCGCCAATGGCACCGGGCCCAATCCGCAGGCGCCTGCCGCGCTGACGGCCGAACAGGCCAGGAATTGCAAGCGCGTCGATATGTCTGCACAGGTGGCCACCCCGGATGTTCTTGTGCAACCCCACATGGCTTCTCTGGAGTTGGTTTTCTATCCCAACAAGACAAAGCAGTTTCCGTCGAGCTACGAGGGCGACGCGTTTGCCGCCGAACATGGGTCATGGAATCGCAAGAACCGCGCCGGCTATGAGGTGATCCGCATTCC
>Ga0075030_100002020_pt1 | contig 18451 bp, 15 predicted proteins | sample LitLauG_LLR_2012_FD_71393 | JGI IMG/M metagenome (GOLD analysis project Ga0075030, IMG submission 71393) | Freshwater sediment microbial communities from Pennsylvania, USA - Little Laurel Run_MetaG_LLR_2012 | ecosystem: Environmental > Aquatic > Freshwater > Creek > Sediment | place: USA...
CGCGCCGGGCCGGTCCACGGCCCACCGTGCCCCGCTCGCTGCCACCTGGCCGGACCGGCGGTCCCGTATGCTGCTGGCCCGTGCCACCACTCCGACCGCGGCCAGGAGCGTCACCGTGCCGAGGGCGCGGGCGGAACGGTGTCGCAGTGCGGTGACGGGCCGCGGTCGGAGTGGTGGCACGGGCCAGCAGCATACGGGACCGCCGGTCCGGCCAGGTGGCAGCGAGCGGGGCACGGTGGGCCGTGGACCGGCCCGGCGCGCTGCGCCCGGTCAGTCGGTCCCAGCCAAGCGGGGAGCGATGGTCAGCCCGCCGTCCACCCGGAGGACCTGGCCGTTCACGAACCCTGCGCTGTCGGACAGCAGGAAGCCGACCACCCGGGCGATGTCCTCCGGGGTCCCCAGTCGCCCGAGCGGGTTCTGCTCCGCCAGCCGTGCCCGTCCGGCCTCGGGAACCCCACGGGCGGCGGTCTCGGTCAGGATGAAACCGGGCGCCACCACGTTGCACCGGATGCCGTCGCGACCGTAGCGGGCGGCCACGTGGCGCCCGAGCTGCTCGACGGCCGCCTTCGACACCCCGTAGGCGATGCGGCGGTGCTCCCCGATGGAGGCCGACCCGGACGAGATCAGGACGATGGATCCCCCTCCCCTCGCCCGCATCCTCGGGAGCACCTCGCGCACCAGGACGAGGCCTCCGGTGGCGTTGGTGCGCAGGACGCGGTCCCAGGTGTCGAGGTCGACGTCCTCGGCACCGAGGTCGGTCCGGAAGTCGGTCCAGGCCGCGTTGTGGTCGAGGAGGTCCACCGCGCCGAAGTGGCGGTCGACCTCGGCGACCATCCCGGCGACCTGCCCGGGATCGGAGACGTCGCAGGGGAGGCCGACTGCGTCGTACCCGGATCCGACCAGTGCCTCGGCCACCGATCTCGCCCCGTCGCCGTCCTTGTCGGTCACGGCGACCCGGGCGCCGAGGAGGGCCAGGTGGGTGGCGGTGGCGGCACCGATCCCACGCGCCGCCCCGGTGACGATGGCGACCCTGCCGTCGAGTGCTCCGGGGGACGGGACGGGCATGGCCATGGGTGCACGGTAGCGAACGGGGGGACCGAGCGCGCCGGGCCCGGGACGCGAGCAAGCGCCCGTCCCACACGTCGGTGGAGAGCGGGCGCTCGGCTCTTGTTGAACTCTGGGAGCGGCTGGCGTTGGGGAATGGCAACCAGGGAACTCGTACGTTCCTGTCGTGGCATCGCCCACACTGCGGGCGAGATGCTCCTGACGAACCTGGGCCTACGGCCGACCGACCGTCGATCCCTCGCCGCCCGCTCTCAGAACGGGCAACCTCTGCGACATCGCATAGGCGCCTCCTTCGGGACCCTGGCGAATCCCTCGACCACCACTCTACGGACCGGCCGGTCGCATTCCCAGAGTCCAAAGTCCCCAAGTCGGCACGGTCGGCTGGGGGCGGCGACCCGGTACCCTTCCCTCGGGCCGCGAGGGTCCGTGACGAGCGGAGGAGACCACATTGAGCGACAACCTCGACGCACTCGCAGGCTCTGTCAGCCGACTGCACGCCGTGGTCGAGGGGCTCGATCCCGTGCAGCTCACGGCATCCGCGTACCCGGCGGAGTGGTCGGTCGCGGACGTGCTCTCCCACATCGGCTCCGGTGCCGTCATCCTGCTCCGTCGCCTCGACGACACGCTGGCCGGCACGCCCACCCCCGACGACGCCGCCGCGGCGGTGTGGGACGAGTGGAACGCCAAGTCGCCCGGGGCTCAGGCCGGTGACGCCCTCGTCGCCGATCGGGTACTGCTCGACCGCATCGACGGCCTGACCGCCGACGAACGGAACGGGTTCGAGTTCGCGATGGGGCCGATGACGCTCGACTTCGACGTGTTCGTCGACCTCCGGCTCAACGAGCACGCACTGCACCTGTGGGACGTCGAGGTGACGTTCGATCCGACCGCCACGGTGGCCGCCGGCTCGGTTCCGGTCGTCGTCGACAACCTGCAGATGTTCACCCGGTTCACGGGCAGGCCGACCATGTCGCCCGGTTCGGTGCAGGTGGCGACGTCGGACCCGCGGCGCTCGTTCACCATCGGGCTCGGCCCGGACGAGGTGGCGATCTCCCCCTCGGACCCCGTGGCCGAGCCGGACCTGGAGCTGCCGGCGGAGGCGCTGATCCGACTCGTCTACGGGCGGCTGGACCCCGACCACACGCCGGCCGTGCGCGGTGGTGCCGACCTCGACGTCCTGCGCCGGGTGTTCCCGGGCGCCTGACCCGACCGGGCGGCTCCGGGCCCGGCGACGGGGGTCAGCCGACCACCAGCGAGGGACGCGAGACGGCGAACATGGCCAGGCAGCCGAGCACGGTGACCAGGGTCCACGACCAGGCCGCCCGCGGACGGGACCGGAGCGAGGTGGCGACCACGAGTGCGGCGGCGCCGAAGGTGACGACGAGCAGTGCGGTCTGTGCCACCCGTGCGCTCCCGCCCAGGAGCCAGATGGTCACGGCGCACCACGTCAGCAGGGCCACGCCCGTGAACAGCGCCCCGCGGGCGGTCATGCGCTGGGGGAGCCCGGCGATCCCGGACCGGGCGTCGTCCTCGCGGTCGGCCAGGGTGTTGACGAAGTGTGCGCCCACGCCCAGGAGTGCGGTCGCCACCATCAACGCCGGCCTGGGCCAGGGGTGGCCGGGAAGGCCGAGGGTGACGAATGCGGGCAGCAGCCCGAACGACAGGGCATAGGGGAGGGGGCTGATGACCGTGGCCTTCAGGCCCAGGTTGTACGCCCAGGCCGATCCGATGGCGACCAGGTGCACCAGGGCCGCCCGCCACCCGGAGAGGAGCGACAGGGGTACGGCCGCCACCAGTGCGGTGCACGCCGCGGCTCGCACGACGCCGACGCTGACGTCGCCGGCGACGATGGGTTTGTCCATCCTCGCGACGGACCGGTCACGCCCGGCGTCGAACCAGTCGTTGCTCCATCCGGTGGACAGCTGGCCGGCGAGGACGGCGAGTGCCACAGCGGTGCAGCCGGCCGGACCGCGCCCGGCCAGGACGGCCAGCGAGGTGGTGACCGCCACGACGGCCAGTGTCGGCTGGAGGTGGCAGGCGCGGACGAGTCCGACCGCCGGGTGGGCGCCCGGCACGGTCGGTGTTGTTCGGTCCGGGGTCACGCGCAACCCTACGTCCGCTGCCGGCCCCCGTCCCGTGGGGACCGGCTACAGGAGTGGTGCCGGCGCGGACCCGACGGTGAGGGCGTCGGTCCCCAGGCCGAGTCGGGTGAAGAGCTCCTCGATCTGGGAGGCGGGCACCGGACGCGAAAAGAGGTAGCCCTGACCGTGGTCGCAGTGCTCGGTGCGCAGTCCGTCGATCTGCCCCGACTGCTCGATCCCCTCGGCCAGTGTCACCAGGCCCAGGGTGTGCCCGAGTTCGACCAAGGTGTGGATGAGGGCGGCCGCATCGGGCGAGCCGCTCATCTCCGAGACGAAGGACCGGTCGATCTTCAGCACGTCCACCGGGAACTGACGCAGGTAGGCCAGGGACGAGTACCCGGTGCCGAAGTCGTCGATGGCCAACAGCACCCCCAGCTCCTTCAGACGGTGCAGGCGGGAGACGGTGGTGTTGGCGTCCTTCATCAGGACGGACTCGGTGATCTCGATGATCAGCGACCTGGGGTCGAGTCCGTTGGCCTCGAGGGCGTCTTGGACGTCGTCGACGAAGGTGCTGGAGTCGAGCTGGCGCATCGACGCATTGACGGACATCGTCAGTTCGTGCCCGGCGGAGCGCCAGACGGCGAGCTGCCGGCAGGCCTCGCCGAGGACCCACCGCCCGACGTCGACGATGTCGCCGGAGTCCTCGAGCACGGGGATGAACCGGTCCGGGGCCAGCAGTCCCTTGGTGGGGTGCTCCCAGCGGATGAGGGCCTCGACCCCGCGCATCTGCAGCAGTTCGAGGTCGACGATGGGCTGGTAGTGGAGTCGGAACTCCCCGGAGGCCAACGCCGAGTCGAGCTCGGTGCGCAGGGTGAGGCGGTCGTTGGCGGCGACGTGCATCGCCTCCTGGAAGATCACGGCCTGGTCGCGACCGGCACCTTTGGCACGGTAGAGCGCGATGTCGGCGTCGCGCAGGAGCTCCTGTGCGCTCTGGCGGTCCCCGACGGCGATGCCGACGCTGGCCGACACGGTGATGGGCAGGGACTCGAAGCCCTCGATGTAGAAGGGCGGGCGGAGGACCTGGCGGATGCGCTCGGCGATCGACTTGGGCCCGTCCGCCAGCGAGATGCCCTCCGCCAGGATCACGAACTCGTCGCCGCCGAGCCTGCCCACGGTGTCACTCGTCCGGAGGAGCCCGACCAGCCGGCTGGCCACGGACTGGAGGAGTCGGTCCCCCGCCTCGTGGCCGAGTGAGTCGTTGGCGTCCTTGAAGTTGTCGAGGTCGACGAAGAAGGCGGCCACGGGCTGGCCTTCGCGCCGGGACCGCACGAGCATGCGGTCGGCCCGGTCGAGGATGAGCTGGCGGTTGGCCAGGCCGGTGAGCGGGTCGTGCAGGGCCCGGTGGGACAGCAGCTCCTCGAACTTCTTGCGTTCGGTGATGTCGCGCACGTTGGTCACGTAGCCGGCCACCGACGGGCGGAGGAGCTGGTTGGAGATCACCGTCTCCACGTCGCGGACCGCACCGTCCTTGCGGAGCATCCGGAATTCGAGGACGGCCGTGTCGGTGGAGGCCTGGAACTCGGCGTCGAGCCGCCCCCGCAGCAGGGTCCAGTCGTCAGGGTGCACGTAGTCGGTGGCCCGGGTGCCGACGAGCTCCGCGGGTTCGTAGCCGAGCAGGACGTCGACCGCCGGGGACAGATAGCGGAACAGACCCTCCTCGTCGATGATCATGGTCACGTCCGACGAGTGCTGGATGAGGGACCGGAACCGGTCCTCGCTCATCCGGACGGCGGCATCCGCCTCTTCCTTCTGCTGCATGGTGGCACCAGCCATGCGGACGATGAAGAACAGGACGAACACGCCCATGATGGACAGGGCGGTGGCCTCGGCGAAGGAGAGTCGGCAGGGCAGCCAGCCCTGTCGGATGGAGAGCTCACCCACGGCGATGCCCGCGAAGCTCCACAGGGCGACCGGTCGCCACACCCACGATCCGCCGGAGGCGATGTCCGCCAGCGCGACGAAGGCGTAGGCCCCCCAGAGCACGGGTCCCCAGCCGGTCAGGTAGATGACGGCCGTCACGGTGGCGACCTGGACGGCGATCCGCAGGTGGAAGGTGATGCGCGAGGGTCGTCGTGCATAGGCGAGGTCGACGGCCAGGTTGCAGACGGGCACGGCCACGAAGATGGCGAGCCAGGCCCAGGCCGACACGTGGACGATGTAGCCGAAGTGCATCAGGCCCAGGATCGCCACGAAGGCGGCGGGGCCGATGAGGTAGCCGAGGAGGGTGGGATCGACGCGACGCGACATCCCCGCGTCGCGACCGGCCTCGGTCACCACATCCAATTCTTCAGGCTCGCTCTGGCCTGCCTGGTCGGGCATCGTTCCCTCGTCGCGTTCGGCCTGGGAGTCTCGGCTCCTGTATTTCGGCGGAACGAGCCGTGAACTTGAACACCCGTGCAGACGGGCCCGGACCCGGGCCCGTCCGGGATCAGCGGCGCTGCACGATCCCGCGCACGTAGGCGGCCTGGCCCACGTGCTGGAGATCGTCGGCGATCACGCTCACCAGACGCACCCCGGCGGTGACCGGTGGGTCCCAGTGCCGGTCGATCACCCGGTCGAGGTCGTCGTCGTCGATCGTGGCCAGGTAGGCCACCGTGGCCGCGTGGACGTCCTCGAAGTAGCCCAGCAGCAGTGCGGCGTCGGCCACGACGGAGGACACCGCGTCGGCGTCGTGCCCGTACCCGGTGTCGTCCACGGGCAGCGGCAGCCCGAAGCGCTCGACCCAGCCGTTGGCGACCCACACCTGCGGCCGCCCGGACAGCGCCGACACGTGGTCGTCCTGGATGCGGGTGAGGTGCCAGACCAGCCAGGCGATCGGGTTCGACTCGTCGTCGGGGCGATACGTGAGCTCGTCCCGGCTGAGCCCGTTGACCGCGGGGTGGACCGCGTCGCGGACCCGGTCGAAGGCATCCGTCAGTACGTCGGTGCTGCGCATCGCTGACCTCCCGTGTCACGCGCCGTCTGCCGATCGGACGCCCCGCACGGGGGACGTCCGATCGGGCCAGTCTTCCCTACGTGGTGGCGGTCACGCGGCCTCGGCCGACCGGTCGTCCCGGGCACCGGCCGACCGACGCGACCCGCCGGTGAGCGCGACGTCGAGGACCTCGTCCACGTGGGCCGCCAGCACCAGGTCCATCTCCCGACGGACGGCCTCGGGCACGTCGTCGAGGTCCGGCCCGTTGCGCGCCGGCAGCACGACGGTGGTGAGGCCGGCCCGGTGGGCGGCCAGGACCTTCTGGCGGACACCGCCGATGGGCAGCACCCTCCCCTGGAGGGTCACCTCGCCGGTCATGCCCACCGCAGGGGACACGGGGCGGCCGGTGAGGAGGCTGACCAGGGCCGTCGTCATGGTGACACCGGCCGAGGGTCCGTCCTTCGGGACGGCCCCGGCGGGCACGTGGACGTGCAGGCGCTTGCCCGCGAACGCCTCGGGCCCGATACCGAGGCCGTCCGCGTGGCTGCGCACGTAGGAGAGTGCGATCTCCGCCGATTCGCGCATGACCTCGCCGAGCTGACCGGTGATGGTCAGGCCCTCGGGCCCGTCCATCATGGTCACCTCGACCGACAGCACGTCGCCGCCCGCACCGGTCACGGCCAGACCCGTGGCCACGCCCGGCACCGAGTGGTCCGACGCCGACTCCAGGAAGAACCGGGGGCGCCCCAGCCACTCCGTGACGTCGGACGCCTCGACCACGACCGGTGGACCGGATGCCTGGCCACGTCCGGCCACACGGCCGGCCACCTTGCGCATGAGCGTGCCGAGCTCCCGCTCGAGGCCACGGACGCCGGCCTCCCGGGTGTGGTCGGCCACGATGGAGCGGAGGGCCTCGTCGGTGACGACGACGTCGTCCTCGGTCAACGCGGCACGGGCCCGTTGGCGGGCCACCAGGTGGTTCCGGGCGATGGCGACCTTCTCGTCCTCGGTGTAGCCGTCCAGCCGGATGACCTCCATGCGGTCGAGCAGCGGCCCCGGAACGGTGTCGAGGACGTTGGCGGTGGCCAGGAAGAGGACCTTGGAGAGGTCCAGCTCCACCTCGAGGTAGTGGTCGCGGAACGTGTGGTTCTGGGCCGGGTCGAGCACCTCGAGCAGGGCCGACGACGGGTCACCACGGAAATCGGACCCGAGCTTGTCCACCTCGTCGAGCAGGATGACGGGGTTCATCGAGCCCGCCTCGCGCAGGGCCCGCACCAGACGGCCGGGCTGGGCGCCCACGTAGGTGCGGCGGTGCCCGCGGATCTCGGCCTCGTCGCGGGCGCCTCCGAGTGCGACCCGCACGAAGGGCCGGCCGAGCGCGCGCGCCACGGACTCACCCAGCGAGGTCTTGCCCACGCCCGGAGGCCCGACCAGCGCCAGGATGGCGCCCGCCCCACGGCCTCCCACCGGAGCGAGGTGCCGCTCGATCTGCAGCTTGCGCACGGCCAGGTGCTCCAGGATCCGGTCCTTGACGTCGGACAGCCCGTCGTGGTCCTCGTCGAGGATCCGGGCCGCCTCGGCCAGATCGACACGGTCGTCGGACTCGACGCCCCACGGCAGCTCGAGCACCGTGTCGAGCCAGGTCCGGATCCAACCGTGCTCCGGGCTCTGTTCGGGGGTGCGCTCGAGCCGTCCGATCTCCCGGGTGACGGCCGATGCGACGTGCTCGGGCAGGTCGAGGCCTGCGGCCCGCGTCCGGTAGTCGTCGGGTCCGGGCTCGTCCCCTCCGTCCTCGCCGAGCTCCTTGCGGATCGCCTCGAGCTGGCGGCGGAGCAGGAACTCACGCTGGGTCTGCTCCATGCCTTCCTCGACGTCGGTCTTGATCCGCTCGCGCAACGTGATGTCGGCCAGCACCTCGCGGGCCCAGCCGAGGACCAGGCGGAGGCGCTCGACGACGTCCACCGTCTCGAGGACGGTCACCTTCTGCTCGAGGCTCAGGTCGGGGGAGTAGCCGGCGAGGTCGGCGACGCGTCCGGGATCGGCCGCGTCCGGCAGGCGTTCGGCCAGGCGGCCCGCCCCACGCGACACGAGGATGTGTTCGACGACGGCCCGGTACTCGCGGGCCAGCTCGACGGCGTCCTCGGTCGCGCCCGTCCCCTCGTCGTCGACCCGTTCGACCTCCACCCACAGGGCGCGACCGGTGCCCGGCACCGCCGTCCCCAGCCGGGCCCGCTCGACGCCGCGGACGGCCACCGCGGCCATGCCGCCAGGGAGCTCACCGCGCTCGGCGACCTCGGCGACGACACCCACCGAGGCGTAGCGCCCGTCGATGAACGGGACGATGACCAGCGATCCACCGGCCGCCTCGGCGGCCTCGGCGGCGGCGACGGCCTCCTCGGATTCGAGGGCCATCGTGAAGACCATGCCCGGGAGCAGGACGCCCGAGGTCAGGGGAAGCAGTGGCAGGTTGTCGTGCGGCATCGGTATCGGTCCTTCGCTCTCCACGTGGCGTGGGGACGGTGCAACGCACGACCGTCCGAAACATTCCCGGCGACACGGCCGGAGACCCCGCCCGGTAGGTTGGCGCCAGGACGGACGACGGCGAGGGGGCCACATGGCGGACACCTGCACACACATGGACCGGGCAGAAGAGGTCAGTCCGTCGAGCGACGGGTGTGAGGACTGCCTGCGCACCGGTGGCCACTGGGTCCACCTGCGCATGTGCATGTCGTGCGGGCACGTCGGCTGCTGCGACAGCTCTCCCAACCGCCATGCCACGGCCCACTTCGACGCCCACCCCGACCACTGCCTGATCCGGTCCTACGAGCCGGGCGAGGAGTGGTGGTGGTGCTACGTCGACGAGGTCGCGTTCGAGGTGGACGGCGCCCCGCCGTCGCCGTCGCACCACTGACCGGTCACGACGTGCGACAGGTTCGACCGGCGGGTCCCGCGGGTGCGGGCCGTAGACTCGGGGGTCCAGAATCGGTGGTTCCCGGGGCCCCGACCCCCCGAACGACCGCTACCTCCCGAACGACCCCGATCATCCGAACGACCCCGATCATCCGAACGACGAGGTGTGCACCATGACCTACTGCCTGGCGATGCGCCTCCAGGAGGGCCTCGTCTTCCTCGGCGACACGCGGACCAACGCCGGCGTCGACAACGTGAGCACCTATCGGAAGGTGCACCTGTTCCAGCCCACGCCCGACCGCATCTTCGTGCTCGAGTCGGCCGGCAACCTGGCCACGACCCAGGAGGTACTCGACCGGATCGAACACGACCTGACCGACCCGGGCGCCCACGAGAGCCTGGCCACCGTCGGGCACCTGTTCGAGGCGGCGCTCTACGTCGGCCGGCTGGGGCGCGAGGTGGCCGCCAGTCATCACGAGGCGCTGTCCCGGATCGGGGCGGACGGTACCGCCACCTTCCTCCTGGGTGGTGAGGTCCAGGGCGACGATCCGGACATCCTGCTCATCTACCCCGAGGGGAACTACATCCGGGCGTCCGACGACCGTCCGTTCCTCCAGATCGGCGAGAGCAAGTACGGCAAGTTCACCCTCGAGCTGGCGGTGGCCTCGCAGGTCAACCTCACCACGGCCACGAAGATCGCGCTGACCTCGATGGTGAGCACCGCCGGAGCCAACCTGTCGGTGGGGCCGCCCTACGACCTGGTGATCTACCGCAACGGGAGCTTCGAGCCCTTCGAGGCCCGGATCAACGCCGACTCGCCGTTCCTCAGCCGGCTCGAGGGGGTCTGGGCGAAGCACCTGCACGAGGCGATCGCCGATCTCCCGACCATCCAGGAGGGGGACCTGGAGACGTGACGGGGCCCGTGCCGGTCTCGCCGTCGTTCGACCCGATCGGTGGCGCGCTGGAGCGGCTGCACGCCGAGTTCGTCGACGACGACCGCGGGTCGGTGGCCGACTACATCCCCCAGCTCGGGTCGGCCGACCCGGGGGCGTTCGGACTCGCCCTGGTCGGGGTGGCCGGGTCCGTGTACGAGGCCGGGGAGTCCGAACGGACCTTCACCATCCAGTCGATCTCCAAGCCGTTCGTCTACGCCCTGGCGCTGGCGGACGTCGGCGTCGACGCCGTGCTCGAGCGGGTGGGGGTCGAGCCCAGCGGCGAGGCGTTCAACGCCATCAGCCTGGAGCCGGGCACCGGTCGCCCGTCGAACCCGATGATCAACGCCGGCGCCATCCTCACCACCTCACTGGTCCGGGCCGCCGCACCGGCCGAACGCTTCGAGCGGATCCGTGACGTCCTGTCGCGCTGCGCCGGCCGTCCACTCGGGGTCGACGACGCGGTGTTCCGATCGGAGCACGGCACCGGCGACCGGAACCGCGCGCTCGCCTACCTGATGCACCACGCGGGGTCGCTGACCACCGACGTCGAGTCGGCGGTCGACACCTACTTCCGCCAGTGCTCGGTGCTGGTGACGGCGGTGGACCTGGCGACGATGGCCGCCACACTGGCCAACGGCGGCGTCAACCCGCGCACGGGCGAGGAGGTGCTGGCCCCGACGGTGACCGAGCAGGTGCTGACGGTGATGGCCACCTGCGGCATGTACGACTTCTCCGGCGAGTGGCTCTTCCGGGTGGGCCTGCCGGCCAAGTCCGGGGTGTCGGGCGGCGTCGTCGCCGTCAGCCCCTCCCAGTTCGGGATCGGCCTCTACAGTCCCCGCCTGGACGAGCGTGGCAACAGCGTCCGGGGGGTGGCGGCCAGCGAGGCCATCTCCGAACGGTTCACGCTCCATCTGATGCACCAGGTGGGCCGCACGGCGCCGGCGTTCGAGCGGATCGGTCCGGACGGACCCGGGTCGGAGGGCGCGGCCGGGCCCGTCACCGACGGTGGGGTCGCGGTGCTGGCGATGCAGGGGTACCTCGAGTTCGCCTCGGCCGAGCAGGCGCTGCTCGCCCTCAGGACGCGTGCCCGGGAGGGCGGCTACCCCGGGGCACTGGTGATCGACCTCGACCACGTCACCCGGTGCCACCCGGTGGCGGCCGCCCTCCTCGACACGATGATCGGCGCGATCGAGGCCGGCGGGGTCACGGTGGTGACGGTCGACCGACGGGGGCGCCGGCTGCTCGCGTCGTCGGGTGAATTCACCGTCCGGCACGAAGCGGTGGCCCACTGCCGCAGCCGGTTGGACCCGGCCTGACCGACGGGGCGGGCGGCGGCGAGGTTCAGCCGTGCTGCCAGATCCGACCGGCCAGGCCCCGGATCCCGGGGAGCGCGGCGCGGTCGAGGCGGGCCACCTCGTCGCCGTCGAGGTGCCAGCCCAGCGCTCCGGCGTTCTCCTCGGCCTGGTGCCGGTTCTTCGCCCCCGGGATGGGGACCGCCCCCTTGGCGATGACCCAGTTCAACGCCACCTGGGCCGGCACCCGTCCATGGGCCTCGCCGATGGCCGACAGTTCGGCGACGATGCCGTCGACGACCTCCATGGGGTGGTTCGAGAAGTTCCGCTTGCCGGGAGGGGGGTGGGCGGCCGAGTACTTGCCGGTGAGCCGGCCCTGCCCGATGGGCGAGTAGGCGAGGGGGACGACCCCCAGATCGGCGCAGGCGGACAGGAGCCCGGTGGTCTCCGGGGCCCGCCGGAGCAAGGAGAACTCGATCTGGTTGGTGGCGAGCCGCAGCCCGCGCTTGTCGAGCGCGGCCGCCATCGAGCGTGTCTCGGTGATCGAGTAGTTGGAGACACCCACCGCCCGGACCAGTCCTTCGCCGTGTGCGGCGGCCAGCGCGTCGGCCAGCGCGGCATGGGAGCGGAGGCTGATCGGGCCGTGGATCTGGTAGAGATCGACGGTGTCGACCCCCAGGCGGGCCACCGACGCCCGCGCCGATGCCAGGAGCGCCCTGCGGACGTCGAGCTTCCACGGCGAGGGCATGAACTTCGTGGCCAGTACCACCGAGTCGGCCCGGTCCGGGTCGCCGGCCACCAGGGCGCCGATGATCCGCTCGCTCTCCCCACCGCCGTAGACCTCGGCGGTGTCGAACAGGGTGACCCCCGCGTCCACCGACGCCTCCCACGCCTCCCGGATCGAGTCGCGGGTCAGGTCGGTGTCGTAGGTCCCCATGCCCCAGGTGGTCGAGTCGCCCCATGCCCAGGTGCCCACCCCCAGCAACGGGAGGACGATGTCGGTGCCGGCCAGTGTGTGGGAGTCGGGGGGCATGGGGTCACCGTACCGGGCCGACGCCGGGCCGGGCCGTGCTGTTCGGCCACACCGTGATCAGGCGGTGGGAGGGTCCACCAGAGCCGAGCGGTCCAGGTGGGCGACGTCGGTCACCCCGGTGAGGGACAGCGCCACCCGGAGCTCGTCACGCACGATCGCCAGCGTGTGGGCCACGCCGCGCTCCCCGTCGGCCGCCACCGACCAGGCCCAGGCCCGGCCCAGCAGGCAGGCCCGGGCGCCGAGTGCCAGGGCCTTGACCACGTCGAGCCCGCTGCGGATGCCGCCGTCCACCAGTACCTCGAGCCGGTCGCCCACCGCGTCGACCACCGGGCCCAGGGCCCGGATGGTGGACGGTGTGGCGTCGAGCTGGCGGCCCCCATGGTTCGACACGACGATGCCGTCGACGCCCCGGTCGGCCGCCCGACGGGCGTCGTCCGGGTCCAGGATCCCTTTCAGCACGAGCTTGCCGGGCCAGTTGCGCCGCACCCAGTCGAGGTCGTCCCAGGTGACCGACGGATCGAACTGTGCATCCACCCAGGCCGAGAAGTCGGTCGGGCTGGCCGCGCCGGGCACGGCCCGTTCCAGGTTCCCGAACGTGTGCGGCTTGCCGCGTACCCCGACGTCGAGGGCCCAGGTCGGGTGCAGTCCGAGGTCGAGCCCACGCAGCACGCGTCCCAGGCGCCCCACCTGCCCGGACATCCCGTTGCGGGTGTCCCGGTAGCGGGACCCCACGGTGGCCAGGTCGACCGTGAGGACCAGCACCGGGCAACCGACCCCGGTGGCCCGGGCCATGAGGTCCTCGGCGTAGGAGCGGTCGCGCATGACGTAGAGCTGGAACCACACGGGTCGGGCGACCGCGGCCGCCACCTCTTCGACGCTGCAGATGGAGACGGTCGACTCGCAGAAGGCGACGCCCGCCGCCTCGGCCGCCCGGGCCGCCTGCACCTCGGCCCGGGTGGCGAACATTCCGGCCAGGCCGACCGGGCCGAGCACCACCGGCATCGACAGTGGCTGGCCCAGCACCGTGGTCGCCAGGTCGAGCGAGGACACGTCGCGCAGGACCCGTTGCCGGAGCCCGATACCGGCCAGGTCGTCCACGTTGGCGGACAGGGTGGACTCGGCGAAGGCTCCGCCGTCGATGTAGTCGAACAGTTGACGGGGCAGCCGACGCCGGGCGAGCTCCCGGTAGTCGACCACCGACGCCGGGGCGACGCCCAGCGGCCGGTCCGGGTGGAGTCTGCTCACCCGTCCGACGCTAGCCACGAGCCGGCCCGGTGTCCCGGCCGGGGCCACCGGTGTGACCAACGGCCCTAGGCCGACGGGGAGGCCGGCGGCAGGGTGGAGGGACGGAAGAGGAGGACCCCGTGGACGGCACATCGACCGAGGCGGCAGGCATGGAGGCGACACGTCGGGACGCGACGGGGCGGGAGCGACCATGACCGTGGTGACCGAGCCCCTGACGGGCGGTCCCCGTCCCCCGGTGTTCCGGCGTCTCGAGGTTCCCGAGGTCCGCCAGCTCCGCTACGACGTGGACGAGCGGCCCTTCCTGGTCCTCTTCGAGACCACCCGGGCCTGCGACCTGGCCTGCGCCCACTGCCGGGCCGAGGCCCAACCGGCCTGCCATCCCGACGAATTGTCGACCGACGAGGTCACCGCCGTCCTCGACGACCTGGCCATGGCCGGGTCGCCCCGGCCCATCGTGGTGCTCACCGGGGGCGACCCCTTCAAGCGGACCGACCTGCGTCAACTCATCCGGCACGGGTCGGAGCTGGGCCTGGCCATGGCGGTGTCGCCCTCCGGCACCCCGCTCGCCGACGAGGAGCACCTGGCGGGGGTGCGTGCCGCGGGCGCCGGCGTGGTGTCGTTCTCCCTCGACGGGGCGGTGGCCGCCACACACGACGCGTTCCGGGGGGTGCCGGGGTCGTTCGCCCTGACCGTCGGTGCCTGCCGTGCGGCCCGACGTGTCGGCCTGCGGCTCCAGGTCAACACGACCCTGACCGCCGACACGGTGGACGAACTGCCAGAGACGGCCCGCCTGGTGCGCGACCTCGACGCCGGGCTGTGGAGCGTGTTCTTCCTCATCCCTACCGGACGGGGCCGCGCCCTCGGTGCGCTCGGACCTGCGGAGGTCGAGGACGTCCTGCACCTGCTGGCCGAGGCGTCGGCGACCATGACGCTCAAGACGACCGAGGCACCCCAGTACCGACGGGTGCTGCACCAGCGGGCAGGCCGGAGCGGGGCCGACGCGGCGGGCGAGCGCGGACCGCTGTACCACCGCCTGCACGACCGGATGCAGGAGGTGCTGGCCGAGGCGCCGCGTGCCCGACGGGCGTCGTCCGCCTCCGCCGGCCATCCCGGCGGGTCGACGAGGCGGGCCCCGTTGGCGGTGGGTGACGGCAGCGGGGTGGTGTTCGTCTCCCACGTCGGGGAGGTGTTTCCGAGCGGGTTCCTGCCGCTGGCCGTGGGCAACGTCCGCGAACGGCCCGTCACCGAGCTCTACCGCACGTCACCCCTGCTGCGGGCGCTGCGCGACCGCGACCGACTGGGCGGCGCCTGCGGCCGGTGCGAGTACCGGCAGGTCTGCGGCGGGTCCCGTGCCCAGGCCTTCGCCGCCACCGGGGACCCCATGGCAGCCGACCCCAACTGCCCCTACACGCCCGGCACCTGAGGGCCACGGGGACCCGCCCGCAACTCCAGGTGTCCAGGAATCCTGCTCCTGCTACTCAAGCTACGGCGGCCGACGCCGATGAACCAGGCATGGATGACCCCGCCCCCGGGTTTCCGGCGGCCGAACCGTGCGATCCCGACCTGACCCGGATGCTCCGCGAGCTGCCGGACTCGGTGGTGGTGGTCGACGGCGCCGGTGACCTGCGGTGGGGCAACCGGACCGCCGAGCGCCTGTTCGGTCGGAGGCTGGACGACGCGATCGGCGTCTCGGGGCTCGAATTCGTCCATCCCGAGGACCTCCACTTCGTCGTCCTGTCACTCGACAGCATCCAGAACAAGGAGGTCGGCTCGCCCATCGAGGTCCGGCTCCGCACGCCGTCCGGGTGGCGGCTGGTCGAACTGGTGGGGTCGCCCATCCCGTGGTTCGGCGAGGGGTGCGTACTGCTCAGCCTGCGGGACCTGACGGAGCGGCGGCGCTTCGAGCTCGCCTACGACCAGGACGCACGCTTCCGCGCCGTGCTGCAGAACGCCGCCGTCGTCACCATGCTGGTGGCGCCCGACGGCACGGTCATGTCCTGTTCGGGTGCGCTGTCCCGGATGCTGGGGCACGACCCGGAACTGGTGGAGGGGAACCCGCTGGCCTACCTGGTCGACAACCGGGACCGCCCGGCTCTGGCCTCCGCCCTCGAATCGGCGGGCGAGGGAGCGGGGTCGGCCGCGCCGGTGACCGTCACCGTCCACCTCACCTTTCAGGGCAGGCCCCTGTCGATACCGTTCGAGCTGGCGATCGTCAACCTGGTCGACGACCCGACCGTGGGCGGGTTCATCGTCTCGGGCCACGACGTCACCGATCGGACGCGCCTGGAGGCGGAGCTGTCGCACCTGGCCTTCCACGACTCGCTGACCGGGCTCGGGAACCGGGCGCTGTTCCTCAACCGACTGGACCACGCGCTCGAGCGGTGTGCGCGCACGGGCGAGCAGATCGCCGCGCTCTTCTTGGACATGGACGGGCTGAAGGACGCCAACGACCGGCTCGGCCACTCGGTGGGGGATGCGCTGCTCCAGTCCATGGCGGGGGTCCTGATCGCCAGCATCCGCAAGTCGGACACGGCCGCCCGGCTCGGCGGAGACGAGTTCGCGGTGATCGTGGAGGACTTCGCCCACCCCGCAGAGGTGTTCGCGCTGGCCGAGCGGATCCTCGACGAGTGCCGGCAGCCCATGGTGATCGGCGCCGAACGGGTGTCGGCGACGGTCAGCATCGGCTTCAGCTTCTCGAAGCCGGGGATCTCGGTGGACGAGCTGATGTCGAACGCCGACCGGGCCATGTACACGGCGAAGGACCGTGGCAAGGACCGCTACGAGCAGTTCGAGGAGTGGATGCTCTCGACGGCCGAATCCGCCTGAGGCCCCGGCAGCCCGACTTCGGCCCCGTGGGGTGACCGCCCAACCGGTGGGGAACCACCGCGGACCCCGTCACTTCAGGATGTTGACGGCACGGGCCACCACCAGCAGTGCGACGATCAGCGACACCGCCTCCTCGGCCATCAGCAGCAACTTCATCCACGGCCGGATCGCCGACACGTCGGTCGGGCTGAACGCCGTCGCCGTGGCGAACGAGAAGTGGAAGTAGTCGATGAACTTCGGGATCCAGGCCCGGCCGACGTGCTCCTCGTGCTTCATCTCCGGGAACACGAGGGAGGGCGGGCTTCCCGTGCCGAGTGCCCGTGCCGCGGGCCCGCCACGGTCGAGGGCCCAGTACCAGAGCCCGAACGCGATGACGTTGGTGAGCCAGATCGCCCCGCCGCTGGCCAGCAGCACCTTGGCATCGTTGGTGAACGGGGACCCGTTGACGATCGACACCACCAGGCGGATGGCGGCGCCGGCGTTGGCCAGGGTGATCACGCCGATGAGCCCGGTGGTCAGCCAGCGCAGCCACGGCTTGTCCCTGTCGATCCGACCCGGGTCGCCGATGATGAGTGCGGCCAGGAGGAGCACGACGACGACGAGGAACAGCCATCGGGCATCGCGGAGCCGCAGCTGGTCCGGCAGTGTGGCACGCAGCACGCCGGCCACCACCACGGCGAGCGCCATGGGCCACCGGGGCTCACCGGCCTGGGCCACCCCGGTGCCGTGCCGCGAGGCTGTGGAGTCCTCGGCCATCGGGGCAGCATACGGCCGCCTGTCGGGCAAGGCACCTGTTCGCCCGGGCGGTCGCAGATCCGGCGGGTCCGCAGCCCGGTGGCCCGCCCCGCGTCGCACCGGGCACCACCCTGCGGTCCGCGTCTAGGTTCACCGGGGTCGACAGCCGAGGAGGAGCCCGTGGGCGAACAGATCCATCCCCGCCGCTTCGAGGGGCGGGTGGCCATCGTCACCGGGGCGTCGACCGATCCCGGCATCGGGACGGCATCGGCGCGGCGCCTGGCGCTCGAAGGGGCCTCGGTGGTCATCAACGCCCGGGGGGAGGGGCGCCTCCACGAGACCGAGCGGATGCTCCGTGCCGAGGGGCTCGACGTCGTCGCCGTCGCCGGGTCGGCCGGGGCCGATGGTGTCGCCGATCTGCTCGTCGACACCGCCGTCGCCAGGTTCGGCCGGATCGACCTCCTGGTCAACGCCGTCGGCGGGGTCCCGTTCGTGGGCTCGGCCCTCGACCTGTCCCGCGAGGACCTGCTCGCCACCGTGGGACTCAACACCTGGCCGGGTCTGGCGCTCGTCCAGGCGGCCATGTTCCGGGGACTGACCGAGGGTGGTGGCGCAGTGGTGAACATCTCCAGCGGGTCCCCCCACAAGACGACGCCGTCGATGGCCGCCTATGCGGCGGCCAAGTCGGCGCTCAACGCCCTGACCCGCACCTTGGCCAACGACCTCGGCCGGCGTGGCGTGCGGGTGAACGCGGTCAGCCCGGGCCTCACCCGGACCGAGGCCACCCGCGACCTGTGGGGTGACGACGGGGGCGAGGCCGCCGGCCGGAGGATGCTGCTCGGACGGCTGACCGAGGCGACCGACGTGGCCGCTGCGGTGGCGTTCCTGCTGTCGGACGAGGCGTCCGCCATCACCGGGGTGCTCCTCGACGTCGACGCCGGCAACCACGTCGACACCGGGTCGTGGTCACCGTTCAGCCCGGATGCGGTGGGCGGTCCCGGAGGGGCCGCGACCGCCGGCGGTTCGCGGGTGACGTGACCGGCGGACGGGCCGCGGTCCGCTCAGGCGGCGATGTCGAACCCGGTGGACCGGGCGAGTGAGGCCTGTCGGATCTTGCGTGCCACCGACGGGGCGATCTCCATCATCGTGCGGAATTCGCCCACCGAGCTCACCAGCACCACCAGGTCCGTCGTGGCGGTCGCGGTCGCGGTACGTGTGGAGCCGGCCAGCAGCGCCATCTCTCCCAGGAAGTCGCCTCTTCCGACCTGTGCCACCTCGACGACGCCGTGGTCGGTCTGGCGGGTCACCCGGGCCGAGCCGCTGACGATGACGACGAACTCCTTCGCGGGGCTTCC
>Ga0075030_100002021_pt1 | contig 18450 bp, 20 predicted proteins | sample LitLauG_LLR_2012_FD_71393 | JGI IMG/M metagenome (GOLD analysis project Ga0075030, IMG submission 71393) | Freshwater sediment microbial communities from Pennsylvania, USA - Little Laurel Run_MetaG_LLR_2012 | ecosystem: Environmental > Aquatic > Freshwater > Creek > Sediment | place: USA...
CTCAAGGCCCGCCTCGACGGGATGACCGCCGAGTGGCGCCGGGGGGACGCCGCCCGCTGACGCGGCCGCGCGTCGAGGGCCGCCCGCGAGGCGACCCGCGCGCATAGGGCCGCCCGCGGCGCGACCCGCGCGTTGAGGCGCGGGAAACCGCGCGGATCCGCGCGGTTTCCCGCGCCTCAACGCGGATCGGAGCCCGCGGATGCGACCGCGGGCTCAGGCGCCGGGGGCCGCGGCCGCAGCCGCTCGACGACGGGGTTGACGTGGCCGGCGTCGACGTCCGCTGCGTCGACCGCGGCCCGGACGCGCGCCAAGCGGCCCTCGCCCGCCATCTCGAGGACCCCGACGAGGGCATCTGCAGCATCGGTGATCGCCCGGGCCGCGTCGGTGCGGGTGCGGGTGCAGACCGCGGCGATACCGCAGGACGCGACCACGTGGGCGCCCTCCCAGGTCAGGGTGCGGACGAGCTCGTGGCGGGCGAAAGGGCCACGGGTGGTACCCGCGCTCAGTACCGCGACGGGCCGGGCATAGAGCTCGCCGGAGCCGACCAGCCAGTCGAGGGCCTTCTCGAGCGTGCCGGGCAGGGATCCGGGCCAGGTCCAGGTAGGCGACGACCTCCACGCTGGGCGCCCCAGCAGACGGGCACGGGCGACATCGAGGGCGGCCTGCTTGGCCGAGCGCGACGACAGGCTCCCGCACACCGCCAGCACCTGCTCCGCACCCAACCCATGCTCCGCCAGTGGTAACGTCACGGTTACCAGACTGGAGCTCGCGTCGGGGAGGAGGAACCCACGAGACCATGTCCGAGCCCATGTCCGACGCCACCCCGGCCGCCGCGCTCGACGCCCTCGGCGATCCCACGCGGCGGGCGATCCTCGAGATCCTCGCCGAGGGGCCGAGCTCGGTCCAGGGCATCGCCGACCGCCTGCCGGTCAGCCGCCCCGCGGTGTCGCGCCACCTCCGACTGCTGCGGGAGGCGGCCCTGGTGCGCGACGAGGCGGTCGGCGCCCAGCGCGTGTACGGGTTGCGGACCGAGGGCGTAGAGGCGATCCGGGCCTACTTCGAGCAGGTGTGGGGCGACGTCGCGGCGCGCTACCAGGTCGCAGTCCGCAACACCCGCAGCAACAGGACGGCCCGATGAGCGACGCCGACGCCGCCATCCCCCCGCTCGTGGTCGACTTCGAGGTTCCGGTCGACGCCGAGCACGCCTTCGAGGTGTGGACCTCGCGCGCCGCGCTGTGGTGGCCGCCCGGGCACACGGTGAGCGGCCGTCCCGAAGCGATCGTCTTCGAACCTCGCCGCGGTGGACGGATCTACGAGCGCGACGGCCAGGACGGACAACACACTTGGGGCGAGATCCTCCACTGGGAGCCCCCCGTACGGATCACCTTTCTCTGGCACCTCTTCTTCGCCCGCTCGGAAGCGACGCGGGTGGAGCTGACGTTCACCCCGACCGCCGGCGGGACCGTCGTGCGCCTCGTGCAGACCGGGTGGGAGGCGCTCGGCGACGCCGGCGCAGCCCGGCGCGAACGCACCGTCGGCGGCTGGGCCACCGTGACCGCCGCGTACGGCAGCCGCTGCAGCACCCCGACCGAGGAGAGCGCATGACCGATCCCATACGCCGCCAGCTCGGAGTACACGATGCTCACCGCCCTTGGCACCATCGAGCGGTGGTGACCGTAGGTCAGGCTTCGTGGACGAACCAGCGGCTGCGGACCGTCTCACCCTTCGGCAGAACGTGGTCAGAGACGCCGACCTCCCGGCAGCCGTTGGCCCGCATCTGGCGGGACGCCCGCTCGTTGCGCTCCGCCGTGCCCATGACGACCGAGCGCATCTTCAGGTGCTCGTGCACGTACGACAGCATCAGGCCGAGCGACTCGGTGCCGAGGCCCCGACGGCGGCCGCGCGGTCCGAGCCACCAACCGAGGTGGGGAGCCTCACCCGGACGCAGCTGAAGGGAGTACTGGCCGATCACCTCGTCGTCGGCCTCGGCGTCGAGCACGACCAGGTTGAGTGGACAACCGGCGTGGCTGCGCACGCCCACGCTGGCGGGAAACGCCGCGGTGAACGACGCCAGCGCCCGATCGTCCCACCCTTGCCACTCGAGCACCTCGCCGTCGATCGTGGCGAGGAGCGGCTCGAGGTCGCCCGGGGCGAACGCCCGCAGGACCAGGCGCGTCGAAGACATCACATGGTGGTCCTCTGCATGCACCCGTCGCGCCGGCCACACCCGCATCGTCTCCGCGACGGTACCGGTCAGGCTCGCCGAAGCGTCGGCATAGCACACGTGTGGGGGGCCATGATGGGGGCATGCACGTCGACGCCGAGCCGGTCCGGGTCGCAGTGGTCGGCTACGGACTCGGCGGATCGGTCTTCCACGCGCCGCTCGTGTCGGTGACCCCACGGCTGTCGCTCGACGTGATCGTGACGTCCCACTCCGATCGGCAGGCGGCGGCGCGGCAGCGCTACCCCGGTGTCGCGGTCGTCGACGGCATGGACGAGCTGCTCGCCCGCGCCGGCGACCTCGACCTCGCCGTGGTCACCGTCCCCAATGCCGCCCACGTGGCGGTGGCCACCGCGGCCCTCGCTGCCGGCCTGTCGGTCGTGATCGACAAGCCGGTGGCCCCGGGCGCCGCCGAGGTGGAGGCGGTGGCCGACATGGCCGGCGCCCTCGGGCGGCTGGCCGTGCCCTACCACAACCGGCGCTGGGACGGGGATTTCCGCACCCTCCGCCGACTGGTCTGCGACGGGGCCGTCGGCGAGGTCTGGCGCTTCGAGTCCCGCTTCGAGCGGTGGCGGCCGGCGGTCCCGGACGCGCCGTCGTGGAAGCACGACCCGAGCCAGGCGGCCGGCGGCATCCTCTTCGACCTCGGCCCCCACCTCATCGACCAGGCCGTCGTGCTGTTCGGCCTGCCGGCCTCCGTGTATGCCGAGATGCCCCGCCGGCGGGGTGCGCTCGACGACGACACCTTCGTCGCGCTCTCGTACCCGGGAGGCCTCATCGTCCACCTGTGGATGAGCAGCAGGGCCGCCCAACGAGGGCCCCGCTTCCGGGTCCTCGGCAGCGAGGGCTCCTACGTGAAGTGGGGACTCGACGTCCAAGAGGACGCCCTCCGGGCCGGGCACCTGCCGACCGAGCCCGGATGGGGCGAGGAGCCGCCCGGCGCGTGGGGGCGGCTCGGCTCCGACGAGGGCGCCGAGGCGGTCCCTACCCTGCCGGGCGCCTACCAGGACTTCTATCGCGGTGTCGCGGCCAGCCTGCTCGATGGCGCCGCCCCGCCGGTGACCATGACCGACGCTGTCATCGGTGCCCGCATCATCGAGGCCGTCATCGCATCCGCGGCGACCGGTACCGCAGTGACCATCGGCTAGCACCGGCGGCGTGACGCCGGGCCGCGGCGTGGCCGCCCAGGCTTCAACCGCCCCAGGCGCTGACGTCGACGCCGAGGCCGCGGACGCCCTCGACGACCGCGGCCGGGTCCATGCGCTCGACCGGCTTGGCGTAGTTCCACATCCGCTCGCCCACCGCCGGCGAGACGAACTGCTTGGCCTGGTCGAAGGTGAACACGACCCCCCTCCGGCACACCTCCCGCTCGAAGCGCTCACCGTGCGCGGCGTCGATGACGAAGTTCATCGAGTCGCACTGGATCATGAGGTCGTCGTTGTACCAGTCGTAGGGCGAGGTGCTGACGTGGACCAGCATCGCCGGCGGGGGGCCGACGAGGTCGCCGTTGCACGCCGTGAACCCGATCGGCTCGAGGCAGCACATGCAGTAGCTCTCGAAGCGGATCTCCTTGTCCCGGAACGGCGGCATGTTGGAGAACGCCACCGCCTCCATGGCGCAGCCGGCGTAGCTGTGGAACCGCCCGTCCACGAAGGTCTTGACCTGGCTCGGAAACGACGCGAACGGCTGGAAGCGCAGGACGGTGGCGTTCTGGGAGTCCGGCTCGACGGTGCAGGCGATGCCGAGCGCAAGCTCCTTGTAGGTCTGCAGGATGTCTCGCCGACCGAGCCCCAGTGCCTCGTGCACGTCCCGCAGGTTGGGCCCGCGCCCGTGCGCGCACCAGTGCTCGTAGTTGAACTGGCGCAGCGCCAGCGCGTTGGCGCTCCAGTCGAAGGGCGGGACGTAGTGGGGCATCGGTGCACCTCGCACTGGGGGCGACGTCGGACGCCCGCACCGTAGCCCGCGGCCTGGGTCGCGGGTCAGGCCCGCAGGGGGTGCGCTGCGACCGAGTGCGGCGTGGCCACCTCCACGCCCGCGTCGGCCTCGGCGTCGCCCGCCCGCAGCCGCAGCGGCAACACCCCGGCCCACACCGGCAGGGAGAGGTCGTCGGCGTCGTCGGCCGGCCCACCGGTGCGCACCTTGGCCGAGCCCTCCTCGATCGCCAACCGCACGAGGAGCGTCTTGCGCAGCTCCTCGTCGGTCGGGGCCCGGACCTCGTCGCTGCGCCCGGCCACCAGGTGATCGACGAGCGCCGCCGATGCGCGCTGCGCCTCCGCGGGGTCCTCGACGCGCACGGCCCGGCCGAAGACCACGACGCAGCGATAGTTCATCGAGTGATGGAACGCGGACCGGGCGAGGACCACTCCGTCGAGCAGCGTGACGGTCACGCACACGTCGACGCCCGACGCCAGCGTGCGCAACATGGCGTTGCCGGCCGCGCCGTGCAGGTAGAGGTCGTCGCCGATGCGGGCGTAGGCCATGGGGAGCACCACCGGGCCGTGCTCACCGGCGAAGCCGACATGGCACACGAGCGCCTCGTCGAGGATGGCGTCGATCACGGCGCGCTCATGGCTGCCGCGCTGGCGCAGGCGCCGCAGGGTCGAGCGCACCGTGGGCGCGAGTGCCTTCGCCGGCTCGTCGGTGGCCATGGAGCCACAGTGGCAGGCGCGGCGGTGCCCATCCAGCGATTTCCGACCGTGCGCCGGGCGATCGAGCATGATGGCGGCCATGCACGCTTCGGCCCGTCTCGTCGCGTTCCTCCCGAGCGTCGACCTCGACCGCGCCCGGCCGTTCTTCCACGACGCGCTCGGTCTGCGCCTGAGCGAGGACTCGCCCTTCGCCTGCGTGTTCGACGCGCAAGGCACCGAACTGCGGGTCACCCGGGTGGACCGCGCGCCGGAGGCGCCGTTCACCGTCCTCGGCTGGACCGTCGACGACATCGCGGCCGCCATCGCCGAGCTCACCGGGCGCGGCGTGACGTTCGTGCGCTTCGACGGCATGGACCAGGACGACCTGGCCACCTGGACCGCTCCGGGCGGGGCGCGGGTGGCGTGGTTCAAGGATCCCGACGGCAACACGCTGTCGCTCACCCAACCGGCGGAGGAGCCACGATGACGGACCGGGCCGTGTTCCTGCACGAGTACATCGACATCGTCGGCCAGCACCAGTGGGACTACATGGAGCACGCCAAGGCGCAGGCCGGCCACGAGAAGGTCGACTTCGAGCTCCTCGGCACCTGGTACACGATGGGCATCACCGGGCGCTGGCCCCAGGTCATCAACATCTGGGAGATCCCCGGCGGCTGGGACGGCTGGTACGGCAAGGTCGACCGCCTCGGCATGAAGCGCATGAGCAACCGCCACCTGGAGCGGTGGTGGGAGGTCGCCCACACCTACCGCACCGGCGGCTTCGACCGGCTGCTCGCCGCCGCGGGGGGGTGCCCGACCATGGCGAGCCTCGCCGCCGGCGGCGTGCGGGGATCGCTGTTCGTGCACGAGCTGAGCGAGGTCCGCCCGGGGGCGGCCATCGACTACCTCGACGCGGTGCGCGAGGAGCGGGTGCCACTGATGGCCGAGTACGGGCACCACCTCGTCGGCCTGTGGGAGGTGATGATGAACGACTACGAGGTGTGCACCGTGTGGGCCACCGAGGCCGACCACCATGTCCGCATGGCCAAGGCCCGCGACATCGCCCGGGGACTGGCGACGCCGACGCCCGGCGTGGAGGGCGACGGCCGGATCGAGGCGTGGCACGTGCGGGGCCGGGAGTGGACCACGCGCTGGCGCGAGGAGCTCATGACGCCCGCGCCCGGGACCCTCTGCGCGCCCGCCGAGGCCCCCCTCGACGACAGCGTGACCGAGCCCATCAGCTGAGCGGGTCGCAAGACGGCGGCCGGTCGCCGACCGCCGTCCGCCCGTCCGCCCCCGTCCGCCCGCCGAGCGGCCCGGTCTGGACGGTTGGTCAGTGCGCCCGCACCAGCTGTCCGGCGTGCTGGTCGCGGTAGCCGTCATCCGCCGTCCAGGCGACCTCGCCGTTGAGGATCGTGGCGGCGACGCCGACCGAGCGCCGCAGGTAGCGCCGGTGGCCGCCCGGCAGGTCGGCGACGTCCTCGTCGGCGGAGGTGTCGAGGGTGGCGGGGTCGAACACCACGACATCCGCGGGCCCGCCGGCGCTGAGCAGGCCGCGCCCGCCGAGGCCCCAGGCTCGGGACTGGTCGGCGGTGAGGCGGCGCACCGCCGACTCGACGGACAGCGCAGCGCGGTCGCGCACGAAGTCGCGGAAGAGCACCCCGGTGTCGCCGTGGGTGGGAAAGGAGCGCACGTGAGCCCCGGCGTCGGACGCGCCGACGAGCACCGCGGGATGGGCCACCAGGCGGGCCAGCACCGCCGGGTCGGTGTTGGTCGTCGCCGCGCGGGTGAAGCGGGTCGCGAGCCCGTCGGCGACCGCGACGTCGATCATCGCCTCCGCCGGGTCGCACCCCCGTTGGGCCGCGAGCTCGCCGAGCGTCCGGCCGACCAACAGGCGCACACCATCGCTCTCGGCGGCCGCGACGACCGTGCGCTCGAGGTTGGTGCGCGCCGCGGCATCGGCGCTGCGATACGCCGCGTCGACGAGCACGTCGCGCACGGCCGGATCCCGGTAGCGGCGCAGCTGCTCGGCGGTCGAGCCGAGCGCGAGGACCTCGCGCCAGGGCCGCGACCGGGCAAAGGCGAAGCCCGGCTCGCACAACCGGAAGTTGAGGTCGATCCCGCGGGGCTGGACCTGGGCGAAGACCCGCGCCCCTCGCCGCCACACCTCCTCCACCCGGGCCAGCACCGCATCGACCAGGCCGGGCGTCTGGTCGAGCAGCGGGGAGAACGTGGTCGCCGCCCCTGACGCCAACGACAGCTCGGCGAGCTCGTCGACCCGGCGGAGCATGACGTCGGTGTCCCAGTACTCGGGCACGCACTGGAGCATGGCGCCGTGGGCGCCGAGCACCTGGGCCAGCGCCGCCAGCTCGGCGGGACCGGCCAGGCGGCTCGGCACCGGCCGGCGGTGCTCGTCGACGTCGATGTGGCTGATGCTCAGCCCGACGGCGCCGGCCCGCAGGGCCGCGGCCAGGCACGAACCCATGCGGGCCACCTCCTCGGCGGTCGCCTCCTGCTCGTGCGCGTCGTCCCCCATCACCCACATCCGCAGGGCGGAGTGGCCGACCAGCGGCGCGAGGTTGATCCCCAGGTGGGGCTCCTGGTGGGCCAGCCACTCGGGGAAGTCCTCCCACGTCCAGTCGATGCCGCGCGCGAGCACGTCGTAGGGAACCTGCTCGATCTGCTCGAACATGCGCGCCAGCCGGACCCGCTGGTCGGCGTGGAGGGGGGCGAGCGACAGCGAGCAGTTGCCCGTGACGACGGTGGTCACGCCATGCTCGAGCATCGGGGTGGCGAGGGGATCCCAGCTCAGCTGGGCGTCGAAGTGGGTGTGGCCGTCGATGAACCCGGGGGCGACGGCGAGGCCGGTGGCATCGATCACCTGCCGCGCCCCGTCGTCGGAACGTCCGAGGTGCACCACGCGCCCGCCGTCGACGGCGACGTCGGCCCGGTAGGCCGGCAGGCCCGAGCCGTCGTGGACGAGGCCCCCGCGCACCACCAGGTCGATCACGAGAACGCAGCCACCATCTGCGCGGCGTCGAAGTAGTCCCGCCACGCGCAGATCCGACTGCCGCGCACCTCGAAGACCCCGACCACGGGGAGGACGACGGGCTCCGCGCCATCACGGTGGAAGGTCTCGACGCGCTCCGCGAAGACCACGTCGCCCGCCGCGCTCACGTTGCGGACCACGGCTTCGATCCGGGCGACCTTGTCCCGAAACGGGATGAGCACGTCGGCGACCGCCGCCCCGCCGACGGTCTCACCGGGGAAGGGGACGTTGATGTAGCGGGCGTCCTCGGTGAAGCGGGCGACGATCTCCTCCCGGCTCAGATGGGGCCAGGACTCGCAGAGGTCTGCGACGAGCTCGGCGTTGGTCGGCATCGGTTCCCCTCCCTGCACAGCGACGGGACCACGGTACCGTGACGACTCGACGGTCGCCTCGGAGAGCCTCGACATGCCCGACAGCCAACTCGGACCGGTCCTGCACCAGCGGGGTGCGCGGATCCTGACCGGCACCTGCTCATGGGCGGACAAGTCCCTGACCGCGAACGCCGACTGGTACCCCAAGAAGACGATGACGGCCGAGGAGCGGCTGCGGTTCTACGCGCGCTCCTTTCCCCTGGTGGAGGCCGACAGCACCTACTACCGCCCACCTGGGCGCGAGCTGACGAAGTCCTGGGCGGAGCGCTCACCGGACGGGTTCTGCTTCGACATCAAGGCCTATGGCCTGCTGACCGGGCACCCGGTGCGACCCGAGACCCTGTGGCCCGACATCCAGGAGGCCATCAAGCCCGAGTTCGCGGGCAAGGAGCGCACGTACGCGCACCACCTCGACCCGGACGCCCTGGTCGAGGTGTGGTACCGCTTCGCCGACGCGCTCGAACCGCTGGCGGAGCGGGGGCGGCTCGGCGCGGTGCTGATGCAGTACCCGACGTGGTTCACGCCGAAGAGGGCCAACCGCGACGAGCTGGCTCGCCTGGTCGAACGGCTCCCGGGGAAGAGGATCAGCGTGGAGCTCCGTTCGCCGCGCTGGCTCGCCGAGGCCGAGCGGGAGCGCACCGTCGGCCTGCTGCACGAGCTCGGCCTCACCTTCGTCTGCGTCGACGCGCCCTCCACTTCGGGGCTGGCCCGAGACGCCATCGTGACCACGCCCGCCCTGTCGGTCGTACGCTTCCACGGGCGGGCCGACGCGACCTGGAAGGCGGGGGCGACGAGCGCGGCCGAGCGCTTCCGCTACCTCTACGACGGCGAGGAGCTCGCGGAGTGGGTTCCCAAGGTGCGCCGGTTGGCCGACCGCAGCGAGGAGGTCCACATCCTCATGAACAACTGCTACCAGGACTATGGGATCCGCAACGCCTTCGACATGATCCGGCTGCTCGACGGCGACGACGGGTGAGGTCACGCCCGCCGGCGGGCCACCTCGAAGAGGGCGAGCGCGCCGGCCGCCGACACGTTGAGGGAGTCGATGGCGCCGGTCTGGGGGATCGCCACGACGACGTCGCATCGGGCCCGGGCCAGCCTCGACAGCCCGCGTCCCTCGGCGCCGAGCACGACGGCGACGGGCTGGGACGCCAGATCCAGGTCCCACAGCCGGCCCGGTCCGGCCGCGTCGAGGCCGACCGTCCACACGCCGGCGTCGCCGAGGGTCTGGAGCGCGGACGGGATCCCAGCGACGACAGCGATGGGCAGGTGCTCGAGCGCGCCGGCCGCGGCCTTGGTGACCGTCGGCGTCACGTGGGCAGCTCGATGCCGGGGCAGCACCACGCCGGTCGCGCCGGCGCACTCGGCGGAGCGGAGCAGGGCGCCGAGGTTGTGGGGATCGGTCACCCCGTCGAGGACGAGGAGAAAAGGTGCCGCAGCGCGGGCGCCGCCGTCGCGCTCGCCGAGGCCGACGAGGTCCTCGAGCGACGCCTCGGTGAGCGGCGCCGCGAGCGCGAGCACGCCCTGTGGCGCGTCCGTCCGGGCCATCGCGTCGAGGCGGCCGCGCACGACGTGGCGCACGGGGACACCGACCGTCTCGGCCAGGGCGACGATCTCGTCGACGATGCCAGCCTGGGCGACGCCGTCGGCCACCCACACCTCGTGCACCGCGCGGCGCCGCGCCGCCAGCAGCTCGCGCACGGCGCGGCGGCCCTCGACCTGCTCGCCCCCCAGGTCGTGGCGCGCGGCGGCGCCGGTCGCGCCCCGCCCGCCGCCCGAGCCGCGGTCGGCTCCCGCCCTGCGCCGACCCGCGGCGCCCTGACGCCCGGACGCACCACCGGCGCCGCCCCGGGCCGCGGGCCGACCGGCGCCACCGCCCGCACCGCCCCGGGCCGCGCCCGCGCCGCCCCGACCGGCGGCGCCACCGCCCGTGGCCCGGCTGGTGCCGCTCTCCCGCTTGCTGCGGCGCCCCTGCCCGGGCGGGGTCATCGGGACTCGATCACGGCGACCGCCCAGCAGGCCACGCCCTCGCGCCGGCCCAGGGCGCCGAGTCCCTCGGCCCGCTTGGGCTTGACGCTGACCGGGCCGCCGACGACCGCGGCCAGCGCGGCCTCCATGGCGGCGCGGTGGGGAGCGAGGCGCGGGGCCTCGAGCACGATGGCGCAGTCGACGTTGCCGACCGCCCACCCCGATCCGACCTCTGCAGCCACGTCGGCCAACAGGGCCATGCTGTCGGCTCCGGCCCAGGCCGGGTCGGTGTCGGGGTAACGGCTCCCGAGGTCGCCGAGGCCGGCAGCACCGAGGAGCGCGTCCGACACGGCGTGGGCCAGCACGTCGGCGTCGCTGTGGCCGGACAGGCCGCGCCCGTCGAGGACCAGACCGGCGAGCACCAGCCGACGGGCCGGGTCGTCGCTGAAGGCGTGGACGTCGAAGCCGAGCCCGACGCGGACGCTCACCGGCCCGGACCGCCGGCCGCAGGCGTCGACCGAGCGACGAGCGCGGCGGCCTGGTCCAGATCGGCCGGGCGGGTGACCTTCAGGTTGTCGGGGTCGCCGACGACGACGACCACGCGCCCCCCGGTCATCTCGACGAGCGCGGCGTCGTCGGTCGCCTCGCCCCCGGCGCGGTGGGCGGCCCGCAGCACTGCAGCCCGGAACGCCTGTGGTGTCTGCACCGCGACCAGTTCCGTGCGATCGAGGGTCTCGACGACCGCGCCGTGGGCCACGCGCTTGATCGTGTCGATCACCGCCACCCCGGGCACCGCGGCGTCGGCGCCGGCGACGACGGCGGCCACCGCGGCTTCCCACAGCTCCGCGGCCGCGAGCGGGCGGGCGGCGTCGTGGACCACGATCACGTCGGCACCGTCTGGGACGGCGCCGATCCCGGCGCGCACCGACTCGGAGCGGGTCGCGCCTCCGGGCACGACGACGTCCGCGCCCGGCACGGCCACGGTACCGACATCGGGCCCGGGGAGGACCACGACCACGCCGTCGCAGGTGGGGCGGGCCGCCGCGACGGCCCGGTCGATGACACGGGAGCCGGCGAGATCGGCGTACTGCTTGGGTTGGCCGAAGCGCGTGCCGCGGCCGCCCGCCACGATGACCGCCCAGACCTCCACGCCCGGAGCGTAGGCGGCCGGAGGCGGTGGATCAGGGAAGCGCCTCGTTGAGCTTCTTCTCCGCTTCCTCTTCGCTGACGCCGATGGCGAAGGTCAGCTCGGAGACGAGGATCTGGCGGGCCCGGTTGAGCATGCGCTTCTCGCCCGCGGACAGGCCTTTGTCCTTGTCGCGGATCGACAGGTTGCGCACGACCTCGGCCACTTGGTAGATGTCGCCGGACTTCAGCTTCTCCACGTGGTTCTTGTAGCGGCGGGACCAGTTGGTCGGCATCCGCGCCTCCTTCTTGCGAAGGACGGCGAACACCTCCTCGACCTCTTCGTCGTTGATGACCTCCCGCAGCCCGACCTCGTCGGTGTTGTCCGCCGGGACCATCAGCGTGAGATCGCCGTACGCGAGGCGGAGCACCAGGTACTCCCGGCTCTCGCCGAAGACCTCCTTGAGCTCCCGTCGCTCGACCACTGCAGCGCCGTGGTGGGGGTAGACAACCTTGTCTCCGACGTCGAACGACATGCTTCTCCCGGGGATGCGACGGCTGGGGCTCCCCCTAGGGTACGGGCATTCGCGGGCATCAGCCAACCGGGCGGGCCGCGACCCACGCGTTTCCCGCTGGTGCCCACGGGCCGCGGCGGCTCGGGTGGGCTGCGTCGGCCGATCCGGGCACGGCGCTGGCGGATCGCACTAGCCTCCCCCGGGATGGACGACGTGGCGCTGCTCGGACAGTCGGAGCTGTTCTCGGATGTCGATGCCGAGACGCTGAGGGGCATCGCGGCGGAGGCACGCTCGATGCGATGCCGGCGCAACGACGTCATCTTCGCCGAGGGCGACGATGCGGGTGAGCTGTTCATCGTGCGCTCGGGCCGCATCGCCATCGGGCTGCAGTCGCCGGATGGACGCGAGTCCCTCGTCGCGTTGATGGAAGAAGGTGACCTGTTCGGCGAGATGCCGCTCTTCGACAGCGAGTCCCGCTCGGCCCAGGCCCGGGCCCTCGAACCCTCGGAGCTGCTGTGCGTGCCCTACGGCCCGGTGCGCAAGGTGCTCGAGGACCGACCGCAGCTGCTCTGGGACGTCGTCGCCGTGCTGTCGCGGCGGCTGCGCTCGACCGACGGGGCCCTGGCGGATTCGGTGTTCCTCGACGTGACAGGTCGCACCGCCAAGCGCCTCCTCGAGCTGTCCGGCGACGCCGACGAGTTCCTGCTCCCCATCACCCAGGAGGAGCTGGCCGGCCTGGTCGGCGCATCGCGCGAACGGGTCAACAAGGCGATCTCGGCCTTCGTGCGCCTCGGGTGGATCGAGCAGGTCGATCGCCGCTACCGCATCACCGACCGGGTCCAGCTCGCCCGTCGGGCGCGCTGAGCGCATCAGCGCCACGGGCCCCGCTCCCCGGGCCCGTCGCTCAGCTGTAGCGGTCGAGGATGCTGGACTCCGCCAGGCGGGCGAGGCCGTCCTTGATGGCCCGGGCCCGCGTCCCGCCCACGCCGTCGACCTCGTCGAGATCCTCGATGGAGGCCCGCATCACCTTGTGGAGGGTGCCGAAGCGCTCGACGATGTTGGCCACGATCGAGTCCGGCAGGCGGGGGATCTTGCTGAGGAGGCGGTGGCCCCGTGGCACGATCCCGGCGTCGAGCTCGCCCTGCTCGCCCACGAGGTCGAGGAGGCGGGCGACCTCCCGCAGGTCGAGCAGCCGCTCGGTCGACAGCTCGCTCAGCCGGCCGATCACCTCTTCCATGCGGGCCGCCGGCGCAGCCCGGCTGTAGTCGCTCACGACATGGCGGCGGTCGTCCTCCACCCCGCCCATGAGCTCCTCGAGCTGGAGGAGGATGAGGCGGCCGTCGACGCCGAGCTCGACGATGTAGCCCTCGATCTCCTCGGCGATGCGGCGCACCATCTCGGCCCGCTGGAGGACGGTGACGACGTCGCGGACGGTCACGAGGTCCTCGATCTCGAGCGCGGAGAGGGACCCGGAGACCGCGTCGAGGCGGTTCTTGTAGCGCTCCAGCGTCTGCAGCGCCTGGTTGGCCCGCGCCACCAGCCGGGGGATGGGCTCGAGGGGGTGCTTCTGGTCGTTGCGGTACACCGCGATGACCGACATGTCCTCCGACACCGAGATCACCGGCACGTCGATCGAGCGGGCCACCCGCTCGGCGGTGCGGTGCCGGGTCCCGGTCTCCGAGGTCGGAACCGTCGGGTTGGGCACCAGGTGGACGTTGGCCCGGGCGATGCGGCTCGCGTCGGCGGCGAGGATGATCGCCCCGTCCATCTTGGCCAGCTCCGACAGGCGCTGAGGGCTGAACTCGGCGTCGAGGAGGAAGCCACCCGAGCAGATGTTGAGGACCTCGGGGCCGTCGCCGACCACGATGAGCGCACCCATGTTGGCCTGCAGGATGCGGTCGATCCCCTCGCGCAGCGGCCGGCCCGGAGCGACCGCGGCGAGCGCGTCGATGATGGCGGCCGTCGGCCGAAATGGCATCGAGCCATGGTACTTCCCCGGTTCGCGTCGCTTCGGTGCCTGTCCCGTGTTCCCGTGCGTTTCCCGCCCCTCGGGCGGCCCTGGCGCGATCCCGTACTACCAGCGATCGTCGGGTGCGCCGCCGCCCGACAAGGCCCCCGACCGCGACGCAGCCCCGCGACCGGGCCCGGCGCGCCCGGAGACCGGACCGGGCGGGCCGGACGGCCCGGTCCCCGCCGCGAGGCGCGCCGCACCTCCTCCGACTGCGCCTCCACCGCCGCCCCGGCCGGCTGTCGCCACCCAGGCCACGGCATCGGCCACGGTGGCCACCCGTGTCAGCGTCAGGGCCGACGACGGCAGGTCGGCACCGGCGGGCACCAGCGCCCGGCGGAACCCGAGGCGGGCGGCCTCGGCCAGGCGGCGGGGGGTCTGGGCCACCTGGCGGATCTCGCCGCCGAGGCCGACCTCGCCGCACGCCACCAGGTCGAGCGGCAGGACCAGGTCCCGGGCCGCCGATGCCAGGGCGAGGCACAGCGCCAGATCCGCGCCCGGCTCGGCGATGCGGACGCCGCCCACCGCCGAGGCGAAGATGTCCGCGCCGCCGAGCGCGACGCCGGCGCGGCGCTCCAGCACCGCCACGAGCAACGACAGCCGGCCGCCGTCGAGGCCCTGCGCCGAGCGGCGGGGCATGGCGAGGCCGCTCGGGCTGACGAGCGCTTGCAGCTCGACGAGGAGCGGCCGGTGGCCCTCCATGGCAGGGAACACCGCCGAGCCCGGGGTCTCCGCGCCCCGATCGCCGAGGAACAGGCTGCTCGGGTCGGGCACGCCGATCAGACCTTGCTCGGTCATCTCGAACAACCCGAGCTCGCCGGTGGCGCCGAAGCGGTGCTTGACCGCCCGCAGGAGGCGGAGCGCGTGGTGGCGCTCGCCCTCGAAGGTGAGCACGGTGTCGACCACGTGCTCGAGCACCCGCGGCCCGGCCAGCGCACCCTCCTTGGTCACGTGCCCGACGAGCACGGTGGTGAGATCCCGAGCCTTGGCCAGGCCGACGAGGGCCTGGGCGCAGCCCCGGACCTGGGTGACCGATCCCGGCGCGGCATCGAGGTCGGGGTCGTAGACGGTCTGGATCGAATCGACCACGACCACGTCGGGATCGACCTCGGCAACGGCGGCCGCGACCTCGGGCAGGGACGTGGACGGCACGATCCACAGACCGGCCACCAACGCATCCAGGCGCGCCGCGCGACGCTTGACCTGCTGGGGGGCCTCCTCGGCCGACACCAGCAGAGCCCGGGCGCCCCCCGCCGCGAGCGCGCCCAGGGTCTGGAGCAGCAGCGTCGACTTGCCGATGCCGGGCTCCCCGCCGAGGAGGGTGACCGACCCGGGCACCAGACCGCCGCCGAGCACGCGGTCGAGCTCCTCGATCCCCGTCGGGCGCGGCGTCGACGCCGCCGCGTCCACCTCGGCGAGCAACACCGGCAACTCCCCACGCGCCGCGCCCTCGAGCAGCGAGCGGCCCACGGACGCGGCCGGCGTCGCCCGCTCCTCGACCTCCTCGACCAACGAGTTCCACGCGCCGCAGGTCGGACAGCGGCCCGACCAGCGGGCCGCGAGGCCGCCGCACTCCTGACAGCGGTGCACCGTGCGGCGCTTGATCACGACGCCACCCTATGCACCGGGGGTGACGAGGGGGCCGACCGGCGGGAGCGGGCTGCCCCGAGGCTGCGGCCGGGCCGGGGATCGGAACCGGAGCGCGGCGCCGCGTTGAGGAGCGAGAACCCGCGCGGATGCGCGCGGGTTCTCGCTCCTCAACCAGATGGACTGGGCGACCGTCGCGGTCTGGACCATCACTCCGACGGGTCGCCGTGCTGGGGTCGGTCGCCGTGCGGGGGTCGGTCGCCGTGCTGGGGTCGGTCGCCGTGCTGGGGTCGGTCGCGCGCCGGGGGCCGGTGCTGCTCCTGGTGGCGGCGGATCTGCGCCTCGCGGCGCCGACCCTGGGCGAACACGTGGTCCCGGCGGCCGCGCCGGCGACGCCACCACGCCAGGGCGACGAGGACCGCGACGAGCGCGAGGACCACCACGCCCACCTCGACGACCACGCCGGTGCGGGAGTGGCTGGCCGCGGCGGCCAGGCTGGCGTCGTCGCCGAGCTTGAGGTCCCAACGGGCGACGCCGCCGATGCGGCTCGGGGCGTCGGTGGTGTGCAGCCCGCCGGGCAGCTTCACCGCCACCTCGACGGTGGCGAGCTGGTTGGGATCGATCCCGTCCTGGCGCAACCGGGCCGGATCGATACCGAGGGCGGCCCCGCCGAGCTGCTGCTGGAGCTGGGGATCGGCGAAGCAGTCCAAGCCGCACCGCAGATCGGCGGTGCCGTGGAAGCTCGACGAGCTCGACAGCAGTCCCTTGTGCACGCTCAGGTGGAAGTCCCGCAACGGCCCGGTGGGCCCGGAGATGTCCTTGAAGGTCGCGTCCGCCTGCGATGGCGTGCGAAACGGCTTGGTCGCGACGATCTGCGTGCCCCCGCCGTTGACGGGCGACGGGCCGACGACGGTCCACCCGGCCTGGCGGAGGTCTTCGACGCGCAGCTGCTGGGCCAGGTCGGGGTGGGCCTGTGCTGCCTGCTGGTCGAGCGTCACGGTGACCGCCACCGTGCCGGACCCGTCGGATGCCGCGTCGATGCTGACGCGGACCTGGGCCTGGCAGGCCGCGAGCACCACCACTGCCACCGCGAGCATCCCAGCGGCCGCGGCGCGCCACAGCCGTGACGGCGCGCGGGAGCAGAGGCGGTGCATCATCGGCGTGCCCGTCGAGGCTAGCGGGCGGACGCCCGCCGCGGCCGCGCCCGGGCCCGGCCGCGGGGACGCCGGCGCGCCCCACGGAGACGCCTCCCCGGGGCGTGCCGCACAACGACCAGGGCGCCCCGATGGGGCGCCCTGGGACGATGCGTGGCGTGGACGCCGGCTACTCGCCGGATCCGGCGCCAGCCAGCTCCACCGGGGGCGGCTCGAGGCCCTCGATCGCACGGAAGACGATGGCGTCGTCCTCCACGTCGACGATGACGGTCTCGCCGGCCCGGAACTCCTTCCAGAGGATCTTCTCCGACAGCGGGTCCTCGACCATGCGCTGGATGGCCCGGCGCAGCGGTCGGGCCCCGAGGGCCGGATCGTGACCCTTGTCGACCAGCAGGAACTTGGCCTCCTGGGTGAGCTCGAGCCCGAGGCCCTGGCTCTCCAGCTGATCGCGCACCCGCCGGATCATCAGGTCGACGATCTCGGTGACCTCCTCGCGCGACAGCTCGTGGAAGACGATCACCTCGTCGATGCGGTTGAGGAACTCCGGGCGGAAGTGTGCCTTGAGCGCCTCGTTGACCTTGTCCTTCATCTTCTCGTAGGTGATGGCCTCGGAGGTCTTGGAGAAGCCGACGCTGGTCTTGCGCAGATCGGCCGTGCCCAGGTTGGAGGTCATGATGATCACGGTGTTCTTGAAGTCCACCGTGCGGCCCTGCGAGTCGGTGAGGCGCCCGTCCTCCAGGATCTGCAGGAGGGTGTTGAACACGTCCGGGTGCGCCTTTTCGATCTCGTCGAAGAGCACCACGGAGAACGGCTTGCGCCGCACCGCCTCGGTGAGCTGGCCGCCCTCCTCGTAGCCGACGTAGCCGGGGGGTGACCCGACCAGGCGGCTGACGGTGTGCTTTTCCATGTACTCGGACATGTCGAGCTGGATCAGCGCCGCCTCGTCGCCGAAGAGGAACTCCGCCAGGGTCTTGGCCGTCTCGGTCTTGCCGACACCGGAGGGCCCGAGGAAGATGAACGACCCGCTGGGCCGCTTGGGATCCTTGAGGCCGGCCCGGGTGCGCCGGATGGCCTGGGACACCGCCTTGATGGCGTTTTCCTGGCCGATGACCCGCTTGTGCAGCTCGTCCTCCATGCGGAGGAGCTTGGCCGTCTCCTCCTCGGTGAGCTTGTAGACCGGGATGCCGGTCCAGTTGGCCAGGACCTCGGCGATGACCTCCTCGTCGACCACGTCGAAGAGGTCGACGCCCTCGGAGCGCCACTCCTGCTCCTTGGCCGTCTTGCGCTGGAGGAGGGACTCCTCCTGCTCGCGCAGGCGCTTGGCCTGCTCGAAGTTCTGCTTCTCGATCGCCAGCTCCTTGTCCCTGCGGACACGGGCGATGTCGTCCTCGATGGCCTTGTAGTCGGGCGGCGTCGACATGCGGCGGATCCGCAGGCGGCTGCCGGCCTCGTCGATCAGGTCGATGGCCTTGTCCGGCAGGTACCGGTCGGCGATGTAGCGGTCGGCCAGGTTGGCCGCGGCCACGACGGCCTGGTCGGTGATGGTGACGCTGTGGTGCGCCTCGTATCGGTCGCGCAGGCCCTTGAGGATCTCGATGGTGTGGGTGAGCGAGGGCTCCTCCACCTTGATCGGCTGGAAGCGGCGCTCGAGGGCCGCGTCCTTTTCCAGGTGCTTGCGGTACTCGTCGAGGGTCGTCGCCCCGATCGTCTGCAGCTCGCCGCGGGCCAGCATCGGCTTGAGGATGCTCGCCGCGTCGATGGCGCCCTCGGCGGCGCCGGCGCCGACCAGGGTGTGCAGCTCGTCGATGAACAGGATGATGTCGCC
>Ga0075030_100002022_pt1 | contig 18433 bp, 18 predicted proteins | sample LitLauG_LLR_2012_FD_71393 | JGI IMG/M metagenome (GOLD analysis project Ga0075030, IMG submission 71393) | Freshwater sediment microbial communities from Pennsylvania, USA - Little Laurel Run_MetaG_LLR_2012 | ecosystem: Environmental > Aquatic > Freshwater > Creek > Sediment | place: USA...
GGCCAGGGGGCCCGGGGCAGGGGGCAGGGCGCCGGCGGCCGGCCAGGCGGTAGAGGCGGCGGCGCTATGGCCAACCTCTCCGACGAGGACCGCCAAAAGGTGCGCGACGCCATGCAAAAGGCCATGGCCGGCAAAGATCCGGCCAGCATCTCGCCGGAAGATCGCCAGAAGATGATGCAGGACGTGATGACGAAGTTAGGCATCACGGCAGGAGCCGGGGGAGCAGGCCGCGGTGGCGACGGACAGGGCCGCGGAGGAGGAGGAGGAGGCGGCGGGCGCGGTGGCGCAAGCGGTGGGCGCGGCGGCAGTGGTTTGGCCAACCCCCTGGATCTGATGCTGCGCACCAGCTTTTCGCCGTTCACCGAGGAGGAGCGCAACAACGCCAAGCTGCCGCTGCCTCCCGAGCAGGATTCGCAGGTGCAGGTGCTGCTGCGTCCCGGCCTGTTGGCCGACGTGGAGATCCAGGTGGAGAAACTGCCCGACGTAATCCATGTCCCGGCGCAGGCGGTCTTTGAGAAGAATGGAAAGCATCTGGTCTTCGTGCAGAAGAATGGGAAGTTCGCGGAGCGCGAAGTCCAACTGGTGAAGCAAAGCGAATCGCTGATGGTGCTGGCGGGCGGAGTCCAGGCCGGCGAAATCGTCGCCCTGGCCGATCCATCGGCCGGCAAGTCCGACAAGAAGGGCAAGTCCGACAAGAAAGCGCCGGGCGGCGGTAACGCCATGGGCGCTGTGCCAGGAGGCAAGTAACGACATGGCCCTGTTTTCCGGTATTCTTCCCGAACTGAAGATGGGGCTGTCGAGCCTCTTTGCCCACAAACTCCGCAGCCTCCTGACCATGCTCGGCATGATCTTTGGCGTGGGCGCGGTGGTGGCGATGCTCTCGATCACGGCGGGCGCGCAAAAGGAGATGATGAGCTTCATCGACCAGTTGGGCGTCAACAACATCATCGTGGAGGCGCACGAAGCCGTGGACCGCAACGAGTTGCAGACGGTGCGGGCCATCTCCCCCGGCCTTTCGTTCCGCGATTTCCGCGCCATCTCCGAGAACGTCTCCGGTCTGGTGGCGATCACCCCGCGCAAGCGCTTCAAGCCGCAAAAGGTGCTTCCCAAGACGGTGCAGGAGCCGCCTCAACTGATTGGCGTGCTCCCGAATTTCGTGGAAATCAACAGCCTGAAGCTGGTGGCCGGCCGCTTCTTCAGCGAAGAGGAGAACAAGGGCTCCGCGCCGGTCTGTGTGCTGGGCGAAACCGCCAAGGTCAACCTGCTGGGCTATGACAATGCCGTCGGCAAGTACGTCAAGATCAACGACACCTGGCTGCAGGTGATTGGCGTGCTGACCCCCTCGGCGGGCAGCGACACGGATGTCGAAGGCGTGCAGTCGGTCAACCGCAACAACCTCGTGATTGCGCCCTTGAACACGGTGATGCGGCGCTTCGAGGACAACACCAGCTACTTGAAAGACGAGATCGACGGTATCTATATGAAGGTTGGGCCTAACATCGATTCCATCGAGACGTCTAACGTGGTGCGCGCGATTCTGGCGTCCACCCATAAGGATGCGGGCGATTTTACGGTGGTGGTGCCGGCCGGCCTGCTCGAGGAGCGGCGGCGCACCAGCTTCATCTTCAACATCGTCATGATTTGCATCGCCGGCATCTCGCTTCTGGTGGGCGGAATCGGAATCATGAATATCATGCTGGCCACGGTTCTGGAACGTACGCGCGAAATCGGCATCCGGCGCGCAATCGGTGCACGGCAGGGCGACATCGTGCGTCAGTTCCTGACGGAGGCGGTGCTGATCTCGATCGTCGGCGGACTGATCGGCATTCTGTTCGGATTCAGCCTTTCGCGCGTCATCGCAACGGCGGCGGGCTGGTCCACCGTGGTCACCACGTCGTCGATCGTGGTTGCCTTTGGCGTGTCGGTTTTCATTGGACTGTTGTTTGGAATTTATCCGGCCGTTCAGGCCGCGAAACTGGATCCCATCGAGGCTATTCGTTACGAGTAGAATTATGCTGTTCCGAACTTTCATTACAGGCATCCTCCTGGCGGCGGGCGCGTTGGCGCAGTTGTCGTCGTTTCCGAAGCCATCGTATTTTCGCGAGACCTTTTCCAAGACCCAGACCAAGGTGGAGTTAAAAGATCCGGTGCGGCTGCAGGACTTCGTGGCCGGCGACAAGGTGGAGTTGTCGCTCAAGAACTACCTGGCGCTGGTGATGTCGAACAATACCGATATCCAGATCCAGATGTTGACGGTGGAGATGCCCAAGAACGCGATTCTGCGCGCTTTCGGCGCATGGGATCCGCTGGGCCGGGCCACATTCACCGATACCAAAACCACGTCGCCCTCCACCAGCGCTCTGGACGGGGCGGCCACCGTGGTTTCGCTGAGCCAGCCGGCGCAATTCAGCTTCGGCCAGACGATGCCCACCGGAACCACCTACACCGTGGGTTTCAACGGGAGCAAGAACACCACCAATAGCGGCTTTTCCAGTTTTAATCCGGCGCTGGCTTCCAACCTCTCGCTCAGCTTCACGCAGCCGCTGATCAAGAACCGCGGGACGTTCGTCAACCGGCTGCCGCTCATGACGGCCAGGAGCCGTCTCCAGCAGTCCGCTTACAACCTGACGAATCAGTTGCTGGGGCTTGTCAACGCCGCCGAGAACGCCTATTGGGACGTGATTTCGGCGCGCGAAAACCTGAAGGTGGCCGAAGGCGGGCGCGATGTGGCGGCCGAGTTCCTGAAGCTCTCCGAGAAACAGCTCGAACTGGGCGCGCTTTCACCGCTGGATATTTACAACCCGCAGCAGCAGTTGGCCACGGCCGAGCTGAGCGTGTCGCAAGCGAAATTCGCTCTCGCCCAGAAAGAAGACGCCTTGCGCAAGCAGATCTCGATTGACCTCGATACGAAACTGCGCGGTTTGCCCATCGTTCTTACCGAGACCGTGGATGTCGCGGCCCCGCCGATCGATATCGAGCAGGAAGTGAACAAGGCGCTGGCCAGCCGGCCGGATTTGAAAGCCGCGGCGCAAGCTCTGGATATCGACGACCTCGGGATCCAAGCGGCGAAGAACGGGCTCCTGCCCAACCTCTCGCTGACCGGTTCTTACCAGACGCAGGGCCGGGGCGGCGTGTTCTACCAGCGCACCAACGTGTTCAGCAATACCGGCGCGCCTTCGACGGTCGTGACATCGATTCCCGGCGGTTTGAGCGACGCCTTGAGCCAAATGTTCCAGTTCGGCTATCCGGTCTATTCCTTTGGCCTCAACCTCACGCTTCCCATCAAGTCGCGCAGCGCCGCGGCGGACATGGCCGATGCGCTGGTGGCCAAGAAACGCGACGCGCTGACGGTGCGCACCACGCAGCAAGCCGTCCGGCTCGACATTCTGAACGCCGTGAGCAACGTCCAGGGAAGCGTGGAGCAATTGAAACTGGCCAAGCTGGCGCTGGATTTCGCGGTGAAGAACCTGGAGGCCGAGAACAAGAAGTACGAACTCGGCACGGAAATCAACCAGAACGTGATTCTGGCGCAGAACGTGAAAGTGCAGGCCGAGTCCAACGTGGTGGTCAACCAGATTGGCCTGCGCCGCAATCTGCTGAACCTTTTGACCAAAACCGGCGAACTACTGGACGACCGCGGCATCGTAGTACAGTGAGCATCGCAGCCACTCCTGGCTGTTTCCTTCCATGCAGACTCTGATGCTCGCGCTGCTGCTGGCGGCAGTCTTCGGATTCTTCGTCCCCGAAGTCCAGAAGGGTCTGCAGCGGATTCTCCACGCGCATCCGGCACTGGTGTGGGCAGTCCCGTTTCTGCTCACCCTGACCTTCAACATGGCGTCGGCCCTGGCTGGCGCCTTCAGCTTCGGGTTGTCCCTGATGGTGCTGGCGTACACGGCTGCGCCCGTTGCCTGCGCCTACCTGCAAGGAGCGGGCGTCATCCACCGGCCCAGCGCCGGCGACTTCCTGACGATTGGCCTGCTGTGGCTGCCCATCGAATTCGGCGCCGGCCAGGGCCTGGTTCCGCGCGCCGCCCAGGGCTTTCTGCACTCGGTGGCCTACGGGATCGCCATCCTGCTTGGCTTGACCCTATTCCTCGGCTACCGCAGTTTCCCGGGGTTGAAGTACAGCCTGCCGCGGCGCGCCCGCGATTTTCGCCTGCCGCTGGCAGGCTTCGCGCTGGTGGCGCCGGTGCTGGCGGTGGTGGGGATCGCCATCGGGTTCATCCCGTGGCCGCATCTGCCGGTCAAGACCGCCGGCCAGATGGCCGCGGCGGTGGGCATCATTTTCGCGGGCACCGCTCTGCCGGAGGAGATCCTCTTCCGCTCGCTGATTCAGAACCTGATCATGCTCCGGCTCGGGGCCAGTTGGCGAACGCTCTTCCTGGCCAGCGTCATCTTCGGTTGCGCGCATCTGGACAACGGCCCGCAAGCGCTGCCCAACTGGCGCTACATGATCGTGGCGACGATCGCAGGCTGGGCTTACGGCCAGGTCTATCAACGGTCGGAGAGCGTCATGTCGTCAGCCGGCTTGCACATGCTGGTGGACTGGACCAAGCACTTCTTTTTCTGAGAGCCTCTCTCGAGCTGGACTGACCGGGACGGGAGTCCGCGGAGCTGGTCTGGGCTGTATCCTCCAGTGACCTTGCCGTTCGGCAGGAGCGTGGCAGTGAAGTTGGCGGCGCCTGTTGGGGCGATCCATCCGCAGACTACGGCGGCCCCAGTGACATCAACGGGTCTCCCAGCACCACCCCCTGCCAGCTCAAATAGATCAGCCCGAGGTAGAAACTCTCCGCCAGGTTCCGCCCCTCGAAATATGCCGACAGCACGGCGTCGGGCCGCGCACAACCGGAGAGATAGGGCTCGTAGGTGTTCCCCGATGCACCGGATGCGCCCTCGTGGATCAGGTCCGCCACCAGCCCTTGCGGCGAGCCGGCGAAATAGTGCTGCTTGTCCTCCCAAGTCGTATAAGTCCACGTATCCGGCGGCCGCTTCACGGTGCGCGCGCTGGTGGAGACGTACTCCATGGCGATGCCGCCCGGCAGCCACTGAAAATGTAGCCAGCGCTGCTTCCGGTTGTCGTCGTTCGACCCCCAGGCCGCGTAGCCGATCACGCCGGTCTGGTTGTACAGCACTTTCGAAGTAGCATCCAACCGCACGCGGTCCTTCGGCAGGAGCAGGGCGGCGTTGCGCAGCCAGTTATTCCCGGGTTCGTCCCTGGCCGAATTCAGGTCAATCACGAACTTGCCCTGGTTATGCGCCGCCAGCGAACGGTCGATCATGCCCTTGACCTCCGCGAAATCGTACGCCGCCAGCCGCGTCACCAGGTAAATCGGAAATTGAGGGTGGCGGAAAACCGAATCGTGCTTCATGTAGAACGGATTCGGAACGCCGCCGGCCCGCTGATACCGGACGCCCTTCAGCTTGGAATAAAGCAGCGAGAGTTCCGAATCCACCGCGGCGTGCTCGGCCAGCATTCCAGATCCGGCGCCATCCACTTTCAGCGGCATACCCATGGTGGTCACGATGTAGAGCACCTTCTCCTGCAGCCCGCTTCGCTTGAGGCAGCCGCCCACGGGCCCCTCGATCTGGTCCTCGTAAACCTGCCACGGAATCTCTTCGTCGGATGTGGTCGAAAGATAGCAGACGTTCTTTACCGGCACATCGCGGCGCGGGCGGTAGTAGTCGGCGATCTGGCGCGAAAGCGGATCGCTCCGGTTCACCACCAGGAGAACGTTTTCGCCCGTCTGGGCCTGAACCGTGGACGCCGCGGCAACGAGCGGCAGGAGGAGGAGGAGCGGAAGCACTGCGTAGATGGTATCAGGGAGAGATAGGCTGGGGTCGAGTTTGCGGTTTCGGTTTCGGCAGGCTCGATATGCGCCGTCCTCACCGGCGGGAACATTGCTGTTACAATACTTACCGAAGCCGACACTGGCCGGTAGCCTCCGTATCCGGCGATATATGGATTTCGATCAACTCCATACGTTCCTGGAAATTGTCCGGTTGAAGAGCTTCTCGAAAGCTGCCCAGACCTGCTACCGGACGCAGCCGGCCATCAGCGCCCAGGTCCGGCAACTGGAACAGGAACTGCGCAGTGAACTGTTCGAGCGCTTCGGCAGCCGCATCTCGCTCACCACCTCCGGCAAGATCTTTGCCGAATACGCCGGGCAGATGCTCGATCTGCGCCGCCGCGTGCAGGACGCCATTGCCGAACTCGAGACCAATCCCCGCGGCGAGCTGGTGATCGCGGCCAACGAAGCCACCTGCATCTACGTCCTGCCCAAGGTCTTCTCGGAATACCGGCAGCAGTTCCCCGCAGTTCAGCTCCAGGTGCTCCGTTCCTATGGTTCGCGCGTGGTGGAAGCGGTGATGGAGAACGCCGCCGATTTCGGCCTGACCCAACTGCCGGTGGAAGAGAAGCGCATGCAGGTGGTGAGCATCCACACCGATGAGATCCGCCTGATTGTTCCGGCGCGCCACCCGCTGGCATCCAGGGACGCCGTGACGCCCAGGGACCTGGTGGAATACTTCCTGGTGCTCCCCAAATACGGCAAGACGCGCACCCGTCTGAACGAGTGGCTGGAGCCGGTGGAAGACGAGATCCGTATTTCGATGGAGCTGGATTCCACCGAAATGATGAAACACTTCGTTATCGCCGGTTTGGGCGTCAGCTTCCTGGCGGCCTCGACGTGCCGCGAGGAAGTGGCTGCCGGCAAGCTCCGCTCCGTTTCGCTTGCGCCCGAACCGATGGTGCGCCGTCTGGGACTGGTTTACCGCAAGGACAAGGCGTTGTCCAAAGCAGCCTTGGGATTTATCCAGGTTGTGCTGGATAATGTAGGTGACGAAGGGGGCCGCATGGTCAAAAGCATGGACCGGGCCAAGGCTCCACGAGTAGTGGTTTAATGACCTGCAGCCGTTGCAAGAAGAGTTTCGATGACCGCGAGGCCCGCTGCCCGCATTGCGGGGAGTCGTCCGAATCCGGGCTTTTCCAGACGTCGACCGTGCTGATCTCGACAGCCGGTTCCGACCTGGTCTATCGTTCGGTGGATGAAGTCCCCGCGGATTTGCGCACCAGGCTGCTGAAATCGACCAACGGCGCCAATGCCGCCACCATCCTGATCGCCGACCGCCGCGGCCGGAAGGAAGTCGCCAAGGCCATGCGCAGCCTTCCCGGCCCGGCCCAACGGAGGCTGATGCAGTCGATTCTAGGCTCGGCGACGGCCGCCGACGCTCTGAGTTGGCTCACCCCCGTGCGGAGAAGGGTGATCATGGCGGTGATCGCCTTGCTGACTTTGGCCACCATCGGCATCGTCTTCACCCACCGGTGGCAATAGAGGCGGCCAGCTGGCAGTTGACAGCTATTAGACCCGCCGCATCCGCCGATATGTTCAGCATGGAGAACCGCCGCGAACCTCGCTTCGCCTCAGATCAGACCGTCTCGATAACCATTCTCGGAGATCCCGAGATCCAGCGCACCGGCAAAGTGAGAAACGCTTCCGGGCGGGGTTTGGGCGTGGAAATGGCGTTTCCGGTGGGCATCGGGTCGGCCCTCAAAATCGAATTGACGGACGGCGTCGTTCTCGGGGAAGCCATGTACTGCCGGGGCCAGAACGGGTCCTACTTCGTGGGGATCGCGCTGGAACAAGCTCTGTTTGGGCTGAGCGAACTCAGTCAGGCCTTTCAGGCATTTGTCGAGGATGCCTCCTGCCGGGAGCGTGGGTACGCCGTGGAGCGCGGGCGCCAGGAATAGCCATCCGTTCTCACCGCCGGCAGAATGGCCGCGCTCATCCGGCAACCATGCGTTATCCTGGGTCTTCCTATGATCCGAAAAGCCGTTGTCTTTGGGGCCGCCGGCCAACTGGGGGTTGAGCTGGCGCGGGAGTTGCGCGCCCGGCGTTACTCGGTTACCAGCTGGGACCGCGCCCACGTCGATATCACCGATCCCTCCGCGGTGGAAAACGCGTTGACCCGCTACGACGCCGAAGTGGTTTTCAATGCAGCGGCTTACAACCAGGTGGATGTGGCCGAGAAGGAACCGCAAGCGGCCTTTCTGGTGAATGCCCTGGCGGTCCGGAGCCTGGCCTTGGCGTGCCGCCAGGTGGATGCCCGGCTGGTTCACTTCTCCACCGACTACGTGTTCGATGGCGCCGCCCGCGTTCCCTACATCGAAGAGGACCCCACGCACCCTCTGGGCGCCTATGCCGTTTCCAAACTGGCGGGGGAACTGTACGCACAAGCCTATCTGGACCGGGTGCTGGTAGTGAGGACTTCCGGCGTCTTCGGCCCGGGTGGTCTCAACACCCCGCGTGGCAACTTCGTCGAGCTGATGCTGCGCCTGGCCGCCGGTCCGAATCCCATCCGGGTGGTGGAGGACCACTGGGCTTCCCCGACCTACGCCCCGCTTCTGGCCGCCCGCACCATCGACCTGGTGGACCACGACCTGTTTGGCCTGTTCCACATCGGCGGGGGTTCGCCCGTCTCCTGGTTTCAGTTTGCCAAGATCATTTTCGAGGTGGCTGGAGTGGAGCCGACGCTGCTGGCTACCAACGAGCGGGAGTATCGTACCCCGGCGCGCCGACCCAAATACTCGCCTCTCTCCAACGCCAAAATGGAACGTGTGGGACTGGAACCCATGCCCCCGCTCAGGCAGGCGGTGGAAAGCTACTTTGCCGAGCGCAGCCGGCTGGCGCCGGGAAGAACGGCCTGACGGGGGCGCGTTAGCGCGACTCCGGCTTGATGGCGTAGTAGCCTTTGCGCGCTTGGGCTTTCAGATCCTTGTTCGCCAGCCTTACGTCGACGTGCCGGTAGGAGCCATCCTTGACGCCATTGACCGGCGTGTACCCGATCGAGTACTGGCTGCGCATTTCGTCCTGGAGTTCTTTGAAGACGTCCTCCAGCGTGTGTTTGCGGTCTACTTTGTAAACGTGGCCGCCGGTTTCGTCGGACATCTTGCGCAGTTCGCCTTCGCCGCCCCCGCCGCCAAACGGTCCATACGCCCTGGGATCGGAATAGTCGATGCTGTAGATCACGGCGTCTGCCTTCTGCGCCGCCTCAACCGCCTCGTTGCGCGTCAACCGGCTACCCTGATCCACCCCATCGGTGATCACCACGATCACTTTGCGGCCCACCTCGCTTCGCAGCTTTTCGGTGGCCGCCAGGTAGATGGCGTCGTAGAGCACCGTTCCGCGCGGCTGCCCGATGGTCGGAACCGGCCCGGGATGCATTCCGCTGACGCCGGAACTGACCCGCAACTGGTTGAGCCCTTCCTTGAGAAGGCGTGGGGAACCGGTGTAGTCCTGGAGCAGTTCGGTTTCCTCGCCGAAACTGATCAGGAACGCTTCGTCCTTTTTCCGCAGCACCTGGGAAAAGAACTGAGAAGCCGCGTTGCGCTCGATTTCGATCAGGTTGCGCTGGCTGCCGCTTACATCCACCAGCATGCCGATCGTCAGCGGCAGATCCGTTTCCTTGGTGAAGTACTTGATGGTCTGAGGCTTACCATCCTCCAGAACGGTGAAGTCGTCCTTCTGCAGGTTCGCGACCAGGCCGCCCTTCTTGTCCCGGACCGTGGTCAGCACGCTGACGACGTCCACCTCGACCTTGATGGAGGGCAGATCCTGCGCCAGCAGAGCGGCGCCGATGGCAAAAACGAGCGGTGTTTTCATCCCGGTACAATAAGGGGGACGTTTCCCGGCAGACGATTGTTTCACTATGCAACAGGCCATTGAGCACCTCAAGCGGTCCGATCCGGTACTCTGCGCGATTATCGACCGGGTCGGTGAATATGGTATCCAATTCCGCGATCCGGATTTCGAAACCCTCGTGAAGTCTATTGTCTACCAACAGCTCTCGGGCCGGGTAGCCAGCGTAATTTTCGGCCGGCTGAGCGCCGCCGCCGGTCCCAAGCTAACCCCGCATTCCGTGCTGAAATTGCGCCCTTCGCGCATGCGGAAGCTGGGACTATCGACGCAGAAAACCGACTACATCCGCGACCTGGCCCGGCACACCCGCGATGGCCGCGTGGTCTTCGAGGAACTGCGCCAACTGGCGGACCATGCCGTCATCGAGCGGCTCACGCAAGTGAAGGGCATCGGCGTCTGGACCGTCCACATGTTTCTGATCTTTGCCCTGCGGCGGACCGACGTATTGCCCACGGGCGACCTGGGTATCCGCAACGCCATCCGGAAGGCCTACGGGATGGCCGAACTGCCCACCCCGGCCGAGATGGAAGCCGTGGCCGGCTCCTGGCGACCTTACCGCTCGGTAGCGACGTGGTACCTTTGGCGCAGCCTGGAGCCGAACGCGAATCTGTAGGGGGTGGCGGGGGGCCCTTCAGGCAGAGCGTTAAGATAAGCCTGTCAACGAACAGCAGGCCGAAATTTGGCTGCTCCGGAATTTCGCGCCGGCCGACCTGAAGCGATAAGACCCGCGCTTCGACTTGGAACGGATTAGCCGTCCAGGAGGTCCGCCATGAGACTCGATCGACCGGCAGCGATTTGCCTGTTGCGGTCACTCGCGATCCGTTGGGCAGCCTTCGCACAGTCTGCATCGCACGACCCTGCTACGAGATTGCCCGGTGACCGGCCGTCAGTCGTGCCGGAAGCCTACCGGCCGTGGCAAACCGGTCAGCCTTTGAAATACAGTCGCTTGTTCAGTGACATCTCGCGCCGGTCTCCGGGAGCGGTAAGACCGGCAGACCAAACTCGGGGAACGAAGTTATGAAAGGAGACGTGTATGCTACTGTCAATCCGTTGTCCCCAATTCGCCGCAATCGCGGTGCTGCTCTTCCTCCCAACCCTGGCGCCCGTGCAGTCCGCCAGGATCTCTCCCCGAATCATCTACACTGCCTCGTTTTTCATCCTCCATCAAAAAGCGGCGTCGAATCAGCTACCGAGGAGCGGGACTGCGATGTGGGCCGCGATTACCATCATCGAGAACGCCTCGTAAACGACGATGACCACACCGACACCGCTGCTCACTTCCTCAGGATCTTGTCCAGCGCCTTTCCCTTGGCCAGTTCGTCCACCAGCTTGTCCAGGTAACGGATCTGTTGCATGAGCTTATCCTCGATCTCCTCCACCCGATAGCCGCAGATCACGCCGGTGATCTTGGACACGTTCGGGTTGATCCGTGGCGCCCGGGCGAAGAAAGTCTCGAAGTCGACCTTCTGGTCGATCTGCTGTTGCAGCGTCTGTTCATCGTAGCCCGTGAGCCAGTGGATAATGGCATGCACCTCCTCCTTCGTACGACCCTTCTTCTCCGCCTTGGTGATGTAATGCGGGTAGACGCTAGCGAATGCCATTCTGAATACTCTTGTGTTGTCCATAGGCTCTTTACTCCAGACCTGCGGCCTCAGCCTCCATCAGGCCCGCGTGTGATAACGAAGATAGACCATTCCATTAGCAAAACGGTGCTCGTCCAGGAGATCCAGCTTTACGCATACGTTGCTGGGCAGGACCCGCTTGCCGCCGCCCAGCATCATCGGCACGATGAGCAGCCGATACTCGTCGACGAGCCAAGCCCGGATCGCTTGCGCGGCGAGGTTCGGACCAGCCACCGAGACATCGTGAGGCAATGGAGCCTTCAAGTCGCGAACCGCGGCCGCTTGCCAGATCCGCGCGAAGTCCTGCATTCCCGGCGTCCGGCCAGGAATGACGTCTGGCGTCTCCCAAATCGCCATCGTCTCGTATATCTTGCGTCCATAGAGGTACATGGCGATGGGGCGCACGAGATCGTTGAGGAAAGCAAATACCGCCTCGTCCGGCGCAGACCGGCGCAGGCCACTCGGGGGTGCCGGTTTCATCAGCGATATAGCCATCAAGCGGCATCGGCATAAAGTAGATCAGTTGGGCCATTGTGCAGCCTCCACATCATTTTAGTGGACGGCGAGCCAGTTCCGATTCCTCGATCCAGCCACCGTTCGCGCCAAAGCAACGGGTAGTGGCGCCGCGCGCCAACTCGACCGAAACGCCCGAACGTCTGATTTGTTTTGTGCTTCAGTACCCGAGCAGCGGCGCCACCTTGGCTCGGACTTCGTCCCTCACGTCGTTTGGGCAGCGTCCGAGGCGTTCAGCGTGGCGCGCTTTCCAATCGATGCTCTTCAGGTGGTCGGTAAGAATCACGTGGGTTGCACCGGCGGGAATAACCACCTCGAACGGGTAGCCTTTGGCTTGATTCGTGATGGGGCATGCCAGGGCCAAGCCGGACCTCACGTTGTCTATCATCGGGCTCAGAACCATCGCCGGGCGCCGTCCTGCCTGCTCGCGGGGGATCGAAGGTCACCCAAACCAAATCACCGGCATCTGGCACAAAGGCAGCCTTCACCAGGATTCCTCACCCTGTGGGAGTCCCCAATCCGTTTCCCGGTGACGATTCTTGGGCGTGATCCGACGGACCAACTCTGACAGTTCGTACTTCCGCCGGGTGGGGCGCAAGACGATAGCGCCGTCACGGGTCGAGAGCTAGCGCCACGCAATCTCCCTCGCCGAGGCTGGCCTGTTTGGCTATCGCAAGCTGAATCCGAACAGCCAGACTGTTTCCCCATTTTGAAATCGTGGTTTCATTCGCATATGTATTGTACATAACGCCCCAACTTGAGAAGGGCTTTCCCTCGGCAGACACAAAAGCAGGCGATCCTCTCCTGCGTAGCGTTCGGGAAATGCATCTCCCGAGACGCCTTGCCTCACGAATCTCTCAGGGCTACTGGCAGCGCAGCGCTTCCATCGGATCGACGCGCAGCGCGCGCCAAGCCGGGATCGCCGAGGAGAGCAGGGCGATGGCGACGATGAAGCCGGCTGCGCCTGCGTAGATGAGGGGGTCAGCCGGGCTCACGGACACGAGGACCGCCGCCATCATGCGGGCCAGCGCCGCGGCGGCCAGCGATCCGGCCGCCAGACCGGTGAACGCCAGGCCCAAGCCCTGGCGAAGCACCAGCAGCATCATGTCCCGCGGCTTGGCGCCGAGGGTCATGCGAATACCGATCTCGGCGGTGCGTTGCGCCACCGAGTAGGCCATCACGCTGTACAGGCCCAGCGCCGCCATCAAGAGTCCGAGCCCGCCCAGGACATTCAGCAGGATGGCCCCGATCTTCTGACCGTATAACGAGGCGGAGATGTATTCGGTGAGAGGCATGCTATCGAAGATCATCATGGCTGGGTCAATTGCCGCGGCTTCCCGGCGAATCGCCGTGATCGCCTCGGCCAACGGCCCCGCCGTCCGGACCTGGAAGAACAAGCCGTACTCGGGGCGGTAAACCTGGCGAATAGGGACGTAGATGAAAGGCCGCGGGCTCTCGGTGAGTTGGCGGTACTTGATGTTTCCGGCGACGCCCACCACGGTGAACCATTCGCCCCATCCGCGAACCTTGCGGCCGATGGGCTCGCGGCCGGCGAAGAACCGGCGCGCGAATTCCTGGTTGACGATCATCACCTTCCGGTGAGCGGGATCGTCGTGCAGTCTCGTGGCCGTGTCGCCCAGATCGAAGTCCCGGCCGGCGGTGAGTGGGATCTTCATCATGCCGAAGTAGCCGGGCGCCACCAGGTCGCGCTCGATCTTCATGTTTTCGTTACGGCCCGGAACATAGCCTTCGACTTCGAGCGGCTCCCAGTTTCCGCCGACAAATCCCAGGGGCGGAGTATCGTCGTAGCTGGCCGAGGTCACACCGGGCGTGCGCTCCAGAGCTTCGCGCAGGCGGCGGCAGAATGCGTCGGCCTGCTGTGCGTTGTAGCCGGCCGAAGACAAATCGAAGCGCGCCAGCACGACACCCTCGGAGGCAAAACCCGGATGGATCTCGCGCGCCTGACGGAAGCTTTTGAGGAACAGACCGGCGCCCACCAGCGCAATCACGGCGAGCGCGACTTCGGAGACCACCAGGGGTCCTCTCAACCAGTGGGTATGCAGGCTGGCAGCGCCGCCTCGTGATCCCTCCTTTAGAGTGTCGTTCACGTTGGCGCGCGCGGCGGCCACCGCGGGACCGGCGCCAGCAAGAAGGGCGACCGTGAAGGCTACGGCGGTAGTGAAGAGCAAGACACCGCCATCGAGTTCCGGCTGGAGAATCGCGGGCGAAGCTACTTTGGGCAGGAGCCAGCGCAACGAACCGCTGAGCCAACTGGCGATTGCCAGACCGGCCCCGGCCCCTGCGATCGCGAGGATCAGCGTCTCCGTCAGAAGCTGACGTCCCAGCCGCGCGGGAGCCGCGCCCAGCGCCAGGCGAATGCTGAATTCTTTCTGGCGGGCCGTGGCGCGCGCCAGCAGCAGATTGGCCACGTTGGCGCACACAATCAACAGCAACAGGCCGCTGGCGCACATGAGTATGGAGATGGGCGCCAGTATGACCGCCTGGGGCGTGAAATGGCCCTTCCACAGCGGCAATACCTCGGCGCCGATGCCCTGATTGGTATCCGCATCCAGCACGGCCATGCGGTTGGCGAGCGCGCGCGCTTCGGAGCGGGCCTGTGGGACGGTCACGCCAGGCTTCAGCCGCGCCAGCATCAGAAAGTTGCGCGTATTGCGGTCGCGCAGCATCCAGGTGCCGGTGTGGGTCAGTTGACCATACATCGTGACCGGGAGCCATAGTTCAAAGTCCAGGCCGCTTTGCGAACCATGGAAATGTTCCGGCGCCACGCCGATGATCGTAAATGGGGTGCGGTTAATCCGCAGCGTGGCGCCGATCGCCGAGTTGCCGAGGTTGTAGCGATCCTTCCAAAACGAATGACTGATGACGGCGACGGCATGCACATTCTGGGCGTCGTCAAGCTCACTGCCGGAAAAGAAGCGGCCGATCTCCGGCTGCACGCGCATCAAGTCGAAGTAGCTGCCGGACACCAGCTCTGCCCAGACGGGCTGCGTGCGCTGGTCTCCGACCGCCAAGATGGCGGGCTGAACCGCGCTGATCGTCTGGAAGGATTGCAGGTGATCACGGAAATCGCGGTAATCGAGGTACGACGTCGTCAGTGGATCCCCGTTGGCGGCGACGCTCTCCACGGCCACCACGCGGTCGGGCTCGGCCGCGCCGGGCAAGGGGTTGAGCAGCAAGGCATGCATCCAACCGTAAACCGTGGTGTTGGCGCCGATGCCAACGCCGATAGTGAGGATCGCAACAGCCGAGAACCCGCGGTTCCGAGAAAGACCACGCAGAGCGTAGCGTAGGTCCTGTCTGAAGGTACTCATGTTCGCCTGTTTCCGAATTCTCGCACGCCGCGTGCCATCTCCAGATCATTGAAAACAGGTGGGGACAGGTGCCTTGCTGTTCGGATTGGGGACCAGGTGCGCGAGATCGGACACCCATTCGGGTACCCTGGAGGATCGTGAGAATCGAGTCACGCCTCTATCCCGTCACGATTGCGGGCAGCGCGCTGCTGCTGTTCCTGGTCCAGCCCATGATCGCCAAGGCCCTGCTGCCGCGGTTCGGCGGTTCGGCGGGGGTCTGGGTCACCTGCATGCTGTTCTTTCAGGTAGCGCTGCTGGCAGGGTACGGCTACTCGTACGCCATCACCCGCCATCTTAGCCGGCGGGCACAGGGTCTGGTCCACGCGGCACTGCTCATGACCAGCCTGGCCGTGCTGCCGCTGGCGCCGCGGATGCAAGCGGCGGCAGGGCAGCCGGTGGCGGCGATTCTGTCGGCGCTGGCGGTCTCGGTGGGGCTACCGTACTTCCTGCTATCCACCACCAGCCCGCTGCTGCAATCGTGGTACGCGGGGGCGGGAGCCGGGCGGTTTCCGTACTGGCTGTTTGCGCTCTCGAATGCGGCATCGCTGGCGGCCCTGCTGGCCTACCCGGTGGCGATCGAACCCACGGCGCCGGTCGGCCGGCAACTGTGGTGGTGGTCGGCGGGGTATCTCGCGATGGTGATCCTGGCGGGCGTGCTGGCACTCCAGTGGCACGGGCCTGCGGGCGTGGGTTCGCGGGTCGAGACCAGCAAACACGAGCGGCCCTGGATGTGGATCGCGCTGGCCGCCTGCGCTTCCGTGCTGTGGCTGGCGGTGGCCAATCATCTGAGCCAGGAAGTGGCGGCTGTCCCTTTCCTTTGGGTGCTCCCGCTGAGCCTGTACCTGCTCAGCTTCATCATCTGCTTCGACGCCCGCGGCTGGTATCGGCCTGCGGTCTTCCGCTGGCTGCTGCCCTTGGCGTGGGCCGCCATGTCCTGGCAGGTAGCACGGCCCGGTGGGTTGGCGAGCGAAGTGCTGGTATTCTCGCTCACGTTGCTGGCGTGCTGCGTCTTTTGTCACGGCGAACTGGCGCGCACCAAGCCCGATCCGAAACAGGGGCTGGCATTCTTCTACCTCATGGTGGCACTAGGCGGCGCGATGGGCGCGGTGTTCGTGGGCCTGGTGGCGCCGAACGTCTTCAATTCGTACCTGGAACTGCCCATCGGCATCATGGTCTGCATCCTGCTGGGGCTGGCGCGGGTTTACGGCTACCCGCTGAAACGGCTGATGCGGATGGCGGCGGTGGCGGCGATCGCATTCGTGTTGGCCACTCGCTACCGTGCGTCCGAAGGACAGGTGGTGCAGCTCCGCAGCTTCTACGGCGCGCTGCGGGTGAGCGATGCCGGCGCGGGTGAGCGGGCCACGCGATCGCTTTTCAACGGCAGGACGCTGCATGGCGTCGAGTTTCTCCTGCCCGGCCGTGCCAGGATCGCCACGACTTATTACGGACCGGAATCGGGCGCGGGTTGGGTGCTTTCGAGGCCGGGCGGCGCGCGCCGCGTGGGGATCGTCGGGCTGGGAGTGGGAACGCTGGCGCTATACGGACGCCGCGGCGACGAATTCCGCTTTTACGAGATTAATCCAGCTGTGGTTGAGGTTGCCTGGCAGTACTTCCACTTCCTGAGCGGAGCGGAAGCGAAAATCGATGTGGTCACCGATGACGGGCGGCTGGCGCTCGAGCGCGAACCGCTCCGGAGCTTCGACGCGATTGTGCTGGATGCCTTCTCCGACGATTCCATCCCGGTACACCTGCTGACCCGGGAAGCGTTTCAGCTCTACTTCCAACGGCTGCGCCCCGGCGGTGTCCTGACGATCCATCTCACCAACCGCTACCTGGACCTGGAACCAATCGTGGCGGCAGCCGCGGCCGGCCTGGGGAAGCACGCACGGCTGGTGCACAATGCGCCAGATCCCGGGCGCGCGATCGCGGCGGCCGATTGGGCGATCATCGACGATTCGCCCGAGACGCAACCCCGCCGGTTTGCAAAGGCGTGGACCGACGAATACAGCAATCTCTTCCAGGCGTGGAAGTGAGAATTGGCTGAAGCACTACCGCACTCTCCAGCCGTACCATCACGGCACCCGCATTACTACCCACCTACTTCCCTTCCCGACCACCACGCCGGCCGGCACCCCGGTTGTCCGGCCGCGTGCTACGAGGCAGCCGGCTGCAGCCCCGATTGGCTTCCCTACTACTTCATGAAGCCGCTCACGCCGCTGCCGGTGGCGCTGAGCTCGTCGTTCAAGGGGTCGTCCAAAGCCAGGATGCGGCGGGCTTCGGGGCTGAGGCGGGCCTGCACCTCCGCGCTGAGCCAGCGCTTCTGGTACTGCTGTTGCGGTTTGTCAAAGCGCGTGTAATAGACGTGCATGGCTCGCCGCGGCGCTCCGGTACGGTTGGCTGTACCGGCGTGCCACATGTGCGCATTCATCACTACCACCGTACCGGCGGTTCCGGTAACCAGTTGCTGTTGCGGATGAGGCTCGAACATTTCGGGCGGCGGCAGGCGGCTCCAGAGATGCGATCCGGGGATGATGCGGGTGGCGCCGTTCTCGGGCGTGAAATCGTCGAGCATCCAGATCGAGTTGCACACCGAGTTGCCCAGAGCGTCGGGCAGGGCGCCGCTATCGCAGTGCCAGGGCTGGTCGGCCTCGGTGTGGGGATTGGTGGAACGCACGTTGAGGCTGCTCAGCTTGAATTTCGGCGCGAGTACGTGAGCCATGCAATCCAGAACCTCGGGCGTGACAATGACGTCTTCGAAGAGGCGGCCCTTGTTCACCAGGTTGGCCAGCCGTCGCGCCCCGGACTCCTGCTTGAACTCCGAACCGGCCGCAGCGCCCTCCTCGGCGAACAGTTCGTCCACGCGGCGACGCAAGTCGTGGAGCAGGCGCGGCCCCATCAGGCCGGGAAATACGGTGTATCCCAGATCGTCCAGTTGCCGGCGCGCCTCTTGGCTCAACATTGTGTCGCTCAACCCATTATCCCGCCGGAATGAGGCGATTTTGCCAAGGCAACACAGGGGGGAATAGAGCATTTTCTCATCCGAAGATGAGCCTGGACGCGGGGAGCGAAGCGACCCGACGCTGGGTCTCCTTTCTGACTAGATCTCGGATCTCTCGGGGGGTAGAGTAGGAGGGCGGGCGACTAAAGGCGGCCCGCTCTCCCCTCATCGAACCGGAGATGCAGATTTCCCACGTCCGGCTCTCCTGAAAACTCTCGCCTCAGGCATTCGCATT
>Ga0075030_100002023_pt1 | contig 18429 bp, 18 predicted proteins | sample LitLauG_LLR_2012_FD_71393 | JGI IMG/M metagenome (GOLD analysis project Ga0075030, IMG submission 71393) | Freshwater sediment microbial communities from Pennsylvania, USA - Little Laurel Run_MetaG_LLR_2012 | ecosystem: Environmental > Aquatic > Freshwater > Creek > Sediment | place: USA...
ATCTCTTCTCGCGGGAACCCAGATGTCACTCGATATGTGCTTAGTGTCATCTGATGCGCCTTCTGCCAGACCTTCAATTCCTTGAAATCGACCATCGGACCGCTCCTTCCATTCGTATCTCGCAACTCGCAGCTCGTAGCTCGAAGCTCATAGCTCAAAAGCTCTTCACAAAATTCTTCCCCGGCATCTGTCTGACCTTCCCGGTGAGCTCAAGCTCGAACAGGGCGGCAAAGATTTCGGAGGAAGACATTTTCGATTCCAGCTTCTCGACGAGCTCGTCGATGTGCGTGGCTTCGTCAGCTTTCAGCAGGCTCAGGAGGAGCTTTTCGTGAGGAGGAAGCCCGTCGTCCGGAAATAGAGATGCAGCGGACGAGGCTAGGGATTCAGGGGAGGCAGGCGGGGTCAACGCAAGTCGTACTTCTGTCGGGAGATCCTCCCACACGTCTTCCCAGGTCGCCACCAGCTTGGCGCCCTGTTTGATGAGTGTGTTCGGTCCCCAGGAATTTTTGTTGGTAACGTTGCCGGGCACGGCGAAGACATCACGATTTTGCTCGAGCGCGAGCCGGGCGGTGATGCGTGTGCCGGAATATTCGGCGGCTTCGACAACCAGCACTCCGAGTGACATGCCGCTCAGAATGCGATTGCGAATCGGGAAGTTCTGCGGCGCGGCGAATGTTCCGAGTGGGAATTCTGAGATTAGCGCTCCGCCGAGGGCGAGAATCTGTTCCGAGAGGCGGGAGTTCTCCTTGGGATAGATGACGTCGACGCCCGTGCCGAATACGGCGACGGTTTTGCCTTTGGCGGAGATCGCACCGCGATGGCTGGCCGTATCGACGCCACGGGCCATGCCGCTGATGATGACCAAACCCTGAGCAGCGAGATCGCAAGCCAAGCGCTCGGCCATCCCCGAGCCGTAGGGAGTCGGGTGGCGAGTTCCCACCACGGCGATGCCAGGTTTGGGCAGCACCTCGGCGTCACCGCGCACATAAAGGATAGCGGGGGGATCGTAGATTTCTTTCAAGCGCGGTGGATAGAGCGCGTCTGCGATGGACAAGACGGTGACGCCAGCATCGGCCGCCCGCGCGAGTTCCTCGCGGGCCAATTCCATTGACTTTCCTGTGGCCAGCGACTGGGCAGAAACAGCCTGGATTCCAGTACTCTCCAATTCGGTCAACGAGGCGCGGAATATGGCTTCGGGCGATCCGAAATGGTCTGCCAGCTTTCGGGCTTTGGTGGGGCCGAGGCCGGGAGTTAGCGAGAGGGCGAGCCATTCGAGGGTGTGCGTGGCGGCGGGCGAAACAGCGACTTCAGGCACAAATAGGGCTCCCGAGCGGACTATAGCGTTTCGCGGGAGAGGGCTGTCAAGGTCAGATGTCACAATGGTTTGTTAATATTGTGGAAAGAGTCCCGATTCGACACCAGCGAATGAGACGTTTGCATATTTCCGCCATTTCTTACCTGAATACCGCCCCTCTGATGTGGGACTTCGAGCATGGAACCCACCCCTTCGGCAAGCTCAGGGCAGGCTCTTTTGCAAACGGCGCGAAAGGAGGGGCCACCCAGCACTTCGAAATCTCGTACACCTTGCCCTCCTCTTGCGCACGGGCATTGGCTGAGGGAACGGCCGATATTGGGATTATTCCGGCAGCGGCATACGCACAAATTCCGGGGCTGCAGATCCTTCCCGACGTCGCTATCGCCTCGCGCCGGGCCGTCCGATCGATCTTGCTGGTCAGTCAGATTCCGGTAGAACTGGTGCGGACGGTGGCCCTGGACACGTCGTCGCTGACCTCAGTGGCGCTGACCAAGATTCTTTTTGAGAAATGGCTGGGCGGCGGCCGAGCCTTCACACCCATGGAACCCAATATCGAGAAGATGCTCGACTGCTGCGATGCAGGGTTGCTGATTGGAGACCCTGCGCTTCAGGTCGATCGCAGGCGGTATCACACAGTCGATCTTGCGGAGGAATGGATTCGTTACACGGGCAAGCCGTTCGTGTTCGCTTTCTGGGCGGTGAGGGCGGAGGCTTTGCGGGAAGCAGACCCAGCGTTGGATTTGGCCGCGGTGTTTCGGGATTCGCGCGATCACGGACTGATGCCCGGGAACGTTGACCATATTTCCCGCGAGTGGGCGCCCCGTGTGGGCTTGAGCGAGTCAGATGTCCGCAGCTATTTGACCGAAAACATCCATTACCAACTCGATGCGGGTTGCCTGGAGGGGCTGCAGCTTTTCTATCGCTACGCTGCGGAAGTCGGAGTGCTTCCGGTCGCGAATGAATTGCGGTTCGTGCAAACGTTGCGGGCGTTCGCGGACTGAAGACAAACCAAGAACCACAAAGGACACGAAGGAACACGAAGGGCTTGCGGGCAGAGTCTTCCTTCGTGTTCCTTCGTGCCCTTTGTGGTTGTGCCTTTCAAACTAAACTCTGAGCCGAATTCGAACCAACAACGGGAAATGGTGCCCCATCCTGCGATGCGTTAAGCTTTGGGAGAGCCTCCATGAGCCTGTTTCAGCCCATTCCGAATGCAGGGGCGGCCGACACTACGCGGCCGCTGGCGGACCGCATGCGTCCACGCACCCTTGACGAATTTGTTGGGCAAGAGCATCTGATCGGGCCGGGCAAGCCGCTGCGGGTGCAGATCGAGCGCGACGACTCCGGTTCGCTGCTCTTCTGGGGACCGCCAGGGACAGGCAAGACAACGCTGGCCAAGATCATCGCCAACATGACAAAGGCGGAGTTCATTGAATTCTCCGCGGTGCTGGCCGGGATCAAAGAGATCAAGCAGGTCATGGCCGATGCGGAGCGGGCGCGGCAGTATGGGACGCGCACCATCGTGTTCATTGATGAGATTCATCGCTTCAACAAGGCGCAGCAGGACGCGTTCTTGCCGCATGTAGAGAAGGGGAATATCCGCCTGATTGGCGCTACGACCGAGAATCCATCTTTCGAGATCAACTCCGCGCTGCTTTCGCGCTGCCGGGTTTACGTGCTGCAACCGCTGGCGGAGGAGCAGATCGTTGCGCTGCTGCGGCGGGCATTGACGGATCGGGTGCGTGGGCTGGGTGAGATGGATTTAACGGCCTCCGACGAGGTTCTCAAGAAGATCGCCAGTTACACCAGCGGGGATGCGCGGAGCGCTTACAACGTTTTGGAAGTTGCCGCGGGGCTCGCAAAATCCCCACTTCTGCCAACATCAGGCAGAAGTGGGGCACCCACAGTTGAATCTGAACCGGAACCTTCGCGGGAAATTACTGACGAGATTGTTCACGACGCGCTGCAAAAACGCGTCCTGCTCTATGACAAGACGGGCGAAGAACATTACAACCTGATCTCGGCTCTGCACAAGTCGGTGCGCAACAGCGATCCGGACGCCGCTTTGTACTGGCTGGGACGCATGCTCGAGGCGGGAGAAGATCCTCTTTATATTGCGCGGCGCGTGGTCCGAATGTCGGTGGAAGACATTGGCCTGGCTGATCCGAACGCGCTTTCGCTGTGCATGGCGGCTCGCGATGCCGTCGATTTCATCGGCATGCCGGAGGGCAACCTGGCGCTGGCCCAGGCGGTCGTGTATCTGTCGGTGGCGCCCAAGTCGAACGCGCTCTACACAGCCTATGGCGATGTGCAGGCCGATGTCGAGCGTACAGCAGCGCAGCCCGTGCCATTGCATTTGCGAAATGCTCCGACCAGATTGATGAAGGGACTCGGCTACGGACGCGGCTACCAATACGCGCACAATCTCGAATCCAAAGTAGCCGACATGGAGTGCCTGCCCGAGAATCTGCGCGGGCGCGTTTATTATCAGCCCACGAATGAAGGCATCGAAAAGCGCATTCGCGAGCGCATGGAAGAGATCAAACGCCAGCGTTCGCAGGCCGGCGCAAACGGTCCACCGAAGCCAAAGAAAGAATCGTAACGGCTCTGCGCTGCATCTTATTTCATATCTGCCTCCGTTAGATCGCCTTTCAGCAGGAAGGATTGGTTTTCATGGCTACAGTCCTCAGTGCCGCCGGCACCCAGATTGTTCCAGTTCGCGCCCTGCCCGCCGATCTCGTCGAAGATCTGCAGAAGCTGCAGAAAGCGGCGCAGAAGATCAACTCGATCCTCGATCTGGATGAACTCGTCGACAAAGTTGTCAACGACGTGGCGCGTTCTTTTGGGTGTGTTGATGCAGACGTTTATTTACACGACGAAGAGCGTAGGGAATTGGTTCTGGCTTGCGCGCTTGGCTGTGGCGGCTGCGCGGCCCACGGTAAAGGCCACGCCTTGAAGATCGGGAAGGAAGGTATGGTGGGGTACGTGGCAGCCACGGGTGAGATGCGGTACGCCCCGGATGTGCGCAAAGATCCGTACTACATCGGCTGTGAAGAATCGACGCTTTCCGAAGTTGCAATTCCGCTCCAGGTGGACGGGCAGTTGGTGGGGGTCTTCACTGCCTCCCATCACCAACTCGACGGATTCCCCCTGAAGCAGCGCAGACTTCTGCAGGCGTTGTGCAGTCATATTGCGGTGGCCGTGCACAATGCTCGCCGCTTCCAGCATGAACGCACAGAGCGGGATGTCCTGAACCGCGATGTGCAAGAAGCGCGCCTCATCCAGCAAGCCCTGCTGCCGAAAAGCTCGCCGTATATTCCCGGGTTCGTGGTTTCCGGCCGCAGCGAGCCGGCCCGTGCCGTGGGTGGCGACTGGTACGACTTCATTCCATTCCCCGACGGACGCTGGGGGATCGTTCTGGCAGATGTGTCGGGCAAAGGAACAGCCGCAGCGTTGCTGATGTCGGCCACGCGCGGGATGTTGCGCTCCCTCGCTGAAGCCTGCTGCTCACCCGGCGAAGTGCTGACCCGTCTGAACGAGTTGCTGGTCGATGACTTTCCTGCCGAAAAATTCGTGACCATGGTGTATGGCGTGCTCGACCCCGTCGCGCGCTCCGTCGTGTTTGCCAACGCAGGGCATCTCCGCCCGCTCTTTATTGATAACGACGGCGAGCATTTTATCGATGTGGACCGCGGATTGCCGCTCGGTCTGGGTTGTGGAGACTACTCGGAGACGGAAATCAAGTTATCAGCGGGATCGAAGCTGATCTTCTACAGCGACGGAATTACGGAAGCCGTAAACGGCAACGAAGAGGAGTACGGGTTACGCCGGCTTGCCGAACACGCGGTCAGGCTTGGTGCGTCCGCAGTAAGTCTCGTGGATGAAGTTCGGTCGTTTGCCGATGGCGCAGGCGTACCCGACGATGCGAGCGCGGTGTTCATTGCGGTTGGAAACTGAGTTTATCGGAACCTGGCGCGGTGTTCCTTGAGGATGCAGCGGTCCATCACGACAAAAATGCCAGCCTGGCTCGCCTTTGCGGCGGCCTTTTCGTGGATAACCTCTTCCTGCATCCAGAGCGCCGGCACCTTTAGCTGGATCGCTTGATCGACCACTTCCTCCACGAATTCAGGGCGCCGGAAAATGTCGACGATGTCGATCTTCTCCGGCACATCGAGCAGCGAAGCGTAGGCTTTCTCTTCCAGGCATTCTTGAATGTTCGGATTCACTGGAATGATGCGGTATCCGTGGCTCTGCAGGTAAGCGGAAACACCGTGGCTGGGGCGCAGAGGATTGCATGAGAGTCCGACCACTGCGATGGTCTTAGACCGCCGTAGAAGATCGGCGATCGGATCTGATTGGGGCGACGAGGCCAAAATTCCTCCAGGTCTATTTTTTGTTGGCTTCTTCCAGCTTCTGCTTGAACATCTTCAACGCCAGCTTGCGAATCGTGTCCGAGACTTCCTTGTTCGCGGACAAATTCTTGAGATCCGCGATCAGAAGATTCTTCATCAGGCCCAGGCCGAGATCGAGCGGAGTGCGCGGGTTGGCAACCAGGTTGCGCACCACGATGTAATTCTTCATGAAGCGGCGTTTGAGCGGAATCTGCCGCAATACGGCCTCAAGAACATTTTTCTGGCTGGCGAATTTTTCCACTTCGCCGTCAGAAAGCTTGGGCGCTTCGAGTACGGCTAGCGCAACAACTTTGGTGCCATCGCGGATCAGAAGCGATCGCTCTTCTTTGTTGCCTTTGAGTGCGAGTTGGATGCGGCCTTTGACGTCGAGGCGATTGATCTTTTGCAGAGCATTCTCGCGCTTCGGTTCGGCAGGCGGCTTGTGGGGAGCAGCGGCGGATTTCCCAGCCCCAGGCTTCGCGGCTGCGCTGGTCGCCGACGGGGCAGGCGCTGGCTCCGGAATATTCGCTGAGTCCACAACCGGGAAGTAGTCCTGTCCGAGCAACTCAACGACTCCACCGATCGCCTGAAAGGGCTTCTCGCCTTCGGCCGCGATGTCAGCGGCGTGATCTTTCACGTAGCCGGCAACGTCCTCGTCGTGCTCGGCGGGAGATAGAGTGGTGTCATCGCCCTCGGAGGCCGTAGCTTTCGCGCTCGAGCCTTCGACCATCGAAGCGTCAGGTTGCGGCGGCGAAGCGGAACCGACCTCCACCGCCCGCGGCTGCGTTGGAACCGGAGCGCTCGGTTGGGCGACTGGCTCGGAGGGCTTCGGCCGAAGTAGCTCCACTTCTTCTTTTCGCAGATACGGATTCGACTTCAGCACATTCACCAGTGCAGGCAGCGACAAGGCGCGCTTGCTCTTCAGGATGACTTCGACGGTGTCGCGCATGGCCGACGTCGCGAGTTTCACGAGTTGCGCTTCCGGAACCGACGGATTCTCGAGCAATGCCGGCAATAGTCGGGGACGTACATTATCAGGAGAAACAAAGTAATCCAGCACTTCGCGCGCGGTCTGAGGATCGGAAGCGGCCGCCAGACATGCTTTTTCGTCCCATCCGGCAAGGGTCATGCGGGCCAGTTCGCCGAAGACCTTGTTGTGCAGGGCGAGGTAAACGAGAATCTCAATATTTTCTGCCGGCGGCACCTGAAGAGCGCCGCGCGCGGCGAACTGCATCATATTGGAAGGCAGCTTGGAAGCGCGGATTTGATCAATCGTGCGCGCCATGATTCATTCCTCGGGTAATGGATGCGCAACCGACGCGCATCCGGTGAGCGACTCCAATTCGCGCACCGCAAGATCGAAGTCGCGCGTGATGCGGTTTTGGTTGCGCCGCAGGAATTCGTCCCGCAACGTCCGATAGTACCAAAGAGTGCCCTCGCGCCCGCCATTGAACCGTGACCATACTGATTCGCCCACGGCGCGGTAGTCGCTTAGAATGGAGCGTACGTTGTTCAGCTTATCGGCGGCGGAAACCAGGCGCGTGCCGGTGCTCTCCTTCTTCAAACGGCGGATGTAGCTCTCTTTGCGCTCGCGCCACGGCGGCTTCGGCGTCGCACACGCGTCAGTACAGCCGTCGACGATTTCGGCGACGCGCTTGCCAAAGCGACGGCGGACTTCCTTCAGCATGGGGGCGCCGCCGCAATCCTCCACCACGTCGTGCAGCAGGGCGGCCATGGCTAGATCTTCATCGCCTCCGGCTTCGAGCACGAGAGAGGCGACGCCCATCAGATGCGCGATGTAAGGGATGGTGGAGGCCTTGCGCGTCTGGCCAGAATGCTTATCGGCGGCGAACTGGAATGCTCGGTGGAAACGAGGGCCGAGCTTGATGGAACGCTTTCGGTGGTGTGTAGACTTCCTCATGGTGCAAATCTTTCTCAGCAACTCAAGCTCTGTCATCCTGAGCGGAGCGGATTTCGCGTCTTATGCGAAATCCGCGTAGTCGAAGGATCCCTACTCCCGCAGCCGTATTTACGGTGGTAGGGATCCTTCAACTACGCACAGCTTCGCTTCAATCAACCGTGCTCGCTCAGGATGACAAGTGCAATCTCTCTACTCGAGAGAATCACTGTTTCTCCCCCCGTCGCGCCAACAGATACGCGCGGATGAACGGTTGCAGATCTCCGTCGAGCACGCGATCGACGTCCCCGACTTCCGTCTTCGTGCGGTGGTCTTTAATCATGCGGTACGGCTGCAGCACGTAGGAGCGAATCTGCGATCCGAATTCGATGTCGAGCTTCGAATCTTCGATCTTCTTGGTAGCGGCGCGTTTCTTTTCCATCTCGAATTCATAGAGCTTGGAGCGCAGCATGCTCATGGCACGCTCTTTGTTCTTGTGCTGCGAGCGCTCGTTCTGGCAATTGGCGACCAGGCCGGTGGCAATGTGCGTGATGCGCACGGCAGAATCTGTGGTGTTCACGTGTTGCCCACCCTTGCCGCTCGAGCGGTAAGTATCGATGCGGATGTCTTCCGGCTTGATTACGATTTCGATGCTGTCGTCGATTTCAGGGGAGACGAACACGCTGGCAAACGACGTGTGCCGGCGCTTGGCCTGATCAAATGGAGAGATGCGGACCAGGCGATGCACGCCGATCTCGCCCTGCAACAGGCCGAAGGCGTAATCGCCGTTGACGGCGAAGGTGGCTGACTTCAGTCCGGCTTCTTCACCCGGCTGGTAATCGTACAGCACGGTCTCGAAACCTTGTCGCTCGGCCCATCTCAGGTACATGCGCAGGAGCATGTCGGCCCAGTCCTGAGACTCGGTGCCGCCGGCGCCGGGATGGATGGTCACAATGGCGTTGCGAGGGTCGTTCTCGCCGGAAAGTAGCGTTTCGGTTTCCAGTTTGTCGATCAGGTCGTGGAGCGCAGTAATTTCGCGCTGCAGGTCGGCATCGACGTTCTCGCCTTCTTTCGCGAGGTCAAAGTAGGCGTTGATATCGTCGGCCCGGCGCGCCAAGTCAGCGTCGGTCGCGAGCACGTGCTCCAGGCGCTTCTTCTCGCGCATGACCTGCTGCGAGCGCTGGGGATTCGACCACAAATTCGGGTCGGAGGCCTGCTTTTCAATTTCGGCTAGCTGCGGACGGACCTTCTCCGCGTCAAAGATACTCCCGGAGATCGTGAGCTTTCTTGCTCAGCTTTTCGTATTCCTGTTCCAACTCTTGATTCATGCGGATGTATCAGCTTTCTTGCGCTTTGCGAATGTAAAGCGCTCGATGAGCGCTCCCATCAAAATTATCGCACACGCAAAAGCGAACCAGTCGCCGTGGCGGGTGTAGAACGTGGTCACCGAATTGAGGGCATACGGCGCGACGAGTGCGCCTCGCTCCTTGCGCGGGATGCGGGAGGCGACGCGTCCCCAGGGATCGATGGCAGCGGTGACGCCGGTGTCGGTTGCACTGAGCAGCCAGCGGTCGTTCTCGATGGCGCGCATGCGGGTCTGATTCAAGTGCTGCGCGTAGGCACCGCTGTCGCCATACCAGCCGTCGTTGGAGATGTTCACGAACACTTGCGCGCCAAGATCGGCGGACTGGCGAACCTCGTCGGGGAAGATCGACTCGTAGCAGATGAAGATGCCTATCTGCTCGCCCCCGGCGTTCAACGGACTGCGCGATCTGCCCCGCTCGAATTGGCCGACTTCTTTGGTCAGGCCTCCCGCAAAAGAAAACAAACTTGGGAACGGAACGTATTCGCCGAAGGGCACGAGATGGACCTTGTCGTAGCGCGCCGTCCAATCGCCCAGCGGGCTGATCAGCGCGGCGGAGTTGAACACGGGGCCTTCATCGTTGGGATGGGCGGCGTTGCTCCCAATCGCACCGACTACCGTCCAGGCGCCGGTGGTGCGCGCGATATCGCTGATGACTGCCCTGAACTGCGCGTCATTCGTAAAGAATGGCGCGGGCGACTCCGGCCAGACCACCAGATCCATCTTGGTTCCCGGATTGTGCGTGGCGGAGCTGACAGTGATCTCAGTCAGCTCACGCAGTGTCTGCTCGAGGAGGTGGGGCTGAGTCCAATCGGCAGCAACCGGGATATTTTGCTGTAGCAGCAGTGCCGCGTGGTCTGCCTTGGCGGGTGGGGCTTCGACCAGCCTGCCCGATTGCAACACTGCAGCGGCTGCGAGCGCGGCAGCAAACATCATGCCGCGCTTCGGCCGCGGTATGAGAAATGCAGCGGCGATGGCGACGTTGACGAGCACGATTTCGAAAGAAATTCCGTACACGCCTGTGAAGCCGGCAATTCGGCAGAGCGCGACGTTATCGACCTGCGAGATGCCGAGCAGGTTCCAGGGAAATCCGCTGATGCGGGTTCGCGCCAGTTCGAGGGCGACCCACAGGAATGGGGCCAGCACCAAGGCTCGGCGATGGTCCTGCGGTCGCGCGAGCAAGGCCACAACCAGCCCGAAGGCTCCGTGATACAGGCCGAGATAACAACAAAAGAGAAACACCACCAACAGCGCCATAGGCGTGTTCAGGCCGCCGTATTGGCGCATCGTGTCGTAAATCCAGTAGCAGGTTCCCGCATACCAGATGATGCCGCAGACGTAGCTCAGCAAAAATCCCTGCCATGGAGTCGCCGGCTGCAGGCGGACCGAGCCGGCGACTTCCAACTCTCCAGCGGGACGTGCGCGCAGCAACGCGACCAGCAACGGTGCCAGCGCGAACCAGGAAAGGACGTAGGTGCCCGGCAGCGGAAAAATCACGACCTGCAAGATCGCCGACAGGACTGCGAGAAGCCAGGCCGTGGGATGGATTTGGCGCACGTGGGAAGAATAGCAAAGAGCAGTTGGTCAGTACTCAGTTCGCAGTTATTAGTTGGCGTTTACGTGTCCATCGCCCCGTCATCCCGACCGAAGCGAAGGACCTGTGTAATCGCTGGCAGCGTTGGTGCTGTCGGCAGGTTGCATAAGTCCTTCGGCCCGCAAAACCCGCGGGCCTCAGGATGACAAAGCTAGGAATAGTCGCTAGCGATTATTTGGGACCACGCCGATACCTAGTTTTGCGCGCACAAAGTCCACTATCTGGGGGGTCACATACTCGGGCGGCGTGATCTGGAAAACCGGGCAGTCCGCCACCGGCTTCAGGGAAACCAACTGCCACGATGGGGCACTGGCCGCCTCGTGCAAGATCACCGCATCGGCGCGGTCGAGAAATTCTCGTGCGGATTTCTTGAAGTCTGCGGTGGCGGGATCGAGGATCGTGAGATAGAGATCAGGGCGCAGGAATTTCAAGATGCTGTTGGATTCGATGATCACATTGCGCGCGCCTTCGAGTCGGTCCCGCAACGTGGGCATGGCCTCGGCGAGTCTTCCCTGTTCGGTTCGCACCCAGAAGACTCGCGAAGCTCCTGACACTAGAAAGCGAGACGTGTCGGACTCACCCGTGCGGTCGTGCTCTTCTGTGATCGCCCACGAATGGTCGCCGGTGGCGCAATCGCAGGCTTCGCCGTTGGCGGAGCAAATTCCGTGGCCGTATTGCGTGATTTTCACCGCCGTCCAGGCGAATTCGGGAAGGGCGGCGATCAGGCCGGCGACGACGCTGGTCTTGCCCACGCTGCGTGAATGGCCACCAACCACCACTAACGACATGGATAGACTCCCCGTCAATCGTGTCGATCATCGTGCTGCGAGGGCGAGACGCCCTCACGACAGCCGGCGAGACGCCGGCGCTACGGTTTTTTTGTCAGACGCGCCAGCGTTGCGAGTTGCTTCAGGTATTCACGAAGCGGCTGCGCAGGAGTTCCCCAGAACGCAACGCCCTTGCCGCGGAGAATTTTGTTCGGCAGAACTCCGCCCTGGCCGCCCAGCATTACGCCCTCGCCGATGCGAGCGTGCTCGCCGATGCCGACCTGGCCGCCCAGCACGGCGCCGTTCTCGATCACGATGCTGCCGGAGAGGCCCGTCTGCGCGGCGATTACGACGTCTTCGCCGAGATCGCAATTGTGGCCGATGTGCACCAGGTTGTCGATCTTCGTGCCCCGGCGGATGCGGGTTTCCTCGAGCGAGCCACGGTCGACCGTGGCATTCGCGCCGATCTCGACATCGTCTTCAATCACCAGGCGGCCGACCTGCGGAAACTTTTCGTAGTGCCCGGTTTTCCCGTCGCGCACGTAGCCAAAGCCATCGCTGCCGAGCACCGCCCCTGCATGTATGATTACGCGGTCGCCCACAATCGTCCCCGGATAAATGGTAACGTTCGGATAAATCTCGCATTGGCTGCCGATCGCGACCCCGGCTCCGATCACCGATCCTGCACCGATCCGGGTACCGTCCTTGATTTGGGCGCGTTCGCCGATCACCACTCGCGCCTCTATGCGCACGCCGGTTCCGAGCACAGCTGATGCTTCGATCACGGCGCTCGAGTGAATATTTTCCTGCTGCCGCCCATCGTCGGACCCCAACATGCGCGCAGCTCGGGCAAAGGCCAGCTTGGGATGATCGCTGATGAGCAGCGGACGATCGGCACTCACAGCGGCGGCAAACTCCCCTGCAATGATGGCCCCCGCTCGAGATTTCAGCGCCCCGGCGAGATGCTTCTCATCGTCGACGAATACAAGGTGATTCGGCAACGCCGATTCGAGGCTCGACACGCCGGCGACCTCAACCTTGCCGTCCCCAATCAGGCGGGCTTCCAGCACCCCGGCGATTTCACGAAGCGAGCGCTTCATGGCTCTCACTGTATAGCAGAGATGTGGAACGAAGGAAGGGTAGGCTAATCGAATTTCTTGACTGCAGCGGCGGCGCTTGTCGGCGTGCAGGTGGCTAAGCCCTGGCACATGAGGAAGGTGCCTTGACCCGCGTTGCAACCGGTCGCACCGCTCCCAGGCGATAGGGACCACTGCCCCACAACGATCCCGTTGCTGAGCGTACCGGTCATGGTGGTCGTTCCGTTGGAGGTTCCGGTCAGAGTTGCGGGAGTTGGTGTGCCTAATGTCAACACACTGCCGTTCGTGGCCGACGTCACAGTCATAGTGAGCGTGCCACTAACCGTGTTCGTTGAAGTGGTCCCGAAGTTCGCGTTGCCCGTGACGGTTACCGTATTGGTGCCATTCAAAAAACACGCTCCTGCGTTGAAGAAAGCAAAGCCGGTAATGTCGAGAGGCCCGTTGTTAGTCACCGTAAAGGTAGTAACGAAGTTCAGCAGGCTCGCCTGCTCGGTACCGCCGGTAAGCTGCGCCTCCCAGTTTCCTGAGGCTTGGGTGTTCGTGAACGTCTGCGGTTGCCCGCTCGTGCCGCATCCCGAGACCGTGAGTTCGAACGCCAGCAGGGCCACCAGGGCAAGCTTCTTCATGGACCGTCCTTCCAATGGAATCTCTACGAGAATAGAGAGATGCAGGCAGCGCCGTCAATGGATGTAAGCACAAGCTGCGAGCTTTGACCTTCGGTTTTAGGCTTACGGATTCCGCTCCCGCGTCCGGCTTCCGGAAGTCGAGAGCCGGAAGCCGGAACTCAAGACGACAGCTAAACCTTTGTCATCGTGAAGGTTCCGCTGCCGGTGCAACCGCTGCTTCCCGTCAACGTCCACGTTCCGGAGATCGTGTTGCCGTTCGCTGTGCCGGAGAGTGTAAGCGCATTTCCCGTTGGCGATCCCGACTGGACGGCATAGCCGAACTTGCCGTTCACCATTCCATTGAAGTTTCCGGTGAGCGTGAATGAACCGCTCTCAGTCTCGCCCGAGACGAAACACGGTGAGCTGGTGGTGAAGCTGAAATTGGAGATGCTCAACGAACCGTCGCCGTTCACCATCAACGAAGTTCCGAAGGTGAAGGCGGTCGAATTGCCGCCGCTGATCAATGTTGCATTCCAGTTCCCATTAATGTTCGAGGCATTCGAATTCGAACCGCAACCGATCAGTGCCAAGCTTATTAACAGTAATAGAACCGCTGCAAACCACTTCATGAGAAATTCCCCTCGCGTTAAAGTCCGAAGGGGCGCGTTAAAGCTAGATGCGGAAATCGGACGGCGCGGTGGCTGCGGGCCGTAGAGTACATCACTCACTGTAGGAACCCTACGCGGTGGTTTTTGTTGCGCGCCGTAAGTGGCTGAAGATGCTGGTTGCGGCCGAAAGCCAGGATCGGCGCACCCCAAGTGCAGTTTTCTGCCAATCAGCTTCTTACGTCTCTAGTCTTGAATCTTGAGCGAGACTACGATTGCACCACGGCCTTGCCACAAAAGCGGTCAAATGCAGCCTTTAAGTCGGCGGCAATGGCGGGAGCTTCGCGGGATTCGATGTCGCGGCGGGGCATCATATAGACAAGCTGGCCGTCACGCAGAATCGCGATCGACGGGGAAGATGGCAGATATCCGGTGAAGTAACTGCGGGCGCGTTCGGTTGCCTCGGTGTCTTGTCCGGCAAAGACCGAGTACGCGTGGTCCGGGCGCACCGCACACTGCAACGCGAGGCGAACGGCCGGACGCATGCGGCCGGCAGCGCAACCACAAATCGAGTTCACGACCACCATCGTCGTGCCCGGGGCCTTCACGGCTTTGTCGACCTCCTCCGCCGTACGCAGTTCTTCGATACCCAGGCGGGTCAGTTCTTCGCGCATAGGAACACACATGATTTCGGAATACATCGGCATCACTCGTCTCTCCTGTTTGAGTTCCTTTTCATTCTAACGGAAAGTCCACGACCGCCCTCGCAACGTGCTCGGAAAACGGCGAGAAAATCAGATAAATCGCTGTGTATAGTGGAGCATCGATGCAGGTGCAGGAAAACATTCCGCTCGCGCCGCTGACCACTCTCCGGATCGGAGGGCCTGCTCGTTTCTTTGTAGAGGCCAAGTCGATAAGAGACGTGGAAGAGTCCGTCCGCTTTGCACGGACCAGAGATGTTCCGCTTTTCGTTCTGGGAGGCGGGAGCAACCTCGTGGTAGCCGATTCCGGCTGGCCTGGCCTGGTGCTGAAGATCGGAATCACGGGCATCGAGCGGCGCGCGGGCGAAGCAGACGGCGGCAGGGCCCTGTTTGATGCGGGCGCCGGAGAGTCCTGGGACCGCTTCGTGTCGCACGCAGTCGTGGCGCATTGTGCCGGAGTGGAATGCCTGAGCGGAATTCCCGGCAACGTCGGTGGCACGCCCGTGCAGAATGTCGGAGCCTACGGCCAGGAAGTATCGAACACCATCGAGTCGGTCGAGGTGTTCGATCGCAAAGACAATCAGGTGCGCGAGCTTTGCAATGACGCTTGCGGGTTTGCGTATCGATCGAGCATCTTCAACACGACGGAGCGAGGACGCTTTGTTATTCTTCGCGTCACTTATGCGCTTGGGCCAGATGGCGAGCCGTACCTCGAATACGCCGATCTCAAGCGTCACTTCGAAGGACGCGAGAGCGCTCCCAATCTGGCCGAAACGCGGGAGGCCGTGCGTCACATCCGCGCGCGCAAAGGCATGCTGATTGTGGAAGGCGATCCTGACTGCCGGAGCGCGGGATCGTTCTTCAAGAATCCCGTGCTGTCAGAAGAGCAGCACGAAGACTTGAAGAAGCGCGCTGACGCCAAGAAGCTTATGATTCCGAGCTATCCCGCTCTCGAGAAAAGCCGGAAAGTTTCCGCCGCGTGGCTGGTCGAGCACTCAGGATTCACCCGCGGTTACGGACTCGGACGGGCTGGGATCTCGAGCAAACATGCCCTGGCCATCGTGAACCGTGGCGGAGCCACCGCCGCGGAAATTCTCGCCTTGAAAGATCAAATCCAGCAGCGCGTAGAGGAAATTTGGGGCGTGCATCTGGAGCCAGAACCGGTGATGGTTGGTTTCTAAATGTGGTGCGGGCGCCCCGCCCGCGTGTCAGCACCCTCTAACGTTGTCGTTCTGACACCTGAGCGCAGCGAAGACGGAGGAATCTGCGTGTCGGCGCGTCGAACAGCAGATTTCTCGCGCCGAAAAGCCGACGCTTCGGAACGACAAATTGCGTCGATAGACGCAAATATCTGCGCACCCGGCGTTCTTCCTCCAGAAACTCCTGAACAAAATCATCCCGGGAACGGTCTTCATGATTGAGGGCAGACGAGTGCTGGCCGGAGAGGCGATCCTGAGCGGAACGGCGACGGCCGAGAGCAGCCGCGATGAAGCCATCGAAGGGTTGGTCCGGCAACACTCCCGGCTGGTTTACCGCATCGCGTACGCGGTGCTGCGCCGGCATCACGACGCCGAAGATGCCACGCAGGAAACCTTCCTGCGCGTGCTGCGGTACAGCTCGAAGCTGGCGGCGGTGGAAGATCCGAAGACTTGGCTGGCGCGCATTGCCTGGCGGGTTGCCGTGGACCGCAACCGTAAGGGACGTTCGCAGGAAATTGCCCTCGACGACCCCGATAGACCGATGCCGGAAGTCGCATCGTGCGATGCGTCCGCGGACGAGACGATCGAGGGATTACAGATTGGCGCGGTTCTCAAGAAACTGATTGCCGCCCTGCCTGAGAAGTTGCGCGCGCCCCTGATCCTCTCGGCAATCGAAGAGATGACGCCGCGTGAAATTGGTGCCACGCTGAACATCAACGAAGCTGCGGTGCGGTCGAGAGTTTTCCGGGCGCGTCAGATTCTGAAGGAGAAGCTGGCTCTGCGAGGCCATAGGTAACGTTATGAAGAATCACAAAGACAACAGGAAAGCGAGCAACGACCTCGACCGCACCCTCGATGCGGTGCTCGCGAAATACGCATCAGTTGAGCCGCGGGAGGGCCTGGAAGAACGAATTCTCGCGAGCCTGCGTGCGGCAGAGACACGGCCCGCCCATCGTTCGTGGTGGAATTGGGGCTTTGCGACGGCGCTTGCGGCAGTCCTCATCGTTGCGGCGGCTGTGGTGTCGCGGTGGAACAAACAACCGCACCAGCCCATCGCGGTCCATCCACCGACGCTGAAGCAAGCGCCGGTTGCTCCTTACGAAGCTCATCGTGACGAGAACACTACGCCGCCACAGAAATCGTTGCGGCACCATACACTGCAACATTGGCAGGCGCGCGAAATTGTGGCGCCCGGGCCCAAGCTCGATGTATTCCCTACGCCGCTGCCGTTGAGTGAGCAGGAGAAGATTCTTGCCGCCTATGTCGCGCGGTATCCCGAACATGCGGCTTTGGTTGCGGAGGCGAGGATGGATGCTCTCCGTCAGGACGCCGAGGAGCGGCGCCGGATTGCCAGCGAACGAGACGAAAAGCAATAAAGCATCGCGAAACAGAAAAGGAGAAAAACAACATGCTGAGGAAGATTGTTGTCGTGGGGGCGCTGATCACAAGTCTGTTGCTGGGACCGGCAGTGATACGAGCGAGGGCCCAGGATTCAGCGCCGGCGAAGGCCTCCGCTGATGTGGTCGAACCGGGGCACGCGTACCGCGTCGATTTCGTGATCAGCGAGATCGAAGACGGAAAGAAAATCAACTCCCGCCAGTACGCATTGAATCTCAACGCCGGTGAGGATGATCAGATCAAGATCGGCACCCGCGTGCCGGTTGAAGTCAAGCAGGGTGAAATCCAGTATCTGGATGTGGGTACCAGCATCTGGTGCCGGCTGCGCGACCGGGGCAATCGCGAACCCTCCGATCGTGGATTGCGAGAGCTCTCCTGGTTAGGGAACGACGTAATGCTGAATGTGACCACCGAGATCAGCAACTTCGCCGTGCCCGATCAGCAAGGTGCAAGCCTGCGGCCGGCGATCCGGCAGATGAAAATCGAGTCCAGCACCATCGCGATCGTGGGAAAGCAGATGGTGGTGGGCAGTGTGGACGATCCGAACTCTAAGCGGCAGTTTCAACTGGAAGTGGTGGTGACGAAGTTGCGATAGCAAGCCGGCGTGGCGCGGGCGCCCCCGCCCGCGTGCGTGCGGCGGAGCCGAAGCTCGTCGTCTGAGCACAGAACTGCAAAACACCGCCTCCAGATTCGGTGAGCACACAGCGTTCGCGGGCGGGGCGCCCGCCCCACACACACGGACGCAGAAAGCGCCGCCCCGGACCGTAACCTGCTTTGTCGGCTGTGACCCCATCGAGGGGAAGGTTCCACGGTCCGGGCTCGCGGCTCCCCTCATCTATCGGCAAGGTTTGCCGCCTGCTTGAATATCTTCACGAACATTTCGCGAGTCAGCTTGCCGGTCGCCGTATTCTGGTTCGACGGATGGTAGGACGCCAGTAACACCTTACCGTCGGGTATCCGGTAATGGGCGCCGTGTTTGAAGATGTACGGCTTGCGGCTCGGGAGCAGACCACGGCGCTTCAGGTTGTTCAGGTAGGCATCGAATCCAATCTTGCCCAGCGCCACCACAACTTGCACCTTTTCTAACCCGGCGAGTTCGCGGTCGAGAAAGATGGAACACTCGGCCAGTTCCTGTGGAAGAGGCTTATTATCGGGCGGCGCGCATCGGACTGCGGCAGTAATGTAGAGATCCTTCAACTTCAATCCGTCATTGCGGTCGGTGGCGGCCGGTTGGCTGGCGAATCCAGTCTCGTACAGGACCGGATACATAAAATTGCCAGAAGCATCGCCGGTGAAAGGACGCCCCGTGCGGTTTGAGCCGTGCGCCCCAGGAGCCAATCCCATGATCAGCACGCGCGCGTTGGGATCGCCGAATCCCGGCACCGGTTTGCCCCAGTACTCCCAGTCGCGATAGGCGCGGCGCTTATCGCGCGCGACTTGCTCGCGATACGCCACCAGGCGCGGACAGCGCGTGCACGCGACGACTTCGCGATTGAGAAC
>Ga0075030_100002025_pt1 | contig 18422 bp, 13 predicted proteins | sample LitLauG_LLR_2012_FD_71393 | JGI IMG/M metagenome (GOLD analysis project Ga0075030, IMG submission 71393) | Freshwater sediment microbial communities from Pennsylvania, USA - Little Laurel Run_MetaG_LLR_2012 | ecosystem: Environmental > Aquatic > Freshwater > Creek > Sediment | place: USA...
CGTGCCCGGCGCTTCCCTGCCCATGAACGCCATCTGGCGAACAATTCGCTCGTACATTCTGTGGCAGCACGAGCGGGGCACCCTCCATTACGACATCATGGTCACGCTCATCCTGATCTTCATTTTTTTCTCGCCGCGCGTGATCAACTTCAATGACAAACCCGTCGCGCGCATTCCCCGTCCGACTGAGGTAGTGGTCACTTCCGACATGGAGGGCCGGCTGATTTATCAGGTCTCGGTCAGCGCTGTCTCGGCGGGGGATGACCGGTCGGTGCGAGAGCAGTTGCTGCATATCATCGAACCGATTTCGGGTGCGGTTTCGATCGTCAGTTACGAAGCCGTATCGGACCATAAGGGCACAGTTCAGAGCTACCGGGTTGTGGCCAAACGGGAGTAACAGGCCCTCGGCCAGGGCTCGATTGGACCTCCGAATGAATCTTCGATCCTTCATTCTTCCAGTAGCGATCCTCAGCAGCGCCGTCCCTGTATCATGGACGGGTGCGGCGGACCACTCGGCCACAATCGCGCCCAGCTTCGACTGCAGCTTTCTTCATGCCGCGACGGCTGTTCCTCAGAAAGATGCCGATCCCATAACGCTGGAGACCATTCTTAAGAAAATGGACGCCGTTGCCGCCAGTTTCCGCACCACTCAGGCCGAGTTCGAATGGGATTACTACCAGCGGGTGATCGACGAGATTGTTGACGTTCAGACCGGAACCATCTATTACCGGCGCTCGGGCAAAGAAATCGAGATGATGGCGGACGTCAAGAAGGCCGGAACCAGCGCCTCTACACTGAAGCCAGAGCCGAAATATCTTCTGTTCAGTGAGGGCAAGATCCGAATGTATCAGCCCAAGCCCGATCAGGTGACCGTTTATGACCTGGGGAAGGACCGCGCCGATGTCGAGAGTTACGTGGTGCTGGGTTTTGGGGGCAGCGGGCAGGATTTGCTGAAGGCGTTCGACGTGAAGTACCAGGGGACCGAGACCATCAACGGCGTCGCAGCGGCGAAGCTGGAGCTGACTCCGAAGTCCGAGAGAGTGCGAAGGAACTATAACCGGATGCTTCTCTGGATCGATCCCGACAAGGGCGTCTCGGTGCAGCAGGAGTTTTTTACGCCTCAAGGGGATTACCGACTGTGCAAGTATTCGTCTATCAAGCTGAACGAGAAGATCGACAACGATGTTTTCAAGCTAAAGACGACGGGCAAGACGCAAACCATCTCGCCACATGGCTAAGGGATTGAAAACAAAGGGGAAGAAATAGTTCCGGGATTTGTACAGCGGAAGATATACTGACCGGACATCTGTAGGGTTTATTCATGGCCAAGGTTTTTACGATTACTGTCCCTCCTAAGCTGGGAAACAAGCGCCGGGAACGCACTTCTGATCCTCGTTACGTCGACGGACAACGCCTGTTGGTAGAAGCCATGAAGTATCTGGCGCAGGCGGACCCCGTCAAGAACCGGCCGGCGATTGAGCTGATCTCCGAGCACGTGCGGACAAGGTTCCGCATGAGCGACTCGCCGCTGGGGTAGTCCTCCGATCTCCCAGTGCGGCAATCACCACTCAAAAATACAGGAGCGGATCTCTCCGCCCCTGGGAAAGCAAGGCGCCACTCTTCAGAACTCGTAGCGCATGGAGAATTGCATCACGCGCGGGACGCTCAAGGTGTTGGTGTAAGCGCCAAAGATCCCTCCCGTGAGGTTAAAGTTGAACGCAGCCTGGGCAGCGTCGAAGCGCGGCGTGTTGGTTACATTGAACACTTCCCAGGCGAATTTGAGCGACTGCTGTTCGGTGACCCTCCAGGTCTTGTAGAGGCCGTCGTCGAGCTCGAGGTAACCCGGCCCAGTTAAGTTGTTCCGCTGGCCTGACTCTCCGGGATAGGGGAACCGGAATGCGCCCAGTGCCTGCGTCGGATTCTGGAACATGTTGGGATTGCCCGACGAATCCCTGAAGACGCCGATTTTACCCGTTGCCCCGGTCTGAACCGCCGAGCCCTGCAACTGCCAGTTGGTGGACCAGCCAGCTCCTGAACCCATGGTGAACGGCAGTCCGCTCGTCCAATGGAAGATGCCGGAGATTCCCCATCCTCCTAGGACGGCGTCGGCAAATTTGTTCATGCCACTGCCAAAGTGGCGACCCTTGCCCAAAGGAAGCTCGTAGACCCAGTTGGAGTTGATCTGATGCCTCATATCGAAGTCCGAGAGTCCCCTTAGTTGTTTAGGAGACCAGGAATTGATGACCTGGCTGGCGAATCCGCTCCCTTCGAATTCGTTGATACGCTCGGCGTTGGAACCGATGTCGATGGATTTGGAGAAAGTGTAGTTCAAGTCAAACTGCAGGCCGGAGCTCATGCCGTGACGAAGGGTGAGTTGAAGACCGTTATAGGCGCTATTGCCGATGCTCCGCCAAGCGTAGAGTGACGAGAACTGATCGTCCCAGAAATTGAAGGGTTGCGGAGCGGATTGTCCGGGCAACTGCGAACATGCAGGCGTGCAGTTGAGATCGGCAAAAAACAGTGCCGTGGTCTCGTTACCTGCAAAGCAGGAGAACATGTCGTACATTGCCTGCGTGGCGGTAGTAGTTCCTGAAAATGCCGAATTTCCGGGAGCGCAGCCCAGTCCATTGGACCCAGGGCCAAAGCCAAAGCTACCCGCTGCTCCCGGAAACAGGTGTTCCCAAAACGGGATCGGACCCAACTGGCTGATGTCGGTGCCGGCATTTGCCGCCTTCGTGAGCATGGTTGCCGCAGTGAAGTAATCCATCTTGGATCCCGGATCCACGATGTCTAGAGGCATGGCCAAGTCTTCTTCTTGCAGCAAGTGATGGGCCAGCCGACCGATATAAGAAGCCTCCACGACATAGTTCCTGCCAAGTTCGCGGGTGATGGACAAATCAAACACGTGGGAGTAGGGAGTCTTCAGCTTGTCGTCCAGACCCCAGTAAATGGCAAAAGACCCGGGGTTAAAGAGGGTCGGTGGAGTGACCAGCCCCGGAAACTGGGCCGGCGGGGGGCCAACTACCTGCTGGCCGCAGTAGGTATTGGTCGCCGACGGCAGAGTGTAAAGACTGGTCAGGCGCGGAGTGCAATTCACATCCTGGCTACCAGCGGGATTGTCGAGTGCCGTGGTCAGGCCAAAGGACCCGTTGCGGTCGAAACTGTTTACGATGCCCTCACCAAAGTGGTCGTAATAAATTCCGTAGCCGCCGCGGATCGAACTCTTCCCGGCGCTGCCAAACAGTTTGTGCAAGAATCCGCTGTCAGCGTGCGGGGAGTAGGCAAACGCAACGCGAGGAGCAAGATCCTTGTAGTCCCAGGCCCAGTACGGCTGCTTTCCATTGGCCTGACCGGAAAGGGCCATCTGTACCAAACCTCCGGCGCTCCCAGAATAGAGAGTGTTTCCCTGACGCATGGCTTGGCCCCGCTGGTTGAACCAGCTGTTGAGGCTAATGCTGGGAGCAACCTGGTTGCCGTTCATTTCATATGGCGGCTGCAGCAGCGAGTAGCGAAGTCCTCCAGTGAGCACCAGACTCGGAGTCACGCGCCAGCTATCCTGAAGATAAAACTCGGTTTCGTGGGCTCTGAAATTACGGGTGATGAGCTGGCCCGGGGCGTAGAAATGGCCAGTCTTGTCCTGGTTGTAGACTTTGTTGGTTTCCGTGAGCAAACCCGCTAACGCGGCGGTTGCGAAATCATAGTTCACACCGAAAGAGGAATCTACGGCAGGATACCCACCGGCCGCCGGATCGAGTCGAGGATTTGCGGCTGAGCTCTTGTTTGCGATTGCAGAAGTATCGAGCCAGTAGACATTAGTGACCGCGTCCGAGTAGTTCGATCCATTTCCGCTGCGGTTGTTGGTGATGATCCTCAGATTGCCGCCAAACTGGATCGTATGCTTGCCCTTCGTCCAGCTCACGTCGTCGACGATGTTGTGGACGGGTACGTTCGTCAATTCGGACGCCGTGAAACCTGCGCCTTGATAGAAAGCCATACCGCGGAATTCGTTGTAATCGGAGATACCGAGGCCAGTATCACCCAGGCCCTGCCGAACCAGACCGTACCGCAGGTTGTTAATAACGTTGCTGTGAAACAGGGCGGTGTAGCCGACAAAAAGTCCTTTGCTGTTGTTGGTGTTGAAATCATTCGGCGGCAATCCCGGGAACTGCGGTGCAGAACTGCTACGCCAGTTCTGCAGGTCGCCTTTCACGAACAAGCTGTGGTTGCCATTCTGCGTGAGCTTATAGTCCAACTTCAGAATATAGGTGTCGTGTTTTGTGGGATTGGGCGCCGCGAAGGTGAAGCCGCGATAGTCGTAACCGTCGCCCACCGAATCAGTGTTCGGCATCGGGTACTTGGTGAAAATCGCGCTGGTATTGGAACCGTTCACGTTGGCGACGTAGGGGTCGGCACCGCCGTTGTATGGAAAACCGGCAGCGGTCCAATTGCAGGTAGAGGTACAGTTCGGATCAAGACTCGCCAGGCCGGCCGGAGTCAGGGTCGCGATCCCGTTGGCGTCAACGCTATAGTTAGCGTTGCTTCCTTGCACGCAGAGTGGGTCCGATGTGCAGGGATACTGCAAAATACCGAGCCGTAAGTTCGCGCTGGGGACAACGTGGGTCGTCTGGATCGCTTCGTTGGTCCGTTGCCCTTCATAACCGCCAAAGAAGAAGAGCTTGTCTTTCTTGATCGGGCCGCCAACCCACGCACCAAAAGTATTCCGGTGCAGGACGCCGGGGTTATTCGGTAAGCCGGCCTGGACTTGCGCCTGCTCGTTGAACCAATCGTTGGCTTGACCTAGGCCGGAGCGGTTGTACTCGTAGAGCGTGCCATGAAGACTGTTGGTGCCGCTCTTGGTTACCATATTGACCTGGGCACCGGAGGAACGGCCGGAGTCGGCGTTGGAATTGGTGGTGGTGACGCGGAACTCCTGGATTGAGTCCAGCGGAATTCTTAGCGCACCCTGAAACGCGTAGCCCTGCAATTGATCGTTGTTATCCAAGCCGTCGACGGTGACGTTGGTCTGGTCACTACGGGCACCTGCCACGGCTCCGCCACGGCTGTCTTCGGTCAGATTCGGCTTATTGCCATCATAGTTCGTGTTGCCGCCAAGATAAGTAACGCCGGCCTGAAGACTCAGAATGCTGACTGGATCGCGACCCTCTGAAGGAAGACTGGTGAGCTGGGTGCCGCTGAAGACGTTACCCTGAGAAGCGTCAGTGGTGTTCACGAGCGGCGCTTCACTGGTCACCTCAACAATCTCGGTCGTGCCTTTCACTTGCATCACGATGTCCAGCGTCGCGGGCTGGCTCACTTGCAGGGTCACCTTGTCCTGCTTGACTGTCGCAAATCCCGCTACAGTCACCGTCAAGGTGTAGGTCGCCGGTGGCACCTCGAGGAACTGATACACACCGTCGCTGCCTGATTTTGTGGTTCGTGAAAAGCCGGTTGCAGAATTGGAAAGCGTGACCGCACCTCCCTGAACCAATGCGCCTTTGGGATCAGTGATTGTTCCGCGCAGAGAACTGGTTGCAGATTGCGCGAATGTGAGCGTGCTGAGCGCGAGCAAGGTTCCAAACAATACGGACAGTCGCTGTGAGCGTAAACGCATGGAAAACCCCCTTCGCCGCTGAGGCGGTGTGATCCGATTACGTTTTGCCCAGGAATGTGAGAGCACGAGACCCTGGGGGAAACACTGATGGGGCGTTATTGTGCAACTTCACAGCCACAACATTCAAGCTGAATCTGCAGGATTTGGCAGTTGATGAAACGATTGAATACCGGATGTCACATACCGAGCTTCCAGATCTGGAAGTTAGGCTGCCCGAGTGTCGAACAGAGCCGAGGCCAGGACAATGATAGCGGGATAGCATTCCAGAGTGTACCGAGGCTCCGGATTTTCGAGTGTTCCGAGGAACAGCGACCGCGCTGCCAGAAATAAAACGAATAGGCCAATGCCAAAAAATTCGCGGACGCGCACCAACCCCCCAGCGCACATCGCGACATACACGAGATTGATCACGCCAAAGGCAAGGCTCAGCGCGAGCCAGCGGGGGTCATCATTGAATTCCCACCAGCGCGGATCGGATGGAAACAATTCGGTTCGCGGACGCAGCCACATGTCGGCAATGCGTAGCGCCGGAAGCCACACGCAGTAGCGGAGCGGCGCAGCGTGGATTCGTTCCTCGGCCAGGGAGGCAAAGCGCGCATCGATTTCCGGAGTCATGTCGTGGCCGGCGTTGTACTCAGAGAAGAGTTCGCCGGTCTGGGACCGCTGCTGGGGAGAATCGAAGGCGCGACTGGGCAGCCGGCTTAAATCGATGTCAGAACCCGGGACCGGCCAGTAAATCTCCTGCACCGAAACGTAATCGGCCATCCATGTCTTAACCCATCGGTTAAAACCCGGCATCACGGATTCGTCGGAGTCGTTGGCGTAACGGGGAGCGAGAGGCTGGAAATGGTGAAGAGTGTGGAGGTTCCGCAGCGTCCACGGAAATAGAGGAGCAAGAGCGCCGGTCGCCACGAGCACGCCGGCCAGAATGATTGCGGACGGCTTCAAGCCTCGCTCGCCTGAAGGTTCCATCGCTCGACGCAGAGTCTTCAACAGCAGCCACAGGAGGTATCCGCCCACGGATGCAAGCAGAATGCCGCCATCGGGCCGGAGCAGAATGGCTCCGCCGATGGCGAAACCGCAACCAAGCCAGGTCAAGCGCGGTCTGGCGGATGCTCCTCCAATACTCAGACCGCGAAACGCGACATCGATCGCGAGCGCGGTGAAGAATATCTCCAGCGTCTCGGTGAGGACGGCAGCGGCATAGTTGGCGAGAAATGGGCAGATGGCGGCGAGTAGGAACGCGGCCTCCGCCGCACGCTCGGAAAAAAGACGAAACGCGATGTCGGCGACCAGAAAACAAGTAGCCAGATCGAACAGCACCTGCACGAGCAGCACGGCGCGGAAATTGTCGCTGCCGAACAGCCAGAAGACTGCAGCGAGGAAAGCGGGATAACCAGGCAGACGGGAGAGCGTCGGCATAATCGCGCCCGAGTTCGTGATTCCGTAGATGCCGTGCTGCAGCCAGTTCTTGGCGATATCGGCGTATAAGCGGGAGTCATCGACCACCCCCGGCGCGCGAAAAACCAGGAAGAGCCTAAAAGCCAGGCCGAACAGGGTCGCCACAAGGAAGAACCGCGAGTGTTTCCGAATCATTTCGCGCATCAACGCACCGGTGCGAATGATAGCGCGTCGCAGCTATCCCAGCGGCCGGAAACTGCATCGTACGACAAAGAGCAGCTACTCACCCTGCCTTTCTAACAATTGACCCTGTGCCTGCAGCAGCATACGATGAAAACCGTCTCTCATGGCTGAACCGGTCTTCTATGATCCGCGACGCGCCCGCTGGAAACGACTGCGCCGTCTGTTCGACGTCACGGGGGTCCTGGTTTCCGCGCTTCTCATCTTCTTCGTCTACACGGCCTTGCGCGACGAACCGCTTCCCGAACTTCTGTTCTTCCCGCAAAAGCGCCCTCTGAAAGCTCTCAAGGAAACAGAGAAAGAGAAAGCCAAGGATCGCGCCAAGAAGTTGGCCGCCCGTTCGCACCGCAAGACCAAGCTGGCCGCTTCGCAGGTCAAGCTGAATCAGGAGGAAGGGATCCGCGCCGCTTTCTACGTGCCATGGGACGCGGCCAGTTTCTCATCTCTGCGTTCATATGCGCATCAGATCGACATCCTCTATCCCGACTGGCTGCATGTCTTCACCCCAGACGGGCATCTGCAAGGAGTCGACGACCAGACCAACAGGTGGTTCGATGTAGTGCAAGGGGACCGGGTACTGCCGGTCGATGCTCAGGTCATGCCGTTCCTGAAAGCCGAGGATCCCGGCATGGAAGTCTTCCCCATGGTGAACAATTCCGACGGCGCGAACTGGGTGGATGTTTCAGACTTCCTGAACAATCCCGATTCGCGGGCGCTTTTCCGCCGGCAGGCAGCTCAGTTTTTGTCGTCGGGGCACTTCCGCGGATTGATGGTCGATTTCGAAGCCTTCCCTGCCAGCGGCCAGGCCGGCTATGTCGCTTTGCTGCAAGAACTGTCGGGTGACATCCACGCGCGCGGCATGAAGCTCTACGTGGCGATACCGCCGCACAACGAGGAATTCGACTATCGATCGATTGCGGCCGCAGCGGACGGCGTCGTTCTGATGAACTACGACGAACATTATCCAGGAGCGGCTTCGGGGCCTGTGGCTTCCCAGGACTGGTTTGAACAGAACCTGAAATACGCCTCGCGGGTGATTCCGAAGGAAAAAGTCATCTGTGCAATCGCAAACTACGGTTACGACTGGGTGCAGAAACCCAAAAAGGGGAAATTGCCGCCTGAGGTTCACGACAGCTCGGTCAGCGTGCAAGATGCGTGGCTGGCGGCGCGCGACTCGGACGAGGACATCAACTTCGATGACGACGCGATGAATCCGCACTTCAGCTACCTCGACGAACGCAACCTGCGGCATGACATCTGGTTCGTTGACGCAGTGACGGCGTTGAATCAAATGCGGGCGGCGCAGTCGATGGGGATCAAGACATTCGCGTTGTGGCGCCTGGGCAGTGAAGACCGCACCCTGTGGCGGGTGTGGGACGTTCCCGGAGACGCCGGGGCACCCGACAAGCTGCACGACGTCCCCCCCGGCGCCGACGTCGACATGGAAGGTCAGGGCGAGATTCTCCGCATTGAGAACAAGCCCGTTCACGGCACGCGCGACATCAGCGTGGACGCGAACAGCAAGATGATTGACGACGAAGTCTTTCAGACTTTGCCGGAGCCTTATCGCGTGGCGCGCTATGGCTACTCGCCAAACAAGGTTGTGATCACATTTGATGATGGGCCAGATCCCGAGTGGACTCCGAAGATTCTCGACGTTCTCAAGGCCAAACATGCGACCGCGACGTTTTTTCTGATTGGGATTCAGGCGGACAAATTCTCCGGGCTGGCGAAGCGGATATACGACGAACAGAACACAATCGGGAACCACACGTTCACCCATCCTGACGTGACCAATATGTCCACCCCGCTCATCAAGGCGGAGTTGAATCTCACCGAGCGGCTATTTGCCAGCATGTTGGGAGTCCGTACGACGTTGATGAGGCCTCCGTACGCCATCGACGAAGAGCCGGACACGGCCGACCAGGTTCGTCCGCTCGAAATTCCGCAGGAGATGGGCTATATCACGGTGGGCAATCGGATTGACCCAAACGACTGGAACGAGAACCCGCGACGTACCGCCGAGCAGATCACTGAATATGTTCTGTCGCACCTGCCGCCCTGCCGGGTCGAGGACCTGCGCTGCGGCAACATCGTGCTGCTTCACGATGGCGGTGGCGATCGCTCCGAGACAGTCCGGGCGCTGCCGATGATCATCGACGGTGTGCGCGCCCGAGGATACGAGATCGCGCCGGTGTACGAACTGCTGGGCATGCAGAGAGCGGATGTGATGGCGCCGCTGCCTCGTGGCGACCTGTGGGCGGCACGGCTCGACCGGCTGGGCTTCTGGCTCTTCGATTTCAGTGTCGTCGGCATTACGTGGATATTCCTTGTCGGCGACCTGCTGATGACCGGGCGGCTGCTCTTTATTGGCGCGGCCGCAGTGTACGACCGGCTCCACGAAAAGATATTTGGAAAGCCCGCTGAAGTTGCCTCATATAAACCGAAGGTCGCGGTATTGATTCCCGCGTACAACGAGGAGAAGGTGATCGAGCGGACGGTGCGGGCGGCCCTGAATTCGAATTATCCGAATCTGCGCGTAATCGTGATTGATGATGGGTCGAAGGATCGCACCTTGGAAGTCGCACGTAACGCCTTCAAAGAGGAAGCAGCTGCGGGCAAGGTGCTGATTCTCGGCAAGCGGAATTCCGGGAAAGCCGAAGCTCTGAATTACGGCATCGAGCACATTGGCGATGCAGAACTATTTGTAGGAATTGACGCCGACACGATTATTGCCCGCGACGCGATCTCGAGACTGGTTCCCCACTTCATCAATCCGAAAGTGGGAGCAATTGCCGGCAACGCCAAGGTAGGCAACCGAGTCAACCTCTGGACGCGGTGGCAGGCGCTGGAGTACATCACCAGCCAAAATTTCGAACGCCGGGCGCTCGATGTTTTGGGTGCAGTCAGTGTTGTGCCGGGCGCGATCGGGGCGTGGCGCGTATCGGCCGTGCGCGAAGCCGGAGGCTACCACATCGACACCGTCGCCGAAGATGCCGATCTGACGATGGCGTTGCTGCGCCGAGGTTACCGCGTCGAATACGAAGACATGGCGCTGGCGTACACCGAGGCGCCGACCAATGCGAATGGTCTGATGCGCCAGCGTTTTCGCTGGTCGTTTGGCATTCTGCAGGCTGTCTACAAGCATCGCGGCGTTTTCGCGCGCAAGGGGGCGCTGGGTTGGATCGCGCTGCCTAATATCGTCATCTTCCAGATTCTTCTGCCGCTGGTATCGCCGCTCATCGACATCATGTTTGTGGTCGGCACGATCTGGTATTTCATCCAGAAACACTTTCACCCGGATTCAACCGACCCGGCCAGTTTCCACAAACTCGTGCTGTTCTTCTTTGCGTTCCTGGTGATCGATTTCTTCGCTTCGGCGATCGCTTTTGCACTTGAGCGCCGCCGCCCAGATGACAAGGAAGACCCCTGGCTCCTCAGCCAGGTGTGGCTCCAGCGCTTCGCCTATCGTCAGCTGTTTTCGATCGTGCTGTTCAAGACCTTGAAGCGGGCGTTGGAGGGACGCAAGTTCGCCTGGGACAAGCTGGAACGGACGGCGGCGGTGAAGTACGTGCCCGCGGAGACTCACGATTCTGTAAACGTGCGCTAGCTAACTCAGACAGACTCACCCAATCTGCAGTGCAGATCGATATCCCCCGGAACCTCGTTCACTTTCCTAGGTAGATATCGGGAAACAACTGGCGCAAATGCGCCACTTTGGGCGCGTCGTTGAAAACGATGTACGGCTGATTGGGATGCAAGGCCGCGTAATTCTGGTGGTAAGCCTCAGCCGGATAGAAGGCTTCGAGCGGCGCGACCTGCGTAACGATCGGGCGGGAAAACACCTTTGCCTGGTCGAGTTGAGCGATGTATGCCTGCGCGATGCGCTTCTGTTCATCATTGGCGTAGAAGATTGCCGAGCGGTATTGCGCGCCTTCATCCGGGCCCTGACGATTGAGTTGCGTGGGATCATGGGCAACCGAGAAGAAGATTCGGAGCAGTTCGCCGTAAGTGATCTGCGAGGGATCGTAGACGATCTGGACAGACTCGGCGTGGCCGGTTTCGCCGGTACTGACAAGTTCGTACTCCGCAGTTTTAGCCTTTCCGCCAGCGTAGCCGGAGGTCGCGGTTACCACTCCCTTGACGTGCTGGAAGACCGCTTGCACGCCCCAGAAGCACCCGCCAGAAAGAACAGCCGTCTGCTGGCCAGGTACCGATGCACGCGGGGCGTCGACCGCTGGTGCCGGCACGGCCGCAGCGGCTGGACTTGCTTTGGCATTGCAGGCTGTGACGCCCAGAAGTGATCCCAACAGAACTAGGGCTAGGTGAGTGGAAGATTGCATTCGGCCCCCCATCTTCAATCGAAACTCTGCAACTGACGGATTGGAGTGGGGAGATCGGGAAAAAGTTTCAGGCATTGCCGCGAGATTAACATCCTGCGGCCCGATACTTCAGGGCCGCCGGACAGCCGAGGCGGCTGTCCCCACATAGTTCCTATTGGCCTACATGGACGTCGCCGAGCTACAACTTCTGCGATTCCAGCGATTGCTGCAGTGTCGGGAAGCGGAATGGGTATCCCGATGAGATCAGCTTGGTCGGTTCTATGCGCTGGCTGGCGAGCAGAAGCTCTTCAGCCATTTCTCCGAAGGCTAGGCGGGCGGCAAAGGCGGGAACGGGGAAGACGGCAGGGCGGGACAGGACGCTGCCCAGTGTTTTGGAAAACTCCGCGTTAGTGACTGGTTTGGGTGCTACGAGGTTCACCGGGCCGTGGAGCAAATCGGACCGCAGAATGTGCTGAATGGCGCCGATCACATCCTGCAGGTCGATCCAGCTCATCCATTGCCGGCCGTCCCCAAGCTTTCCACCGACACCCATTCTGAATGCCGGCAGCATTTTAGGCAGTGCACCGCCAGCGGTGGCCATCACAATTCCGATCCGCATGGTCACGGTGCGGATGCCGGCGTCGGCGGCAGGCGCAGTAGCCAACTCCCATTCGCGTGCGAGGTCAGCGGTGAAACCCGAACCGGAGCTACTTTCTTCCGTGAGCAATTCGTCTCCGCGATTACCGTAATAGCCGATCGCCGAGGCGGAGACAAAAATCTGGGGTTTGATCTTGGTTTGGGCCAAAGCCCGGGCCAGGTTGGTGGTCGCGGGGATGCGGCTGTCGCGAATCCGAGCCTTTTTGCTTGCCGTCCAGCGGCCGACAATGCTCTCGCCCGCGAGGTGGATGACCATGTCGAAACCAGAGACAGTATCGGGCGAAATGGGCTGGGCTGGATTCCAGGGGATGTGCTCTTCGTCGATGGTACCCTGTACCGTTCCCGGGCGAGCAAGCCGCACGACGCGGGCCCCCGCGCCCTTCAGCGAAGGCATCAGCGCGGACCCGACCAGGCCCGACGAGCCGCTCACCAGGATGCGAGCCATTGAGAGGTTCCCCACGAGTCTCAATTTAACAGAGTCACTCGGCGCTCAGTCGTGTTTCTCTTTTGATGAATGGGCTGAATTTCCTGACCGGAAAAGCCAAGTTGGACTTTTTGAAACGGCGCCGGACGATACCGAGCTCAGACGGGGAGAATCTTCGGAACTCAGCGAATTAGTTGTTTCCCAGCACCGACCACTGGTCGCCCTGTTTGAACTCTTTACTCCGTTTCGCGCCTTGGGTGCTGAACCAGTTCTTCCATGCTGCGGGATCGTTGCCTAAGTGCTCGTTCGTGATCTCACGCAACGCCTGATAGACCCACGAGCGGGTGGTGTTGTCGAGAGAGGGGTCATAGGCCAGATCGATCAGGCCAGGAACCGCCAGCATGCGCTGCTCGCGGGTCAGCATGCCAGACTTGGCCAGGCTGCATCCCGCGCGTTCGCGCACTTCGAGGGAAGGATCATTGCGGAAAACGTCGAGGAAATCCTTGATGGTGTCGTCGGTTCCCAGGTGCGCGAGGCCCTCGACCGTCCAGTGCCGCGTCTTCTCGTCAGGATCGTGGATGTAGGCGCGAAGAAATTCGTGGATCTTCTCCAGTTCGATGCCGCGGTTGGCCAACATGCCGAGTTCCCACATGGCAAACGGACGCCAGTTTGAGGATTTCTCGGCCTCCGCCATCAAGTGATCGGCGTCCTCATCCGTCTTCGAGATTTTGTAGACGGCGAGGTTGATCTCGATAGCGGCGGCTCTCACCCGCAGATCGTTGGAATAAAGCGCGGTCAGCTGCAGGTCATCAATCTTATTGGTGAAGTGCAGCTTGCCATGCCAGTCGTCGACCATCTTATTGATCATGTCGGTGGCGCCGCGGTCGTGATTGATCGCTGCGCCGAGCAAGAATTCCGCCTGGATCTGCGGCGGCTGCGTCACGACCCACTCCCGGTTGTGTTCGGAGAGCCGTCCGTAATCCGCCGGGACTGGGCGACCGGAAACAGGAATCTGTTCGCCGGAGGTGACGGGCGGGGCGCTCTGAGCGGTGACGCCGACGGCGAGCGAAAAGCCGAGAATCGGGGTGAATACCAATGCCTTAACGGGGCCACGGATGCAGCGCGGTAACATGGATCACCTCAGAGAAAAGGCTGCTCCCTTGAGCCTAGGGCGGCCCGGACGCGCGGGCAAATTACTCCCGTCATTCGCCGCCGATCCCTGGAGAAGTCGCTGAAGGGAAAGCAGTTCCGTTTCGCGGGTATAATCGCAGTAGCGTCCCGACCGCCCTTTGCGGAGCCCTCTTCCCCGGCGGGTATAATCCATCATGGCGAGCCTGCGCCAACAGATTGCTACGACGGCCCTCACGCTGACCAAGTTTCGCGACTTGATGAAGCGCATGCAGGAGAGCCGTCCCCAAGACGATCTGTCGATCGTCAAGAAGGCCTACGACTATTCCCTTAAGCACCACGACGGCCAAACCCGCGCGTCCGGCGAGCCCTACCTAGTTCATCCGCTTGAAGTAGCCCTGGTGCTCGCCGAAATGAAGATGGACCCGGTGGCGATTGCTGCGGGTCTGCTGCACGACTCGGTCGAAGACACTTCGGTCACGATCGCCGACATTCGCAAGGAGTTTGGCGAGCAGGTCGCGCACATCGTCGAGGGCGTCACCAAAATCAGCAAAATCGACTTTGCCACCCGCGAGGAGCAGCAGGCGGAGAACCTGCGCAAGATGATGCTGGCGATGGTGGACGACATCCGCGTGGTGCTGATCAAACTGGCCGACCGGCTGCACAACATGCGGACGCTGGAGCACCTTCAACCCGACCGCCAGCACAAAATCGCCGAAGAGACGCTGGAGATTTATGCGCCGATCGCGCACCGGCTGGGCATGGGCAAGATTCGCGGAGAACTGGAGGACCTGGGCTTCCGCTTCCTCGATCCTCTTGGCTACGAGCAGGTGGAGAAAGCCGTCAATGCACGGCGCAAGCAAGGTGAGGAGTTCCTCGCCAAGATGCAGGGGACCATCAGCGACAAGCTGAAAGAGGCCGGCATTCAAGCACGGGTCGAGAGCCGCATCAAGCGCGTGTTCAGCATCCACAAGAAGCTGCAGCGGCAGCGGATTTCGGTCGATCAAGTCTACGATCTGTGTGCGATGCGCGTGATCACGCGGTCGCTGCCGGACTGCTACGCGGTGCTGGGGATTATTCATAACCTGTGGCGGCCGGTGCCGGGGAGAATCAAAGATTTCATTGCGATGCCGCGGCCGAATTTCTATCAGTCGCTGCACACTTCGGTGATCACCGAGGACGGCACGCCCTTCGAGATCCAGATCCGCACCGAAGAGATGCACAAGATGGCGGAGGAGGGCATCGCGGCGCACTGGAAATATAAAGATGGTCCGGTGTCGGCGCAGGACGAGCAGCGGTTGGCATGGTTGCGGCAGGTGGTGGAGTGGCAGCGAGACGTCAGCGATCCGAATGAGTTCTTGTCGACGCTGAAAGTCGATTTGTACCCCGAAGAGGTCTATACATTCACGCCGAAGGGCAAGGTAGTGGTGCTGCCGCGCGACGCTACCCCGATCGACTTTGCGTACACGATTCACACAGAAGTCGGGCACACGTGCATTGGCGCCAAAGTGAACGGGCGCATGGTGCCGCTACGCTACAAGCTGCATTCGGGAGACATCGTCGAGATTCTTACGCAGCCGGGGCATAAGCCCAGCCGGGACTGGTTGGGGCTGGTCAAGTCTTCGCGGTCGCGCAACAAAATCAAGCATTGGCTCAACGTCCATCAGCGCGAGCGGGCGATTGAAATTGGCCGCAAGCTGATCGAGAAGGAAGCGCGGAAGTATCGCATCGCGCTGAAAGAGATCAAAGACGAAGACCTGTTGAAGGTCGCTTCGGGCTATGGACTGGGCAAGGCCGACGACCTCATGTCAGGGATCGGCTACGGGAAATACTCGGCACGACAAGTGCTGGCCAGGCTACTGCCCGCCGGAGCCACTCCTTCGATTGTCGGCGATATCGAATCCGAGGGATTGACGTCGCAGTCCGGCGGTCTCACCAGCGTCGTGCGGCGTGTTTTCGGAGACCACAACGCGATCACGGTTCGCGGGCAAGGAGACATGCTCGTCTATCGCGCGCGATGTTGTAACCCGATCCGCGGCGAAGGCATTGTCGGCTACATAACGCGCGGCAAGGGCGTGGCGGTGCATTCGGTGAACTGTCCGAATGTCACGAATCTCCTGTACGAACCGGAGCGGAAGATCGATGTGGAGTGGGCACGCGACGACACCACTCCAACCGCATACCCGGTGAAGCTCACGGTTTATTGCGATGATCGATTCGGGATGCTGAAAAGTATCACCGGCGTGATTGGGGACGCGAAGAGCAATATCCGCAACATTGCCGCCCATACGGCGAACAGCCAGGCCAGTGTCGAAGTCGTGCTCGATATTTCGGATTTGAAGCACTTGGAGCAGATCATCGTTGGTTTGCGAAAAATTCCCGGAGTGCACGAAGTGCAGAGGTTGCAGAAGATTTAGACTTCGCTTTCCCGCGCAGTTGCTGTTCCAACGCTAGATTGATAGAACTACAGGCTGGCGAACAGTCTTCGGGGTTACAATGTTGCGCCTGCGAAACGGCGTGCGGGATTGCTCAAGAGAAGGAGAGGCATATGGGCGCGATTCGCCAACGAGACAAGGCGGTATTTGCCGATGCGGCACGCCACTTTAAGTTCTGGATCCTGGTTCGCCGGACGAACCGGGAGTCGCTGCCATATATCGGTTTGCCGAACTACACTCCCAAGCCCATGGACTGCAAGGCCAAGACGGCCGACTTCAGCTATGACAGCCGTTACCAGACAGCAGGTCTGGTCGTTGATCCGAACGAGCATCAGAGAGCCTTTGGTGGCAGACTCGCGGATGCTCTCTCGCAGTGGAAAAAGTTTCAAGACGTCTTGCAGGATCCAAATTCGGGATATTCCGTCGACCGCGATACGAAGTCGCGGCATTTCGGTTGCGTCACGCTGTGCCGCGCCGAGACGGGAGGTGTGCGCAAGTACATCCATGGCGATTATGACTTGTACGATATCGTTGACGCAGACAATGTCCGGGTCAATCTTGCGATCGTGGATGCTTTGCACAACCAGCGGCATATGCGTGCACCGGAATTCAACCAAGTACAGAAATATGTGAATTCCCGAATTGGTGTGCCCATGGTGCAGCACAGTGGACAGACGCAGTTCGCAGCACACTCCAATGAAGCCGTCGATGTGTTCGGACCGGACGGCGAGGAGTGCACCCTGCTGAATGAGTTCAGCATACGGGGCTGGTACCAGAATCGCTTCGAAGGCCGCCGCACCATGGTCGAAAAGTGGGGACCGCATCAGAGCAACTGACGCCTCTGCAAACAAGCTTCCGATTTCCGCGTGCTGATGTCCCGCGTTCCCTTAGTGGCATCGCGTGTTAATCTTGGTCCGGACCGACATTCCTTATGCGCGAAATCATTTCTACAAAAGATGCTCCTCAAGCCATTGGCCCCTATTCGCAGGCCATCAAAGCCAACGGATTCATCTTCGTTTCTGGACAGGTAGCTATCGATCCAGCCACGCAGCAGGTGATCACCGGAGACGTTGCCGCTCAAACGGATCGAGTTTTGCGGAATCTGTCGGAGATCCTGGAAGCCGCCGGTAGCGGACTCGGGAAGGTCGTCCGTTGCGGAGTATTCCTCAAAAGCATGAACGATTTCAACGCGATGAACTCTGTCTATGGCAAGTATTTCAGCTCGGCGCCGCCGGCGCGGTCGACCGTTGAGGTCTCGCGCTTGCCGAAAGACGTGCTGGTCGAAATCGATGCGATCGCACTGGAGTAGAACATGAAATCCATCAAGATTTGTGGAATTGTCATGGCGTTAGCATTCGCTATCGCCGCGCAGACTTCCAATCACAGAACGACTCCGGTACGCGTTCCCGACACGAACGCTCCCACGAAGGTCACTGGCGATGGCGTGAAAACCGACTCCGGGCTGCAGTATTGGGACATCAAGGTCGGCACAGGCGACGAGGCGAAGAGCGGCGATCACGTGAAGGTGCACTACACGGGGTGGTTTACAACGGGAAAGAAATTCGACAGTTCCGTGGACGCGCACCAGCCCTACAGCTTCACGCTGGGTGCAGGCAACGTCATCAAAGGGTGGGACGAAGGTGTAGTTGGAATGAAGGTGGGCGGCAAGCGGCAGCTGCGCATCCCGCCGGAACTTGCCTACGGAGAGCAGGGCTACAAGAACATTATCCCGCCCAATGCCACGCTGATCTTCGACGTTCAACTGCTGGCCGTCACTCCGGCTCCGGCTGCCGTGACTCCGGCGCCGGCCAAGGAATAGCGAAGCGTCGAACAAACAACGATTCCCGGGCAAACTGCTCCCTCAGCAGCGTTGTGGATTCCGATCAGCTTTGCGGGTGGAGTTCCAGCTTTAGGCTTTCACGACTTTGCCGCTACGCAGGCAGGACGTGCAGACACGGATCCGCTTTCCCTGCCCATTGACCTTGGCGTGCACCGGACGCAGGTTGATGTTCCAGCGCCGCTTGGTAACGTTGTGGGCGTGGCTGATGCGGTTTCCCGCTTGCGGCTTCTTGCCGCAGATATCACATTGTTGTGCCATTGGACTGCTGCTCCCAGAAAGTTCAGATCTTGTAGGGCAAACCTAGATTTTACAGGAAGTTGAATGGATTCGGCAACGGTGCCGGGCTAATGGTTGGGTGTGCCTG
>Ga0075030_100002028_pt1 | contig 18413 bp, 13 predicted proteins | sample LitLauG_LLR_2012_FD_71393 | JGI IMG/M metagenome (GOLD analysis project Ga0075030, IMG submission 71393) | Freshwater sediment microbial communities from Pennsylvania, USA - Little Laurel Run_MetaG_LLR_2012 | ecosystem: Environmental > Aquatic > Freshwater > Creek > Sediment | place: USA...
AGGGCCATCCGCTCGGCCATCTCGCGGCGCTGGCGGTTGTCCGACGTCAGGTCCGGCAGGTAGCGGCGCCGACCCATGATGGTCTCGGTGTAGCCGGTGGCGCGGGCGGCGTCGACGACCGTCGACAGGTAGTCCCGGACCCCGCCGAAGCGGGTGAAGTACTCGTCCATCAGCCCGCGGGCCTCATCGGGGGTGATCCCGAGCTGCTGGGACAGTCCGTAGGCCGAAAGCCCGTATGCAAGGCCGTAGGACATGGCTTTGATGCGGCTGCGCATGGTCGCGGTGACCTCAGCCGGGTCGACAGAGAAGACCCGCGACGCGACTGTGGTGTGCAAGTCCTCCCCAGACTCGAAAGCGGCGATCAGGGCCTGGTCCTGCGACAGGTGCGCCATGATCCGCATCTCGACCTGGCTGTAGTCCGCTGTGAGCAGCGTCTCGTAGCCCGGGCCCACCATGAACGCCCGGCGGATCCGGCGTCCCTCCTCGGTGCGGATCGGGATGTTCTGCAGGTTCGGGTCCTGCGACGACAGCCGGCCGGTCGCAGCGATGATCTGGTTGTACGTGGTGTGGATCCGGGCGTCGTCGGAGACCGACTTCTGCAGGCCCTCGACGGTCACGAGCAGCTTGGATACGTCACGGTGCCGCAGCAGGTGGGCGAGCAGCGGATGCTCGGTCTGGGCGAACAGCCCTTGCAGTGCGTCCGCGTCCGTGGTGTACCCGGTCTTGATCCGCTTGGTCTTCGGCAAGGCCAGCTCGTCGAACAAGATGGCCTGAAGCTGCTTGGGGGAACCGAGGTTGAACTCGCGCCCGACCACGGCATACGCCTGCTGGGCGGCGGCCTTGACCTCGGCGGAGAAGTTGGCCTCCAAGGCGGCGAGGTGGTCGGCGTCGACGGCGATGCCGGTGCGTTCCATCTGGGTCAGGACCGTGACCAGTGGAAGCTCGACCTCGGCCAGCAGCCTCGTCTGCCCTTTGCTGTCCAGCTCGGTGTCGAACGCGTCCGCGAGCTGGCAGATCGCGCGGGCCCGCACCGCGAGGGCCTCGGCCGCCGCCTCGTCCTCGCCGCCGTCGAAGGACAGCTGCCCGCCGGCGTCGGCCTCGCTGCGCAGCTCCAGGTGCAGGAACCGCAGAACCAGGTCGGCGAGGTCGAAGGTGCGCTGCCCGGGAAGCGCCAAGTACGCGGCCAGCGCGGTGTCGAAAGCCAGACCAGCCAAGGGCCAGCCTCTGGATGCCAGCGCCAGCGACGGCCCTTTCGCGTCGTGCAGCACCTTGGCCTGGGCCGGGTCGGCGCACCACGCGGCCATCGCCACGTCGTCGTCGGAGCTGATGGTCGTCGGATCGAACCAGCAGCCGGCACCGTCCGGCGCGGCCAGCGCCACCCCGGTGAGGTCCCCGGTGCCCCTGCCCCAGGTGCCGGCCAGCGCCATCGCGGTCCGTGCGGTGCCCGGGCCGGCGTGCGCCGTCAGCCACAGCCCCAGGTCGCCGGGCGCGAGCATTGTCACGTCGATGTCGAAGCCGGCGTCGGCTTCTGGCTCTGCGGACTCCAGCGTCTGGTACAGCCGTTCGCGTAGCACCTTGAACTGAAGGGCATCGAAGACCTCGTGCACGGCGTCCCGGTCCCAGCTGCGCACCGCCAGGTCGTCGACGCCGACCGGTAGCGGCACGTCCCGGACCAGCTCGGTCAGGTGCCTGTTCATCATCACTTCGGCGAGGTGGGCCCGCAGGGCGTCGCCGGCCTTGCCGGGGACCTCCTCGACCCGGTCGACCAAGGTGGCGAGGCTGCCGAAGTCGCGCACCCACTTGGTGGCGGTCTTCTCCCCGACCCCGGGGATGCTGGGCAGGTTGTCGCTGGGGTCACCGCGCAGGGCGGCGAAGTCCGGGTACTGCGCGGGGCTGAGCCCGTATCGGGCCTCGACGGCGGCCGGGGTCATCCTGTCGAGCTCGGAGACTCCGCGCTTGGGGTAGAGCACTGTCACGGCGTCGCTGACCAACTGGAAGGCGTCCCGGTCGCCGGAGATGATGGCGACCTGGAAGCCGTCCCGCTCAGCCTGGTCGGTCAGCGTGGCTATCACGTCGTCCGCCTCGAACCCCTCAGCGGTCACTACCGGGATGGCGAGGGCGGCAAGCACTTCCTGGATCAGGCTGACCTGCCCCTTGAAGGCGTCCGGCGTGCTCGACCGGGTCGCCTTGTAGGCGGGGAACTGGTCGCTGCGGAAGGTCTGCCTGCCAAGGTCGAACGCGACCGCGAGGTGGGTGGGGTGCTCGTCGCGGAGGGCGTTGATGAGCATCGAGGTGAACCCGTAGACGGCGTTGGTGGGCTGACCGGTGGTGGTGGAGAAGTTCTCCACCGGCAGGGCGTAGAAGGCCCGGTAGGCCAGCGAGTGCCCGTCGAGCAGCAGCAGCCGGCGGCCTGTCGAGGTCATCGGCGGGTCAGGGGTCACGGGCCGATCCTAGGCCGGGAGACGGACACCATCGGTCGGCGCGTACCTACCCCGCGGGATCCTCACACCCCAGTGGTGGCCCTGGCTCGCACCGACCGCCGGCGCGCCAGCAGGCCGGCCCGAGAGCTGCGGACCGGGGTGTCTAGGCCGAGGGAGCGGCGCAGCGTGGCCACGGAGGCGACCCGGCGCACCACGAGCGGGCTGAAGCCGATCTTGGCGTAGAACCGGTTGGCCTCTCGCACCTGGGGCAGGACGTTGACCGCCACGTGCTCTGAGCCGAGCTCGTCGGCGTAGGCGGTTGCGGAGGCCACGAGTGCACGCCCGACGCCGCGACGGTGGAAGGGGGCACGAACGTGCAGGTACTCGATCTGGACGACAAGAGTCTCCATGAACGGCCCGAGTGGGCGCGCTGTGTACACGGCCATGCCGACCACCTCGTCGTCCAGGAGTGCAACCACGGGCCGGTAGCTGTCGTCGGCGGCGACCTCGGCCATCACCTCTCGCAGCCGCGCCTCGGACGGAACCGGTAGCAGCGTCCCGTTGCGCCCGGTGTTCTGGCGCAGCTCCTCCCACATCGCGAGCACAGGCTCGCAGTCGGTGTGGGCCAGTGGTCGCACCATCACGTTCGCTCGCGGCACGGCGTCTCCTTCGTGACATGCCAGGACCGCCGCCTGCGACGGTCAGGACTGCAAGGAGGCTCCCCCCCGGAGGAGCGTTCGTCCGAGACGATACGACTCTTTCGACCTTGCCCGCGACCAGTCCCGCAAAGTGCCGACCCCGGGACCGCTCATCGTTGAGCCACCCCGAACGCGCTGTCGACCTCGGTCCTTCGCTGGGTCCAGAGCTCGCGCTGCAGGTTCAGCGACCGGACTCAAGGAGAAGGCGCGGCCGATCCGCCGCAGTCCCGGCATTGTGCGCCACCAGCAACCTCGTGGCTCCCTACTCACGCACGGTGGCGGCGGTGGTGAAGTTCAGGTCCGCCAGCGCCGGCGCCAGGACCACCGACGTCAGCGCCAAGGCCACAGATCGGGTCCGCCAACCTGGGCACCGTTACGACAGCGTCCGACGGCCCGCGGGCGTTGTGGGTGGACCCGATCCACGCGCTTGGGATGGGCTGAGGTTACTGTGCGGTCGCAGGAACTGCTCCCCCGAAATATTCGAAACCGGGCTCCGGGTAGGTGTTGCTTTCCCCAAAACGGTAGGCACCGAACGTTCCTGAGGTCAGCGAGCCTCCGGCCGCGAGCGGGAGCGGCCCGCTGGCCCCGTGGTAGGCCACCGTTCGATCAGACTTGAGCACAGCGAGACACCCGACGTAGCTGGTGCAGGGGATGAGCCCGGTGCCGACCTGGGTGAGCTGAGCCGCTATCGCCCGGGCGGTCGTTGAGTGGGCAGCGTCCGCGGCGAGCGCGATCATCATCACCGCGTCGTAGGCCTGTGCGGCGTAGCCGACGTCTACCAATCCTGGGGTCGCCGCGGCCAGTGCGGTCAGGAAGGCGGGGTCGGGGGCGGCTCCGGCGCGGACCCCCTGCGTGCCTGCCATCACGGCGTTGGGGAGTCCCTGCGCCAGGACGTTCGACAGGTCCAGGTCGCTGAGGTACAGCGGGACCTGGGCCGGGCCGACGCCAGCCGCCAGCAGGGCCTTGATCATCGAGGTTGCCTCCCCGGTGCCGATGAGGACCACCGCGTCGGGCGACGAAGCGGCGACTTGGGAGGCTTGGGCGCTGTAGCTGACGGCCTGGCCGTCGTACTCGACCGACGCCACCACGTGTGCGCCATCGGAGGCGACGTCAGCGGTCAGCTCGGTGGCCAGGGCGGCGCCGTACAGGTCCCGGACGTGGAGCACGGCAATCCGGTGCCTGCCCTGCTGCTTGAGCAGGTGTGCGATGACGCTCCCCTGGATGCTGTCGGGGGGGACCAGCCTGAAGTACAGCCCGAGGCCAGGGTCGGTGGCCAGCTTGTCGGTTCCGTCGCCGGGGGACACCAGCACGACGCCGGCGCCGACGATCTTGTCGATGACCTGGGCGGTGACCGACGACCCCGTGGCGCCCACCATCGCTGTCACTTTCTGGCCGAGCTCTCTGTCGACCGTCTGCGACGCGATGGACGTGTAAGCGTCGCCGGAGTCGCCGTCGACTGTGGCGACCGGCTGGCCGAGGACTCCCCCGGCTGCGTTGATCTGCGCGATCGCAAGGGCGATCCCCGCGGCCTCGGCGGGCCCTAGGTGGCGCAGCGCCCCGGTCATCGGGACCAGGGTCCCGATCAGCAACTGGTCGCTGTTGCGTGACGTCGCAGCGTTGACGGCTGAACAGGCGGACAGGATGAGTCCGGCGGCTAGCCCCGCGGCGACGAGCCCGGCTCGAGCCCGTCCGGGCCCGTGCCGCCGCGTTGGCGGCCAGCGCCTCAAAGCGGGCTGGTTCCGTCCTTGCCGAGTACGGTCTCGGCGACTTGGCGCATACTGAGCCGCCGATCCATCGAGGTCTTCTGGATCCACCGGAACGAGTCGGCCTCGCTCAGGCCGTGGCTGCTCTGCAGCAGCGCCTTCGCCCGGTCGACGAGCTTCCTGGTCTCCAGACGTTCGGTGAGGTCCGCGACCTCGGCTTCGAGGGCTGCCATCTGCTCGTAACGCGAGACAGCCATCTCGATCGCGGGAACCAAGTCGGCCTTTTGGAAAGGCTTGACCAGGTAGGCCATGGCTCCTGCGTCCCGGGCTCGGTCGACGAGGTCCTTTTGGGAGAACGCGGTCAACATGAGCACTGGCGCCAGGTGGTCTGCGGTGATCCGCTCAGCCGCCGAGATTCCGTCCAGGACCGGCATCTTCACGTCCAGCACGACCAGGTCCGGGCGAAGCTCGTTCGCAAGCCGGACCGCGGTCTCCCCGTCGCCTGCCTCCCCGACGACGGCGTAGCCGGACTCCTCGAGCATCTCCTTGAGGTCCATCCGGATCAGCGCCTCGTCCTCGGCGATGACGACACGGCGCGGGTCGTTACTCATGCGGCCAAGCGTAACGGCAGGCTCTACAGTTGGTTCCGCTGGTGCTGGCCCCCGTGGCGTAACTGGTCAGACGCGCCGGACTCAAAATCCGGTGACCTCACGGTCATGTGGGTTCGAATCCCACCGGGGGTACCGCGGTTGACCTGCAAGGATGTCCGCCTCCTCGGACCGCAGACTTGATCATCGAGTTGATCTGCTCACAGATTGCTCACGCGTTCCGCCGGGGCCGCCCGGCGGACCAGGCCGGCAGCAGCCTGCGCCGCGCTGGTGTCCACATCCTTGAGCAGCTGCCCGTAGGTGTCGCCCCGCCAGGCCGCGTTCTTGGCTGATCGGCCTGCTGGGATCTGTTGATCGGGTTCACCGACTCCAGAAGTGCAATATCCGGCATGTGCGTGTGTCCAGCGCCCGTTGCCCAATGATGGGCGGGTGGCTGGGGCGTTGGTGGAGGTGCTGTCGGTGCCGGGCGCATCGCTGCACTACAAGGTCCGCGGGACGGGTCCGCTGCTGTTGATGTTGCAAGGCGGAGACGGCGATGCGGAAGGTACTGACGCACTTGCTGACCGGTTGGTCGATCGGTACACGGTCGTGACCTATGACCGCCGCGGGTTGTCACGTAGTCCTATCAACCCCGATGCCGGTGCCCCGGATCTGGCCACCCACAGCGACGATGCGGCTCGGCTGCTTGTCGCGACGACCGGCGAACCGGCTCTGGTGTTCGGGACCTCTTTGGGGGCCCTTCTGGGACTTGACCTGATCGCGCACCACCCGGAGCGGGTGCGACGCCTGGTCGCGCACGAGCCACCCGCCACCGAGTTGCTGCCTGAGCAGGAGCGGGAAGCGGCAGTCCGGTCACAGGAAGAGGTCGAGGAGACTTACCGTCGGGACGGTATCGCCGCCGCGATGCGCCAGTTCATGGTCATCTCGGATTTCAATCTTGATGACCGTGAACCCAACATCGAGGTGCCCAGACCTAAGCCGGAGCGGGTCGCCAACCTTGGGTTCTTCCTCACTCACGACGCCCCAGCGGTACGGCGGTACCGGATGGACCGGGCTGCCCTCCTGAAGGTGGCTGTTCGCGTCGTGCCCGGCGTCGGGGCCTCTTCCGGTGGCAGCCTGGCGCACGGTTGCGCGGTCGCTCTCGCGGGGTTCCTCGGGCAGCCTCTGGTGGAGTTCCCTGGCGGCCATTCCGGCTTCCCGTTACGACCGAAGGCGTTTGCCGCTGTGCTCGACCGAGTGCTGGCAGGCGCGGGACCAGCCTCGGAGTAGCCCTCGCACCTACGTGCCGGACGGCAGGCCGCCGAAACGTTGCGATGACCAGTCGAGACCACCGGGCAGTACGCGCGGCTCAACAGCCTGGGGTGTGCCGGTGTCACTCGCTGTAGTCCGTCATGTCGAAGCGGTAGCTCCGCTTCCGGGGTGCCCCCGTGGGGTGTACAACGTGCGTAAGCCGCCGGGTCTGGGTGACCTTCGGGCGGCGAGGACGCGGTCCTGGTCGTTCACCCGGTTGCACGCCCTGGTCAGGACCCTCGCGACACCCGAGGGCGGCGCCAACCTGCGCGAGGGAAGGACGGGACCAGATGAGACGAGTATTTGTCGGGGTTGCGGTGACGACGGTCGCCGTGCTTGCCCTGGCGGGGTCGGCGAGCGCTGCCTCGACCGCGTCTGCTGCGCCTTCGTTATCGGCTGCCAGTCGGGGCGCGTCGTCGCTCACTCAGCACCCCGCCTCCCTCGTTCCGCTCCGGAACAAGGCCCCGTTCGACCAGGTCTTCACCAACATGGATTACAACGGCGGCCCGCTGATGCCGTCGAACACCGACTACATGGTGCTCTGGAGCCCGGGCGGACTCGGCGCCTACCCCGCCGGATACGTCTCCGGGCTCAAGCAGTGGTTCAGAGATCTAGCTCACGACAGTGGCGGCGATCAAAACACGGACTCGGTATCGGCACAGTACGCAGACCTCACTGGCGCGTTCTCCAAGTATGCGGTGACGTTCGGCGGTGTGCTGGTCGATACCAACCCGTATCCAAAGACAGAGTGTCCGGTCAACAGCCCAGTCGTCGCCTGCCTCACCGACCCTCAGATCCAGCAGGAGTTGGTGCACTTCGTAGTCGCCACCCACCACAAAGCCGATCTGAGTCACGAGTACTTCCTGCTAACGCCACCTCACGTCGAGACGTGCTTCACCAACGACCCGACGACGAGTTTCGGCGGATGCTCTGCGGGCATCGTGCCGTTCAACACCCTCGCGGCCTTCTGCGCCTATCACCAGAACACATCGCTACAGCGATTCCTGATCTACGCTAATGACCCGTTCGTGCCCGGCAACCCTGCCTGCGACGACGGGAACCATCCGAACGGAATCGCCGACGGCGAGCTCAGCGGCGGGCTCAGCCACGAGCAGAACGAGTCCGTCACGGACCCGATTCCGAACGATGCATGGACCAACGGCGCCGGCGCGAATCAGGGCCAGGAGGTCGGTGACCAGTGCGACGGCCAGATGGGTACTCCGCTGGGGACAGCGCACAACGGTGCGCAGTACAACCAGGTGATCAACGGCCACTTCTACTGGTATCAGGAGGAGTGGAGCAACATCGGCCACACCTGCCTGCAGCGGCTCACACTGCCGGCCACCATGCCAACGGCGACGTTCACCGTCAAACAGGGTCATGGACTCACGTTGAACTTCGACGCCCATGGCTCGACCGCATCGCCCGGCTTCATCCTCTATGTGTGGCAGTTCAACGATGCGTTTGGTGCTGAGACCGTCGAAACATCGGTTCCCACGATCTCGCACACCTTCCCCTCTGCCGGCGCCTACTCTGTCGGCTTGACTGTCTTCGGGCTCGATGGGTCGTCGGCTGGCGCCGGCGGGATCGTCACCACGGGGCACGGCGGGTTCACGCCTGGGTTCAGCTTCTCGCCAGCGCTCCCGAGGGCAGGCCACGCGGTCCACTTCCGCGGGTTGACGACAGTGAGCGCACAGCCTGTGCTCACCTATCTTTGGGAGTTCGGGGACGGCACGACGGGTTCAGGTGCAAGCCCCAGCCACGTGTACGCGGCACCGGGCACCTACACCGTCACGCAGGTGATGTTCAGCGGCACCGGATCCGCGTACCCCGGAGCCGGAGCCGGGCCGATCTACACAGAAGCGATCACCGTCCACTAGGTGTCTCCGGCGAGCGGGTGACTGTGGCGAGCTCGGAGTTCCGCCGCGGTCACCGCCTCGCCGTAGGTTGGACCCGTCGTCGGGGTCGCCACGCGGACGGCATGCTGTAGATCCATGTCGAACTAAGTGCTTGTCAGGCGCAATGCGCTAGCCACGCGGCTCGCTCCCATCCCAGCATGCCTTCTGGCAGGCATCGGGATGGGCCAGACACTCCTGCGAGCGCGGCGAAGGCTCGTGTCAGAAGGACCGACGCTGGTCAGGTAGAGCTGCCACCTCAGGTTCGGCAGGAGCGCAGACGCGTGTGGGGTCGCAATGACCTCCCCGCGGTGGCGCGTGCGCGCCGGCTGGGCGCGGAGCCGGTCGCGACTCAGCTCTCGGCGATCTCCTCGCCAAGGTACGCGGCTCTGATGCGGTCGTCGGCGAGCAGCTCGCTGCCGGTGCCGGACAGCACGATTTCGCCGGTCTCCAGTACGTAGCCCCGGTCGGCAAGGTTGAGAGTCTGGGCGGCGTTCTGCTCAACGAGCAAGATGGTCACCCCCGAGGCGTTGATCTCGTGCAGGATGCCGAAGATCTGCTGGACGATCAGTGGCGCCAACCCCATCGATGGTTCGTCCAGCAGCAGCAGTCGCGGCTTGCCCATCAGAGCCCGGCCGATGGCGAGCATCTGCTGCTCGCCGCCCGACAGGGTTCCGGCTTGCTGCGCGTAGCGTTCCTTCAGCCGTGGGAAGAGCTCGAGCACGTGGTCGAGGTCGGCGCTGTCGACGGTCTTGAATCTGGTGGCACCGATGACCAGGTTCTCCTCGACGCTCATTCGGGAGAAGACCCGTCGACCCTCAGGAACGTGACAGATGCCCAGCTCGACGAGCTCGTGAGCGGGGTAGCCGTCGATCTGCTGGCCGTCGAAGGTGATGGTGCCCGCGACTGGGCTCAGCAGGCCCGACACCGTCTTCTGAGTGGTGGACTTGCCAGCGCCGTTCGCGCCGAGCAGGGCCACGATCTCGCCTTCGTCCGCGTGGAACGACACCCCTTTAAGGGCCCTGATCGCGCCGTAACGGACCTCGACGTCGACCACGTCCAGCAACCGCGTGCCAGCGCCGCTCATACCGGGCCGTCCCCGTCCTCTGGGCCGCTGTTGGCCGAGGGCTCGCCGGTGTCGATCAGCTGGACCTTCGGCTGGTTCTCGACCTGCGCGGCCGCATCCTCGGCCGAGGTCCCCAGGTAGGCGGCGATGACCACGGGGTCCTGCTGGATCGCTTGTGGGCTGCCCTCGGCGATCTTCTCGCCGAAGTTCAGCACGATGATCCGGTGGGCCGTCGACATCACCAGCTTCATGTCGTGCTCGATGAGCAGGACGGTAATTCTGCGTTCGGCGTTGATTCGCTGGATGAGCTGGGCGATCTCGCGCTTCTCGGCCGGGTTGGTTCCGGCCGCGGGTTCGTCGAGCAGGAGCACCCCGGGGTTGGTTCCCAGGGCACGGGCGATCTCCAGACGCCGCTGCTCGCCGTAGGGGAGGGAGCCCGCGAGCTCGTTGGCCCGATGGCCCAGCTTGACGTCGGCCAGCTGTTCGATGGCCGAAGCGAGGCTCTCCCGCTGTTCGCGCTGCTGCCACGGAGTCTTGAACATGGCTGAGAGCGGCCCCGACCGCTGCCGGGTCTCGATCCCCACCTGGACGTTCTCCAGCGCGGTCAGCGCGGGGAAGAGCCGGATGTTTTGAAAGGTTCGCGCCACACCCATCCGGTTGATGACGTGGGTCTTCTTGCCCAGCACTGACACCGGCCGGTCCCCGGGCCGGGCCGCGAGGGTGATCGAGCCCTGCTGCGGGTGGTAGAGCCCGGTCAGAGAGTTGAATAGCGAGGTCTTGCCTGCACCGTTGGGGCCGATGACCGCAAGGATCTCGCCCCGGAACATCTGCAGGCTCACATCGTTGAGGCTGGTGATACCCCCGAACCGCAGGGTGACGTGGTCAATATCGAACACCACGTCGTCGCTGCGGGCAGGCAGGTCAGCTGCCGTTGCGTCCATCGTCATCGCGCGCTCACATCCCCTCGGCCATTGGTACGGCCATCGGCTCCGCGGACAGCGCCTGCCCCAGTCCGGCGAGCTCGGCTTGGCGGCGTCGGGCCGGGATGAGCCCACCTGGTCGGAAGATCATCATGAGCAGCAGGAGGGCCCCGATCCACATCTGCCGGTCAGGGGCGGGCACCTGGTCGCGAAGGAACTCAGGCAGCCAGGTCAGCAGGACCGTGCCGGCAATAACTCCCGGCAGCGACCCCATGCCGCCGAACACAACGTAAGCCACGACCAGGATCGAGTTGGCCAAGACGAAGTTGTCCGGGTTGAAGTAGCCCACCTGGCTGGCGAAGAACACCCCCGTGATGCCGGAGGTGGAGGCACCGATCGCGAAGGCCAGCAGCTTCACCCGCGAGGTGTTGATTCCGGTGGCCTGCGCTGCCACCTCGTCTTCGCGGATCGCGGCCCAGGCCCGGCCCAGGCGCGAGGCCTCGAGCCGGCTGAAGAGGACGATCACGACGCAGATCAGGAACAGCAGCGGGTACCAGTACTGCAGCTGGCTCAGCCCCCAGGTGAGATGGATCGGCCCGATGCTGATCACCGGGTGCGGGACCGGCGGGGACGGTCCGCGGGTGCTGTTGGTCAGACCGTCGGCATTGATCGCGGTGATCCGGATGATCTCTCCGAATCCCAGCGTGACGACCGCCAGGTAGTCCCCGCGAAGCCTGAGCGTGGGTGCCCCGAGCGCCACGCCGGCGAGCACGCACACCAGGATTGCGAACGGCATGGCCAGCAGCGGGGTCATGTGCAGCCAGGACGGTGGCTTCACGGGCAGCGAGCCGACCAGGTATGCCGTGGTGTAGGAACCGATCGCGAAGAAGGCTATGTACCCCAGGTCCAGCAGACCCGCCCAGCCGACCACGACGTTGAGCCCGATCGCGAGCAGCACGTACACGCCGATCTCGCTGACCAGCACCGTCTGCCAGTACGGGGTCGTCGTCGGCGGATAGAACAGGGCCAGGGCGATGCCGGCGAGAACGATGCTCTGCATGACCCCCGAGCGTCCCCGCGTGGAGTTGACCAGGTCGGATCCTCGGGGTCTGTCGCTTCGCGTGCGCCCGGTCGCGGCCAGGTAGCCGCCTGCCGCGATGAACGAGAACGCGGTGCACGCGAGCCAGCCCCCCGCACCTAGGTTCTGCCACGGCCCGGTCGCCGCGTCGACATGACGGGCGCCCGCGACCGAGCTGATGTCGTACAAGGTGACCAGCGTCAGCACCACCGCGGCCAGGCTGACGGCAACGCCTACCCAGGCCACTGCGGTGTTGCGCAGGTAGCTGCCGGCGCCGGCCGCTGCCACCCCCACGACCAGCAGCAGCCAGCTGAGCCAGCTCAGGTACAGCGTGGCCAGCGGGGCCAGACCGGAACCGGCGAAACGGTGCGAGGTGTCGGTGAGCGTCGCGTTGAAGTGCCCAGGGGAGAACCATGTCGCCACCACGAACGAGACCAGCCCACAGGCCATTCCGAGCACGACCAGCGGCATCCCGGGGCGCCAGTCGAAGGCGCGGTCGATGAAGGCACGGGTGTGGGCCACGTCTTCGGTGGAGATGGCCACCGTCGCCGCGGCCGAAGCCATCGTGAGGTACCCCAGTGCGCACACCGCCGAGCCGAGGGAGTGGTCGACGCCGCCCACGTAGGAGGCGACGTTCGCGTGGGCGATCAAAGCCACGACGCCGGCGGCGAGGCTGCCCGCCATGGCGACCCAAGCCAAGACCCGGAGCCGGCGGACCGCGGCGGCGGCGATCGCTAGGAACAGGACCAGGAACTGGGCCCAGGCCAGCCATCCGAAGAAGGCGGCCGCCAGCGGAGACAGGCCCTTGGTGGCGGCCGCGGCAGAGGCGACGGTGGCAAACTTGGCATCGCCGACTTGATCGTTCCAGTGCAGAAGCGTCTGGGACACGATGACCGTCGTCGCTCCGGCGGCCAACGGTCGGACCCCGGGCCGGGTTAGGTAGGGCTCAATCTTGAACCAGTAGGTGATCCCGAGGTACAACAGGACGCCCAGCGCGAGGAAGACGAGGATACGTGGGCTGAAGACCGCCTGCCGGAACTCATATCCGTAGTCGCTCTGTACTCCTTCCTGCGGTCCCCACATGAGCGCGAGGACCATCGAGCCAACCAGGCAGCCACCGAGTCGCTTGAGCCGGATGGACCGCTGGCTGGGCCGCTTCATGCCGCCCTCCCGAGCCGCTCACCGAGGATTCCGGACGGGCGGAACACGAGCACGACAACCAGGACCACGAACGACACTACGTCGGTCCACCTGGTGTCGATTCCGACGAATGGGACCATGTTCTCGACCACGCCGAGGATCAGCCCACCCAGCATGGCGCCTCTGATGTTGCCGATGCCGCCGAGCACGGCCGCGGCGAAGGCCTTGATGCCCGGCTGGAATCCCATCGTCGAGTAGAAGACGAAAGCCGTCCCGAACAAGAACCCCGCAGCGCCGGCTAGCGCACCGCTGATCACGAAGGTGCGTGAGATCGTTCGGTCGATGTCGATGCCCATGAGGGCCGCCGTGGAGGAGTCCTCGGCGACCGCGCGGATCCCGCGTCCCAGTTTCGTCCCAGACACGAGCCGGTCCAGAAAGAGCATCATGACCAGGGCGGAGAGGATGATCACTACCTGCAGGAGGGTGACCTGGGCGCCGAACACGTGGAAGAGGATCTTGTTCGTGGCGAAGTACGGCGGGAACGCGTTGTTGGTGAAGCGGTTGAAGAGCTTGCCGGCCAGCTGTGCCAGGAAGAAGGAGGCGCCGATGGCGCTGATGAGGAACGCGAGCTTGGGAACGCCACGTTTACGCAGTGGTCGGTAGGCGACGCGTTCCAGGGTCCAGGCGACGGCGGCACCCGACAGGGCGCCGCTGAGCAGGCCGGCCAGGAAGACCAGGGGGATCGCCCAGCCGGGCGCGTGCCCGGAGTCCCCCACGATGAAGTGCACGACGATGAAGCTGCCGAACGCCCCGAACATGAAGACCTCGCTGTTGGCGAAGTTGATCAGCTGCAGGACGCCGTAGACCAGGGTGTAGCCGAGGGCGATCAGCGCGTACATCGAGCCACGGGTCAAGCCGAGGATCAAGTAGCCCATGAAGTCGCTCACGCCAGTGCCCTCCGCGCCGGGCTTCGCAGTTCACGATAGGAACCCGATGAGGGGCGCCCTGCCGCAGTTCGTGCCGGCAGGGCGCCCATCATCGCGCTAACTCGCGTTGTGCGCGGCTACTTCTGGTCCTTGATGTTGCCGATCAGCGAGATCACGCCGCTGGTCTGCTGGTACAGGTTCACCGTTTGAACCGTGGCCACGACCTCGCCGTTGGACTCGAACTTCACCTCAGTGGTGATCCCGTGGTAGTCCAGACCGTTGACCGCGGTCTCAACCGACGACCGCGTGATCCCGCCGGCCGCCTTGGCGGCCTTCATGGCGGCAATCATCGCGTTGGTCGCGTCGTAGGCCTCGGGCGAGTACGTCGATGAAGGAGTGTTGAACATCGCCGTGTACGCGTCGTTGAACGCCTTCGCGCCAGGAGCAACCGTTGCGTCCAGGCATCCGCAGGTGAAGTACCAGCCGTTGCCAGCGTCTCCGGCACCCTTGGTGAACACTGAGGACTTGCCACCGTTTCCGGTTACGGTCAGGCCCTTGTATCCGGCGGTCTTCAGTGCCTTGGCGAACAGTGCCGCCTGCGCGTCGTAGCCGCCGTAGAACAGCGCCCCGGCCCCTGAGGTGGCGACGGTCTGGGCGATTGCACCGTAGTCGGTGGTCTTGGAGTCCACGCCTTGGCGGGTGACAGTGACGCCCTTGGCTGTCAGCTCTTTCTGGATCGCGTCCGCGACGCCCTTGCCGTAGTCGCTCAGGTCGTCAACGACGAATACCTTCTTCAGGCCCTTGACCGCGAGCCAGTCAGCTGCCTGGGTTCCCTCGACGTTGTCCGAGGGAACGATGCGGTGGAAGGTTGTGAAGCCGAGGGAGCTCAGCGTCGGGTTGGTGGCCGACGGGGTGATCAGCGCGATGCCGGCAGCCGCGTAGTTGGCGCCGACTGCCTTGGTCGCCCCCGAGAAGCTGGGGCCGACTACGCCCACGACTTCGGGGTCCTGGATCAGTGTCTGTGCGGCCGCGGGTGCGGTCGCCGGCGAGCCGACGTCGTCGGCCTTGACCAGGACGAGCTTGAACCCGAGGTTGCCGGTGGCGTTCGCCTGCGAGACGGCGAGCTCGACGGCGTTGACCTCGTTGATGCCCAGCTGCTGGTTGTCACCTGACAGCGGTCCTTGGAAGCCGATCTTGTACGTCTGGGTCGCCGCCGTGCCGCCCGACGGGCCACCACTGGCCAGTCCGCCGCCCGTCGAACTGTTTGAGCACGCGGCCAAGGCGAGGGCGCCGACCGCTCCCATGATGGCGAGTTTGGATATCGAGCGTCCCTGCATGAGTACCTCCTACCGAGGGACGCGGGCACTGTGTGGGCCCGCGTCAAAGTGTCAGGCTTCGGATCCCACCGCCTGGCATGTCGCATCCTCTATGCCGACGGCGGCCCCTGAGCCGCCGCCGTCCCGGTTGTTACCCGATCGTGACGGCTCAGAGGCTGTTCCGGGCCGAGTGGAACTTTGAGGTGGCGGTCCCCCGCTTGATTCCTGCGTTGCGGTGGGTGTTGGGCGTCCGCCGATGGGCACACCCACTTGAGCAGGACCGCCGTGGAGACCGCGGCTAGGAGCGTCGAGGGTCACGACGCCAGACCAAGCCGTCGTGGCAGCCTGGCACCGCCAACGCCATGTGCGGGCCCAAGAAAGGATCTGGCCGCCGGCCGGACTACACGCGACGGGTCCGGGTGCGAGCCGAGGCCTCCGACCGGCGACACCAGCGCAGCCGGGTCACCCCCCTTGGGCCGCAAGAAGCAACCACCCTCTTCCTCGTCGCGGCCCGCGAGCTCGGTGACCGGTGCTGGAGATGGTCCACCATGAAGAACTAACCCACTCGGGCGAGTCGGCGCACAATCGGGCGGCGGGAGAGCCCGGCCATGCGGCGCGAGGAGAGCACCGGGACCTGAAGGAGCTCCTCAAGGCTTCGGGTCCCGGGGCCACGCTCAATCACCAGACCGCGGCCGGTTCCCGACGATCACTCGCGCACGCAGGTAGCCAACCCGCGCGTATCAGTGGTGGTCGGAAAGGCACTGACTATCAGTCAGCGGTGGCCGCCAGCGAGGGTTTCAGTGACAGGATCCGGGCCAGCAGCCCGTTGACGAAAGCCGGCGAGTCGTCGGTGGACAGCTGCTTGGCGAGCTCCACCGCTTCGTCGATCACGACCTTGTCCGGAACGTCGTCGACGTAGAGGAGCTCAAAGACAGCGATACGCAGCAGGGCTCTGTCAACCGCGGGCATCCGGTCCAGGGGCCACCCGTCGGCGTAGGTCTCGATCAGGTGGTCGATTCGGCTCTGGTGTTCGACTACTCCATGGACCAGCCGGGTGGTGTGTTCGGGCACCGGCGGGTCGGCCATGGCAGCTCGGGCTGCGAGCACCTCGGCCGGAGTGACGGAGCGCTGGTCGGCCTCGAAGAGGATGTCGAGGGCCCGCTTGCGGGCTTTGCTTCGGGCTGCCATGTGAGGTCAGGCCGGTCAGGTGGTGATCCGGCCGAGGTACGAGCCGTCCCGGGTATCGACCTTGACCCGCTCGCCGTTGGTGATGAACAGGGGGACCTGGATCTCGTAGCCGGTCTCGATCGTTGCTGGCTTTGTCCCGCCGGTGGACCGGTCTCCCTGCAGGCCGGGCTCGGTGTAGGTGATCGTCATCTCCACTGAGGTGGGCAGCTCCACGTACAGGGGCGCGCCTTCGTGCATCGCGACGACCGTGTCCTGGTTTTCCAGCAGGAAGTTGACCGCTTCCCCGACGGTCTCGCCGGGGACGTGGATCTGGTCGTAGGTCTCGCTGTCCATGAAGACGTAGTCGCCGCTCTCCTTGTACAGGTACTGCATCGCGCGCTTGTCGACGCTTGCGGTCTCCACCCGGACCCCTGCGTTGAAGGTCTTGTCGACCACTTTGCCGGACAGCACGTGCTTGAGCTTGGTTCGGACGAACGCCGGCCCTTTTCCGGGCTTGACGTGCTGGAACTCCACGACGGTCCAGAGCTGGCCGTCGATGTTCAGCACGATGCCGTTCTTCAGATCGTTCGTGGTGGCCACGGGGTGGGTCTCCTGCTGCGTCGGTGAGGAGCCAGGGTACCTGGCGGGGCCCGGCTACCCGGACTTGGCTGCCAGCAGCTCGGACACCGCGCGCAGGGCGAGCTCGTAGGACAGGGCGCCGAACCCGGCCACTGTGCCGGTGGCGACCCCGGCCACGACCGAGGTGTGCCGGAACTCCTCGCGGGCTGCCGGGTTCGACAGGTGGACCTCCACAAGTGGTGCTGTCAGCTGGGCGCAGGCGTCGCGAAGGGAGTACGAGTAGTGGGTGAAGGCGGCTGGGTTGAGGACCACGGGGGTGCCGGCGTCGGCGGCGGCGTGCAGCCAGCCGACCAGCTCGGCTTCGTCATCGCTTTGGCGTACTTCGACCGTCAGGCCGAGGGCGGCCCCGGCGGCCTGGCAGCGGGCGGTGAGCTCGGCGTGGTCGAGGTGGCCGTACACGTCTGGTTCGCGGCTGCCCAGGCGGCCGAGGTTGGGTCCGTTGAGGACCAGGACCGCCGTCATGGCGTCACCTCCGCGTACGCCTGGGTGAGCCACGACGGCTCCGGGTCGGTCAGCACTGCAGGCTGGCCCACCTGGTCCAGGACGATGAACCGCAGGCTGTCGCCGCGGGTCTTCTTGTCGACGCGCATCGCTGCAGCCAGCGCCTCCCACCGGTCCCCACGGTAGGTGATCGGCAGCTCCAGCGCCGCCAGGACCGTGCGGTGGCGCTCGACAACTGCCGGGTCCAGCCGTCCGGCCTCTCGGGCCAAAGCCGCGGCGAACACCATACCGACCGAGACGGCCGCGCCGTGCCGCCAGCCGTAGTGCTCCACTTTCTCGATCGCGTGCCCGAGCGTGTGGCCGTAGTTGAGGATCTCCCGGATGCCGCCCTCGCGAAGGTCCGCCGTTACGACGCGGGCCTTGACGGCGATGGCGCGCTCGACGAGCTCGCGGGTGTGAGTCCCGGCGGGGATGCACGCCCCGGCGGGGTCTGACTCGAGCAGGTCCAAAATCACCGGGTCGGCGATGAACCCTGCTTTGACCACTTCAGCGAGTCCGCTGATGTAGTCCGCCTTCGGCAGGCCGGCCAAAGACGCGAGGTCGCACAGCACCCCCGCTGGGGGGTGGAACGCTCCGACGAGGTTCTTTCCCTGCGCGGTGTCGATGCCGGTCTTGCCTCCGATCGCTGCGTCGACCATCGCCAGCAAGGTGGTGGGCAGGTGCACGACGCGCACTCCCCGCAGCCAGGTCGCGGCGGCGAAGCCGCCGACGTCGGTGGTCGCTCCCCCACCAAGGGTGACCACCGCGTCGGTGCGGGTGAAGCCGGCCTCGCCGAGCAGGGACCACAGCCCTGCTACGACTGCCAGCTCCTTGGCTGCCTCGCCGTTGGGGATCTCCATGACGGTCGGCCGGTAGCCGCCGGCCGCTAGGGCCATCTCGAGCTCGGCGGCCCGCGGGCGCAGCGCCACTGGGTGGACCACGGCGACCCGGACGGTCTGGTCACCGAGCATCCGGGGCAGTTCGGCGTCCAGGCCGGTGCCGATGACTACCTCGTAGGTGTCCTCGCCGGGGCTGGCTACCCGGACCCGGCTGGGAGGCGGTGGGGG
>Ga0075030_100002031_pt1 | contig 18402 bp, 14 predicted proteins | sample LitLauG_LLR_2012_FD_71393 | JGI IMG/M metagenome (GOLD analysis project Ga0075030, IMG submission 71393) | Freshwater sediment microbial communities from Pennsylvania, USA - Little Laurel Run_MetaG_LLR_2012 | ecosystem: Environmental > Aquatic > Freshwater > Creek > Sediment | place: USA...
CTCGCTGCCGTACAGCCTCAAGAATTGAAATTGCCCGTTCGACTTGCTTTTCCGGTGCAATTCGGCCAATAAGCACAAACGCCTGATCCCGCTCCTCCCATGGAACTTCGGGGAATTCTGTCCAGACCGGTGGGTATATAACTGCTGCACAGTCCACGTTGCAGAATTGCTTGATCAATTTCGCTGACCATCGAGAATTTGCAATCACTCGGTCATCGCGAAGCGCATTCCTGGCCGACGGCCATCCATAAGCGTCTGCCATTTTCAAGTAGGCTTGGCGTATCAGCGTGTCCCGGTATATGAAGCGAAGTGATCGAGGATCAAGAAGTGCGCGGAGCTCCCGATGCCAGCTGAAATCCGCGATGAAGTGAACTGCAGGCGAGCCCCAGTCAGTGAAGTTGTAAGCACTGACCCGGATATCGTACTGGTCCGCTATCTGTCGTGCGAAGTTTTGATAGCAAGCGCCGCGCAATGCTGCTCCATTCAAGGTGCGCACAAGAAATGGCACCGGTGCAATGCGAACCTTTACCTCGTCCTCTTTAATCTCAGTCCCGTAAAAACTGTTAAGTGCTGATAGATCCCACCCCCCGGTCGTCATGACCGTCACGTCGAAGTTTCGTTTCAGCGCCTCGATTAGCCACATTACGCGAGCCTCTGATCCGGCGCGGCCCATAAATGGGTGACCGATAACAACCTTGTGACGGGTAATTGCCATGGGTGAGGCTGTCACCGAGTTTAGGGTCCCCGGACTCACAATCTTGATTCTTTGTTAGATTGCGATTTTTAGTATCTGCAGCATTAAGGCTTTTCTTGCGAATTGCTTCGATTTAGTTTTGTGATCGACTTCGCTGAGCCACGAGGCGTCAGGTCAGCCGGAGTCTTCATCATTGAGAACCCGAGGAAAACTGAAAACGGATTCTAATCAAATACTGCATTTGCATCGCCGGTTAACCTCGTGAGCGCCGTCCAGAATCGAAGTTCCAATTCGGCAATTGTTAAAGTAACTTATCGAGGTCGGACAATTTACGGGATCCTGACCAAGGTTCTTATTTGCTCTCGCATAATTCGAAGGCGATTTTTAACGGGTTCAGGAAGCCGGTACCACCACGCCGGCTTCAATCCGTCCGACAGTTCGCACCTTTTCAGGCTCTCTGCCGCCAGGATCTGCCTCGGGTGTGATATCAGCTCAGAGATTAGTTGATAATACTGATCTGTTATCCAGTCCAGACTGTACTGTCTTACTGACTCTCGAGCACGACGACGAATGTCGCAAAGCTGATGCCGGTCCGAAAGCAGCCCCTGGAGATGTTGAGCCGCCTTTCGGGCATTCCCAATTGGGAAAAGCAAGCCATTCACTCCATCCTGAATGATCCAGTCGGTGACGCCGGGCAGCCGCGATGCAACCGGAACGCATCCACTGGCCATCGCTTCGATCAGCGAGATGGGATAACCCTCGTATTTTGTTGGAAAGAGAAAGACGTCGTGCCGGCTCATCAATTCGGGGACATCTCCCGATGCGGTCCAACCGGCATAGTGGATGCGATCGGAAATTCCGGCACGAGCGATCCTCCGTTTAAGCTCTGCGAGATCTGGACCGTCGCCGCTGATCGTGCATTCCCATTCATTCGAGTGCTTTGCAAACTCAGCGAGTATTTCAGGAATCCAGAAGACGCCTTTTTGTTCCTGATCGATCCGACCGTGGCTCAATATTCTTAGAGAATCCCTAGTGCCGTCGCACAAGGGGTTCTTGGTGTATGAGGTGACGTCGACCCCATGCGGAATGAATACAAGCTTTTCTTCATTGAAGCCATATGCCGAGATGAGGTCCTGTTTGATCCTGGGACTTATCGCAACTGTGGCACTTACATGGTCGCGAATAACTCGGGCAGCCCGATAGACCGCCAATGTGCTGCCGTGCAAGACAAGAACTCTGGGAATGGAAGCGGGCAGGTACCGAATCGCATTGAAGTCGACGGGGTCTCCCCGTGCATGGCAGATGAGCGCGTCCGGCGAAATCTGGCTAATTCGTTCGACCAAGGCTCTGGTCCGCTCGACCAGATCGTTTGTATCCGGCGCTACAACCTCTCCCTCGCTCGGTTCTGCACTCTCAGCGGCAATCCGTTCTCCATTGTTGGAACCGGAGCAGAGCCAAGTGATCGAGCACCCGCGCTTTGCCAGTCCGCGAGACAAATTGCAGTGAAACTGGTAGACTCCGCATCGAAATGGGGCAAGTAAGCTTACGATTTGCATTTATGCGTGTGAGCGAGGGGACAGGTGTTTTCAAAAAGTGGACATCAACCCCAGAAGTTTCATCTCGGTGATATGGGACCAATGCGGAAGACCGGCCTTAGCGCAGAACGCGCAAATCCTTCAAAGGCGTCAGGAGTTGTTGTGCATTGCGCTTGATGCGTAGTCTTCGATATCTCGCCTTGGCGTTGAGAGTTACGAACGCAGATCGCAGGATTTGAATGCGCCGGACCGAGATCCGTAACCATTCCATGTTGCTGGACTCTTGTGCGGACTCTTCGGGTTCGCTCCATCGCCGCATGTAGTCACTTTGCTGAGGGATGAACTCCCTCGACACATCACCAAGACGATGCGCGCTCACAATCAAGTAGGCTCCGAACTCTGAAGTCAGATCGATACGGGTCCGCAGGCTATCAGGGTCGGGGACCTGATAGAACATTGATCCGGGGATATCCTCCCATAGGATGCAGGAGTCGAGCGCATACCCATTTTGCGGACATAGAAAGCGGTAGAACAGCTCTGGAGAGAATTGATAGAATCCGTGCCCGCAGAAATTGTTGGCCATGGTAATCGATATGAACCGACCATCTGGTCGTACCATCTGAGCCGCGTTCCGCAGTGCCGTAGGAAAGTCGAATATGTGCTCGAGTGTCCCGCTGTCAAGAACTAGATCGAAGGAAGAACCGAGGCTGTCCGGGATCTGACGATTCATATCGTGGACGATCTGCGCGCCTTCGTAATCGCTCGCGTCGATCGCCACGATTTCCTTGGCTCCCAGTAGGCGGAAGAACTCCTCACAGTACTCGGTGGTGGGGTCCAGCAGCCTGCGAACGCGATCCTCCGGCAAAGCATATCCTTCTCTTTGCAGAACCGAGACCAGCGCCGGGCGGTTTGCATGAAGACCCTGGCGGCCAAGAGTTACCATGCACCCGAACGACAAGCCATTCTTGTGCTCCTTTATGAGAAGCTGGGCTCCGTTCAGATCAATCCCCATGATTTCTTTCTTTGTGTGCCATTTCTGGTGAAGGTAGTTATCACGTTCTAGATATGGGCACTGCTTGAAATCTATCCTTCGCTCATACGCGACCGTTCACCTCTGGCGCGGTCACCCGCATCGGTTTGACGCCGATCCGGCCCGTGTAGTCAATTCGGTCCAAAAGGATTGGAGTCGATTGATCGTCGAAGTATTCGTCGACTGCTTTCCTACTCCCTTGCCAGTGACCATAATCGTCGATAATGAGAACGCCGCCAGCGCAGAGCCGTGGAAACAAGTGGACCAACTCATGCTTCGTAGATTCGTACCAATCTGTATCCAGTCTGAGCAGAGATATCTGCTCAGGGGCTTTCAGGGGGAGGGTATCCTCGACCTTCCCTTTAACAAAGTGAATTCGGTCGCGCGGATAGCCGCAGCTGAATAGTGCGTTCCTCACCTCATCCAAAGACGCGAAGCAGAAGTCCGAGCTGTCCGCTCCAGTCCGCCTGGCCTCGAATTCGCGGGCGCCGTTTGTTCCCAAAATATCCTTATCCAACTCGCCCGGCTTTGGCATTCCTTCAAAGGTGTCGAACAAATAAAGATCTCGGTCCGTGCATCCACACTCCATCAAGGTGCGGGCGGCTGCTATCATGCTTCCTCCTTTCCACACACCGCACTCGACCAGTGCGCCCGATATGTTGTATCTGCAGAGGTAGCGAACGGCGTTAATCAAAGCGTACATCCGCTCGACTGACGTCATTGAAAACGGAGTTGCAAGGCCAATGATTGCGGCGTCATTGTTTGTGAGATCAGGGCACTGCGGAAATGGAGAGTCGTTATGGCTACGTGTCACTTCGTATCCGAGTGTGCGAAAGGCGCCCAGCACCAAGGACCTTGCTTTGTTCTTGACGCGCATTTAGCTATCCCCAAGCATGATGTTTCGCTACTAGATAATCTTTAGTGCAGAAGGTCGTTTCTGGATAATAATCCTGTTCCAGTTTGACAGAGTTACTTCTTTCGAAATGTCGGAATTTCAGATCGGCTTGACTTGGCGGCACATCGTAACATCTGCGATTGGACTGTTTTGTTCGGTATTGCCAACCCGGGGTGCGTCCTTCTGTAGATCTATGCGTTCGTACGGTGTCGTAGTTCCGCGCGATCATCGCTTGTAAGAAACACCCCCGCAACCGTAAATGCCGCTAGGATGCTAATAGCCAGGGGCGCTATGCATGCGCTGAGCCATGGCGGCGTAAAGCTGAAGCCAGAGACCCATGCAGGAAATACGGCTGAAAATGCAATAAGAAGGACAAAGGGGATCAGGAAGCGGCCGATTACGAATCGCAGGCTCAGGTGTGCCTCGGTACGAGCGTTTTGCACTGATAACGGAGTCATGATTACGATCAATGGCACTATGGTAGCGAGTGGGATTGCCGAGATACCAAATCGGCGGAGCATCGAGATTGCCAGAATGAGCGAGATTGCCGCCGCAGCCATTTGCCCGATTGACACCGCGTGGAATCGGTTAGTTGACCAACCAGCAATTGTCAGCATCTGAAGAAACCCTTCCAGCATAAAGGCAACGAGAAGCAGATGCAGCAACATCGGGTCTGGAACGATACGACCATGAGACCAAAACCGGATCAGCCAGACTCCTCCCGACCAGAGGACCGCGGTTAGGCTGATCGCGATAGTCGCGTCAATGCCGACTGCGATCCGAAAGAGTCTGCGGAGCGCGTCCTCACTCGGCTGTGCAGAAAATGCGCTGAATTCAGGGCGCAAGGGCGCACGAAGCAAGGACAATGTTCCCCGCACCACATTGGCGACTGTCCGGGTGGTGGCGAACAGCGCAACCGCAGGCCCCCCAAGTGCACGACTCAGAACGATGATCGGGCCCTGCACGGTAAGCGCGGTTGCAAGCATCGAAACGCCAAACTGTCCCGTTGGTGCTGCGAGAACCCTGGCCGTGCGCCAATCCGCGTCTCGGATCCGAGGCATCAAATTGGAACCCTTCCGGCGCAGCAACCACGCCGAAAAGGCAATCGTGAAGAAAGTTGTGCACATTGTCAGTATTGCCAGGGCCGCCGGTCTGGTGCCTACGCACAACGCGCCTGCAGTGACGAGAACCGAAAAGAGTGAGTACGCATTGAAGAGCCACTGATAGGTTGCGAATTTTCCGATTGAAGTGTATACAGATATCAATTGACGTCCGGGAATGTTAGCCAGAAGTGCAATTGACAGGCCACAGAAAACGAAACGGGCGTCGCGTTGGTTGATTGCCGTCAATCCAAGCCAGCGGCTGATGCGAAAGTCGAATAGGGATAAGACGATTACGAAGGTGCTACCTAGTCCTGCGATCACGATGGCGGTGGTCCAAGCTGTTCCCTGCACACGCTTGAACGATTTCCAGTCTTTGCTGGCGTAAGCCATCGTTGCAGCATTGATCGCCGCAGTCGTGACGCCGAAGTCCAGGTTGGCAAGATAGTTGACTACGGAGTAAAGGGCCATCCACTCCCCATAGACCGCGACTGACCAGAAGCGAAGATAAAGTGGGAGCAGGAGCAGGTTGCTGCCAATTCCGAGGCCATATGCAACGGCGCCCGCACCTGTACCGTGGAGCATCCGGGCGACGATTCCGTTTCTTTTCACGCCGGCGAAGGGGATACTTGTGTCCGGCGTCTCAGTTGCCGGAGGAATGCTCGGTGGAAATTGAGACTGTGGCATTTGTGGTCCCGTGGGCATGAATTCTTCGTGTGAACAAGTTATACGCCCGTGCCGCCGGAGAGGTCGCAGCGCCGCAGTCTAATGAACACATTCAGGAGTTAGAATCACGACAGAACGACTTAGGTGATGGTGTTGCGAATGGAGTTGGTCGAAGAGAGACAAGATTTGGATTCAACGCGAATCGCCAAATTGCGGCGCCACTGCAGCCTGGCAACGCGCTTCCTCGGCATCATCGTTGGTGACAGCGGTTTGAGCAACACTGGACAATTCCGCCAGATCGTTTACCCACATCTTGACTAGAACCATCTCTTCGGTGCCGATAACACCGAGCCTGACCAGTTCCTCGTAACAGCAAATCAGATTGTCCGGAATGTTCTCGACACCTGGTGACAGCTTCAACTGTTCGAGGCGCTCACCGATTGTGCGGTTGTGCATGTACCCAGGAATCTCATCAACAAAGTCCCGCATGAGACTGTGCTCGTTTCGCTCCTGCGATACGTTTGGACTTCGAAAGAGTACACTCCAACCGTTCTCCCACGCGATTCTCTGCGCCACAAAGCCTCTCCAGATATCGGTCATTCTAAATGAGCAGTAGGAGGGCAGGTAGAGCAAGGGAAATGCCTGCGGAAACCACACGGTATTCTGGCTGTTGAAAGGGCACCAGGTACCCGCTCCTAAAGCTACTTGCCGATTCTTTTTAAAACGTACGGGAAGTGGAAGTACCAGCCGGTAAATGGCGTCCACGTCGGGATTATCATCCGCAAGACCTTGTTGAATGGGACACTCGGATTCGATCTCCGGGAGGTTCTCGAAAGCTGGGAGTGAATCTCGGATTGCATCCAGCGGCAGTCCCCTCGGCCAGATGTTTGCCTCGGAGAAATATGAGTAGACGTTGGTCCAACCGCTTCCGGAAAGTGATGGCACACAGAGTCGAGACTCGGTCGATCGCCAAAAATCTTGCGACGGCATATTGTCGTCGTCGGTCTCGTACAGCGCTCGCGATTGCGCACTAATCGCCAGCAGGTATCCTATGTTTTTCCGCGAGTAATGCCTCGTGGGCAACATCGGGGCAATCTTGAAGCCCGTTTCCTTTTGTCGCTCCAAACTGTAGAACTCGCACCCATCCAATGAGAAATCGGCAGGGCTCGCAACGTCGCCTATCAGATAGAACGAAATCCCGCGAGCCTTTGACTGTCCCGCTAACTCTCGCAAAACCGCGTTCGGAGCCGAGATGGAGGTAACTACGACGCTGAAGTTACCGCGGCGCGTCGAGCTCATCAGAGTTCACCCTGCATGCGCAGTTGGAAAAGGCGCCATAGTTGCTGGAAAGACTCTTTGACCGGGTACAGGCCAAGTCGCGGACTCGCCGCGCGGTAGGTAATTGGGACTTCCACGAATCGCAGATTCCTGCAGTAAGTCTTTATTTCAGTCTGAAAGAAATGTGCACGGGACTTTATGCCACGGTCGACGACCATCTGAAGTGTCTCGCGCGAGAACATTTCGAACCCGCTTGTCATGTCCGACTGTCGGGTGCTGAGCAACAGGTTAGTCAAAAGGGTCCCGCCCAAGCTCACGATCCGGCGTTTCCACGAACTTTCTTTAAAGGCGCCCTTTAGGAGAAAGCGGCTACCGAAGACACAATCCATGCCCATCTCCATCACGTCAAAAAATTGCGGAATATCGTGGGGTTCGTGGCTAAACCCGGCATCAATTTCCAGAATCCAATCGCAACCTTCCGCGAGTGCGTCCTTGTATCCGCGCAAGTAGGCATCCACCACGCAGCGGCTTTCAGATGCCCAAACTACTTGTAAACGCGACTCCCTCCGCTCCAATTCACGCATCTGATCGAGGCTTTGATCCCTTGTCGCCCGGTCAAAGACGGCGAAAAAGACGACCCTCTTGAATCCCCCACATTGCTCCAACACTGCTTGGCAGAACGCCACCGCCTCGTCCCCTTCATTTGCCATGGGACATACAATGCCTAGGTTGATCTCGCTTCGTGACAACAATATTCATTTCTCCGCATGGTTCTGAACTTCTTCAATTGCGCAATCATGAGCCTTAATAATCATGAGATGAGCCGATCCAGGATTGCGGTTTTGCATGACAGCGCATGGTTCATCTTTTTGCATGTATCCATCGCCGCTGCAATTGGGAATCTAGTATTGCGATGTACTCGAGATTCCGTCCTGGTTGGTGTTTTGGAGCCATTGGCGGAGCTACCGGGGACGGTACTCATCTCCTGAAGAATTCCATTCCCGCGTAGAAAATAAATCGGGGGCCGTCCAACAGGTCGCGGCGCCACAATTTGCTTGGCTCCTTAAGAAATCGGTATACCCACTCGAACCCAGCCCTACCGATCCACTCAGGGCAACGCGGCACGGTGCCTGCGACAAACGCAAAAGCGGCACCGACACCAATGGCAACCGGCACTCGGAGATTTTCAAGTCGGTCATGGATCCAGATATCCTGTTTCGGCATGCCCAGCGCGACCCAAAGGACATCCGGCCGGGCGAAATTGATCCGCTCAAGAATAGCATCCTCTTCCGATTGTGTGAGCGGACGGAAGGGCGGGGAATAGGTTCCAGCAATTCTGTGGCCAGGGTAGTTACGAGTAATAGACTCGCACAGCGCCGTCAGGGTCTCTTCCGTATCGCCGTAGAAGTAGCTACTGTAACCCTTCGCCTGCGATCGTTCTAGAAACTCTTGCATGATTTCGGTGCCCGGTGCGCGGACGACATCGCGGTGGCCTCGCAGCCGTGCCAGCCACACAGGCGCGATTCCGTCAGGCACCCAAAGCTCGGCCCTATTTAGAATCGACCAGATGCGGCGGCTCTTGTGTGCCTCAAGCAAACCGTGGAACCCGGTCACGATCACTTGGCGGCATCGGGCGTTGCGTACCTCAATCCAATTCTCAATATGGTCGACAGTACGGGTAGCCGAGACCAAGTGGACGCGCGAGCCAAGAATTTTAACGGACGGTTCAATGGACACGGTGATTTCGGTCTTCAAGGTATTCACAACAGTTCGCTTATTTGTGAATCACGCCAATGACTAATTGTCCGAGGTGAATCATTGAATTCGAAACGAGCACTGTCATGTGCAGATATATTCCCAAACTCCTGGATTGAAGTTCCAAGAGTAAAGGAAGAATCCATACTCAGCGTGCCGAGTTGGTGCGGGACTAAACTGCAAACGTGCCCTAATAGATGTAAGCACCAAGACCACTTGGCGGTATTCGACGAGTTGCCTATGGTTTTGCGTCGACAGCCTCGCGCCGGTACTGGTACAGGTCAAAGGCCCCGTCACGAGCTACGAATTGCCAACCATGTTCCTCGGGGTGGTCGCCAAGGTATGCATGAATATATGAAGGCCAGTCGCAAAGCCACGACGCATGAACCTGGGGCAGATAGTCCCACATTCTCGACTGATATGCCAGTGCCTGCGGATTAACCTTTCCATCCAGGTTTACGACATTATGGCGCAGGTACCCAATCGTGCCCGATTGGCCGGCGGCCACAATTTCGTTGGACGGGACGTACTTTTCCACCAGGCTCATCTGCTCCCGGAGCATCAGATTGCCATCGAAAGAACTGTTGACTCGCCACAGCAAGACCGTTCCGGCCAAGGTTGGAATTATCAAAACCGAGATAACTGCTGTTACTAACTTGGGAGCCTTTTGGAAGACGAAAAAGGACGCGCATGCCGTAAAAAAGACGGCTACCAGGCTCAAGGGTAATAAGTACCGGGTATAAAAGTGCATCGCCCATGAGGAAAGGCCATACCAGACTGCAAGGACTATTACCGAACAAATGAGCCACACAGCAAATTCCAGCGTTCGCTTTCCGCACTCGCTCTTTGAAGTCACGGAGGCGAGAAGGTGGTTGAGTTTCTCGCGGAACAATACGGCGGTCACCGCAAGGAGCAGCAGCATGACGGAGCGGATGAGTACTCCAACGGTCCAATCGGAATGACTTTCTGTCAAGTAAGCCCACGGAATCATGTCTCGCGTAAGCACCGCATACATCCGCTCCAACCTCGTGAGAGAGAACGCCCACGCCTGTTCGGCCTTTCCACTCGACGGCATGAGTGAATGAAAGACAAAGACGTTGTAAAACCACCAAGGAGAGGAGACGAGAAACGAGGGAACAGAGACTTCAAGGAATCGAACGAATCGCTGGCGGAATCTAAGCTGCGTGTTAGGCAAAAACTGGCTTCCGGCGACAATCACGACCAAGAAGACGGTGTCAATCCTTGCCAGTACGAGGACTCCCAGCAAGGAGCCGAATGCGATCCAATGTCTGTGGCTATCTCGTAAGCCGGCTTGGTAGTAACGCCAGCACAGGGCATAGACGAACAGCAGACAACCTGTTTCGAGGCCACTGAAGTTGATGAGGAAGACGATTGAACCCGAGAGATACAGGGTCGCGGTCATCCAACAGATCCAAGATAAGCTGCCGCCGCCGGCGGGGTACACGAAATCCTGAACGATCCACCCCACCAGGAACCCAGTTCCGAGGTACACCAACCACAGGAAGACGAAAACCAGCCGAACGGCTAAAACCGAATTCTGTCCAGCAAGGGCAAACAGCGGAACGCAGAGGAATACATAGAGGGGCTGAAAACCGTTGGTGAGGGTTGCCCCATCGATCGTGACCCCGTTCCCTTGCGCAAGACTGTGTGAAATCGCAAAGGCATAGAATGCGTCGTCGTTGAGCGGTTGACTGAGGACGGCTTCTCTTGGCCGAAAAGCCAGAGACAACGAACAGATTGCAAGAACAACAAAAAGCACTCCAAATGTCCGGGGCGACTTCATGTTGCGATCCTCATTGAACGAAGAATGAATCCTGCCATCCTCTTGTTGAAGTGATTTGTTCTCGTTGCCCGAAACGAAGCATCGTGAAGCGCCTCGAATCCAAATTTGATCAATCGATCAATTGCATTCGGAACATTTGCGGATTCAGAGCAATGCTGCGAAAGCTTTTGCCCCTTCGCAATCCTTAGGGATCGTTATTTCGCGTAAGCGCCCCTAGTGCTGCGTATCAGACCCTCTTCTCGTCGTTCGCTTGACCGTAATGGCCGTAGTAGTTGTACCCGTAGTAGGAGTACCCTCCTGAAGAAGTATTCTGACCGACCTGGTTCATGACGACCCCAATGATGTTTGCCCGAAGTCTCTTAAGTGTTGTGACAACCGCCGCAACGGCCTTTCGCCTGGTTTCGCCAGCCAAGCTGACAATGAGAACGCCGTCGGCTGCGGTGGCAATCTGGAGACACTCAGCAAAGCCTAGCAGCGGGGGCGAATCAAGGATTACAAGATCGTAATCCTTGTTGAATTCGTCTAGCAGCGATGAAAGCCGAGGGCCGATAAGATCGGCTGCGCGATGGGAGCCGGGCCCCGCCGGGAGCAAGCTAAGGTTCGGCTTTCCCTCGATAGGAATCACTACATCCTGCCATTGCATTTCGCCGGTCAACACATTTGAAAGGCCCTCTCGAGGATTGATGCCGAATTTCGAATGCAAGCTGGGTCGGCGCAGGTCCGCATCAACCAGCAGCGTCTTCTTGCCACGATCGGCATTGGCAATGGCAAGATGGGCGGCAATCGTTGTCTTGCCCTCAGAGGGGGCGGCACTAGTAAGGGCGATTGAACGGAGCCGCCCCTCGAAGTCTGACAGGAGAATGGTGTTGCGAACAGTCCTGACAGCTTCCTCGAAGTTCGAGGTTGTGCCATAGTATCCCTTGCGATTGGGGCTCGGGATGACCGTTGCAATCGCGGTCTCGGCTTGCAATGAGGCGATGGGTCTGGGAAGCTGGGCCGCAGCACGGTCAAGGGGCATTGTTCCGATGACGTCCACGCCGAGGAATCGGCTCGCCTCCAATGGATCGCGAAGTGTGGTGTCGATGGAATCAAGCAGCAGGGCGGCACCGATCGCAAGGATTGTCGAGACGAAAAATGCAAGCAAAAGGTTGGTTCGGATATTGGGATATACAGGGGACAATGACGGACGTGCCGCGTCGACAATGGTTATATTGTTATCCTGAAAGCCTGCATTGATATCCGCTTCCTGAATCTTTTTGACTAATTCGTCGTACAGCGCCTTGTCGGCATCGGCCTCCTGCTTCAACTGCCGATATTGAAACGAACGCGAATTAAGACTGTCCCATTCCGCCTTTGTGTCGGTGACGGTTTGTCCTAGGAGCTGTTCGCGACTGAGAGCCTGATTATATTGAGTTGAAACTCTTTCTGTGATATTGCTACGAGCTTCATCAAACTGCCTCTCTAATTCCGTGAGCTGCGACTCGGCTTTTCGGTATTCAGGATGATTCGATCCATAAGTCGCTTTGACTAACGCGAAGTGTATGCGCGCCTGGTTCAGGCTGTCGCTGAGCTTTGCAAGTGAATCCCCTTGCGAAGACAGGAGGGCGGACTCAATTGAACCGGATTTGATTGCTTCCAACGCGGCTTGCTTGTTGACTCTATCTATCTGAGCATTCGTGTATTCCGAGTTAAGTTGCATGAGCCGTGATGAGAGAATATTCGATTTATCTTCCGTAGGATCGACAACATCCAGGTCTTTCTCAAACTGTGCCAGGGCGAGATTGGACTGCTCCATCTTTGCCTTAAGTTCATCGAGCTGCTTTTCCATAAACGACGACAAAGTAGATGAAGACCGAATGCGGATGCTATAGGTGTGCGCTAGAAATGAGTTCGCTACCGCATTGGCCACATCCGCAGCCCGATGCGGGTCTGTAGATCGATAATTGATGAGCAGAAGATTAGTGCCTGCTGGCTGTGACACCTGAAGAGGGCCCAATGAAATCGGTGCTTCCGCCGCCTGTTGCACGCCCGACGAACCCGCCATCTTAGAACCTTCACTTGGATTCAGAAGATGGAACTGTTCGGCAACTGGGCGAAGCACGGCGTCCGACTGAATGAGCCTGATCTGGGTAGCCAGGAATGTCTGCGGGTCGTCGATATAAGCGTTCGTAGAATCCTGGCCCACAACTCCCGACGGAGCCTGAAAATCGACGTCCACCGTAGCCGTGGACTCGTAGATCGGCTGTAGGCGCGCCGATACAATCGCGGTCAGCAGAACGCAAGTCGCAATGAAGGCGACCATCTTCCATAGGTGCCGGCGCAGAATCCAGACATAGTGCGAAAGAGGCACTGATGGCGCCTCCGATTCAAACTCCTGCTGCGCCGAAATCGGGGAATAATAGGCCACCGGCGGCAGATTGCTTGGCGGGCTCGCGGGAAGAATCTCTGGCAATTTCGCTTGTTCAGGCATGGATCCTCTTCATACCACTCAGTGCAATAAATAGATCAAAAGGCCTGCGACCCCGAGACCTACCCCGAGGGAGATAGAAAGAGCCTTCGCACTGATTTGCTGGCCGGTTGCATTTGGAACATAGAGCATATCGTCGGCATAGAGTGGTACGTCTGGAGCTTTGAGAGTCATGATCTTTTTTACTTCAATCGGAATCTGATTCTTGTTTCCGCTTCCGGGTTCGACTCGGTAAATGTAAGCCTTTCTTGAGGTGAAGCTCTCCAAGCCTCCCGCCAGGATGACTGCTTTAAGAACGCTGGTTTGAGAACCGCCAGTAATCTGGAGCGGACCTGGGCGCTTCACATTGCCGACAACGAGGATCCTGCCGGCCTCAAGAACGCGAATATATTCACCGCCATCCAAGGCAATGTTAGCCGCTGGGTCGGAACCGTCCATCAGAGAACGCACGGGGACTCGTTCCGTCATTGCCACTGCGGTGCTGTTAGTGCTTGTTGCCGGGCGGCTCACCTCGATCTCCGACCCGGCGGTGTCGCTAAGTCCGCCTGCTTTCAAAATTGCTTCTAGAAGCGTTATTCTGCCTGCAAATTGAAGAGTTGTCGGACTCCTGACCGCACCAATAATCGTAATGGGCCGGCTGTGGTACTCGACTACAGTCACCGTGACGATCGGGTTCACCAAGACTTGTTCATCAATGAGAGCGGTTGCAATGGCATTCTCAAGAGCAGGCGGAGTTAGTCCTGCAGCCCGAATTCTCTGCTTCACCATGGGCAAACGGATATCACCGTCAGCGTTGACTCGCACATTGTGAGTCAATTCGGGTGAATCGTACACCGAGATCCCAACCACATCGTCTCTGCCCAGAATCTCAGACGAGGAATTGAGGCCATTATTCACTGGCACAGCAGCGTCTCTATTGTTCGACTCGACTGGCTGCTGCGCCAAGACAGAACTCGAGACAGCAATAGCGAGAAGGGAAACAGCAAAGCATTTCATCAACAGCTCCCTGTTTTGGGCTTGCGGTAATGTTCCTTGGGTCATAAGTTCGATGTCTCGATGCGCCAACGTTTCGGCGATTTCATTCAGTGCTTACCGTTTTCCTTGAATGATGTTATATCTGCCGCAAGCTGCTCTATCTTTCGATCAAGGCTTCTCATCTGAGTGCGAAACTCGTCAACGTGAATGCTGAGCACTTCCTCCCGGTTCGTACCTTTCAGGAGCACACGCATCGCGTCGCGGGTTAGGTCCGAGACGCTGCGCGCACCGGTAACCGAGCAGAGGCGTCTGAGAGCCGAGTACTCCTCTTCGGAAAGCCGAACACTGATCATGCGTGAACGCGGATTGAGGACTGTCATGTCGTATTCAGGGCCAGTTCAGGGTCGTGAGGATTTGATATAGCAGGCGAGACTTGGCGAATGACAAGAATCAAGGGAGGAGAATTCCTCGGCTGACTGATCATCGATCTTGGATTTTGGAGTGACTTCTGGGCAGGCTTCGCCCCCGTTTGTCCCAAGGCGTACGAAGCACCTCAAGCAGGTCGAGCACTCATTTCAGGCAAGTGCGAATGTGTTTTACCTATTCGCTGCCGGCTTGGGGTCTGCAGCGTAAATGTGGGGCGTACCTGAATGGAGATAGATCAACTGCACGATAGCACGAGCATGTGACAGAATCAAGGAAATTGTGCGACAGAAGTTTGACATCTACTCAGTCCTTTGGCTGCACACAAGTGTTTCATTTCAATACACTTCATCCAATTGCATCGCAGCCCATAAAGAGCGGGCGTATGACGTGCGATAACATTTGTATGACATCGCACGTCGCAGAAATTCTTTGCGGAACCCTGGTTCCGCAATTAGGAAATACTGCATCCAAGGTTGACACAAGAAAGAATGCAAAGTTGCAGATTGAATGGCTTAATCCAAGCCGGTGAACGCCCTGCCGCATGTTGCAATCGAATCTGGCAATTCGGTCAAGTCGATAGACTGGGCGCCAAACGCGAAGTTAGCGACTTATTGGCGGAGGAGGGGAATTCCTGTTCGCAAGTGCGATGCCGGCCGCGACTCCGCCACCCACAATAATGCCTGCGATGAGCCACTTGGTTCCCTTCGACAATCCACTGGCGCCATTGATATCCATCGTCTTGATGCAAAGCATCGATGCGCCGCCCTGCCCAGGGGTGGCCTGCACGGTACCTGATACGGCAACCTTATCGCCTACGAACTTGTGCGAGTCCTTGCATGTCAGAACGTACTTCACATCTTCGTCGGTGGTCAAATAATAGGTACCGTTCTCGAAGCTAACCAGACCCACCCCTGAAAAGACCTCTGGGTTTGCTCCCGCCTGCATGGCAAATGACACTACGCGACCTGGACGGACATTCGCCAACATGATCCCATGACCGTTGCTGACGCCGAAACTACCGGCAAGTGAAGCGACTTCTACGGTATTTCCATCCTTCAGAGATACAACGCCACGCGAGTTTGCTTCATTTGGAATGACTCGCAGGCCATTGGCATCGAGTTGAAATGAACTGGATGCCGCCAATTCGCTTTCTCCGCGCTGGAGTACAAGTCGGTCGCTATACAAGGTACCGCGAGAGCTTGTAGACATCGTGATTTCGGTTCCTTTATTCAGGCGCAGACTGGCGGTCGCCTGCCCGGTCTCCACCACAGATCCATCGAAGAGCGTGGCGTTTCCCTTGACCGGATAATTGTCCACCCGCATTTCTCCACGAGCGCTGGCCGTGCCAATTGAAACGGTTCCAGCAGCTGCATAGGACAACATACACGACAGAATTGCCGCAACTTGCAGTTTCCTTAACATTGCTCGCCCTCGCGGCTCGCGGTGCAACCACACCACGGCGGTCCCTGCCCTTGGTTATACTCTGAAACACCCATGGACTTCAAGAAGCCTCCTCGTTGAACTCAGGTCGTTTACGCATGACTTATGTATTACAAATGATCGTAGATGTCCTGCGTTCTTGGGGTTAACAAATCCTGTCTGTTTTCTCACAGGCACTTATCCAGATGGGTACGGATTCGTTCCTGAATCCAGATCTGCACTCACATTTGGATCAGGCGTTGCCAAAACCGTTGATTTGACCTGCCTGATTAAATGCTATGCTTTCTCGTTAGCTATGATGCCTCTTTCGCACCGATCAGTTGGCTTGGTGCTGCGAATCTCCGTTGCAGCGGCTTGCTGCTATGGGATTTGGAGTTCGGAAAGGCTGGCACGTGCGGACTACCTGTTCAAAAAAGACAGTGAGGCATCGGTTCGTTCGGCAATTCGCCTAGTCCCCGACAGTTGGGAATACTATATGCACCTCGCCCAGTTTGACCGGGCGAATGCCCAGGAACTTTTGACCACCTCTCTCCGGCTCAACCGGTACAATTCGCAGGCGGACATCGAGCTTGGATTGCAGTATGAAGCTGAGGGAGATTTTTTCAAGGCAGAGAAGCAACTTCTCGAGTCCTTTGAAGTTGACCACACCTACTTGCCCCGCTGGAGCATTGCCAACTACTATTTTCGCCGCGGCAACATGCCGGCCTTCTGGACTTGGGCCCGCAGTGCCGCAGCGATGCCCGCAGACGACATTGGATCGCTCTTTGACCTCTGCTGGCGTGCATCCCCTGATCCTCAAACGATTTCAAAGGAAATCCTCAATGAGAATCCAGGGCTGATCCGTCAGTACATCCGATTTCTGAATGCTCGGAACCAGACTGCGGCGATTGACGCAGTTGCGTCGCTTTTGGTTGCCAACGGAGATCCAGGAACCGATCTCTCGATGCTATTCGAGGTAATTAACAAGTTGGTCGCCGCAAATGACGCGGCGGGGGCCAACGCGTTGTGGCACTCGTTGGTTGCCAGACATTGGGTCGTTGCCGACTCAACCGCACTCAACAACCCAAGTTTCCGACGCGAGCCGCTGCCGGTGAGTTTCGATTGGTCCCTTCCGGAGTATGAGGGCCTTCATTCGTGGCCGGGAGATTCTGGACTCGAAACAGAGTTCACAGGTCGCCAACCGGAAGACTGCACGATTGCGGTGCAGTCGGTAGTTCTGGCCCCCGGCGACTTTGCTTTGTCCTACACATATCACACCTCCGAAATTCCACAGGCAACCGGAATCAGGTGGCAGCTTATCGACGCAAATTCGAATGCAGTACTCGCGGAATCCGGGGATCTCTCCAGCGACTCGCAGACTCGTTCAGCCTTCGGTTTTTCTGTTCATCCCGGAGCCTCGCTCGTCCGGATGCGCCTGGGCTATCATCGGGCACTCGGGACACCGCGAATATCAGGCATGCTCTTTGTGCAGTCGGTCCAAATTGAGGTTCTTCCTAAGCCATGATCTGCCCAGGGTGCGGCAGTACCAATACGCGCGCTTCCAGAAGTCCCCGCTGGATCGACCTATTTCTGCGGGGATTGGGGAGAGAAGCGTTCCGTTGCCGTTCTTGTCACAGACGGTTCTATTCTTCGCAATCATCCGCTTCGGGCTTCGGTTGGTCGTTTTTCTCGCACCGCAAGCACAAAGTCAAAGGGATGACGTCTCGAGCCAAAAGTCGCCGTATACGTCGACTGATCATGGTTGCCGTCTTCACAGGAGCTTTTATTGTGTTTTGGTTTTTCCTCCGTTTTGTAACGGAGGAGAAGAGTTCATCGCAGCCTTCTGTTCCATTGAGCACTCCGCAGACTATCTCCCGGTCGTAGCCATATCTCTCATGTAAGCGGGCTCAATCGTGCAGCTTCTGTGAACTCGCAGTCAAGTTGCTTTGACCCGCTCAACCGCGTCTGGTTTACCCGCCCCCCGGGTATTGGCTTTCTGCTGTCCCTCTTCTTCCGGCATTCGCGTCATATAAAGCAGCGCGAGCAGCAAGAACATCCAGCCAGAGACTGCCGGACGTGGAAAGGGAAAATCCACGCAGGCATGGAGCATGATCGCGATCAGCCCTAACCCCCAGGGATTCCGGACCGCCGCTGGAATTGCAAATGCAAATGGGATCAACACCAGCAGCAAGAAGGGAAATCCACCGTCCGCAGCAAACTCTGCCCAGTCGTTGTGGGCGTGGTTGACAAACAACGGAAAGTCCCTGATCGCATATCGCTGGTAGACCTCAGGAAACGTCCCCAGGCCGTATCCGATCAGCGGCCGGTGCACGGCCATATCGACGGCCGCAAACATGA
>Ga0075030_100002034_pt1 | contig 18400 bp, 14 predicted proteins | sample LitLauG_LLR_2012_FD_71393 | JGI IMG/M metagenome (GOLD analysis project Ga0075030, IMG submission 71393) | Freshwater sediment microbial communities from Pennsylvania, USA - Little Laurel Run_MetaG_LLR_2012 | ecosystem: Environmental > Aquatic > Freshwater > Creek > Sediment | place: USA...
CCGACGATGTGGCTGCGCAGGAAGGTCTCAAAGTCGCGCGTGGCGTCGCCGTGGCGGGTCGGGTCGAGATCGGGAGACTGAGGCGGCTCCTCGACCGCGGATGCGGCAGAGGGTACGGCCGGTCTGGTGACGTCGTCGAGCATGCTCCACCTCTTGGACCACACTCATCCGGAATTATTGTCGTGCTTTGGTCTGGGATGGACTGTGATGGAGGGCACAGATAAGGGTGACTAGAGGTGGGTTCGCAAATGCCTGGGAATTCGAGGAGGCATCTGGAGTTGTGTCTTTCGCCCCGCTGGGGCTGATCTCATATTTGAACAATTCCCACGGCTAACGCCGTGGGCTGTAGTCTTTTGCCGCTTCGCGGTTGCTGTGTCATCTCAACTGATAAGGTGGACTTCGGCTACGGGCTCTCCGGAGCGGGACTTCTTCACACCTATCAACTCGACAGCTTTGGCGGCGATGTGTTCGGCGGAGACTTCGAATTCCTTGATCAGCTCCCAAGGAGCTCCGGAGTCTCCGAAGCGGTCTTTCACTCCGATAGCGCCGGTGATGACGGGAATGCCGTACAGCTCGGGCGACTGGGTGATGGCGTTGGCGACTGGCCACGCCAGGGCGCCGATCTGGTGTTCTTCGGCGGTGAGGACGACGCTGGTGTCGCGGGCGGCGCGGACGATGGCTTCGGTGTCGAGCGGTTTGAGGGTGTGCAGGTTGAGAACGCGGGTCTCGTAGCCGAAATCTTGCTTCAGGATCCAGGCGGCTCGCATGGCCTCGGGCACCATCGGGCCACAGGCGATGATGGTGAGGTCTTCGCGCTCGTCGCGGTACTCGGACTCGAGCTTGGTTTCGAAGGCTTCAATGAAATTGGCAGCCTCTTTGCGGAGGCGGATCACGTTGGCCTTGCCGAAAACGAAGGGTGTTTCTTCGTCGGTGACGATGGGCGTCGCTTCGCGGGCGAATCGGATGTACTTCGGGCCGACGTGCTTCAGCAACAGGTAGTCGGTCGCCTTGCGGGTTTCGACGATGTCGCAGGGGACGACCACGTTCATGTTGGGCAATCCGCACATGGCGAAACAATCTTCAAGCGCCTGGTGCGTGGCGCCGTCGGGGCCGACGCTGACGCCGCCGTGGGCTCCGGCGATCAAGACGTTGAAGTTGCCATAGCAGATCGAGGTGCGGATCTGGTCGAGATTGCGGGCGGCGGCAAAAGTCGCGTAGGTGCCGAAGACGGGAAGCTTCCCTTCTTTCGCTAGTCCGGCAGCAGCTGAGGTAGCAGATTGTTCGGCGATGCCCAGGCTGATCCAGCGCGATTTGCGCTCGGGCTTACCGGCGTAGAACTCGCTGATGGTGATGGAGCCGGAGATATCGAGTCCGAGGCAGACCACGCGCGGGTCGTCGCCGTTGGCGGCGAGCGACTGGCCGAAGCCCAGGCGCGTGGGTTTCATTTGGACTTTCATGTTGTCGGCGGCGTTCCACCAGTAGTTGCGGTGGAACTTGGGCATTTTTGCATCGAGTTTGCGCTCGACTTCGGCTTGATATTGGTTCGCGTGGGCGAACAGTTGATCGACGGGAATTTGGCCGTCGAGTCCGAGTTCCTTCAAACCTTTGTTTAACTCTTCGACGCTGGGTACTTTGCCGTGCCACCCGGCAACGTCTTCCATGAAGCTGACGCCTTTGCCTTTGACGGTGTCGGCGATGATCACGGTGGGCTTGCCGGATCCGGCTTCCGCTTTGGCGCTTTCCAGCGCCTCGACGACTTGCTTCATGTCATGCCCGTTGATGGTGACGACATCCCAGCCGAAGCTGCGATACTTTTCTTCGAGGGGCTCGACGTTCATTACGTCTTTCACCCAGCCGTCGATCTGAAGGCGGTTGCGGTCGACGATGCCGATCAGGTTGTCCAGTTTGAAGTGGCCCGCTTCCATGGCGGCTTCCCAGATCTGGCCTTCCTGCTGCTCGCCGTCGCCCATGATGCAGAAGACCTTGTGATTTTTCTGGTCCAGTTTGGCGGCGAGCGCGATGCCGACGGCAATACTCAGGCCTTGGCCGAGCGATCCGGTGGAAACTTCTACGCCGGGCAGTTTGAGCCAGTGCGGATGTCCCTGATAGGGCGAATAGAGTTTGCGCAGGAGCGCGACATCTTCCTTCGGGCAGAAGCCGGCGAAGGCTAGGCCCAGATAAAGGCTGGGCGCTTTGTGGCCGGTGGACCAGATGATGCGGTCGCGGCCGGGCCAGTTGGGATTCTGGGGATCGTGGTTGGCGACGCGAAGGTAAAGAGCGGCGGCGATGTCCATGATGGAAAGCGTGCCGCCGGCATGGCCAGAGGTGGCGGCACAGAGGGCGGCCAGGTTGTAGCCCCTCATCAATTTTGCCTGCTGCTTCAGCTCGTCAATGCTGTAGGAACGCAGAACTTCGCCGGTGGTTGAATTCTGAATCGACATGGGGTTGCTCCTTCGCGGGCGCCAGGCATTGGGCTAGGCATGAAACGGCGCATAGGTTTGCAGACTGAGGGTAGCTGGCCATGTCGCAGGGGGCAGTGAGGAGGGTCACAGTTGGGGGTGACGCTGGATACCAAAACTTTCACGCCGCGGGAAATGCTACGTGTTCATAGGAGCTCCTCCGTCGAAAACCGGGACGGGCGGGGTCGACTCGGCTTAGGGATGCCAGCGAGATCAAACGTCGCGAACCTTCGTTCAAGGCTTTCAAAGCTAGAGCGGTAGAGCGCTTGGAAAACGGGCCTGGAAGTCGAGGAGGCCGACCCATTCCGGGGTGATGGTGATGCGCACCATCTCGTGAATCATGGAACCGAGTTGCTTCACCCAAGCTTTTCCCTGCTCGCTTCCGAAATAGCGTTCGGCGGCAACCGCATATTCGGGAACGATGCCGGGCACGCTTTGGAGTCGAGCCGTACCGCGTACCAGCAATACTTTGTGGGGAAACGTGTTGTCGTCAATCGTAAGCGCCACCTTGGGATTCTTTGCGAGCGCCTTGAGCTTGGGGGCCTTCGGTGGCGTCGCCAGCACAAATTCGCGCCCATTCCAATGAAACCAGATAGGCACGACGCGAGGCGTGCCGTCGGTCCAGATATAGGAAAAACGCGCGGGGATTTTTGACTGCAATAGCTCCCGCGAAATGGGGTGCTGTAACAGTTGGAGTTCTCCTTGCTTCACTGGCATGGTGCACGCTCCCTGGCGGACGATTGACCGAGCAATCGCAAGCCCAGCCCCAAAAGGGGAAATTAGGAACTGACGTCTTTCGGCATCGCTGAAGCGATGCCCTGATACGAACCCGAGCTTTTCTGCCGCCAGCTAGTGACGTGCGGTCTTGAAGATGGCGAAGACCGCGCCTTGCGGGTCGGCGATCACCGACATTCTCCCTACTCCCTCCATGGTCATTGGTGCGAGGTACAACTGCGCGCCCATCTGCTTGGCTTTACTGGCGGTGGCATCGACGTCGTCCACCTGAAGATAGGCGAGCCAGTGCGCAGGGGATCCCGGCTGGCGATGCGCGGCGGGCGGGATGCCTCCGATGAAGTGCTCGCCGTTCTTGATGTGCAGGTAGCCGGAGGGATCTTTGGGATCGAGAATCAGCTGCCATCCGAACAGGCTGGAATAGAAGTCAGCGGCGCGCTTGGGATCGGGCGTGCTCAGGTCGGCCCAGCAGAGCGTGCCGTGGACTTGCGCAATGGCAATGCCGGGATTCTTGTTTGCCCGCCAGAGGCAGAACGTCGCGCCTGTTGGATCCTGAACGACCGCCATGCGGCCAGCGTCCATCACGTCGAAGGCTGGGGCAAGAATTTTGCCGCCTAACTGCTGCGCCTTGACGACGGATGCGTCTACGTTCTCGACGGTGATGTAGATCATCCAGTGCGGGGGCACGCCTTGCGAGCGCTGGTCGGGACGCAGCGTGCATGCGGCTGCGGCATCTCGGCCCTGGAGCTTGAATATGGTGTAGAAATCGTTCGGACCCATCGGCATGTCACGGGGAACCCAGCCGAAGAGAGCATCGTAGAAATTCTTGGCGGCGTTCTGGTCGGTGGTGTGGAGTTCCAGCCAGCAGAAAGCGCCGGTGGGGTGCTGGTCGACGTTTGCCATAGCGGCAAAAGTCTACACCAAATCGGGTCGCTGGAAGAGGGCTTAACCACAGAGGACACGGAGGTACGCAGAGGATGGCTGCTTGCTCTCCGGCTACATTTCTGGCAACGCAGGCAGCGCGGACAGGAGTGTCCGCGCCACACTTACAAGTTCTTCTGCACCCACGCTTCGATCAAGGTCAGGGCTGTGTTCAGGTTCTCAAGCGAATTGGCGACGCTGAAGCGGAGGTAGCCTTCGCCGTAGCGTCCGAAAGCGGTGCCAGACAGGCACGCTACGCCTGCTTGCTCCAACAGGGCGTCGGCTAGTTTCTTTGAGGGCCAGCCGGTTTTGGTGATGTTCGGGAAGGTGTAAAACGCTCCTTTTGGCATGCGGCAAGAGAAGCCTTTGATCTTGTTCAATCCAGCTACGAAAGCGTCGCGGCGGCGCCTGAATTCGTCGGACATCTTTTCGACCGAGGACTGGTCGCCGCGCAGAGCGGCAATTCCTGCCACTTGCGTGAAGCTGGCAGTGCAGGAATTCGAGTTGGTCATCAGGCGGGTGATGTGGGCAGCCAGATCTGGACGCATCACGCCGTAACCCATGCGCCATCCGGTCATGGCGTAGGTTTTCGAGAAGCCGTCGAGCAGGATGGTGCGCTCTTTGAAACCGGGGACGCTCATGATGGAGAAGTGCTCGCCTTCGTAGATGAGGCGGCTGTAGATTTCGTCGGAGAGGACGAGGATGTTGCGGTTGCCGATGGCATCCGCGACATCGAGGATATCTTTTTTCGTGAGCGTACCGCCGGTGGGGTTATGCGGCGAGTTTAGGATGATCAGCTTGGTACGATCGCTGATCAGCGACGCCAACTCTTTGACGTCGAGCGCGAAGTCGCGTTCTTCACGCAGCGGTATGGGAACGGCTCGGCCGCCCACGTATTCGATCATCGACTCGTAGATGGGAAAACCTGGATTCGGATAAATAACCTCATCCCCCTCATCCACTAATGTCAAGATTGTGAAGAAAATAATAGGCTTCCCGCCTGGAACTACAACGACTTCGTCGCTCGCGACCGGCACCTTGCGGGTGCGGCTGATGTAATCGGCAATTTCCCTGCGCAGATCGGGCAGACCGGCGGAGGGACCGTAGTGGGTCCAGCCCATGTGGAGGGCATCGACGGCAGCATCGACGATGTTGGCGGGAGTGGCGAAGTCGGGCTCGCCGATCTCGAGGTGAATGATCTGCTTGCCCTGCTTCTCCAGGGCGCGCGCACGGTTCAGGACTTCGAAGGCAGTTTCAGTGCCGAGCCGGGACATGCGGCTGGCTAGGCGGAGATCAAACTGCGTGGGTGGTTCCATGACGGCGGATGGCATTATAGACCCTCGACGGCTGGCTTGGCCGGTAGGGGTATTGTCGCTCGGAGAGACGCGGCGGGTCGGTTGCAGGCATCACAGAGGGATGTGACGACAAAACCTCCGTGACCTCTGTGGTTCAGAAGGTCAAACGCCTGAACCACAGAGGACACAGAGGAAATCTCTATTCCGAAATGGTGCTTTCCTCGCTCTGGGCGCGCAGAAGGCGTTCCACGGAATACGGGGCGCGCTGGGCGGGCTCGTGGTAGTGGCGAACCTGCATTTCTCCCAGCAGTCCGACGGCCAGCATGTTCAGTCCAGCCAGCAGCAGCACGGCCGCAAAAAGCATCAACGGACCATGCTGAAGCATGACATCGGTCTGATGCAGGAGTTTCTGCAGGATGAGCCAACCGGCTACCGCGAAGCCTCCCATGATGCTGAACATCCCGACCGTTCCGAAGAAGTGCAGCGGGCGAGAGAGATACTTGAGGAGGAAGCGGATGGTGATCAGGTCGAAGAATACGCGGAATGTGCGCGAGATGCCGTAGTGCGAAGCGCCGCGTTCGCGGTTGACGTTCTTGATCGGAACTTCAATGATGGTCGCGCCGTGCCAGGAGGCGAGCGCCGGAATGAAGCGGTGCAGTTCTCCGTAGAGCGGCACCTGTTCCAGAATTTCGCGGCGGTACGCTTTGAAGGTAGTGCCAAAGTCGTGAATGTCGACGCCGCTCAGCTTGGCCATGAGCCAGTTGGCGCAGCGCGAGGGAAAGCGGCGCAGCCAGTAGTTGTCGACGCGATTTTTGCGCCAGCCGCTGACGATGTCGTAGCCCTCCGCAATCTTTTCCATAAAGATCGGGATGTCGGCAGGATCGTGCTGGAGATCGCCGTCCATGGCGATAATGTACTCGCCACGGGCGTGATCAAAGCCGGCGGCGAGGCCGGCGGTCTGACCGAAATTGCGGCGCAGTTTGACCACCGTCACGCGGCTGTCGATGGCGGCAACCTCGCTCAGTAACTGAAACGTGCCGTCGGTGGAACCATCATCGACCAGCACCATCTCAAAGGTTTCGCCGCTGGCTTCCATGACCGCCTTCAGGCGCGCGTACAGGTCGGTGACGTTCTCCTGTTCGTTGTGGAGGGGAACTACGATTGAGTACTTGAGCACACGACATTATACGGTAGTGATGGCGTCTTGCCGAAGTGACTTCCGGGTGGCGCAGCGCTCGGTCAGCGCGCGGCGGCTATGGAAAGGCTGTGGACATCATTAGCGGCTTCGATTGCGACCGCGAGCCAGTTGGCCCAGCGCTCCATTTTATGGTGGCCGGTTTTGTGGAAGGTGTAGGCGACGCCCAGCGCTGCGCCGTATCCCAAGGCGGACGCGGCCATCTCTCCCTGCCAACCTTGTCTCACCAGCGGGCGCCACAGCGGATTCGCTTCCTGGGCGATGCCGGAGTTGGTCAGACGCTGCGTGGCAACGGCATCGACCGCGATGAGCCCGCCAAGGGTGGCGAACGTCGTGGTGTTCTGACGGTCGAAGAACTTGTGTGAGGGGGCTTCGGGCAGGGTCAACTGCTGGGCGGAGGCAGAGTAACCAAGCAGGAAAACGAGCGCTGCCAGAACGTATCGAATGCGGGTCACGACTCGCATAAGTAGCGCACGCGGCAGACCGCCCCCGAGACCTGTAATTGACGGATTTCAAAGATTGCCTCGGATTCGATGTGAATCAGATTGCACTCACGGGAGAGAGGCTCTTCTTCTGCTAAGGCGGTGCCCTTCCCCGTTAGTAACCCCAGTGCGACCCGGCGGTAACCACTTGGCAGAAATCATCGGCCCGCAGAACCCCGTCCTACCGGCCTACCACATCCCGTTCTTGACCACCGATTCCATCGGGATTACGATGCGCGGCAGAGGCGTTCGATGACACGGAAAGTAGAGATGGATGCTGCCGAGAAGATTCTGCAATACTTTTTGAGGAACCCACAGGCGGCTGACACCCTTGAAGGTATCGCGCAGTGGCGTCTCTTCGACCGCTCTCCAGGTTCCCTCGAACAGACTCGCGAAGCACTCACTCGGTTGGTCTCATTGGATCTAGTGATCGAAGAGCACGCTGCGAACCGCACCACGGTGTTCCGCCTTAATCCAAGAAATCTCCACAGAGCCGAGCGGCTGATTGCTCACCACGCCAATTAATCGAGACTGCGTCGGCCCTCGCAGCCGCAGTTGCAGTAAACTGAAATCGATCCCCATCCCGAGAGTGGCCCCGTAGCTCAGATGGATAGAGCAGCGGTTTCCTAAACCGTTGGTCGGCAGTTCGACTCTGCCCGGGGCCCCCACTCCATCTCAAAGCGAAGACGCTAGTTAACGGCAGGGGATGCCACGCTGTTCCTTGCGGCATCTTGGACCTGGGTGCGCGAAGATCGCCGGCCTCACGACCCTTGGAACGACCTCGCACTTTGAGGGAATCATACTGTGTAAGACATTAATCGCCATGCAAACTGGCGCATCAATCCACGGAAGACTGTTCTCACAGACTGCGGTTACATTGCAGAAGAATGTTGTTGAGAGGCCCTGAATAATTGGCGGTGCGCGAACGAACAAAGCTCTCTTCTGCGTATGTGCGATACCCAACCGACCTCAAAATTGGCATGTGATATCACTGCAGGGTTGAAACTAATGGGTCCGCTTGCGGCGGCTAAGAAGAGACGCTTGCCACAAATGAAAACCGACTTTACGACGGTACCGTGTCCCAAGTGTGGAGCGAGGGCAGGATTGCCATGCCAGTCTGCTGGCGGGCGCAAGATGATCCCCACGTCGACCGCGCCCGCGTGTTCGCCGAGAATGAGCGAGTGTTACTTGCCCGCAGACGGACTCTTGCGAGGGTAGGAACGTAGTTCCCGCCGCATGGGACGCACCGCCCCCTGGGGAATGACCCGAATTCCGGCGAGGTGGGGTTGTGACCTTGAGAGATCGAATCTGCTGCCTGATGTCCCTGCTGAGAATCCACAGCCCCCACTGTGAACATTGCAATGCTCGCGAAACGTGCTGGGGTGAGATGCACGATCGGCTTGAACAGCTGAGCTGGCGGACGCAGCCGGTTGCGCACAAGAATGGGGATTATGGAGAGGTGGTGGAGGGCCCCGATTCTAAAGTGCTGAAGATATAGGAGTCCCGGGGAGACCCACGGAGAAAGTTCTTCGTTCTTTCCCCGCAATTGTTGCGAGCAGGCCATTTCACCCAGAACCCCTTTGTAAGTGCAAAAGCGATTTTCCGCCAGCAGCGCTCTGCCCCGATTTTGGTGTGTCTTGAAGCGGTCAGTATTGCTCAGTAATCAGGGTCGTATCCAGCATAGTGTTGATAGGTCTTCGAGAGGGGGGTTATCATGCCCGGCCAGACTTCCCGTCTCGCACTTCATAGCGGGCGAGTTCATTCCCAGCCTAGCAAGCGGACGAATACCGCAGGGAAGCAAGTCAGCAACAAAATACTTCTATCGATCTCCGACAGCGACTACAGCTCACTTCGTCCTCATCTCGAATACGTCAGCTTGCCAAACCATCTAGTCCTTCACGAGGCGGGTGGGAAGGTAGAATTTGCGTATTTTCCGAATCGAGGTTTGATTTCTCTTGTAGTCGTAATGGAAGATGGAAAAACGGCCGAAGCGGGCATAGTTGGAAATGAGGGCTTTACGGGAACACTGGCGGCGGTTGGCCTGAGCAGGAGCTCGCTTCAAGCGGTGGTACAAATTACCGGGGATGGGTTTCGGGTAGGGGTCGCAGCTTTGCAAAACACTTTGGAATCCACTCACCTTCAATTAATATTGGGCCGCTATGCCGCAATTCGGGGTATGCAGGTCGCACAAACAGCCGCGTGTAATCGGCTGCACGATATTGAGCAGCGTCTTGCGCGGTGGTTGCTAATGACTCAGGATAGAGTCGATTCAGGGTCGCTGCCCATCACTCATGATTTTCTTGCAACGATGCTAGGGACAGATAGACCTACCGTGAGCTTGGCAGCTGCTGTTTTGCAGAGGAAGGAGCTCATCGAGTACACCCGTGGCGCAGTGAAGATCGTGAACCGCAGGAAACTTGAAGACTCCGCCTGTGAGTGCTACGGGGTTATCCGACAGTACGATGGCGAGCTTGGCTTGAAATACCGGAGGTGAAGACTCGCCCGGTGCCTAATTGCTGACCCGAAAACGTTGTTGTTGATAAATCCCGTGGCGGTTGAAAAACTTCTTCCCGTAGAATTCGCAAAAACAAAATTGCATCAGGATGACCTATAAACGACCCCCTCGCGTCGGGTAGACATTTTCTATCCCCCCAATTTCGGTTGTTTTGAAGGAAAAGAGATTTTTTCAACACCCACTCCCCATTTCACCAACAACCATGGACGGCTGATGAACTGGAGTTCTATCTGACTCGCAGTGCGTGCTTTCTTGGGCTCGAAAATGAAAGTGTTGATCATTTCTGCGGAATCCCGGTTTCTGCCGTAGTGGCCCTTACGGCGCCTTCCCGGATTCTTGGCAGCGTGGCGCGCACACGGCAGCCGCCCTTTTCGCTTCGGTTGGAGAGTTCGATCGAACCGCCATGCGCCTCGGCAATCTGGCGCGACAGCGCCAGGCCAATCCCACTTCCGGAGGGCTTGGTGGTGTAGAAGGGCACAAATGTGTTGGCGGGGTTGAGAAGTCCGGGGCCGTTGTCCTCGATTACGAAAACGACCGCTTTTTCCTCGATGGTCCACCGAATCGTCACAGCCGGGTCTGGCACCTTCTGACAAGGCTGTTGATCGCCATTGGACGGGGCCGCCATCGGTTCCGCCGGAAGTACCGCTTCCACGGCATTGCGCACAAGATTGATCAGCATTTGCTCAATCTGATCCGGGTCCAGCATCAGGGCAACGTCTGGACTGGAAAGCACGGTGACGGGAAGGCGCGTCTCGAGAAAGGCAACCCGCTCCACCAGGGGACGCAACTCGATCCTGCGTACAACCGGGGGCGGCATCTGCGCCAACTGGCGATAGGCCTGCAGAAATCGATTGAGGGATGCCGAGCGCGTTTCGATGATCTCCAGGCCCCGTTCGAAATCCTGACGCTGCGCGGGATCGAGAGTGGTGTCGGAAAGGCGCACACTCAGGCTTCCGGCGATCGATTTGATGGGGGTCAGAGAATTATTGAGTTCGTGACCGAGCACGCGGATCAAACGCTGCCATGCCTTGCGCTCCTCCTCGCGCAGGGCGCGGCTTACGTCGGACAAAACGATGAGCGTGTGCGGAACACCTTTCTCGCGAAACTGGCTGCGCCGGACCAGCCAGCGCGCGCTGGGAGCGCTCAACGAAAGCGACACGAGCGACTCGTTTTCCGCAGCCAGGCAATCGGCGAGTCCCACCTCGTCCGCCGAGCGTCCCATGAGGCGAACCGAGGGTTGCTGCAGAAGGCGTTCCCCGGCGGGGTTGACGAGCTTCAAGCGGTGATCCGGATCGAAGGCAAACAAGGGAACGTCGATTTCGTCGACCACGCGGCGCAGCAGAGCGGTTGCCTCGATGGCGCGCACCCTCCGGTCGGCGAGCAGGTCGGCCAAGGCGTTTACTTCGAGAGAGAGTTCGCCGAGAGCATCTTCGGGCACCGCGCCTCGCGCCCGGAAGGAATAATCTTCTTCGCGCAATGCCCCAATCACGTTCGCCAGAGTCTGCAGCGGGCGAATGGTCTGCTCGTGCAACGCCATAGCCAGAAGCCACCACACCAACAGTCCGATCAACGTAACGGTGAGTTTCGAACTGGCAGGCCATGTCTGCAGCCAGATCAGGACGGCACTGAGCACGATGAAGGGCAGGGCAACCAGCAAGGCATAGAGACTGATACGGCGCTCATAGAGAAGGCGGACGCGTTTGACAGGTTTTTTTTTCATGTGGCGCTATCGTGCGGTCTAGCGGTTCCTGAAACTTCTTCCGACTTGCATCCAGACCTCGGCGTCTCACCGCCGCGTCCTGCCCAAAACTGCATACGCCCAAACGTCCCTGTCAGGGTAGGGGCCCTTCGACTCCGCATGAATCTCGTTTCGCGAGATTCCTGCTGCGCTCAGGGTGACACTATTTGAGAAAAACCGCATTCAGGCAGCTAGAGACCATATTTTTCCATGCGGCGATAGAGCGCGCCACGGCTCAATCCCAAGGCTTCAGCGGCCTGGCTTACATTTCCCTGAAAGCGCTGAAGGGCTTTTCGGATCAGGAGCGCTTCGACCGATTCCAGGCTGAGATCGTCTAGGTTCTGCCCTTGCGGGCGAAGCGGATTCAAGCCCAGATCGGCGGGCTGAATTTCCTGCCCACGGCACATCAGCACGGCGCGCTCCAGGGTGTGCTCCAGTTCCCTCACATTGCCCGGCCACGAATACTGGAGCAGCACCTGCAGGGCGGAGTCTTCAAACCCGCTGATCTCGCGGCGGTAGCGGGAAGCGTAGCGCCTTAGAAAGTGCACAGCAAGTGCGGGGATATCGTCGCGGCGATCGCGCAGAGGCGGCAGGTGGATCTCGACCGTGTTCAGCCTGAAGAGCAAGTCTTCCCGGAACTGGCCTGCGGCACAGGCCGCTGGCAGGTCGGCATTGGTGGCCGAGATGACTCGCACGTCGACGCGCCGAGACTTCGAAGATCCAAGGCGTTCCATCTCGCCCGACTCCAGCACGCGCAGCAGTTTCGCTTGCTGGCGAACCGGTACGTTGCCAATTTCGTCCAGGAAGATAGTGCCGCCGTCGGCCAACTCGAATCGTCCGATGCGGTCGGTGCGGGCGTCGGTGAAAGCGCCCTTGACGTGTCCGAAGAGTTCGCTTTCAAAAACTCCTTCGGCGAGAGCGCCGGTGTTGACTGGCACCAGCGGACGGGTCGCGCGTGGAGAGAGTGCATGCAGGGTCTGCGCCACTACCTCCTTTCCGCTGCCATGCTCGCCGGTGATGAGGACATTCGCATCGGAGGGTCCGACACGCGCAATGGTCTCTAGAACGGGTTGCATTGAGGGTGCGGAGGCGATGAACTCCGAACGGCCCTGAGCCTGGAGCAGGCGGTTTTCGGCCGTCAGCCGTTCCGCGCGCTGCAATGCACGATAGAGTTCCACTTGGGTGCTGAGGATATTGAGGAGGCGCTCGTTCTCCCACGGTTTTTGGATGAAGTCCCGGGCTCCGCGACGCATGGCTTCGACGGCCAACTCCACATTGCCCCATGCGGTCATGACGATGACCGGAAGACTGCTGTCGAGAGCGACAATTTCCGAAAGCAGATCGAGGCCTTCGCGTCCCGAAGTGGTGTCGCGCGTGTAATTGAGATCGATCAACACTGCGTCGTAGAACTCGGTCGCCAAGGCTTGCCGCGCCAGCACTGGAGACGAGACCGTGTCGACGACATACCCCTGGGGGCGGAGCAAGAGCTCGAGAGCTTCCAGGATTGGGCGCTGATCGTCGGCCGCCAAAACGCGCGGCGCGCGATGCTGGCTATCGCGAAAAGCTGCGGGAGATTGTGGTGAGATCGATTTGGCCGCGTTTGGCATGCCTTATGGCGAAGAAGCAGACACGGTGCCGCTGACTGCATCCTGAATCTGCACACCATTATGTTCTAAAGTTGCACCGGTTGCGCGATCAAGTTCGACGCGGGCCTTCTGGTAGGTGGTCATGGCGGTGACCAAGTCCAGTTCGGCCACTGAAAGATCACGCTGCGCAGTCATGGTCTGGTAGCTTGAACCGGCGCCCAGATCTTGCTCTTTCTTGGTGATCTCGAACGTGCGGGCGACCAGATCCCTTGCCTTGCGGGCTGATTCCACGCGGGCGCGCGATTGTTCCAGCGCATATTGCGCGTTGCGTACCTCGATGCGAATCTGCTTTCTCAACTGCTCTTTTCGCAGGCTAGCTTGCCGGTACTCGAGTTCTGAGCGGTATTGATCGGCTTTCGCGACCCGATTTCGGAACGGGATATTCAGGTTCAGTCCGACGAAGTAATCGGGGGAGGAATTATTGAAGGCGTTTTGCCAGGCGCCCGTCAGGTCGGCGGGAACCGTGGCTGTGTTTCCCGGGGTCACCATTCCTGCAAGGCCGCTACCGGCGTAGAAACCTACGAGCGAGAGAGTGGGCAACAGGGCGTTCCTCGCGGCCTTGCGGCTGATTTGGCGGTTCACGAGATCGACGTCGGTTTCGAGCAATTCCGGGCGATTTTGCAAGCCCTGTGCGATCAGATCCGGCAGAGCGGTATCAGTTTCGGTGCCAGTGGCCTGCAGACGATCGGTGGGCACAACCGGCATTTCTCCGAGCGCTGGATCGTCGAGGCTCTTGGTCAGCGCGTTCTTCACCAGCGATTCCTGGAGTTGGAGAGTGGTGCGGGCCACGGTCAAGTCCTGATCGCGCTTCGAGACCTCGGCTTCGGCCTTCATTACATCCATCTGGGGCACAGCCTCCAGTTGTAGTTGTTTTTTCGCGTTGTCGAGAGTCTGGTTGGCGAATGCCAGGCTCTGCTCATTCACTCGCGCCTGCTCATAGGCGTTCACCAGGTCCCAGTAGATGTTCTCGATCTGCGTAATGGTGGCGATGACTTGATCTTTGAATGCAATGTCGGAGATTTTCTTGTTGTTGCGGGCGATGCGCAAATAGCGCAGGTTCGGGCCGAAGCCGAATCCAGCGAGCAATTGCTGCTGAAATCCAACGCGGTAGTAGGTATTCAGAGCAGGAGACAAAATGGTGAACGGGCTGTTGGTTGTCTGGCGATTATTTTGGAATTCGAAGGAAACGGCCGTGCCGGTGGGGAAGGCTTGCGTAAAACCAACATTGACCTGTGCCGTATTCAGCTGCAGAGACGGGACGCCATAGATCTTCTGATTGGAAAGCGGGGACGTCAGGTGCTCAATCCCCAGGTTCGCGTTGAGCGCAGGATCGTAGGACGATACCGGCGTTCCGGCGCCCAGAGTGGACTGCACCAGTCCCGACGCACCCGCACCCGCGCCGCCGGCGCCGCTCGTGGTGCCGCCCGCGCCGGCTCCGGGCGCTCCCGCACCATAGCCGCCGACTCCGCCGCCGGGTGTTCCCTGCACCACACCGGTGTTGACGCCGCGAAAACTTCCGCCCGCCTTGGTGCGGAGCAGATCCGTATCGGCGATCGGCAGGTTGTAGCGAGCGATGGCCAGATCCAGATTGTTCTCGAGCGCGAGGTCGATCGCATCTTTCAGAGACAGGTAGAGCTTTCCATCCCGAATCAGCCGGTCGAGGCGCGGGGAATTCGTCAGGACAGGCTCCCGCACAGAATCGCCAATATACGGACTGAGCGGGTTTTGGGAGCGCGGCATCTGCAGCTCCAATGGAGTACGCACCTGAGCGTGAGCTATGGCGGCCATGAACACGAGCAGCGCTGCCATCAGCGGAACCTCAAGATATCTTCTGCGGAGACGGACGTTCATCGATTCACCGCCACGTCGCTGGGCTCCAGGGCCGGATTCGCCGTATCGCCAACCAGCCAACCGTCGCGCAACTGGAGCGTGCGAGTTCCATAGGCAGCGTTCGTTTCGGAATGAGTGACCTGCACGATGGTGGTGCCCTGCTGGTTCAATTCCCGAAAAAGTTCCATGATCTCCTTGGCCTGACTGGAATGAAGATTCCCGGTCGGCTCGTCGGCGAGCAACAGCGCGGGCTTGTGGATGACGGCGCGCGCGACTCCCACGAGTTGCTGTTGTCCACCCGAGAGCTGGCTGGGGTACAGATCCTTCTTGGCGACGATCTGGAAGCGATCGAGGGTGTCCGCGACCATGCTTTGCCGCTGTCTTGCGGGAATGTCTTTGTAAGACAGGGGCAGATCGAGGTTCTCCTGTACCGTGAGATCATCGAGCAGGTGGTAACTCTGGAACACCATGCCTGAGTTCTTCTTTGCCAACTCTGCGCGTTCCTTGCGCTTCATGGCATGCGCGGCCTGGTCGTGGAACCAGTACTCGCCTTCCCACTGGTCGTCGAGGAGGGCGAGCACGTTCAACAACGAGGACTTCCCTGCACCGGACGGTCCCATGACGGTGATGAATTCGCCTTCGCGGATGTCGAGGTTAATGCGGCGCAGAACCCAGGTCTGGCCTGCTTTGGTTCTGTAGCTGCGTTCGACGTTCTTTAGCTGAATCATGTTCGCCCTCAGTAAACTGCAACAGCAGCCCCTAAAGGGGCGACGGAAACTGAACGATTTGCGGCATCGCTAAAGCGATGCCCTGATACAAAACGGGAGTTTTTGTTCCACAGCCAGTAACGTCGTGCTGTTGCAAAAACCATTTCTCGAGACTCCATTACTCCTCACTCGTAGCGCAACGCGGTCATCGGTTGAACCTGAGTCGCACGACGCGCGGGCGCCCAGGCGGCGAGCAACGCCACACCGCCCATCGCAAGGGTGACCAACACCAACGTGGCAGGATCGCTGTCCGAGACCCCAAAAAGTTGACTCTTTACGAGTGTGCTGAGAGCGAGCGATAGAGGCAGTGCCAAGGCCACGCTGAAGCCCGTCAGGATCAGCACCTCGCGCAACACCATCTTCACCACTGAACCCCGGCTCGCGCCCAGAGCCATCCGAATGCCGATCTCGCGGGTGCGCTGGGCGATGGAGAAAGCCAGGACCCCGTAGAGGCCGATCGCGGTGACAAAAATCGCGACGATGCCAAAGCCGCTCGCCAAGAACGAGAGAATGCGTTCGGAGGCCAGCGTTCCATCGATCTGGGCGTTCATGGATTGGAGAGAATCCACCACCAGCCTGGTATCGATACCGTTCACGGCGTTTCGAATCGTGCCCGCCGCTGCCTCGGGTTCCTGCCCGGTGCGCACGTAGACCGCGACCGCACTCGGTTCCTCCTGCTGGAAGAGGGGCGTATAGAAGATGGGCTTCGGCTGGTCGTGCAGATCGAAGTGCTTCGCATCTTTTACCACGCCCACGATCACGAATGATGTCTTGTTGTTCACCCGGCCCTCAGAAAACGATCTGCCAATGGCCTGTACCGGATTCCCAAAGAACTTGCGCACGAAACTTTCGTTCACGACCACCACCTTGGGAGCGGAAAGGCCATCCGGGTCGCCGAGCACGCGCCCGGCCAGCACCGGAAGCTGCAGGGCCGCAAAGTAATCGGGCGTCACGCGTTCCCATTCAAAGCTCATGCGTTCCCCTTCTTGCGCCTGGTATCCGGGAACATCGATGGAGTACGTGCTGTCGTTTTGCGCGAGCACGGGATCATCGGTCATCCCCACCGCTTGCACTCCTGGCTGAGCAGCGAGGGTTTCCAGGAGGCGTTTGTACAATTGGGCGACGGCGGCGGGCTCATAGCCTGCCATGCGCGGATCGAGTTGAAACGCCAGCACGTGATCGGTTCGGAATCCGACGTCGACCGATTTCAGGTTGCCGAGGGTGCGCGTGAACAGGCCGGCTCCCACCAGCAGCAGCACACTCAGGGCGATTTGAACGCCCACCGTGGCCCGGCGAAATCGGGCATGACCACCTTCGGCTGTGACCGCTTGCTGCTTGAGCGCCGGTGCTACCTTCGGGCGATAAAACTGCACAATCGGCGCGAGACTGAAGAGAACGCTGGCGAGCACGGAAACGACAAAGGTGAACAGCAGGACCCGCAAATCAGGAGTAGCTGAGAGTGCGCTCATCCCGGAGCTGCTGGCAGAGGGAGTCACGAAACGGATCAGTGCCGATGACAACGCCGGCGCAATCGCCACACCACAGAACCCGCCCGCCAATCCCAGTGCCAGGCCTTCGACTAACAACTGGCGGATCACTCGCGGGCTGGTGGCGCCCAAAGCGTAACGCACGGACATTTCGCGCATCCGTCCAGCAGCCCGTACAAGCAACAAGCTTCCGACATTCGCCGTTGCCATCAGGGTGAGCAGGCCAACCATTCCCAGCAGGATGAGAAGCGGCATGCGCATGATTTGGCGGAGGGGAGAAAAACCCCGTGATCCGTCCAGCACCGTCACATAACTCTTCTCTACAAACTGGTCGCGGAATCGTTGCGTTCGGCTGGGAATGCTCTGCAGTTCGGCGGCGCGCAGCGACTTCCACAGGGGGTTGATCCCGGCCTCCGCTTGCGGCACGGTCACGCCGGGTTTCAGCCGCGCGACGATGTTCAGCCATCGCGACCGGCGGTCCTCCAGATCGTCCCACCCAGGAGTCATCTTGGCTTTCATGCTGATGGGTACAAAGAAGGCGGGGGCCGTGCCGGCGATTACGCTGTCGAAACCCGGCTCCGTGACACCGATGATCGTGAACGGATTCCCGTTGACCAGAATGCTCTGGCTGATCACGGTGGGATCGGAGTTGAACCGTTGCTTCCAGAAGCGGTAACTCAGAACGACGAAAGGAGAGGCCCCCGCCGTGGCACTGTCCTGTGGGACAAACAGCCTTCCTAAGGCAGGCCTCACTCCCAGCAGCGAGAAGTAGTTTCCGCTGACCAGTTCACTATTGGCGAGACTGGGCGTGTTTCGCCATTGGATTCCGACCTGCGTGGGGAACATGGTGAGCGTTCCAGAAAATACGTTGTTCTGGTCGCGCAGGTCGCGATACATCGGATAGGAGAAGTACTGCTGCACGTCACCGCCGTAGGAACTGGTGTGGCCAGTATCGGACCCGGTGTACTTGAGCATGACCAGGCGCTCGGGGTCGTCCACCGGCAGGCGCCGGAGAAGGACCTGGTCGACCAGGGAGAAGATGGCGGCATTCGCACCAATTCCGAGCGCCAGAGTAAAGACCGCTGCGGCTGTAAATCCGGGAGTGCGCACGAACTGGCGAAGCGCGTAACGCAGATCTTGAAAGATTCCAGCCATACGATGTCTCCTATTCGTACCGCAGTGCCACGACAGGATTGACCGTTGCCGCGCGCCAGGCCGGCATCACACAAGCGACGGTCGCCACCAGGATCAGAATCAGTGCCGATCCAAGCAAGGTCCCGGGATCGCGCGGACTGCCGCCTGCCCAGGCGCCCACGACGCGGCCCAGCGCGAA
>Ga0075030_100002036_pt1 | contig 18395 bp, 16 predicted proteins | sample LitLauG_LLR_2012_FD_71393 | JGI IMG/M metagenome (GOLD analysis project Ga0075030, IMG submission 71393) | Freshwater sediment microbial communities from Pennsylvania, USA - Little Laurel Run_MetaG_LLR_2012 | ecosystem: Environmental > Aquatic > Freshwater > Creek > Sediment | place: USA...
GATAACCTCAATCGCGAACGGCAGCAGGTAGAGACAGAGATTGTAGAAACGATTCTGGCGCGTTGCGAAGAGAATAGCAGTCTGGCCTGGGAGAAGACCGCCTTAGTCTTTAGCGGACCAGGCTGGCATCCGGGCGTTTTAGGGATTGTGGCAAGCAGGCTCGTGGAACGTTTTTCGAGGCCGGTCTTTGTCTTGAGCGATGCGCTGAATGTGGATGAGAGTGAAGGGCCGCATTTAGGCGGGTCGGGTCGAAGTATTCCCGCGTTTCATTTGCTGGAGGCGCTAGAAAGTATGCCGCACCTGTTTCGCAAATTCGGAGGCCACCGGCAAGCAGCAGGTCTGACGATGCACGCAAAGAATTTGGACGAGTTTCAAAGTTCATTTCATGCTTTTGCCACTACGAAGCTTACCGCCGACGATCTGCGCCCCGCCTACAGCGTAGATGCCGAGATTGCTTTTCGTGAGTTATCCGAACAATGCGTACAGCAAATTTTTTCGCTTGGGCCTTTTGGATTTGGAAACCATGCCCCGCTGTTTTGGGCGGCTGGCGTGGAAGTGTCAGATGTGCCCAAGGTTCTGAAAGAGGATAAGCATTTTGCGGTGCCGTTGCGGCAAGAAGGGCGGACGTTGCGCGCCAAAGCTTGGAATTTTGGAAACAGGCAGGAACTGCTGCAGCCTGGGACCAAGCTCGACGTGCTCTTTCAAGTCGAAGATGATCCGTATTCCCGTAAGCGTGGATTCGCGAGTTGGAGTCTTAGTTTGAAGGATGTGAAGCTTTCAAATCAGACCAATTGAGTCTTCATGGCGATCTGGTTGCAAGCGGATACGCATGGACTTATTGCCTACCTTAAACACTGAAAATCAGCCATTGATGGCGGATCAAGCATCGAAGCCTCCCTGCAAGGGCACATGCAAAAACTGCCAAAGTGCCGCCAGAGCCGCGCAGGAAGCCCATCAAAGCGAAATGCTAGTGATACCAATTGCGAACGATCACGATTAGGAAAAGTGCAGGAGTGAAGGAGTTCGATGAGCGGCGGATGTCCGTTCGCTCGTAAGGTTGCGTTGCGCCAAAAGGCGCAAGCTGGGGTCAACACGCACACCAAGCGCGCCGCAAGGACACCGAATAAAGTAAACTGAGGGCATCGATTTCAGCCTTACGGAGGGCTTATGAAAAAGAAAGTTGTCTTGTTCGCAGGGGTAGCGGGGCTATGCTTGTTCGCCGCCGATAAGATTCAGCCGATTGACGCGAAGCTTGGGTTGTGGGAGATCACCTCCACTCAACAGATGCAGGGAATGCCGGCAACAGGCAGCAGCGCGCCCTCGATTCCGCCGGAAGCGCTCGCTAAGATGCCGCCAGAGCAGCGTGCGCAAGTGGAAGCCATGATCAAGCAGAGATCAGGACAGCCCACGGTTCGGACCACGCAAAGCTGTGTCACGAAGGAAAAACTGGACAAAGCGCCGTTCGCCGAGCAGAGGGAATCATGCACCCGCACGATTATCAGTTCGACGTCGAAAACGTTCGAAATGCACCAGGAGTGTACAGAAAAGAACGGTATGCAAACGACGGCGGATGCCAAATACGAGGTGACTGGTGACACCACCATGAAGGGGTCAATGAAAATGAAAGTTGTTCGCGACGGACGAACGATGAATATGACTATTGATTTGTCCGGGAAATGGATTAGTGCGGACTGTGGCGCGGTAACGAAGTAGCGTTCTAACGGTATCGCGCCAACACATCATCCCGCTTCAGAAATTCCACGGCGTGGATGCCCAACATCTCAGCGCCGTGGATATTCGCAATTCTGTCGTCGAAGAAAACCGTACGGGCCGGATCGGTGCCAATGCCTTCGATGCAGTGTTCGTAGATGGCGGATTCCGGCTTCACAGATTTGACTTCGTATGAGAGGGTGACGAAGTCAAACCGCTTCATGCGATCAGTGCGCGCCTTGATGGTTTCACCAAGATCGAAAGGCATATTGGAAAGAATGGCAACGCGCTTCCCTGCCTCGCGCAATTCTTCGATCCAGTTCCACATCGGTTCATCGAAATTCATCCAGGTGGTGCTATCGATTTCGGTTAGTTGTTCCACCGTGGTGGGCGTAAGGACTCTGCGTGCGCTCAGGCCGATGTTGGCCCAATATTCCGGGCCAGACACAAGACCTTTGTCGTAATCGAGGCGTGTGCCCCAATACAGCTCTGAGAAACGTTCCGCCTCGATGCCTGCGGCCTCAGCCATACGTGCTTGCGCGGATTCCGCCTGATGGTGAACCAGAACGCCGCCGTAGTCAAAAATGTAGCCGTCGAAGTCTTTAACGGGCGCCATCAACAACCTGTTCCTTGCGGGCGCGCACTTCGCGAATGGCGTAAATCCGGCGACCTTGGCTTTCGAAGTAGGTTCGCATCAAAACCTCACCAATGAGGCCCACACAGAAGAGCATCAAGCCGCCGAACCAGAGCATCGCGGCCGCAACCAGAAGCGGGCCGTGTTCCGCAATAATGTCTTGCCCCATGATCTTTTCGACAAGCAGCACCAAGAGAACGATGCCGCCTAAGACGAGCCCACCCAAGCCCCACTTGCCGAAGAAGTGCATGGGGCGAGTGAGGTAGCGAAGCAGAAAGTTGATGGTGATGATATCGAAGAACACTCGAAAGGTGCGGCTCAATCCATAATGCGAAGCGCCGTTGGGGCGTTCGATATTCTTAATGGGCACCTCAATCACGCGAGCGCCGTAGAAACTGGCAAGGGCGGGAATGAAGCGGTGCAGTTCGCCGTAGAGATTAACCTCTTTGAGCACCTCCGCCCGGTAAGCTTTGAACGTAGTGCCGAAATCGTGAATGTCCACGCCGCTAGCGCGCTTCATCATCCAATTGGCAATTTTCGAAGGAATTTTGCGAGTGATTGCGTTATCCACTCGATTCTTGCGCCAGCCGCTGGCGATATCGTAACCTGCGTCGATTTTTTCCAATAGCAGCGGAATATCTTCTGGATCGTGCTGCAAGTCGCCATCGAGCGAAACGATGATTTCCCCTTGTGCCTCATCGAAGCCGGCCGCCAGCGCGGCGGTTTGACCGAAGTTGCGCCGGAGGCGGAGGACTTTGAGATGCCCGTCAGTCTCCACAAGGTTGGCCAACAGATCAAAGCTGCGGTCAGTGGACGCATCATCCACAAAGATGATTTCATACGGCTTCGCGAGCTTCTCTAAGACCGTGCAGAGACGATCATAGAGCGGCAGAATGGCCGGCTCTTCATTGTGAATGGGGATGACGATCGAGAGCATGAGGGGTCTATCCTCAGTGTAGCGAAAAGGGGTAAGGTTGATAAATGAACCGTAGAGATCTGCTTGCCACCCTCGCCCTAGGCGCTGCCGCCACTTTGGAAGGACAGCAGCCGGGGCCGGAGACTGTTTATATACCGAAAGTGCAGCGCGTGGAGGATCGTAAGTTCCTGCACGACTTTATGGATGAGTTCTCGTTCGTGGATTTGGTTACCGCCACGCCCACCATTCGCATTACCCACATTCCTTGTGTGTTGGATCGGAAGAAGGGCTCGTACGGAACGATTTACGGGCATATTTCGAAGAACAACCCGCAGCAACAAGCGTTCGACGGAGCGGCGCCGGCGGTGATCGTGTTTCACGGGCCGGAGTCTTACATTTCACCAACTTGGTATTCGAAAGCGGAGGCGGTGCCGACCTGGAACTTTGCAGTGGTGCATGCGAGCGGGAAGCTAAAGGCGATTACGGAGAAACCCGCGCTGCATGAGTTGCTGGCAAATCTAATTCACAAGTTTGAGGGGCGGTATCCGGCATCAACGTATGACTTCTCCAAGCTGCCGGATAACTATGTGTATCCGATGATTGGCGGAATTGTCGGGTTTGAGATGGAGATTGAAGGAATTGAAGGGAAGTGCAAGCTGGGGCAGGACAGGAGCGAGGAAGATAGGCAGAGCATTGTGAAACATTTGCCGACGGCTTGGCACGAACCGACGATGGCGGAGTTTACAGCGGCGTTTTATGAACGACAAAAGGGGCTGGCGAAGGCCTAGAAACTAGGGCGGCGGTGCTGCGTCATTGATGCCATTTCTGGAAGCCCACTGAGACCGGCGGCGAGTTCGATTTGGGCGAGCAAACGAAGTTCGGAATCTTTGATGCCCGCCAGCTTCTGTGCGGCAGCCTCTCCTAAAACTTTGCCCATGCGGTGGAAAATCGATTTGTACTTTGCACCCGATGGCCAGAATTCCTTGAACGCCTGATTCGGGTTCTTCGGGTTGCGGTCTTCAGCGTAAGCCATAGCTGCAGATTTCAGTGGTTCGCTAAAATCGCCGCTTTCATCGGCGCGCAATAGCGACATTCCGTAATCAGTCTCGGCTTGGCTACTGCCGCCAACGATGTATCCTCGCCGTTCGGAATCGACCGAGGGCAGTTTGGCTCGTTCGGCTTCGGCTTCTTCTTGCATCGACACGAAGCCTTTCGGATAGCGGGCAACCGCTGCCGCTAGTTCTGAATGAGAGGAGCAGAGCAAAGCGCCTCTTTTCGGATCAAGATCAAGCAAAACATCGAAGATCTGAAAAAGATCAAGAGCGTGGGTGGAAGTAAAGGTAGCGTCGTTGACTCGTCCGTTGACTCCTTAATCGGGCTGCGCGAGTACAGTGTCGACGATTCCGGCTAAAATACCCAGAGCCTCCGGACGTGGCAAACACTTGGAATACCTGCGGAACAATTCAAGAAATTGATGGTCACTGCGCGACGGGAATGCGTCGTTAACACGCCAAGCATGTACGGCCCGCCGCAAGAGAATCTGTTGTTCTCTAGTGTCATTGGTCAAGAGTAGTAAACTGTTGAATTCCTGAGGGCGGGACTTCGGCCGCCGGCAAATCCTCAAGCCAATAAGTTCGCAAATAGTCGATATGTCCGTGGTCAAACAGACGAACGTGGATGGCCAACCCCGCATCGAGGGTGGCACGCGCTTGTGCTGGCTCGGTCTTGGTTTGCACTCGCGCAATACGCAGCAGAGCGGCTTTCTGAACATCCGGTGAACTGTTCTTGAGACGTTCAAACGCATCAGCAATCAGCTCCTGCGCAGTCATACGAACTACTTTAGAACGCGAACCGCTCTAAGTGTGCGTTAGGCGCAAACGCGGCCAAGGTGAATCGCGTAGTGGCGTGCTGGCTGATTGTGCTCTTTTCACCTTCCACTAAAACGGCCCGTTGAATTTCGCCGGCTTTCCCAGCAGCAAAATAACCCGCGAGTGCCGCTTGCAGCGGCGGCAGGCTGGGGTTGAAAGCGGCGTTTTCGATATACGATCCAGCGAAGGTCCGGCCACTACTTGTGAGAATGGCAACGCCAGACGGCGACCTACTATACGGCGAGTACGCTTGCTCGGCAGCTTTCAAGGCTTCGAGCACAAGCGGGTCGATAGAGAGAGACGAAAGAGTCAGAGCAACCCGCCGGATTGGAAACGAACCTTGTTTAAAGCCGAGATTCTTCGGCCCAAAGGCATGCGGAAGAAGATCGGACAGCGTCGCTTCGAGCTTGTCTCCCATAAGAATCCGCATTGTGATGTCGATCGACACTTCGCTCAAGAACTGACGGCAATGGCCGCAGGGTGAACCAGGTACCGCAACCGTATCAACCCCTTGCTCGCCAGACATGTAGGCATTCGCGATTGCGGACTGCTCAGCGTGCACAGCGAGTCCGAGCGGGTTGCCGGGGATCTCGATATTCTGGCCCAAATACAAACTCCCGCTCACGCCAGACGCGACCGCACCAACAAAGTAGTTCGATATGGGCGGATGCGCATGACTCTTCGCATCAGGCAGCAGTTTGAGCATCAATGCATCGCGCGACAACTTCTCTGATTCGAGGAGTGACTTCACCGCAGACGCCGGAATTTGCCCGCGATAGTCTTTGCCGCTAAACAAAGGATTCAAAGCGAACCTACCGCCTATGGCTGCAGCAATCATCACTTCGCGCCGGGTTGGCTTCAATGCACAAGCTCCTCGGCCAGATCGGGCTGGTTGCTGTGGATCAGTGTCCGGTCGGCGAAGAAGATCGCGATCGCGACGAACAATACGAGAGCGCCAGTGCTGGAGGTAAGCCAGAAACTCATCCAGTGGTGGACCTGATGCGACGCCGGCCCAGCAGTGAAATAGTCGAGAGCAACGCCCGAAAGTTCAGAGCCTATGAACATGCCGATGCCGTACGTCAAAAACGTATAAAATCCTTGGGCAGTATTGCGCAGCGACGATGGCGCTTCCTGATCGGTATAGAGCATTCCCGTAACAAAGAAGAAATCGAAACAGACGCCGTGGACGATGATGGCGATGTAAAACATCCACACGAGCGCTCCGGGATTTCCATAGGCGAGGAGGGCATAACGCAGGGCCCAGGCTGCGAGACCAAGGAGCAAGATGCCTTTGACGCTGAGGCGGCGAAAGATCAAGGGCATGGCTATCATCACGCCGACTTCCGACACTTGGCCCAGCGACATTTTGCTGGCCGCGTTGCTCACGCCGACATCATTTAGATAAGCATTGACAAACGAGAAATAAAAGGTCAACGGAATGCAGGCCAGGATGGAGCACACGGCAAAGATGAAATACGAGCGCTTCTTAAGCATCACCAGGCAATCGAGGCCGAGGACTTCGCGCACGGTGATCTTCTTGCCGCGCCCGGCTGGCGGAGTGTGCGGCAGCGTTAGGCAATAGAGACCCATAGCTACCGACACGCCCGCAGCGAGTAGAAATTGATTGGACGATCCTTCCAACGAGAAATAACTGAGGACTTGGCTCACCGCGATCCAGCCAAATGTCCCGAAGACGCGGAAGAGGGGGAACCGGCGCGGGTCGGGGCAATTCTTTAGCGTGATCGAAGTGGTAAGCGCGAGCGTAGGGAAATAACAAAGGCAATAGGCCAGCATCAACGGATAAATGGCTCGAAACGTGTGCGCCTGCGCAACCAGATAAAGAATCGCCGCGCCGACGAGATGCAGCGCCGCAAGAACGCGTTCGGTGCTGAAGAAACGGTCGGCCACCATACCCACAAAGAAGGGCGAGAGGATACACGCGAGAGCCGCAGTGCCAAATACTGAACCCGCCTCCGTTCCCGAAAAATTCAACTTGGTTGTGAGGTAGGTGCTAATGGTGGAATACCAGCAGCCCCAAATCACGAAGTTGAAGAACATCATGATGGCGAGCCGGATAGACGTAGAACTGGGCAAAGCGGTCTCCTTTTTATGAGCTGCAGAAATTAGGCTTGCGAATAAGTTGAATCGATCAGGCGCTGCAAATAAGTAATCGAGGCGCGAATATCGTCTTCCTGGCGAGCCCCGGAAATTTCCCGTTCAATTGTGATGGGTCCAGTGTAATGCAACTTGTGAAGCTTGCGCATCACTTCGGGGAAATCGACTTTGCCTTTGCCGATGGCAACTTCTTCGCCGAGATTCTTGGGACCGGTAGGATAGAGGCCGTCTTTGGCATGCAGCCCGCGTACGTATTTACCGATGACGTCGAGCGCAGCCACTGGGTCGCCCTTCCCGTAGAGGATGAGATTGGCGGTATCGAGATTGACGCCGATGTTGTCCAAGCCAGCGTCAGTAATGGCCCGCAGAAGCGTGACGGGCGATTCCTGGCCGGTTTCCATGAGAAAGGTTTGGCCGTTCGCCTTGCAGTAGCCCGCAACTTCCTGAATGGCTTTGACGGTTTCGGCGTAGAGCGGCTCGTTCGGGTTTTCGGGAATGAAGCCGCAATGCGTGTGAACCGCTTTGATGTCGCACATTTTGGCGAGGTCGGAAGCGCGCTTTAAGGCGTCAATGCGGGCGGCGCGGGTTTGCGGCGGGACGAGGCCGATGGTCAGCGGACCTTGATAAAAATCCCAGACCATCTTGCCGGAACCGAGGGTCATGGCGGCAGTAGCTTCAATTTGGTATTTCGCTAGCGCGGCTTTAAGAGGTTCCGCAAGGGTAGGCGGAGCGGAGCCGACGGCGACTTGGCAACAGTCGAGACCGAAGGCTTTTACTTTGGCGATGGCTTGATCGGGCGTGGTTGAGCCGGTTACTCCAGTGACGACACCGAGGTGGGGTTTGCTGCGGGTACCCGCAGCTTGCGCAATGCTACGCGTGGCGGTTGACATGGCAGCGATAGCGAGCGCGGTTTTGACGAATGAACGTCGATCAGGCGTTGGCATAAGTGGCTTGATTATAGTATGTGTACTCGGTCGTGGTCTGTTAACACAATTTGGTAGCTCTGGCCGTTTTCATTCTGCATGAACGATTGGTCTTTAAAGCCGCTTTTCACCCGTCAAGAATCGAAGAATCCCACTTCGCAAAATGCTAGAATACCCCTATACGCATTTTGGCGGTAAGTTCCCACATTATCAACAACTTGCCGCAAACTTTACCTATTCAGTTTTAGGAGTCCGATTTGGCCGAACAAGATCCACCTAGCGGCGCACTTTTGCCGCCCGGCGGCGATAACAAAAACATCATCCCGATCAATATCGAAGACGAGATGAAGCGTTCGTACCTCGATTACTCCATGAGTGTAATCGTGGGGCGCGCGCTACCCGATGTGCGCGATGGTCTCAAACCAGTGCACCGGCGCATTCTGTATGGGCTGCACGAGATGGGGCTGACGTTCAACCGGCCGACTCGCAAGTGCGCCAAGATCGTCGGCGAGGTTCTGGGTAAATTCCATCCCCACGGCGATACGCCCGTGTACGACGCGTTAGTCCGCATGGCGCAGACCTTCTCCATGCGCTACCCGTTGATTGATGGCCAAGGCAACTTTGGCTCGGTCGACGGTGATCCGCCAGCGGCAATGCGGTATACGGAAGCGCGGCTGTCGAAGATAGCCGCCATGCTGCTGGAAGACATCGACAAAGAGACGGTTGATTTCCGGCCGAACTACGACGACAGCGAGCACGAGCCGGAAGTTCTACCGACACGCATACCGAATCTTTTGATCAACGGATCTTCGGGCATCGCGGTTGGCATGGCGACGAATATTCCGCCACACAATCTGAACGAATTGATTTCTGCCTGTATCGCGCTCCTGCAGGATCCTGCCACACCGCTAGCCAAAATCTTGGAAATGGTGCCTGGACCTGACTTCCCAACAGGCGGCATTATTCTGGGCCGGCAAGGCATTCTGGACTATTTCCAGAGAGGCCGCGGCAGCATCAAGGTCCGCGCCAAAGCGGGCATGGAAAAGCTGGGCAAAGACCGCGAGTCGATTGTGGTCACCGAACTGCCATACCAGGTGAATAAAGCCCGTCTGTTGGAACACGTGGCAGCCCTGGTAGGCGAGAAGAAGCTGGAAGGCATTTCGGACGCGCGCGACGAGAGCGACCGCGACGGAATGCGGATCGTTTTCGAATTGAAGCGCGGCGAAAATGCCGAGGTTGTTTTGAACAACCTGTATAAACAGACGCAGATGCAGGTCAGCTTTGGCGTGATCATGCTGGCGATTGTCAACGGCCAGCCGCGCGAACTGGGCATCATCGACGTCATCAAGCGCTTCCTGGAGCACCGCGCCGAGGTTGTACGGCGTCGGACCGACTACTTGTTGCGCAAGGCCCGCGACCGCGAGCATATTCTGCTCGGCTTCCAAAAGGCGCTGGATCTGTTGGATGAAATCATCAAGCTGATTCGCGCATCGAAGACACCGAAGGAAGCGCGAGATGGTTTGATCACGCAGTTTGAGTTCAGCGAACGGCAAGCGCAAGCGATCATTGAACTGCAACTGCAGCGCTTAACCGGCATGGAGCGCCAGAAGATTCTGGACGAACTGGCCGAGATTCAGCGCATGATTACCGAATACCTGGAAATCCTAGGTTCGGAAAAAGTGTTGAAGGCACTGATCGTCAAGGAACTCAAAGAAGTACAAAAAGACTTCGGCGACGAGCGCCGCACCCAGATTATCGAAGACACTGGCGAGATTCGCCTTGAAGATCTGGTGCAGATGGAAGATGTCGCGGTGACGGTATCGCGCGGCGGCTATCTGAAGCGGACCTCGGTAGATACCTACCGTAGGCAGACCCGCGGCGGCAAAGGCCGCATTGGCATGGGCACGCGTTCTGAAGACGCGGTTGAGCATTTGGTGATTGCCTCAACGCACGCCTACATGCTGATCTTCACCAATAAGGGCCGCGTCTACTGGCTGAAGATCTATGAGATTCCAGACGCAGGTACAACCGGCAAGGGCAAGCATGTTTCGGGCTTGATCGCCCTGCAACCGGATGAATCGGTAAAGGCGTTTCTGGCCGTCAAGGAATTTATTCCCGAGAAGTTCATTGTTATGGTGACGCGTCATGGCGTGATCAAGAAGTGCGAATTGACGGAGTTCGATAATCCGCTCTCGCGCGGCATCATCGCTCTGGCGTTGGACGACAACGATGAACTGCTGGGCGCAACGATTACCAACGGCAAGAACTACATCTTCTTGGGTAGCCATGAAGGCATGGCGATCCGCTTTAATGAAGATGAAGTCCGAGCCATGGGACGTCAGGCACGCGGCGTGCGCGCGATGGACCTGGATGAGGGCGACTATCTGGTCGGATTAGAAGTGATCGAGAAAGAAGGATTGATTCTTTCGATCTCGGAACACGGGTTCGGCAAACGGACGCCGCTCGAAGACTACCGTCTCACGGCGCGCGGTCGCAAGGGCGTCATCAATATGAAGACGACTCCGAAGGTGGGTAAAGTGGTGGCGGTGCTCTCTGTGAAGGAGAATACCGACCTCATGATCATCACCAAAGACGGCAAGATGATTCGCATTGAATCGGGCGAGATTCGTCAGGCTGGCCGGTCGACGCAAGGCGTCAGGCTGGTACGCATGGAAGAAGGCGACATGGTTGCGGCAGCTTCAGTCATTCCGGCCACGGATGACGAAGGGCAGCCGGGCGATTTGCCCTTCGAAGAAAAATAAGTAGAGACTGGACCATCAGAAGGGCGCGAGATTTAGGTCTCGCGCCCTTCTTGCGTTTTGAGCGTGGCTTTCCGCGGCCCCGCACCAATAGGTTTCAAATAAGCCGGCCATGGCTTCGGCAAAGCCTTCGTGTTCGAAGATCACGGCGGTCCAAGAAGGGCGCGTGAGAACTGGATCGAGCAGTGCGACAAGACCGCATTTGTTATCAAACAAAGCAAGCTTCATCGGCAAGCGCTCGGCAAAGCGGATTTCAATGCCGACGGCGCGATATTCACGCAGGCGCAAGTTGTGCTCATCGTCAATGGCGCCCGATTCAATCAGCAACCGGCAGTTGACTCCCCGGCTGGCGGCGTCTTTCACCAGTTGCTCGTCAAGCGGGTCGACGGCAAACGGCGGGCGTGAGAACTCCGAATAGTCGCGAGTGGCGGTGGCTAGCATGCGGCGGTAGTGGACCGCGGTCTGCATAGGGTCGTTGACCAGGCTCAGAAAATCGAGCGTGCCCCGGCCGTCCTGTCCTTCCAGGAAGGAAGCACGCAAGTCTTCGATCAATCCGCTGGCGAGGCGGGACTGCTCCGTCAATTCGTTCTGCAGCATTTTGCTGCGGCGGCCTAGATAAGCGGGCACGGCAAGGCTTGGGTCCACAGCCGAGAAGAGCTTGGTGCGCTCCTGAACCACTTGCGCGAAGCCCTTCTCCACCAAGCTATCGAGCACTTCATAGATCTTCTGGCGCGGCACGTGGGCGCGCGCCGCAAGTTCCAGCGCCTTGAATCTGGGATGGCCCAACAGCACCAGATAAGAGCGGGCTTCGTAGGCATTGAGCCCAACCTGCTGCAACTTCCGCCAGTTTAACTGGTAATCGACTGACGTGACTTCTCGGCTACTCATCGAAACGAGAACATATCACAAGTCATGAGCATTTTGGGAGTCGGACATTCTTCGCCTCCCAAAAGCCCCGGACTAGCGGCTCACCGTACTACGCAGGCGAAGTGCGACGAACGCTAAACCGGCAACGCCTAACAGCAGCGCGGACGGTTCGGGAACGGCATCGATCCGGGCGAGAACGCCACCCGTTTCGTCATTGGGTCCGGCGGTGATGTATAACGCATTCGCTAAACCACCATTCCCCCCGTTTCCGAAATCCAGCGCCCAAAGACCGTCGTTCACGATTTCAGTGCTACCAAATGTAGCTAAAGTGCCGACCAGTCCGCCGCTGATGGGGTCGTATGCATTGATCAAGCCATCGCCGAAATTGCCAACCAGCACATCGCCGGCGACGGTGCCAAAGGTCAAGGGAGCGACCGCGATGCCCCAGGGTGAGTTGAGAGCACCTTGAGAGATCAACCGAGAGAAGGTTTGCGTGCCGGGGTCAAAGACGGATACGAAGCCGTGACCGGCGCCGGCTGCGTCGTCGCCGCCTGAACCCTTCAAAGCGTACGTGACGTAGATCTTGCCGCCAGTATTCTGAACATTAAACGGCGCGTAGCCTGCCGGCACACTTGGATCGGCAACGCTCGCGATCTTTCCGGCCGAGTTGAAGACATCCACGGTACCGGCGGCGAAATTTGCCGCGTACAAGGTTGATTTATCCGTTGAAATTGCGAGCCCCTTGTAGCTTGCGCCCGCAACGGTAAAGAGCGTTTCCGCAGTCGTTCCCAGTGCACCGCGCCAACCGGTAATGGTGCCATTTTCGGTTGCAAAGACAAAGTTGTCTCCCTTGAAATTGGCAGTACCGTTGAAGACCTGGCCCGTGAGGGCCTCAGAGCCTGCCGGCATCGATACAACCAATCCTTGTTTCACGCCAGCCGTGTTGTAGAGGGTTGTCTTTCCAGTGCCGTTATCCGAAACCCAAAAAGGACTTGAACCGCTGGCTGAGACGCCCCAGGGGTTTATCAAATCCGGATCGGTTGCGCTTGTCTGCAAGATGGTCTCTTTAAAAGCATTGATATCCGATGCGTATGTAGTTGACGCACCGACAAGTAGTGTGAGAACGGCGAGCGGTGCTCGTAAATTGTTCATAGAATAAGTTCCTTCCAACATAGACAGTATGGGGCACTTCATCGCCGGGTTCACTCTTAATCTGTAAAAAAAATGTAAAAATGCTCGGATGCGATTATCCGCTAAAGGAACTTCGGTCATAGTCCCATTAGATAAAACCGTCATCGTTTTGTAGCTCAATATTCAGATGTCGTTGACATGGCGCACCCACAATGAATCACAAGGAGCTTCAACAAAGAATGATCAGCAAAGCAGTGAAAGTGTGCGCAGGAGCGGCGGTCATCGCCGGTGCGCTCCATGCGCAAGAAGGGGCGACTCCCAAAGGAGTGCCGCACCTGGACCATGTGTTCGTGGTCATGATGGAAAACCACGCCTACGCCCAGATTGTGGGCAACCCGCAGATGCCGTTCACGAATCAGTACATGAAGGCAGCGAACGCGGCCACCAATTACTTCGCGGTCGCCCATCCGAGCTTGACCAACTACTTGGAAGTGGTGGGCGGATCGAACTTCGGCGTTACCAACGACAATTCCCCGGACTGGCACTCGGCGGTTTGCACGACGAACTTGTCTAGCGGTATGCCGTCCCTCGATAACGGTAAGGCACCGGCCATTTGCCCGATCGCTGGATCGGGAACGGATGCGGCGACGCCGGCGATCGATTATTCGAACGAGACAACCGGCTTGCCCGGCGACATCAACATCGACGGCAAGAAATCTTATGCGGCGAATCCGAACACCGTCGGCAAAAGCATTGCCGATCAGCTTGCCGCGCATGGCATGACGTGGAAGGCTTATGAAGAGAGCCTGACGCCAGCGGGCGCGGACAATGTCAACAACTCCGACGGCTTGTTAACCAGCGCCAATCTAGCAACGGCTCTGCCTGGCGTAACAAGCTTGGCTAATCTCTACGCGGTTAAGCACAATCCATTCGCTTACTTCCGCAGCATCCAAGAAGGCACGTTCTGGGGCAGCAGCTTGAAGAATGTCGTTCCCTTCGAAGGCAAGGGCGGCTTGTTTACCGATCTGAAATCGGGCAAGGTTCCTACCTATTCGTTCATCGCACCCAACCAGTGCAATGATCAACACGGCCGCGGCAACGCGGGGCCGGAATGCTTGTACGATCCGAACAACGACGGAACACTTAAAGGCCTGAATCCGGCTTTGATGTACCGCGGCGATGCGACGGTTGAGACCATCGTCGACGCGATTCATGAATCGCCGGCTTGGCGGCAGGGACGCAACGCGATCATCGTGGTTTGGGATGAAAACGACTACAGCGTAGCGCCGACGACGAACCAGGTGCTGGCGATTGTGGACACCAACTACGGGAAAAAGGGCGTAACCAGTTCTACGTACTATACGCACTTCTCGCTGTTGAAGACGATCGAAGCGGGGCTCGATCTTCCCTGCTTGAATCATGCTTGCGATGCGAGCACGGCGGTCATGACAGACCTGTTCGCCGAGGGCGACCGCGATCATGACCATGACAACGATTGGGACGACCGATAAATCAGGCGAGCAGCACTGATATCTTCGACGGCGACGCCCAGAGACTTATAGACGGTCTTGGGCGAGGCCGGACGGGGCTTGGTTTGAGATAAGAGTTCGCCCAATTCGGCGTAGATCGAAGAGCCGGATGAGACGATCTCGGCTGATTCTTTCATAGCGGCGGCACGGTCTTCTACGACCACCGCCGCGTTTTTCATTACAGCGTCGTCTAACTCCCGGTGAACAAGGCCCACAGCTCCCACGGCGTTGATGTGGACATTAGGCTTGAGCCATTCGCCACGGACGAACGCTTCGGAGGAATGGGTGACTGTGCAGATGACGTCTGCTTCGCGAACGGCGGCTTCGAGAGGCATCACCTTGGCACCGGTTTCTTGGGCAAAGGCTTGGGCGTGTGCGGGGTTGCGGCTCCAGACGCGAACGTCGGGAAATGGCTGAACGCGGCGGAGGGCGGTCAGGTGAGTGCGGGCTTGGACGCCACTGCCGAGAATGGTCAGTACACGCGCATTGGGCGAGGCGAGGGCTTGGGTGGCAAGCGCAGAGACGGCGGCGGTACGCCAAGCGGTGATGACCCGTCCGTCGAGAGTGGCGAGGGGCTCGCCGGTCTTGGCGTTGAAGAGAAGGATGACGGCTTGATGCGTATGGAGTGGCGTGCCCGCGTTTTGCGGAAATACGGTGACGAGTTTGGCGCCCATGATGTCGCCATGGATAGCGGGCATGAGGGCAAACCAGCCGGGAGGTTCAGCAGTGGTCATGACTGTACGAACAGGCTGCACAACTTTTCCAGCGGAGAGGTCAATGAGTGCATCTCTCATAACAGCGATGAGTGCTTCGAGATCCAGTAGTTTTTCGACATCTTCGGCAGTGAGATGCATTTCGCTTAGTTTCACACAAACATTGCTAGACTTGAGTCCAGAACACGACCCGCAGGCCCGACTATGCCAAAACCCGATTTGCCAGTGACACTGGGCGCGCTGCGTGCGAGCCCTTTGGTTGAGAAATTGAGCCCGGAGCGGACGCTCAAAGAGGAATTGCGATCGAACCTTCTTTGCAAGCTCGAGCGCGGAGAAACTTTGTTTCCCGGCGTGATGGGTTATGAAGAAACGGTGATTCCGCAAGTGGTGAACGCGGTTCTTTCGCGGCACAACTTCATATTGCTGGGCTTGCGCGGACAAGCAAAAACGCGGTTGGCGCGGATGCTGACCACGCTGCTCGACCCTTGGATGCCTTATATCGCAGGCTGTGAAATCAAAGATCATCCGCTGCGTCCCATGTGCAAGCACTGCCGCGACAAGGTAGCGGCGATGGGCGACGACACGCCAATTCAATGGGTTTCTGCCGACCAACGATACGTCGAAAAGCTGGCTACGCCGGACGTGACGATCGCCGACATGATTGGCGATATCGATCCGATCAAAGCGGCACGGACCGGACAAGATATTTCGAACGAACTTACGATTCACTACGGCCTGTTGCCGCGAGCGAACCGGAGCTTGTTCGTGATCAATGAACTGCCGGATCTGGCAGGCAAGGTACAGGTCGGGCTGTTCAACATCATGCAAGAGGGCGATGTCCAGATCAAGGGCTATCCCGTGCGTTTGCCGCTGGATGTGATGCTGGTTTTCACCGCGAATCCGGAAGACTACACGGCCCGCGGCAAGATCATTACGCCGCTGAAAGATCGAATCGGCAGCGAGATTCGAACGCACTATCCTTTGCTTGTTTCGCAAGGTATTGCAATTACCAAGCAAGAAGCATGGACGAGGCGCAGTTCGCCGGTTGCCATTGAAGTGCCGCCGTACATTCACGAAGTGGTGGAACATATCGCGTTTTTGGCGCGCGAAGATAAGCGAGTCGACAAGCGATCGGGCGTATCGCAACGGCTGCCTATTTCGGTTTTGGAAAACGTAGTTTCGAATGCCGAACGGCGCGCTTTGAAATCGAAAGATAGCGAGGCGGTGCCGCGAATTTTGGATTTGTACGCTGCCCTGCCCTCGATGACCGGAAAGCTGGAGTTGGAGTACGAAGGCGAACTCAAAGGCGGCGACGCGGTGGCGCGCGAAATTATCCGGCACGCGGTGGGCAAAGTGTTCACGTCGTATTTTGACGGGACGAATTTGCGGCAGGTTGTGCAGTGGTTTGAGCTGGGCGGCAGTTTGAAACTCGACGAAGATTTGCCGGCGCACGAGATGGTGAACGAACTCGGCAAAATTCAAGATCTGTTGCACTTTACCGGCAAGCTGGGATTGGGCGACAGCGAGAGCGATGCACTGCGAGCGTCGGCGGCCGAGTTCATCCTGGAAGGCTTGTACGCGCACAAGCGAATTAGCCGCAATGAAGAGATGGAATTTGTGGTGGCAGAGCGAGCGAACAGAGAAGAGCGCAACCGCGGCGACGAGGAAGGAATGCGCAGAAGCGGATTTGAACCGCGCAAAGGCGGACCGGGCGGCGGCGGACGACGGAATCTGAATTAAGGCGGCGAAACGATGCGGCGCATATCCTATTCGAAGTTCACCGAAGAAGACCTCGGCATTGAGATGGAGGATTTGCTGCGTGCACTGGCGGATTACTTGCTGGGCAGCGGATTTCAAGATCCGTACATGCAGTTCTCCGAGATGAATCAGCATACGCTCGAGGAACTGCGGCGGGCGATTGAGCAGGCATTGCAGGGCGAGGATTTGTTCAGCCCGGAACGCTTGCAAGAAATGCGCGAGCGGCTGGAGCAAATGTCGCAAGAACAGCGCGACCAATTGGTGCAACGGCTGATGGACAAGCTGGAAGAAGCCGGCTACATCAATACGGATCGTTCGGACGAAACAGATCCGGCGAATGGGCCGGGCAGTCAAGGCGGTCCGGAATCGCAAGTGCAGTTCGAGGTGACGGATAAGGCGGTCGATTTCCTCGGGTTTAAGACGCTTAAAGATTTGCTGGGGTCGTTGGGTAAATCGAGTTTTGGATCGCATGATACGCGCGATCTTTCGACAGGGATCGATGCGAGCGGCGGGGCGAAGCCTTATGAATTTGGCGATGTGCTCAATCTGGATGTGAGCGCGACGTTGTTTTCGGCTATGCAACGCGAAGGCGTGAAGCTGCCTTTGGATTTGGAGTATTCCGATTTGCATGTACACCAATCGGAATACCAGAGTTCGTGCGCGACGGTGCTGATGCTGGATTGCAGCCACAGCATGATTCTTTATGGCGAAGACCGGTTCACCCCTGCGAAAAAAGTGGCGCTGGCGCTTTCGCATTTGATTCGAACGCAATATCCAGGTGATTCGCTGCGGTGTGTTTTGTTTCACGACACGGCGGAAGAATTGCGGATTTCGGACTTGGCAAGAGTGCAGGTGGGTCCGTACTATACGAATACGCGGGATGGCCTGATTCTGGCGCAGCGGTTGTTGGCGCAAGAGAAGAAGGACATGAAGCAGATCATCATGATCACGGATGGCAAGCCTTCGGCGTTGACGCTGGAAGACGGGCGCGTTTATAAGAATGCGTTCGGGCTGGATCCGCTGGTGATTAGCCAGACGTTGGAAGAAGTGGCGCGGTGTAAGAAGCGCGGCATTTTGATTAATACGTTCATGCTGGCGAGCGATTACGGGTTGGTGCAGTTTGTGCAGAAGGTGACCGAGATGTGCAAGGGGAAGGCTTATTTTACGACCCCTTACACGTTGGGGAATTACTTGTTGATGGATTATATGAATCGGAAGACGCGGACGATTCATTAAGAGCGGCGATACGCGGGGCGTTGCCTTTTGGGCAACAGTTGGGACGGACAACTCTGGCCCACTTCTGCGCGTGGAGGCGATGAGCAGCGCGAGATGGGGACACCCATGCGTGACGGACCATGGCGCGGTTGTCTTTGCCTGCCCCCGGTGTCCCCATTTCGCTTTCATACGACCCGCCTTGATTGTTCGCCGATGGTTGCGCGCATGGGGAAAGCTTGGGAGACGAAGTAGCCGAG
>Ga0075030_100002038_pt1 | contig 18391 bp, 15 predicted proteins | sample LitLauG_LLR_2012_FD_71393 | JGI IMG/M metagenome (GOLD analysis project Ga0075030, IMG submission 71393) | Freshwater sediment microbial communities from Pennsylvania, USA - Little Laurel Run_MetaG_LLR_2012 | ecosystem: Environmental > Aquatic > Freshwater > Creek > Sediment | place: USA...
GGTACACAGATGAAGAATCAATTGCTGCAGAAGTGGAGAAACGTTCACCACGCCGCACGCGCGCGGCAGTCGCTTGACCATGCGCGCTGGCAAGTAGATTGTCCGCATGGAAACCGCACCCGAAATGACAATGCTGTGCGGTGTCCGCGCCGGTATCCAGACCGCGCGCTGCGCCGGGACCACCCACGTTCCGGCACTGGTTCGCACCGTCATGACTCCGCGACACGCGTAAACCAGCTGGTCCTCAGGATGCGCGTGTTCGGGGATCACGTGCCCGTGCTTGAGTTCAAAGGCGAAGGCCGTTACGGGCGAAGGCAGCCTCGGGCAGACTTGCACGCCATGTCGCGTTTTCGACATTCATTGTCACAATAGCGTAATGACGCAAGTAGGGCAATAGCGTAATCTGCCTTGGTCACGCTCAGAGCGTGGCAAGGAGGGATCGCATGTTGGGATCGATGGACATTGTCGCTTTTGTTCCGATCAAGGACTCGGACAAGGCGCGTGCATTCTACGAGGGCGTGCTTGGCCTGCGCTTCGTCAAAGACGACGGATTCGCCCTGGTGTTCGACGCGAATGGCATTATGGTGCGAGCGGCGAAGATGAAGGACTTTACTCCTATGCAATTCACTGTGCTCGGATGGCGGGTCTCTGGCATTGAGAACGTAGTGCGGGCCCTGCACAGCAAGGGAGTTCACTTCGAAATCTTCGGGTTCTTCAAGCAGGATGAACTTGGGATCTGGACCGCCCCGACCGGCGACAAAGTGGCGTGGTTCAAGGATCCCGACGGGAATATCCTCTCCGTTTCCCAGCACGTGTGAACGAGATTGTGTGTTGTGTCATCGGGTCCTTGAGTGAAAAACGTAAGACGCTCACGAGGTTTTCAATCACTTGATGAACCGATGACACAATCACTAAGTAATCTCTACTCCACGTTCCAGCCGCTGACTTCGACTGATGCTTTCGTCGCGCCCAATTCGCCGGCGCGGTAGGTTGCGGTGATCTCGCGCTTCTCACCCGGCAACAGCGAGATGTAGTTGTCTTCCCAGACTACGGGCAGAATCTCGTCGCCCTTGGCACCTTTGTCGACCTTCAAGCGTACGAAGAACGCCAGGCTCTTGCTCGGGTTTTCGACCGTGACATGCGTAGTCGCCTCCTCGCCCTTGCGTTCGGTTCGGTCTGTGACTTTGAGTTTGATTTTCGGAAGTTGCGAGAGGGCACTGAAATCGGCGTAGGAAGCCGTTGGAGTCATCCACCAATTAGATTTCTCCCAGTCAAGCGTTTCTGGCTTGGTCGAAAGCCAATAGAAATTCGAGCCGACAAGTTTGCCGACCGAATCTTCCAAGCGCAAGATGAGGAAGTAAGTCGCACTGAGCCCCTGAACATCAGGGAGCGTGAAGATTCTTGCCGTGCTGTCGGCGGCCGCGTCGACCTTATTCTCTTGAGAAAATTTCTCGGTCATGTCGAGATCGTAGATCTTCGTGGTGAGCGTCAATCCCTTCGCATCTTCGTATTGACTACTGACCACCCAGATCGAGTGATCGTCGTAACCGTAGATCGGATGTAGAGCTTCGATCGCGCGCTTGGCGCCGAAATATCCTCCTCCGGGTCTCAGGTAGTAGTCGTATAGATGCCAGATCATCGAAGGCCAGGCGTTGTTGAGCATCCACTGAATCACGCCCGTCGCCTGGTATTTGTTGCGGCTGTAGGCCTCATACATGGCGCGCACGCCTTCGTAGGTTTGCAACTGCGATTTCGTGGCGAAGTCTTCCACGTTGTCGGACTTGCCGTAACGATTCGCAAGTGCGTCGCTGAACACGCCGATGGTCTTGAACTCGCCGCCACCCGCGTGATAATTCCAGACATCGTCGACGGGCCACATGTGGTCTTTACCTACCATCGCGCGAATGCTCTCAACCGGCGGGACGGCCGGCCCCATGCTGGTTTCCGTATTGAAACCATAGGCGCCGCCACAGCCTCCGGGGTTGCACTGCTTGCGTCCGGGCTGGCCTTCGGGCGTGTCCACCTCCCAATAGCTCGGAGCAATATATTCATAGGGCCCCGTCATCTTGACGCCGCTGTCGCCGGTGACCGAGGTCCCCTTGCCCGTTGCTGACGACACGACCGGATTCGGCCACAAGAGTTCCTTTTCCACATCGAGGTACATCTGCTCCACGTCCGGTGGCGGAGCATTGTCGCTGCCGTTCAGCCACATCACCAGGCTGGGGTGACTGCGCAGTCGGTAAATCTGATCGCGCAGCGACTGTTTAGCGATCTCGAAGTCCTGCGGCTTCCATCGCGGCCAACGCTCCCAGAAGTCGCAGCAACACCATCCCGCCATCACCAGGATGCCTTCGTGATCAGCCAAGTCGTAAAACTCCTGCGTTTCCAGCTTGCCTTCGAGCCGGACTGTGTTCAGCCCCATGTCGCGTACGTAGCGCATTTCGTCGCGCAGCCGCTGCGAGTTCTCCCGCAGCATCATGTCAGGAGTCCAGCCGCCGCCGCGAATCAGGATGTTCTTTCCATTGATGTGAAACGCGCGCCCGCCCACGGAGTTCAAATCGGAAGTGATTTCGCGAATGCCGAATTCCGTCTGCGATCGGTCACTGACCGCGTCGCCAACGTCGAACTCCATCGTCAGCGGATACAGATTCGGCTTGCCCATCTGGACCGGCCACCATAGGCGCGGCCCCGCAAAGAAAAGCTGCGCGAACTGGTCTGCCGTGAAGGTCACATCTTTCGCCTCGTTGGCGGACAGCTCGACCTCTTGCTCGAATTTCACATCCGCGATCTGGCCTCTGAGCGTGCCCTTCGCGGGCTGACTCGTGCCGTTTCTGAGTTGTGCGGTGACGGTTAGCTGTGCCCGGTTGTTCGCGGGAGGGTTCAACTTCGACACAACCGTGGGATAACGCAAGGCAACCGGTCCGCTGGTGGTGAGATAGACGTCGCGCCACAGTCCCATATTTTTATCGGGCGGTGCGGGGTTCCAGTCGACGAAGGTGATCGCGAGGTCGTTCTCGGTTGGAGAAAAGACCTGCACCGCGAGAACATTCTCCACGCCAGGCCTGGCCGCCGCGGTTACGTTGAACTCGTAGGTGCGCCACGCTCCCGCTACGGCGTCGGAGTTGGCAATCTGCTGTCCATTCAGCCAGATGTTTGCACGGTAGTTGATGCCGTCGAACTTCAGCCACACAACCTTGCCCTTGTACGAGGCCGGCACCTCGAACTGCTTGCGGTACCACCAGGAAACGGCATAAGGGCTGTCGGGCGTCATCGCAATGTTTGAAAAATTTCCACCGATGGGATATGTCACTCCGGGGTAGTCGCGCAGGTTTGTGCCGAAAAAGGGATCGGGGAGGGTTTTATCCTTCACCAGAGCAGCCACAACGGTGGTAGGCACTATTGCTTCGTGCCATCCCTGCGGCGAAAACTGCGGCGTTGAGATAACCTCTCCCTTGGCCTCGACCTTGGCGGATGTCTGCAACCTCCAACCGTCGCGCAGTGCCAGTTTGGAATCTGCAACATGTTTTGCTTCGGGCTTGTCTTGGGCCAGAAGGGGCGCAACCAGAACAAGTTGAGCCAAAATCGCGATGAAGAAAGCGACGTCCCGCCGTTGAAAGTTCATGATGCTCCTAAGAGTTTGTTGCGGAGGCATGTTCGTTATTGAAACCGACCGTACTCGCACAAATGCCCCGCAAAATGGATAACACTTCTATTAATTCGTTTCAATAGCCGATTTTAGAGCGTTCCAGTTCGAGTACGACCAATCTCGGTCTTGTTGGATCCCGCGGCGCCGGGAACCGCACCTGCCTAGTTTATAATTAAGAATTCGTCTTTCCACTCTGGAGTGACAAGCGATGATTCGATTTTTGCAAAAGTCTGGGCAGACCACGAAGTATGTTCTCGGCGGCCTGCTGCTGATCATCTGTGCGTCGATGGTCATTACGCTGATTCCCGGTGGCCTGAGCAGTGACGTGTTTGGCGGCGGCCAACCCGGCAAAGGCATCGTCGCCAAGGTAGAGGGCGGCGACATCACCGCCGACGATGTCCGCCAGACCGCGCGGCAGATGCTGCAGCAGCAAATGCCGCAGGGCGGCGCCAACATGGGACTGCTCCTGCCTTTCTTCGCGCAGCGCGCGGCCGAGCAGTTGATCACGCGCCAGCTCCTGTTGAGCGAAGCCCAGCATATGGGACTGCGGGCTACGCCGGAAGAGGTGAAGGACGAGCTGCAGCATGGCCGTTATGCCGCGGCCTTTTTCCCCGGCGGCAACTTTGTCGGTCAACCTGAGTACGAGCAGATGCTGCAGCGGGCGAATCTGACTCCTGCCAAGTTCGAGGACGAAGTCGGCAGGGAGATCCTGATCACCAAACTGCAGGCCCTGATTTCCGGCGGCGCGAGCGTGAGTGAGGCCGAGATTCACGAGCAGTTCACCAAGCAGAACTCCAAGGTCAAGTTCGACTACGCGGTCTTGAAGCAGGACGACATCAAGAAGGGCCTGCATCCCGCCGATCAGGAACTCAAGGCCTACTTCGACAGCCATAAGGCCAACTACGCGAATTCGATTCCCGAAAAACGCAAGGTCAAGTACGCCGTCGTCGATGCCAGCAAGACCGAGGGCGGCATCCACCTGACGCAGGATGATCTGCGCGCATACTACGATCAGCACCGCGACCAGTACCGCACGCCGGAGCAGGTGAAGGTCAGCCACATTCTGATCAAGACCCCGCTGCCTGGACCGGACGGCAAGGTCGACGAGAAGGGCGTTGCGGAAGCGCAACACCGCGCCGAGGATTTGCTCAAACAATTGAAATCGGGAGCCAAGCTGGAAGACCTCGCCAAGAAGGATTCGGAAGATCCCGGCAGCGCCAAGCAAGGCGGATCGCTGGGCTGGATCGGCAAGGGCCAGACTGTTCCTGAATTTGAGAAGGTTGCGTTCTCGCTTCCCAAAGGGCAAATCAGCGACTTGGTGAAGAGCAGCTACGGTTTCCACATCATCCGCGTAGACGACAAGCAGGATGCGCACATGAAGACCCTTGACGAGGTCAAAGGCGAAATCGAACCCATTCTGAAGCGTCAAAAGGCACAGCAGGTCGCACAGAAGCAAGCCGAAGATTTGCTGAAGCAGGCTCGTGCACAAGGTCTCGACGCCGCTGCCGCAGGGCAATCGATTCCCGTGATTACGTCAGACCTCTTCGCCCGCAAGGACATGCTGCCGGGGCTCGGGCCGGCGCCGCAGTTCATGGATGCCGTCTTTACTGCGGCCGAGAAGTCGCCACCCGATGTCGCGTCGGCATCGCAGGGGATCGTCGTGTTTCAGTTACTCGAAGTCAAGCCGTCCGCCACTCCGACGTTTGAGGAGATTCGTACCCGCGTCGAGGAAGAATTCAAGAACGAGCGCTCCAGCACCCTGCTTACCCAAAAGACGCAGGAACTCTCCGACCGCGCCAAGGCCGAGCACGACCTGAAGCGCGCAGCCAAGGAACTCGGGGCAACGGTAAAGACCAGCGACTTTGTTCCTCCCGATGGCCAGGTTCCGGAAGTCGGGTCGATGACTGGACAGGCCGCGGTAGCCTTCACCCTGAAGGCCGGTGAGATCAGCGGCCCGATCAACAGCGGGGCGAACGGAGTAGTCCTCGCCGTGCTTGAGAACCAGAAGCCTACTGATGCCGACTACGCCGCCAAGCGCGACGAGATTCGCGACACGCTGTTGCAGGGCAAGCAGCAAGAGCTTTTCGGCCTCTTCGTTTCCAGCCTGCGCGATCAGATGGAGAAGTCGGGCAAGATCAAGATCAACCAGGAAGAGATGAAAACGCTGACTCGCGCGGGAAACGAGCAGGGAATGTAGCTGCGTTCATGCCCCTTCCTCGCGCTGCAGGAATTCTGTTGCATCCCACGTCGTTGCCTGCTCGCGGCGGCGTAGGCGATTTCGGTCCGGCAGCGTATCGCTTCGTAGATTTTCTCGCTTCGGCCCGCCAGGGCCTTTGGCAGGTGCTTCCTCTGGGCCCACTCGGCTACGGCAACTCGCCTTATTCTTCGACCTCGGCATTCGCTGGGAATCCTCTGCTCATCAGCTTGGAGCGCCTGGCCGAACGCGGCTGGATTGACCCAGGGAAGATTGACCCAGCGAAGATTGACCCAGCGAAGATTGACCCGGCGAAGCATGACTCGGCAAAGCTTGACCCGTCAAAGACTGGCTCCGCAAAGACCCAGGCGGATTCCGATGCCGTCGAGTACGAATCAGTCTTCGCCCAAAAAATGCCCCTGCTGTTTGAGGCGGCTCGGAACTTCCTGCGTTCCGGCGCAAGTGAGGCGCTCCGGCGTTTCGAGGTTTTCCGTGCGCAGAACGCCTGGTGGCTCGATGACTTCGTCCTCTTCGACGCGCTCCGCGCACGGCACAAGCTCGAAAGCTGGAATCAGTGGCCGCACGGTCTGGCCTACCGCGAGCCGTCTGCCTTAGAGAAGGCCCGTGCCGATCTCGCCGCCGATATCCAGATTCGCAGCGCCCTGCAGTTTGCTTTCTACGAGCAGTGGCGGGCTTTGCGGCGCTACTGTGCCGAGCGCGCAATTCGTGTCGTCGGCGACGTAGCTATCTTCGTAAATCACGACAGTGCCGATGTGTGGACGCACCGCGAACTATTCCGCTTGACCGACAAACTGGAGCCGGAGGTGGTGGCGGGAGTCCCTCCTGATTTTTTCAGCAAGACCGGACAGCGCTGGGGGAATCCCCTCTACCGCTGGGACGTGATGAAAGACCGAGGGTATGCGTGGTGGGTGGAACGCCTGCGCTGGGCCACACAGAACTGCGACTATATCCGTCTCGATCACTTCCGCGGATTCGATCAGTTTTGGGAGATTCCTGCCGGCGACCCCACGGCGGTCAATGGCCGCTGGGTCGACGGCCCGCGCGACGACCTGTTTCTCAAGCTCCGCGAGGCGCTGGGCGGCCTGCCCTTCTTTGCCGAGGACCTCGGCTACATCACTCCCGAAGTGCACGCTCTCCGAGACCGGCTGCAGATTCCGGGCATGGCCGTTTTGCAGTTTGGATTCGGCGACGAAGGCGCGCACATCTATCTGCCGCATCGGGCAGCCGGCAAGGTCATCTACACTGGCACACACGACAATGACACGGTGGTGGGCTGGTGGCGCGCCGGCGCTGCCGAGCACGAACGCCGCAACGCTGAGGCCTACCTGGGTCGCTGCGATGATGGCATCCATTGGGCATTCATCCGCGCCGCGCAATGCTCTCCTGCAAACCTGAGCATCGTTCCGCTGCAAGATGTGCTTGGACTGGGCAGCGAGGCCCGCATGAACACCCCTAGCGTCTACGGCGGCAACTGGCGTTGGCGCTTCGATCCCAGTCATCTTACCGGCGACCTGACCGCAAAACTGGCGCATCTCGCCGAACTAAGCGACCGGCTGCCCAAACCGTTCGCCAAGATTGCGGACGACACCTTCGCTGCCTGAACCGCGAGCGACTTCATTGTGAATGCAGTGTTACAGCGCAAAGCGTGCTTTGCGCTTCTGCAGAGATCGTGTATAGAAAGTACGGGGAGACTGAGCGTGAGCGAAGCGATCATCGAGGCCGTTGCGATCGAAAAGTCCTATCCGCAACCGGATGGAACGCGCATCCAGGTCGTGGGTGCGACCGATCTGGTCGTCGAATCCGGCAAGATCATCGCCCTGCTGGGTCCCTCGGGCTGCGGCAAGTCCACGCTGCTGCGTATGCTGACTGGCCTTTCGGAACCGACGTCGGGAACCCTGATGTGGCACGGCAAGCCGCTCGATGGCCAGACACCGAACGTGGCCATTGTCTTTCAGAGCTTCGCGCTTTTCCCCTGGCTCACGGTGCTGGACAACGTTGAGGCCCCGCTCGAGGCTCGGGGCGTACCAGCCGTTGAGCGTCACAAGCGCGCCCTGCGCACGCTCGACACCGTTGGTCTGGACGGATTCGAAACTGCCTATCCCAAGGAGCTCTCCGGCGGCATGAAGCAGCGCGTGGGATTTGCGCGCGCTCTGGTCGTCGAACCGAAAGTGTTGTTCATGGACGAACCCTTCTCGGCGCTGGATGTGCTCACCGCCGAAAACCTGCGCGGTGAACTGCTGGAACTTTGGCTCAACAAGAAGATGCCGACCAGCGCCATTTTCATCGTGACCCACAATATCGAAGAGGCGGTGATGCTGGCCGATCGTGTCATGGTGCTGGGGCGGAATCCCGCCCGCGTCCGCTCCGACTTCAACGTGCGGTTGAAGCATCCGCGCGACCGCAAGTCCGCGCGCTTTGTCGAACTGGTCGACTATATCTACAAAGTGATGACCGAGCCGGATGTCGAACACGTAATACCGGATGCCGAGACCACCGCCGAAATCATTCTTCCCAAGGGTGGATTGACCAAGGACGCACTCAAGAAACAAGGCGCGCCCATCCGCACTGCAAAATACCAGATGCTGCCCCATGCTCGTGTAGGCGGAATTGCCGGTCTGGTCGAACTGCTGCAGGATCGCGGCGGGCGCGAGGATCTATTCCGTTTGTCCGAAGAACTGGTCATGGACGTCGAGGATCTGCTGCCGATTCTTGAAGCCTGTGTGCTGCTGGGTTTTGCCTGGCTTAAAGAGGGCGATGTCCAGATCACCCCGCAAGGCACAGCCTTTGCCGAGGCCGATATCCAGCACCGCAAGATCTTATTCCGGAAGGCCTGCCTGGAACATGTCACCATTCTGAAGCAGATTGAAAGTATCCTGAAACGCAAGTCGGATCATTCCATTCAGGACGAATTTTTCCACGACATCCTCGACGAGTACTTCGCCGAAGAGGAAGTGCAGCGCCAGTTCGAAACCGCCATGAACTGGGGCCGCTACGCGGAAATCTTCGACTATGACCGCGAGAGCGGACGCCTGGTCCAGAGCGAGCCTCCGGCGCCGGCGGAATCTGCGCCAGTCGAGAGTCACGATCCCGCAGCTGCCCCGAAACCCTGAGAGACGCGAAGCATGACCCCCATCAAGAAATCAGCCACCTCTCGCGGATTCTCAGCCTACCGGTTGTGGACGCAACTGCCCAGCGTCGAGATCTCGTACCTCCCCGATCTCCTCATGTTCGGCGCCGTCATTGCGTTGTTCTACGCCTTGCTCAGGGTTGGGCAAATGTGGCTGGGCCCGTTCACGCCTGAGGTCGAAATCTCGCGCAGTCCGATGGCGCTGCCCGCTTACGCAGGTTACTCGCTGCTGCGGATTACGATCGCGTATGTGCTGAGCCTCGCCTTCACGCTCGTCTACGGCTACATCGCGGCGTACAACCCGCGGGCCGAGCGGTTCATGATTCCACTGCTCGACGTTCTGCAGTCGATTCCCGTGCTCAGTTTTCTTCCTGGCGTCATGCTGGCCATGGTTGCGCTGTTTCCCGGTCGCCAGCTTGGCGTCGAAGCCGGAGCGATCCTGCTCATCTTTACCGGCCAGGTATGGAACATGGCCTTCAGCTTTTACGCCTCGCTCAAAAGCATTCCGAAAGAGATGCGCGAAGCGGCCAAGATCTACCACTTCAGCTGGTGGCAGCGCTTCATTCAGATGGAACTGCCCTACGCGGCCATTGGTCTGGTCTGGAACTCCATGATGTCGGTTGCTGGCGGCTGGTTTTTTCTCATGGCGTGCGAAATGTTCGTGCTCGGTGCACGCGATTTCCGCCTGCCGGGCCTGGGATCGTACCTGCAAACCGCCGCCAGTGCCGGAGACACTCCCTCGATCGTGTGGGGAGTCGCCACCATGATCGCCGTGATCGTGCTGCTCGATCAATTCGTGTGGCGTCCGGTCATCGCCTGGGCGGAGAAGTTCAAGGTGGAGCAGGTCGAAAGCACCGACGCCCCGCAATCCTGGGTTCTCGACTTGATCCGTCACTCGCGCAGTCTGGCGCGCATCCGCAAGAGCACCGTAAGCCCGCTCGGTGAGCGCCTTATGTCGTACTTCGCGCGCGCACGCTCTAGCGATGAAGCCGCGCCGAGCAGCCCGTGGAAGATCTGGCTCGCGCGCCTCCTGGCCGTTGCACTGCTCGGCGGGATAGGCTACGGACTTGTACGCGTGGGGATCATCCTGAGCGGCTTGCAGAAGGCCGAAATCCATGAGGCCGGAATCGGCTTGGTCGCAACCTTTGTGCGCGTCAATCTAGCCTTGCTGATTGGTGCTCTGTGGACGATTCCCGCCGGCGTCGCCATCGGCTTCAACCCAAAGCTCGCCCGCATCGCTCAACCGCTGGCGCAAATCGCAGCGTCTGTTCCAGCGACCGCACTTTTCCCCGTCGTGCTGCTGCTGCTGATTCGCGTGGGCGGTGGCCTGGGCGTGGGCTCGATTGTGCTCCTGTTGCTCGGCACGCAATGGTACGTCCTGTTCAACGTGATCGCGGGCGCCATCGCGATCCCTACCGATTTGAAGGAGTGCTGCTCGGTCTTTCGCTTGGAAGGACTTCAGCGCTGGAAGAAACTCATCCTGCCCGGAATTTTTCCCTACCTCGTCACCGGCATGGTGACCGCATCCGGCGGAGCATGGAACGCGAGCATCGTCGCCGAGTACTTTCACTTCAAGGGACACATCTACACTACGGCGGGTCTGGGAGCCACGATTTCGCAAGCGACCGACCAGGGCAATTTCGATTTGCTACTCGCCGCGACCATGATGATGGCCGCAACCGTGGTCACCATCAATCGCCTCGTCTGGCGCAGACTCTACGCCCTGGCGGAGACGCGTTACCGGCTCGAAACCTAACGAATCTCTGATTAAGTCGCTGTAGGTGTCCGGCTTGCCTTTCTTCGCGTTCTCCGCGGTCTTTCTTAGCGCACTTCGCGGTTAAAAGCTTTTGACACTGCCGAAGCGCCCGGACTCCGACTTCATCGGCTGCGAAAAAATCGGCTTCCTTGTCAAACCGGGAGGGGCACGAGTCGTGCTCGTGCCGTCAATTCGTTGAAGTACGCGTCCGCGCTTCAGCCCCGGAGGTCTGCTCCTGCCACGCGGAAGAGTTCTTCCCTCGTCTATGCCAGCGTGACGCTGGCACGATAAACCCGAGGTTTAGCCACCCGAACGCGAACCATTCGTCGAGAGGTTACCAGTGGTTACTCTCTCGCTTACCGGCACCACATTTCATCAGTTTTTAACTTGCCCTTCATCCTGTAGCAAAGTCGTTCCACTATTCGTGGTACATGCCAGCAAACCAACTTCACACGAACCGCGAGACCGCGGACGTGTTGTCGCGGATCTCTGAGTTACCCGGTCTGGCCGCAAAGTTTGCTCCGGTGGGCCGTGCGCGCGATCTCTATCGGCGAGTGCAGCAATCGCCGGATGGATTTCGCCTGGAAAGCCTCCTCACCGAGATGCGAGTCGGTCTTCGCGTGGACGCCGCCGATCAAGCGCGCATTCCCGCGACCGGCCCGGTTGTGGTTGTGGCCAATCATCCCTATGGCATGCTGGACGGCGCGATCCTCACCGTGCTGCTGACGCGCGTCCGCCCCGACGCGAAGGTTCTCACTAATTTCTTACTGGCTGACATTCCGGAGTTGGCTGAGCATTGCATCTTTGTGGACCCCTTTCACACCGACCGCTCGGCCGAATCGAACCGGCGCGCCATGCGGCAGGCTCTTGCATGGCTGCAACAGGGCGGTATGCTGGCCATGTTTCCCGCCGGTGAGGTCTCGCATTGGCAGATGCCGGCCGCGCAGATCGCCGATCCGGAGTGGAACGCTACGGCCGTGCGCCTGATGCGCCACAGTGAGGCGTCCGCTTTGCCTGTGTATTTCTGCGGCCACAACAGCGTCGGATTCCAGCTTCTCAGCATGGTTCATCCCAAATTGCGCGGCGCATTCCTGTTGCAGGAGTTCCTGCAGCAGGAGGGTAAGACCGTGGACGTTCGCGTAGGCACCCCCATCGATCGCGATGCCATCGCCAGTCTCCCCGACGATCGCGAAGCCACGGAATACTTGCGATGGCGCACCTACTTGCTGGCGCGACGCAGCAAGCCCGAGCCCTCGCGGCTCCAGGCCGTCCGTTCCAGACTCACGCTTAAACCGCAAGAACCTGTTGCCGCATCCGCAAGTCCAGACTCACTTACCCGAGAAGTTGAGCGGCTCCCGCACGACCGGTGTCTTGCCGCAAACGGCGACCTCGCTGTGTATCTGGGAACTGCTCGCGAAATGCCGCTCCTGCTGCGGGAAGTGGGACGGCTTCGCGAGGTGACTTTCCGTCAGGTCGGCGAAGGCACCGGCAAAGCCTTGGACCTGGATCGATTCGATAACTACTACTGGCACCTGCTGCTGTGGCACAAAAGAAAACGTGAATTGGTGGGGGCCTACCGCGCCGGGAATACCGCCGAGATCCTTCCTGCCTATGGCGTCGCTGGTCTCTATACCAGCACGCTCTTCCGCTACGACGAGCGGCTCTTCAGAAAACTGGGACCGGCGCTCGAGTTGGGGCGCTCCTTTGTACGGCCTGAATACCAGCGGCAGTACGCCCCGCTCCTCCTGTTGTGGAAGGGAATCGCCCGCCTGATCGCCACCCGCCCCGAAATTCCAGTGCTGTTCGGTGCCGTCAGCATCAGCAACGATTACAGCGAAGCATCGCGCGAAATGATCTACCGCTTTTTCGAAACGCGCATGCAAGAGGATGAACTCGCGGGTATGGTCGAACCGCGAAGGCCGTTTCGTCCGGGACTGTTGCGCCGCTGGGATTGCCGCGGCATGTGCCAGGCGCTGCGCGACCTGGATGAACTCTCACAGCCGATCACCGATGTGGAGGCCGACGGCAAGGGCCTCCCCATTCTTCTGCGGCAATATGCCAAGATCGGCGGAAAGCTCGTCGGCTTCAACGTAGATAGCAAATTTTCCAATGTCCTCGATGGCCTGGTAGTCGTAGACTTACGGCGAACCGACCCGGCAGTTCTGGAGCGCTACATGGGCCGCGAAGCCGCGGCGACATTCCAGCAGGTTCACGCTCTTTCCAACACCAACTCCGAGCAGGCCACATAAAGCTGACCCTGTCATTCTGAGCGAAGCGAAGAATCCCTACCACTCCCGCGCGGTCCGTTCTACAAATCGTGGTCCCGAGTTCCGCGGAGCCCGGCGGCAGTGCCGGGGAACCGAAACCGGAACGAATCGAGTCCCGTCGAAGGAGTCTGTGTCGTAGCTCGACAGCATCCGAAAAAGTGACGAAGAAACCAATCCCAGCCGCGCAGCGGAGCAATGCAGCCCACGGCGCGAGCCGTGGGTAGACTAGGGTCCTAGCGGGGAGCGAGCCAGCCCCGGAAGGGGGAAAGAAAGGTTACGACCAAGACTTCGTCAGGGACGGCATGGAGCTTCGCAACACCCTCATCAACTGTCGGATCGTACCTTCGTAATCGGATTTCGCAAAAGGCATACCTGTCCGGCTTCTGCAAGCGCGTCGGCCAGTTTTTCACCCAGAGTCGCGAGTTCTTCCGGATGCATCAATTCTTGCAGCCGCTCAAAGAGTTGTCTCTCCTCCTTGCGGATGTGAGCGGAGAGACGCTGTGCGAACGCGCTCAGATCTGATGCGGACAGTTCGCTCACTCCAGCCTGTGAGAAACTGTCGCACAACTCACGGTGGTCAGAAACCAGTTCCTCCACCAGCGGAACCAATTCCTCAAACCTGCGCGCAGCCGGGAACAATACTCGTTCCTCAGCGGCGAAATGAATGCTGACCTCATTCTGAAACTGCAACGCGATTTCCCCTTGCCATGCCGCAAGATCCGAGTTCCCGATCGGCGCCGCGCGCTCAATCCGTACGCACAGGGCCAGCGCATGTTGGTGCTGACGCGAAAGCGGAATCAGGCTCTTGTCACGCAGCATGAGGACTCACGCTGCTCCCTCGGTCTCCACTGGCTCATCAGCCGACGGGCGCAGCGTGAGCCAGTCGGTCCGCACACGTTCCCACTCCTGAATCAGCATTCCATTGGCTTCAAAAAAGCCGCGTATACGGTAGCGCTCCCACCCGGCAACTTCTTCGAGAATCGGCGCCAGCACAGCCAGAGCGCTGGTGCTCAACACCGTGCGCTTGGCAATCTGCGAGACATTCGGGGATTCAGAAACCGCAATCGTCAGCCCATCGCGAGCATTTATGTGCAACATTACGTGGATATCGGAACTGCCATCTCCCGTATAGATCACATGATCAGGCCCAGCGACCCGCTGCTCCAGCAGATGATTGAGCACCGCAACTTTGCCATAACCCGCCGTGGCACGCACAATTGTGTCAATCTCGCCCGTGGGTCTGTAGCGAAACTCCGTCCCGAAAATGTGATCCGGCGGCACGATGTCCTCCAGGGCGGAGAGAATTACCTCCACCGGCGCGGCCGAGAGCACGTAAAAATCGAATTCATGCCCGTCGATGCCGTTCTTGAGAATTTGGTACAGCAGCTTGATCTCGCCTTTCAGGCGGATCCGCTTTCCCACTTCGTGCAGGTGCTCCTTCCGAACTTTCGCGCGGAACTCCGGATCATGCAGCAAAAGGTAGGCCAATTCCGCTCCCTGCTGCACCAGGTTGATCTTGGCCATCCCCTTGGCTTTGCGCTCGAACTCCTCGGTCGGGATGCCTACCAGTTCGGCGAGTACATAGCCGGAATCGTTGAAGGTGAGTGTCTGGTCAAAGTCGCTTGCGAAAATGTAACGTTTTAAAGGCGTGTCTGCCATATAGCTATTCGATTCGCGACGCGGTTTAATGCCCCATAAAAAGAATTGATTGCGATTATATGCTCGGACGGTTTAACTCGTTGTGAACAAAGAAGCGAGATAACCCGCAGGTATCAATCAGGAGGAAGATGCAAGTGAGTGAGCATGCGGAACGTTTTTTCGTCCTGACCGGTGGCCCGGGTTCGGGCAAGAGCGCGCTCATCGAAGCGCTACAACGGTCTGGGTACGCCGGTTCTGTGGAAGCCGGCCGAGGCGTAATTCAGGACCAGGTGGCAATTGGCGGCAGCGCTGTGCCGTGGCGCGATCCTGTCCTTTTTTCTGAGTTGATGCTGTGTTGGGACATGCGTTCCCATCACGCCGCACGGCATCAGAGCGGACCTGTGTTTTTCGACCGCGGCGTAACCGATGTGGCGGGGTACCTGCGTTTGCTGGGTCTGCCGGTTCCCGAGCACATACAGAAGGCCGTCGACACTTTCCGCTACAACCGCCGCGTGTTCATCGCCCCGCCGTGGTGGGAAATTTTTCGGCAGGACCGCGAGCGCAAGCAGGACTTCGACGAGGCAGTCCGGACGTTCGACTCGCTGGCCGCGACCTATTCCGCAAGCGGCTACGACCTGGTAGAGATCCCCCGCATCCCCGTCGAGGAGCGACTTCGCTTTGTGCTCCGTCACCTCAGCCTCCCTAACCAAACCTGAGTGCCCCCTGCGGAGGCTTCCCCGTGCAATCAATGTGTCCGACCGGCGTTGATTGGGTTCGAACCGCCATCCCGCCTTTACTAAATTCGTCACCGCGTCCACAATAGAAAGTTCTGTCTGAACACCTTAGCAAGCAAGCAACAGTGCCCGACGGAAACAGGATAGGAGCAATCATGGTAGCGACTGGTGAACTGATTCGAGCGATGAACTACGTGGACGACATCGACGCAACCCTGCGCCGGATTTGTATTTACATTCCCAACATGAACCCTGAAGAACGCAAGCGTCTGGCCGAACACTTGCGTGCAACCGGCGCCTCGATCACCGCCGCCATCGCCGACCTGGAAAAGGCGGAGAAGTAAGTGACGCCAGTCAACACGATTGCCGTCATCGGCGCCGGCATCATGGGACGAGGCATCGCCCACGCTGCCGCCCTTGGCGGCTACCGCACCATTCTCGAAGATCTGCTGCCTGCGGCTCTGCGCAAGGCTGAAACCGAAATTCGAGCCAATCTGGACAAGGCTGTCGAGCTTGGGAAAGTCACCGCCCCCGACGCCGACTCCGCCTTCCGCCGCCTCCAATACGCCGGTTCGATGGAAGAGGCCGCACGCGAAGCCGACCTAGTCATTGAAGCGGTTCCCGAGGAAATGGAGTCGAAGATCGAAATCTTCACCCTGCTCGACAAAATCTGCCGGCCAACCACGATTCTGGCGTCGAACACGTCCTCGCTCAGCGTGACCGAAATTGCCAGCGTTACTTACCGTGCAAAGAAATGTGTCGGCATGCACTTCTTCAATCCCGTGCACAAGATGAAGCTGCTTGAAATCGTGCGCGCGCTCGAGACCGACGAAGACACGCTGGCCACGGCGGTCGAAGTCGGCAAGCGCATGGGCAAGGAAGTAGTCGTGATTAAGGAATCGCCCGGTTTCATTACCAGCCGCATCAACGCCATGATCGGCAACGAAGCGTTTTATATGCTGCAGGAAGGAATTGCATCAGCGGCGGACATCGACAAAGCCCTTAAGCTCGGTCTGAATCATCCCATGGGCCCGTTCGAGCTCGTCGATCTGGTCGGCCTCGACACCCGCCTCAGCATCCTCGAATACCTGCACAAGTCGCTCGGAGAAAAATACCGCCCCGCGCCTCTTCTCGTGCAGTACGTGAAGGCCGGCCGCCTGGGCCGCAAATCAGGGCGTGGGGTCTACGAATATCCGGACCAAGCTTCCCAGGCGTAGCGTCGCCAATCCCTGCGCCGATCGAACCTTCCGTGAGTGCTATCGAGGACCTTTCAATAGTTAATTCCACTGCAGGGTGTCCGGTACAATCCTCCCGGTCATTGATGATGGCTGTCCCGCGGCAGTAGGGCTCACCTCGATCCACCCATGGAGAAAAAGGCGCCGATGAATCCCCAGTATGCGAGGACGGGGATATTGGTCAGGACGCAAATTGCACCGGCGACCTTGCTACTCGTGCTGAACGCAAAAACGCCGATCCCAATGCAGATGACCCCGATGGTAGCCAACAGCCACACGACCGCGAGACCCGAACTTATAAAGACCGGAAGGTAGTCCGTGTAAGGAAGGACACCGCAAGCAGGGCCCACGAGAGAAGCGATTCCGGCTGCGATGGTCATGCGGGTTGTTGCCGGCCTCCACTTCCTGGCGAGCCATCGGCAGAACAGCACCTCAGCGATGAGGGCCGCAACCAAAACCAAGATGATGCCCCGAGCGAGCACAACTGGAAGTTTACGCGAAGGTGTCAAGGGTGTAGTAGTGTATTGAGCAAATAAACATCAAAATGAGGGTAGTCTCTGAGGCGCACAGTAGTGGCCTTAGTACAAGCTTGTGCTGTTTTTTCGCTCGTGAGCAGGGATTATGAGTGAAATCAGGATGTTTCGCCAGCAAAGGATATCAGTCGCCCCGAACCCCGCAGGCTCACTCACCAATTCGGTCTTACGAAAACCTGGTCGTCGATCGGAACGTTGACTTGGACGTCCTGTAACTTTGTGACGAGGTCGGAATTTTCTGAATGCGATTCTGTCTGAAATGCTACCTTGATGCCCGCCACATCCCGGTAATCGGAGTACACCGTCGTGCTGTGCATCGGGCCTCGCCGTGAATCGAGCCGCAGGAGCAGGTAGTTCTCGCTATCTAGATAGTAAGTCCTCCACCCTGGTTGGTCCGGCACCTCGGCGCGGATCACGAACGTCACCCGTCCCGCGACTTCCTTCTGTCCCTTGAACTCCAGCTTGGCTTTTTCCCGGCGCAGCATTATTGGGAACGGGTTCATGCCTGATTGGCAGTCATACTCGTGATCCGGCGTCGGCTTCTCTTTCCTCATCCCCCTGGGCGGCCAGTACGACCAATGCTCCTTGCCGTCGCATCCAGACGCGGCAACGAAGTCATTCCGATCGCTCCGCACCGACGAGACTCGCATATTGGGCGCTTTGAAGAAGGATTCTGCTACCCCATGTGACTTGAACGGAGTCGGTGCACGGAACTGCGGAATGAGACCGAGATCGCCCATGACCTCCCGCTTCTCAATACCATGTCGAGATGCTGGCGTATTTCTCCGTCCCTCCGATCGCTTTCATGTACTTGTCCAGTAGTTGGTCAACCGACGGCGGCGATTGTTGCGCCCAGCTCCCCGCCGACAACAACACTCCCGTGATTGCCAGCATTGCAGCCCTGTCGAGCGATCTCATAAACGACATTCTCCTGATGGGTAAAGCGCAACGACTTCTGGTACTCCAAGATTATGATGTGCCATTACTTAGCTGTCCGTGACTGCTATCACATGGTTCAGACTGACGAAATCAGATGGGATGAGAAGGCCGGTCTCCGGACGGGATGCTGTACGCTCCCAAGTTATCGACGTGCTCAAGGCACAGATAAAAAGGAGACCGACAATGAAGAAGGTTAGCACCGCAGCGGCAAAGCAGAGCAGGAATATTTTGCAGCAGAGATTGACCATCGGACTCGATCTGGGAGATCGCAACAGCTGGTACTGCGTGCTGGACGAAGCCG